>WNGB01008757.1_pt1 | contig 14314 bp, 9 predicted proteins | sample 5400681 | NCBI WGS metagenome assembly WNGB01 (sample SAMN13153367, study PRJNA577476) | soil metagenome | isolation source: 115 cm soil or saprolite under grassland replicate 2 | place: USA:California | collected 2016-06-15 | reverse complement strand
CGGATCTGCGACAGATGACTTTCGAGCTTCGCCCAGACGAGAAGCATCTCCCCGGCCGAATCGAGCAGGAGGTCCCCGTTCAGGATTCCGCGCACGACGAAGGAGGCCGTCATGTCCCAATACGACGTGACCATTCGAAAATAGGTGTTCTCGATCCCGGGAGTTCCGTACAGGGTCTCGAGGTCGGCGGCCGAGGAAGGAAAGAACTTGCCGGTGAACCACTCGCGCGCCGCGCGCAGCTTCTCCTCCCGGCGCAGCTCATAAAGTTTCAGGACGAGTCGGGCGTCTTCGTAGGTCGGAACGCTTCGGGTGGTCATATTCTCCTCCTCGGATCGGACTCTTCTAACTGTCGGCCGCAGGCGTTCGCTTCGTGAACCCCTCACCCCCAACCCTCTCCCGCCGGGAGAGGGAGAAGAGTGGCGGCCGAGAGAGTCTAGACCAGGGCTTGGCAGCCCGGGGTCCCTTGAAATCTCTCGCAGCCCCGCCTTACACCGCTCTTGAGCAATCTGCTAGCTTGTGCACGCGCGACCGATGCTCCGCCGAATTGGAAAACCCGGATTATTCTCGGACACCCGGCCGAAACCCGAAGATCCGGTTGAGATACAAAGGTCTGTCTACGCATTTAGGCCAGGAGGGCCGATTATTCCTTGACCGCGATAGAGATTTTTCGCCGAGGCAAGGAAGCGCGACGCCGGCGACCGTCCCCGGGGGTTCGGGGGACCGAACGGTCCCCCGCCCGCCCGAGTCCATCGCAGAGGAGCGCTGACGCCGCATTCGGCGGGCATCCACGAGCAGGGGGCGCATGGCGCCCCCTGGACCCCCGGGATCCGAGCGGCGGCCGGAGTCGTTCGAGAATAATGCGGGTTGCGCTGGCCATCCTGCTGGGAACGGGGGTCCTCATCCTGATGCTCCACGAACTCGAGGCGAGCTTCATCTACTTCCCGCAGAGACAGTACGACGCGAGGCCCGAAGACTTCGGGCTGGCGGCGGAGGCACTCTCGCTCGAGTTGAGCGGCGGCGTGACGCTCAAGGGATGGTGGATCCACGGCGCAGGCAGGAAGGCCCTGCTCTTCTTTCACGGCAACGCCGGAAACATCAGCCATCGGCTCGAGCGTGTGAGGATCCTGGTCGAATCGCTCGGCCTCGACGTTTTTCTCGTGGACTACCGCGGCTACGGAGAGAGCAGCGGGAAGCCGAACGAAGAGGGCCTCTACGCGGACGGCGAGGCGATCTCCCGGGCAGCGGCCGAGCGAGGATTCCCGCCCGATCGGATCGTGCTCTTCGGAGAGTCTCTCGGCGCGCGGTCGCGATCGAGACGGCACTGCGGCATCCATGCCTCGCGCTGATCCTGGAGACCCCGTTTCTATCCGTCGCCGCCCTGGCAAGGGTGATCTATCCGTTCCTGCCGGTGTTCCTCATCCGTACGCGGTTCGACAACGAGGCGAAGATCGCGCGGGTAACCGTCCCGAAACTGATCGTGGCCGCCGAAAGAGACGAGGTCGTGCCGCCCGGCCATGCCCGCCGGCTCTTCGAGTTAGCGGTGCCGCCCAAGGACTTCTACGTGATCCCCGGCGCCACGCATAACGACACCTACGTCGCCGGTGGGCGGCAGTACGTGGAGAAGTGGAAGGAGTTTCTCGCCGGCTACTGAGAAAATTCAGCAACCTGCTAGTGAATGAAGTCGTCGCGGCCGGTCAGTCGCTCCGGAAGGGAACCGTCAACGGGCAGCTTCGGGCGTTCAACGGGCACCCGGCGCTGTTGAAGGCGTCGAGCTGGTCCGCGAGATTGCGAATCGCCTCGGGATCGCAGGTGGCGAACGCCGTGTTGACGTCAGCGATGATCTGAGCTGTGGTCCGCGGGAAGGAGACTGACGAATTCTGCGCATTGAGCAGGGCCGCCACGCCCTCCTTCAGTAGATATCCCGCCCTCGCGCAAAGGTCGGCGCTGGCCCCATTCGCGTTCCCCAGGCCGAGCGTCTGGATGAACGTCAGATCCACGATATTCACCGCATTCTTGCCGCCGCCGTAGCTACAACTGGTCAGACAGCCCGGAATCGTGAAGACCGCCGAGACGACTGTATTCGGGGCGTAGGGCGCGGTCCAGCATCCGACGTGATTCCTCTGCTTCCAGAAGATCGGGGTGCAGCCCTGCCCGACCGCTGGGGTGTTGGTCGGCGTCGGCGTATTGGTCGCGGCATTTGTCGGAGTGTTCGTCGGCGTAATGGTCGGCGTGTTCGTCGGCGTATTCGTCGGTGTGCCGGTCGGCGTCTGAGTCAGCGTCGGCGTGTTAGTTGCCGTGCTGGTTGACGTGTTGGTCGGCGTAATTGTCGGGGTGTTCGTCGGAGTGTTCGTCGGGGTGTTCGTCGCCGGAACAGGGGTGTTAGTGGGCGTCTGAGTCGGCGTGTTCGTTGGTGTATTTGTTGGTGTGTTCGTCGGGGTGTTCGTCGGGGTATTGGTCGCCGGAACAGGAGTGTTTGTCGGCGTCTGAGTCGGCGTGTTCGTTGGCGTGCTCGTCGGCGTATTCGTCGCCGGAACAGGAGTATTGGTCGGCGTCTGAGTCGGCGTATTCGTCGGAGTGTTGGTCGGGGTGTTGGTCGGCGTATTCGTCGCCGGAACGGGAGTATTGGTCGGCGTCTGAGTCGGCGTGTTCGTCGGAGTGCTCGTCGGCGGAGCAGGAGTATTGGTCGGGGTATTCGTCGGCGTGTTACTCGGCGTGCTCGTAGGGGTCCTGGTCGGCGTGTTCGTCGGCGTGCTCGTCGGCGTGTTCGTCGCTGAAACAGGAGTATTGGTCGGCGTCTGCGTCGGCGTGTTCGTCGGCGTGCTGGTCGGCGTGCTCGTCGGCGGAGCAGGAGTATTCGTCGGCGTCTGAGTCGGTGTGCTCGTCGGCGTCTGAGTCGGTGTGCTCGTCGGCGTGCTCGTCGGCGTATTCGTCGCCGGAACAGGAGTACTGGTCGGCGACTGAGTCGGGGTGCTCGTCGGAGTGTTCGTCGGCGTATTCGTGGGCGTATTCGTCGGCGGAATAGGAGTATTGGTCGGCGTCTGCGTCGGCGTGTTCGTCGGCGTGTTCGTCGGGGTGTTGGTCGCCGGAGCAGGAGTATTGGTCGGCGTCTGCGTCGGAGTGTTGGTCGGGGTGTTCGTCGGCGTGTTGGTCGGCGGAACAGGAGTATTGGTCGGCGTCTGCGTCGGCGTGTTCGTCGGCGTGCTCGTCGAGGTCCGGGTCGGCGTATTCGTCGGCGTGTTGGTCGGAGTGCTCGTCGCCGGAACAGGAGTATTGGTCGGCGTCTGCGTCGGCGTATTCGTCGGCGTGTTCGTCGGCGGAACAGGAGTATTCGTCGGCGTCTGAGTCGGCGTGCTGGTCGGGGTGTTCGTCGGTGTGCTCGTCGGGGTCCTGGTCGGCGTGTTCGTCGGGGTATTCGTCGCCGGAACAGGAGTACTGGTCGGGGTATTGGTCGGCGTGTTACTCGGCGTGCTCGTCGGGGTCCTGGTCGGGGTGTTCGTCGGCGTGCTCGTCGGGGTCCTGGTCGGCGTGCTCGTCGGGGTCCTGGTCGGGGTCGGCGTCGCCGCTCCCGGCACGTTTGCGAAGCAGACCGTGACGTCGTTCAACGTTGGCGTATTGGCACTATTGGTCGTGTTGAGGTAGGCCTTGTACTTCAGGTAGCGGAAGCCGTTGAACTGAGCCAGAGACGCACCGCTGGTGGTGAAGAAGGTGGAGGCAGTGCCGTCAGGGCCGACGAAGTTGAAAGGCCCATTCACATTGTTGCTGGCTGCCGCCTGGAACTTGAGGGCTGTGCCCGAGGGCAGAACCGCGTTCCAGGACAGCGTCGTCCAGGTGGGCGCAAAGCCGATAGCCGGATTGGCGTCCTTCGCCGAGGAGACGAGATCCCCGGAGGATGCGAAACCGGTACCCACGTACGTGTGGAAGCCCGCGTCGTTGCTCGGGTTGACGTTGCTCCATGTCGTACCGCTGCTGTTACCCGAGTCGACCATACGGCCACCTGCGTACGCGCTGCTGCTGCCGGTGTCGACAGCAGCGGTGACTGCGTAGGTCCCCGCGGAGGGATTCGATACAGGACGAATGATCAATGCGTAGAGGGTACCGGCCGTCAGGCTGGCAGGACTGCTGAAGGTCCCGCCGTAGTAGGCCGCGGCGCCATTCGAGAAGCCGGGGATCGCGAGCGACGCGAGATCCGTGCCTGTGGGCAGACCGCCGCTTGTAGCCCTGACCGAAAGCGTGAGGTTCGGCGTGGTACCGGTGCAAGTGCTGCAGAACAGGTTGATGTCTGCCTTCGCCAGCGTGCCGCTCACGCCCACAGTGAAGGTCTGACCAAACCAGGTTGTGGCGTTGAAGCCGAAACCGGAGGTGCTCAGCGACTCGTTCGACTGGTCGAGCGTCAGGGGTTTCGCCAGGATGACGTTGCCGGAACTGGTGGTCAGATCGGTGTTTGTCGGCACTCCTGCCTGGAAGTCGGCCTGTGTCGTATCGGTCAGGCAGCCGCTGGCCGCCGCGGCGGTCAGCGCGAAGTTCCGGGTCGCGGTGCCGCCATCGGTCACGACGATATTCGTGGCTGTGCTGGAGTTGTAGCCCGGATAACTGGCGGTGAGGCTCGGATACGTGCCGGCGGGGACGTTCAGGAATTGATAAGAGCCGCTCCCGTTGGTGGTCGTCGTCCGGGTCCCGAACGTCACGGTCGCGCCGCCGAGCGGATTGGTGGTTACGGCGTCGGTCACCGTGCCCTGAACCGTGCCGCCGCTGCCGACAGGAGTGCACGATGGGTACTTGAACGAACCGATGCGAGTGAGGTCGTTCAGCCCGTCGACGGCGTAGTACTCGTTGGTGTACCAGAAGGTGCAACCGTCCGGATCCAGCGTCATCGCGGTGTAGTCGCCCCAGCGGGTGCAGATCGAACCGCCGCAGTTGCCAGTCTGGGTGCCCGCTCCCTGAAACAGAGTCTGCTCTGTCTGGCTGAAGGTGTTGACGGGATCCCCCGCGAGCCGTCCGGCGTACTTGATCCCCGGATCGGTCGCGCTGTTGGAGGTGGTGTATCCCAGTGCCATGTCGCCCATTCGGTCAACGGCCAGGCTGGGGACATATCGGTATGTCACGTTGCCGCCGTCAGGGTCCCAAGTCGCCGTTTGGGTCGTGTTGGCGCCGATGCTTCCGCCGGTCACAGGAACCTGGTACCAGCGGGGTGCCGCGAACCCGTTTGTGGCTCTGCGCACGGTGTGGGTCGTCCAGAGCGACTCCGCGCCGCCAATATTCGTGTACTGGTTCTGGGCCATAGCGCGGATCTGAATAACATCCAGGCCGTTGCCAGGCGTCGCCGCATTGGGCACCGTCTGGTTTGGCCAACTACTCCCGGTGAGGGGGATGTCGGGCCCGGTGAACGTCGAGAGGGAGATGCTGTTCCAATCAACGTGGAACTTGTACACGGTAAGTGCGTTCAAAAACTCCCACGTTGATATGAAGTAGTTGGGAGTACCCGGCGGCGGGGTGCCCGTCTGGAGGCGCGCGTTGCTCGGGAGAATCGTGAAATCGGCCGACGGAGCGTCGAAGGAGACGACCTGGACGGTGGGGGCCCCGGCGTACATCTGGAACTTGTTGAGCGCCCACACCCGCGGGTTCAGGAACGATGAAGTGGCGGCGTAGCCGAACATGTTGGCCGACATGTAGATGCCGTCAGGCCAGACTCCGAACTTGGGATAGTCGTCGATGCCGCCCGCGACCTCGAATGAGTAGAAATTCCAGCCGCCGCCGACGGGATCACCGCTCATGGACGCGGCGAAGCACTGGAACACGTGCTGCGGGCTGATGTTGCCCTGGGCATCCAGCTGGAAGGCGAAGTCGGTGATGAACCAGCGGTCCTCGAAACTGTCGTACAGGACGACCGGGTCGCCGAAGTTGTCGGTATCGCACAGGTTGCCGAAGTTGCCCTGGCTCATGAAGGTGTCGAAGGTGAACGCGGCGAGCCTGGTACCGGTCTTGTTGTAGATGCCGATGGAGGTATTGACGGTCTGGATGTAGTGGTTGGGACCGACGTCGCCATTGGGGTCCGGTGGATGACCGGCGCCCCAGGTCGCAAAATCGAGTCCATCGAAAGTGATGTCGGGCAGCGGGGCCGGAGCAGCGGCTTCGACTGTCGAGACGCCCGCCTGTTCAGAGCCTTCCGCAGGCGCTATGGTGGGTGGCCCGTAGAGAACACGGATCGTATCGGGTGGTTCGCGCTCGGGACGCTCTTTGTGAACAGGTTTGACATACGGCAGGTCGCGAAGATCGCCGTCAAACGAATGGGCCTTGATGAGTCGTGATTCGTTTGGGGGAGGTCCGACGTGCGCAGCCGCTTCGTGCTGCGGACTCAGCCCCGCGTTCCGATTTGCCCTGGAAAGACTCTCCGCGCCATCCGCCGTGCTCGTTCCACTCTGGCCGCTCTCTCTTTGCGTGTTCGTTCCGCCCTGGACGCCCACCATTCGAGAGAACTTGCTCACGAGTCCCCCGGCATGGCCGGTCGTAGAGAAACCGACCGCCGCGCCCAACAACGCGACTACTCCCAGCAGCGCAAAGGCGCGAAGATCCGATCCCAGTCTTCTCATGGTTGCTTTAACAGCTCTGAGCCAGCCAGGGTGAGAGCGGTTTGTTTACAAGGTCCGGGGACGCTGGGATCCCGGCGCTTGAAGACCGCGGCCCGAGATCCATGGATGCTCACCCCCAATATGTCCGACACTGTTGAGTGTTAGGACAAAGATTATTTGGCCGGCGGGGAACCGCGTCAAGGAGATTCTTCTTAGACTTTAGTCCAGTCCGCCGTTTGGCTCTCACATCGCCACTGCCACCCGGCCGCGGTCGACAGGGGCAAGTTCCTGAGAAGACGCTGCTTCGCCCTCTCGGGAACCGGAGCAGATCCCTCGCGGGGCCTATCCCGAGCGGACGCGGTTCTTCGACGCCGGCGGTGACGTCGCGCAGCACCGCCCGGCACCAATGGCGAAGTGGGGTTGACACAGTACGTCCAGATCGTCGCCCTTGGAGCACGACAGAGTCGCCAAAGCCGCTGTTCTGGCCGACACCGCCGAGCCGCTCCAAACCGTGGAGATACCCGAAGGCCTCAACAGCGAGGCGCCCGTGGTCTTGTCAAACACACGGATCGAGGATAATCGGCCCGCATGCAGACCCGGTGGAACGATGGTCGCTTCACGGGGAACTTGAACGCGATGGTGTGGACCGCATCCGCGACCGTGCGCCGGTATCTGCACACTCTCGTCTCGGGGAGCCCGGATTGCGACTGGCTGACGTGGGTAGGCGTAAAGCACCTCCCGCCGAGAGTGGACCGTGTCCTGGTTCTGGGCGCCGGATCGGGATGGCTCGAGCGAGCCCTGGCGAAGAAGGAAGGAATCGGATCCTTGACTGCCTGTGACTTCGCCGGCGAGACGGTCGCGGCGGCGCAACAGGCGGCTCACCAGGAAGGGTTGGACCAGATCCGGTATCTCGTCTGCAACCTGGAAGTGGAACCGCTCCCGGAGGGACCCTTCGACGCCATCTTCGCCAACGACGTGCTCCATCACATCACCGACCTGGAAGGCGTCTATGGGCGAATCCACGACGCGCTGGCTCCGCAGGGGAAACTCCTCTTCAACGAGTACGTGGGCCCGAACCGGTTCCAATACAGCGACGCCCGAATGGAGCTGATCAACCGCTATTTTCGTCTCATCCCCGACCACCTGAGATTCAACCCGTACTGGAGCGGGCTCTTCTGGAGCCGATTTCGAACCGATCCGGTTAAGCTCGCCGCGGACGATCCCACCGAGGCCGTGCGAAGCGAGGACGTTCTCCCGCTGGCGAGAGAGTTCTTCGAGGTGGAGGCGGAGTACTCCTATGGCGGAGGACTCTTGAATCCGCTGCTCTATGAAATCATCGCGAACTTCGACGAACGGAAGCCCTACGACAGCGGGCTGTTGCAGGTTCTCTGCGACGCGGAGGACCGTCTGACCCGGTCACGCGTGATCGAGCCCGACTTCATCGTTTTCGTCGGACGCCGCAGGTCTGTTGGACGACGAAACTCCTCGTGAGGACGACCTTGCCGCCGTCCTTGGCGACGATCTCCACCTTGAAAGAGATCTTCTTCTCGAAGTGAATCGGCCGGGAGCTTCTCGAACACTGCGAGAAGAAGGCGAAGCCGAGTTGGTCGAGAGTCAAGCGGTGAGAGTCGAGCGTCTGAAGGCTCCGGAGGCCATTTCCTTTCCCTCGCCTCAGGACTCTCATCTCGACTTCTCTCTCCTCGGTAGAATCGAGCCGTGTCACACAATCGCGCCACGTCCAAAGATCTGCTGATCGGCGTGCACCAGTCCATCGCCCATCGGAAAGCAAGAACAGCCGAACGATGAAAGCCCGCTCGGAAGTTCCACAAATCGTGCTGCTTCTCGCCGGCGCCGCGGCGCTGACAGCTCTCTCGGTTTTCCGGCTTCCGCCCATGGCTGACATCCTTCGAGCGCCGTCCACCCCTTTCGACCGAAGCGCAGCGGCCGCGGCGGCTCCCGACTACAGTTTTCTCTGGGAAGCCGCGGCCCACATCCCCCTGGGAGTTTCTGTGGCTCCGGTTTGTGAGCCGCGAGATCCCGCGCGCGAGACGACGCTGCACCGTGAGGCCGTCGGTCTCCTGCCCGGCCGAAAGATCCTACCCGCGGCTGTCTGGAATCAGCCGACCCACCTCGAAGGACAGGCCGACTTTCTGATCGTGTTCGGGCCGAGACCCTCGTCTCCGCCCGGAATCCTCATCTTCGAGACCGAGAAGGGAAGTGTCTGGCGCAGGGTGCGCTCGTGAGAGCGGGGTACATTTTCCTCCTCGCCTTGGCCTGTTGCCCGCTCTCCGGCTGGCCTCTTCTCGCGCATTCCGGCTTCCGCCGCCTTTCCCTTCCCTGCCGGGCCAGCTTCTCCTGCGCTGCCGGCGCCGCCCTCATCTCCGGCTGGATGACGGTCTTCGCGCTTCTCGGAATCGCGTGGCGGCCGATCGTCCTCGTTCTGATGGCGACGCTCGTCTCCTACCTGCTCCGATTCCTGTTGCCGCCCTCCAAGGCCGCGGACGAGGAAGCGCTGGCGCGGGAATCTCGAGCTGGCCTCGCCGAAAGGCTCGCGCTCGTCGTAATGGGGGCCTCGGTCCTGGCCGCTTTCGCGGCCGCCGCTTCGACATCGGCCACGTCGCCGGATCTGCTTCTCTTCTGGGGCCCGAAGGCGCAGGCTTTTGCAGCGGCCCGAACGGTGGACACAGCGCTGCTGCGAGAACCGCATCTGGACTACATGCACCCGTCGTACCCGCCGCTCGTCACGAACCTGTACGCCTTCGCCTCGATGGTCGCCGGCCGTTTCGCGTGGGGAGCGGCGACTCTCCTTTTCCCTCTCGCGGTTGGCGTGATGGCTCTGGCTCTGCCGGGAATGCTCCGGCGGGCGGCGCCGCGCCGGATTGCCTGGGCCTGTTCGGCTCTCCTTGTCTCGGCCTTCGGCTTTCTGGGCATCGAGCTCGACGTCGCCGGAAACGGCGACCCCTGGCTCTGGGTCTTCGAGATCCTGGGCATGGCGACACTCGTCGGCGATTTCGCGGCGACGAGGGCCGGACAGTTGCTCGCAGGCCTCTGCCTGGCGGGAGCGGCGACGGCGAAGATCGAAGGACTGCCGTTCGCGCTCGCCGCCGCCGCTTTCTTTTTCCTCCTTCGAAGCAAAGAGCTCAAGCTTGGCCCGGCCGCAGCCTTGCTGGTGCTCCCGAGCGTCGTCTCGCTCGGCGCCTGGTTCGCGTTCGGGGCGACGCGTCGGATCAACTACGGCTACGAGGAGTCCGGCCGCTATCTCGACCTCCACTGGGACCATCTGCCTCTCATCTTGTCGAAGATCGGAGGCGTTCTCTGGTCGGCCGGATGGGCGCTCCCCTATCTCTTGCCTCTCGCCGCCCTGATCGCAGCGCCCCGAAAATCCCGATTGATTCTTCTTCCTCTCGCAGTCTCGGCCGCCCTCGCGGCATTCCTCGTATTCATCTACCTGCACCCAGACACCGATCCCGGGATGTGGATCGAGTGGTCCGCCGGCCGGGTCTTCTTTCCGATCGCCGCGCTTCTGACGATCGCCGGACTCTGCCGGCGAACCGCGATTGGCGGGAGCAGTCCTTCAAGATAGCTATTTCATATTGAAGTTTCTCGTGAGGACGACCTTTCCGCCGTCTTTGGCAATAATCTCGATTTTCAACGTATGCGGGCCGGGAGGCAGATCGGGAATCCCAAAGATGAACCCGGCCGTGTCGTTGTCTCGCATGTTCGGATAAGCCTCTTTGACGCCCGGGAAAGCCTGACCGATCTTGGCCGGGGAAGCTGCGCCATTCTCGGCGATCGCCGTCGCCTGAAGGATGCCAGAGTCGTCCAGAGCCCACCCCGTGCCCCAGGACTTACTCTCGACGGTGGCGCCCTCTTCCGGCGTGTTGAGAATCCCAAATGGAGGATGTGCGTCCGGCGTTGGTTCCTGCTTTGCGGACGCTGTGCTCGTCCCGCCGCCGGCCGGGGCCTCGCTCTTCTGACATCCCGCAAGGCCCGCGACCGCGACCGTGATGGCAAGACTCACGAGCCTGGAACTCAATCTCATATGCGATCTTCCTTTCTTCGATTTGTTGGATTCGAACAGCGGAGAGTATTTCAAGAAAACCGCGTGTCTGCCAGTCCTTCTTCCCCCCGATCGAGGACGCGGACGCGCCGAGCCGCGCTCTCAGGCCGCACGCGATCGCTTCAAGAGCAGAGAGAGACCGATCATCAGGGTCCCCAGACTGATGATGGAGCCAACCACGACGCTGTCGGGCATGTAGCGAAGGATGGCCCCGTGGCGGCCTTGCGCCACGCGGAAACCCAGGAAGGCATGGTTGTATGAGAGCAGCTGCGTATTCTGGCCGTCCACCGTGAGCTTCCATCCTGGCCATGCGGTCATAGATGTGGCGACGAACGCAGGATCTTTCGCCTCGATCGAGAGTGCTATTCGCTGCGGCAGGTACGAAACGATCTCGACGGAAGCCTCGCCGTTTCTGTCCCAGGATCCTGCCGCAAGGCCTGCGGGTTGCTTTTCCCCCACAATCCCGCGAACGGCAAAGTCCGAAATCGTTGACAGAATGTCGAGGCGGCGCCTCGGGTCAGATTCGTAGGCGAGCTCCCGCGGCGTGAAGGCGCGTGGCAAGGCCGTCGGGTTTTCGAGCAGCATCCCGTCGGGCCCTTGATAGAGCACGGGCCAACCGGCGGGCGGCCGGAACCCGGGAGAGGCGTAAACCCAACGCACGTTCAGGAAGGAGAGGAAAGGCTTCGTCGGGTCGTCGATTCGGTTGAACCAGATCGCCTGGTGGACCGACCACAACGGGTAAGTGTCGAAAAGCGGACGAAAAGTCATTGCCTCATATCCTCGGACGTCTTCGAGCTCATAAAGAGAGGCGATGTTCGGGATGAAGGAAAAGCCGACGGCCGCGAATCGGAACGGGAGCGGGCGGGGGATCTTATCGAACGCGGCGACCGGCGGGTAAAAGACACGATTCGGATAAGTCGGGTACATGTCCCACTCCTCGACCCCGCGCTGCGCCAGAAGAAGCGCGAGGATGCAACCGCAGACGAAGACGCGAGAGAGCCTCTTCGCCGCGATGACCAGGACGGCCACGCCGATCAGCGGAACAATCTGCGCCAGCAGGCGGAAGTTCAGGTAGCTTCGAGGCATTGCCAGCCGCTCCAGATCGGGCCGCGCCAGAACGCCGAGCGTGAGGAGGGCCAGGGGGGCAATCAGGGAAACGGCCACGCAGAGGCGGCCGAAGTCGCCCCGTGCGAACCGGTCGACACCCAGACCCGCCAGGGCGGAGAACGCGAACGCGGCCAGGAAGATCATGCGTTCGTTTATCGCGACGTCAAAGAGCGGAAGCCGCGCGACCATGTCCGTAATGCCGGGAAAACGCGAGCCAAGAGCGAGCCCCACAAACCCGATCACGAGCAACGGCCATTTCACTCTCGACTTCGAGACGGCGCCCGCCGCGGCAAAGGGCCAGAGCACCGAACCTCCATAGCCGGCCATCTCCCACTGACCCGGAAGAGCCTCTCCTTTTCCGGGCACGCCGAAGAAGTAAGGCATCACGTTGAGGAGGGCGTGGCGAAGGCTCTCCAGGGGGGCCAGCGACCGGTGAGCGTGAGCGTAGTACGTTCGACGAACGAAATACTCGAGTGTCTCGGGAGCAGATTGGATGAAAGGCAGGAGTATGACTGCCGAGAGTCCCAGCGTCAGGACGCCGGCCAGAAGCGAGAGCAGGAGCGGGCGCAGCCGTCTCCCGCGCCCGGCCCACGCGAGCTCGAAAAGGAAGTAGACGGCGCCGGCCGACATGCAGTGAAGCGCGGTTTCCGGGTGTCCGGCCGTCATGACCAGAAACAGCGCGATGACTGTAAGCGCCACCGCCCGTGCGTTGCCCCGGGAGACAAGCCTTCTCAGACCCAGCAGAAGAAGAGGCAGCGGCGCGGCGGAAGGATTGTGCGGCCAGCCGACGAAGAAGACCAGGTAATCGCAGAACGCCCAGCCGGCGGCACCGAAAAGAGCCGCCATCTCCCGGCACCCGATGTCTCGCAGGAAGAGATAGGCGAAGAGCAGCGCGGCAAAGAAACGCAGCGCCATGTCGAGCGTCCAGGACTGTGCCAGCGGAAGAAGCATCGAAATCCAGGTTCCCGGGTGAAGCGTTCCAGGCTGCTGCGCCGCCATGAGCGGGTCGCCGGCCAGAAGGAAGCGGTTCCAGAGCGGGAGGCGACCGTTCTTGACCGCGTCGCGAACGGCCTTGCGCCACGGAATCATTTGTGCGGCGACGTCCGACAGGGCCGGCGATCGAGTGCCGGCAATCCCCAGCCCGTTCGCGTAAACAGACAAGGGCGGGGCCTGGTACGGAATGTCTATGGGGGCATATACGCCGCCGGTCAAGAGGGCCTTTCCGGTCAACAGAAGCGGAGCGAGAGCCAGGATCAGCGCGATCGGTGCCCGTATGGGGAGAATCAGCCGGTGTGACAGCCACAGCGACGCCGCGCAGACCGCCGCGTAAACGGCGCACGGGGCCAGAATCAACCACAGCACGATTCGTTCTTACGATGTCAACACGGACAAACCGGGGTCATGATCATCGGCGTACTCCGATCGTCCAACTCGGAACTCGGCTGGCGTGGGGTTGCGAGAGTTCTCGGCCGCAAGATCATAATAGGATTCGCTGGGCGATTTCGTCGCGATTCCGTATTCTTTGAGTCGGTCTCCGCAGGAACTGCACGAGAGGAGAGAGTGGGCCGAACCCTTGATGCACTTCGGAGTTCGGCGAACGCGAACCCGAAGCCGGCTGTTCGAATGAGGGTCGAATCGCCAAAGGGCTTTCTCGGCGCGGTGCTTGGCGCGTTGGGTGCCACCTCACTCGTCGCCGTTGCGCGAAACGTTGCCATCCAATGGTTTTCTCCCCCTCTTCTGCCGGGCGCGGAGCTGGCCGCGGGTGACTCGAAAGCCGCCACATTTGCCGAGGCCGCGACGTTCTTGATCGCCGTACCTCTGGCCGCGCTCCTGTTCGGCCGGGCCTTGCCGAAACTCCTGGAGTCCCGCTTCCCCAGGGGCCGCCTTTCGTTTGAATGGATCCCGCTCGGCGCGGCGCTCTGGCTTCCACTCTGGAGACGAGGATTACACCTCAAGACAGCGATCATTTCTTCGCTGGCCCTCTCGATTCTGATCATGGGATTCATACTCGCGTTTCGAAACTCGCCGCGGCTGAGACGATTTTTCGTCCGCTCCAACCGGAGTCACCTCTTCCGCCTCGCCTTCGCCGGGGCCGCCTGGGACCTTGCGCGAAGGTCCGATCCTTCCCATAACGCAAATCTCGTCGGGGACCCACTGATCGAAGTTGTGGTCTCCGCTGCGATCTTCCTGGCTCTCGCCGTCCTCGCAGTCGACCGGACCGGACACAGCCGCCGGCTGTCGTCCCGGCTCCGCCGCCTCGCCAGCCTTGCACCATTATCCGTGTGTTTCTCGGCTCTCGCTCTTGTCTTCTGGCGCAGGTCGCCGATGTTCCTCGCGGCCGCTCTTCTCTTGTTTACGGTACCCTTCGCCCTTAAGAGAATCCCTTTCATTCGCCATGCTTTCAAGCTTGCCGTCCTCGTCTTTGTCTTCTCCTGTGGCGCGACGATTTATTATCAGCCTTTCGCGCCGATCGACCTGTACGAAGACGGTCATCGCCTGACCTACGCGCAGTCTTACCTTCGCGGCGCAAAGCCTTATCTCGAGACGTCGCCGATCCATGGCTGGGGTTACGACGGCGGCG
>WNGB01019559.1_pt1 | contig 14316 bp, 18 predicted proteins | sample 5400681 | NCBI WGS metagenome assembly WNGB01 (sample SAMN13153367, study PRJNA577476) | soil metagenome | isolation source: 115 cm soil or saprolite under grassland replicate 2 | place: USA:California | collected 2016-06-15 | reverse complement strand
CTTACAACGACGAGGTCACAGGTTCGAGCCCTGTCACGCCCACCGGTAGGAAATCGACAGGCCCTACGGGGATGGCGATAGGACCCGGTAGGTCAGCCGGGCTCATCTCGTGGGCCTACCCCGATTGACCGAGCGTGCTCTCCTGGTGTGCGGTGGCCGTCGCGGGCGGGGTACCAGCTACCTGCGATGCCCCAAGCTGCTGTTACTGCGGCAAGGTCCTGGCGGCTGCACACCTGTGGTGGGGTGGTGGTGTCCTAGGCCGCGTCTCCCATGTCGCGGAGGATGAGTAGGCTCCACTCGTCAGCGTATGGGGAGGTTCATTATGGCCAAGCTGATCTACTCGGCGATCACGTCGCTCGACGGCTACATAGCGGACGAGGACGGCAACTTCGACTGGGCTGCGCTTCGCGAAGATCTGGCAGGCGGCCGACAAGGTCGTGTACTCCAGGACGCTGGCGGCGGTATCCAGCGCCAGGACGCGGATCGAGCGAGACTTCGACCCTGAAGCGGTCCGGCAGTTGAAAGCGTCAGCGGGACGTGACCTCAGCGTGGGCGGTCCCGACCTCGCCGCTCAGGCGATCAGGGCTGGGTTGGTCGACGAGTTTCACCTGTTCCTCACGCCGTTCGTGGTGGGAGGCGGCAACCAGTCCCTGCCCGACAACGTCCGCGTGCAGCTCGAACTGCTGGACGAACGCCGGTTCGGCGGCGGCGTGGTTTTCCTCCGCTACCGCACCAGGACCTGAGACGACGGCGACGCTGACCGGACGTCACGGCTAGGTCGTCGGTCTCGGGTCGCCTGGGCCAGTCCGCCGCGCCGATGCCCGATGTAGCCATCCCGGCGGACCTTGGCGTGGTGGCCTCGGCCGCCCTCACCTCCTGGGACCTACCTGATGGACCGAGCGCGCTCTTGGTGCGCGGGGGCCGTCGCGGGCAGGGCGCCAGTTATGCACGGGCGTGCTGCAGGATGCACTGCGGCACGCCCGTGCACACACGTGCAGCTCGTGCTTTACGCCGACCGCTCGGTGCTGCCGATCCGCGGGAAGGGGGTGGTGGAGAAGACCACCTCCACCGGCACCTCGAAGTACTCCGCGATCCGCAAGGCCAGGTACAGGCTGGGGCTGTACTCGCCCCGCTCCAGGTAGCCGATCGTCTGGTAGTGGACCCCGAGCGCCTCCGCGAGCTGCCGGCGCGAGATACTCCGCTCGGCACGCAGCATGGCGATGCGGTTGTGGATGGTCTCACTCATCGCAGCTCATCTTCTCAGCCGATGCGCTGGAGCGCCCGCTGGCGGCGGGCCTCCATGTTGGAGCCGGACTCCCGACGTGCCATGCGGCGGAGCACCACCGGCGCCAGGACAAGGCCGACGAGTGCCCACGCCCCCAGCACCCCGACGGTCTCCAGGTGCCGCCACGACCCACCGATCTCCACCGCGGCCGCGACGTCTGGCAGGAAGGCCGAGCGCACGCCGAGTCCGAGCCAGTAGATCGGGAAAACCTGGGCGATCGCCTGCACCCATCCGGGCAGCGCGAAGATCGGATAGAAGATCCCGGAAATCGCGGTGACGCCGATGATGGGCAGCGTCACCAGACCATTGACCGTATTGGGACTCTTCGCCAGCGATCCGATGACGGCGCCTACGGGGATGGTGGCGAGCAACCCCAGGGCGAGGACCCAGGTGAAGGTCAGCCATCCGGTGAGGCCGATCCCGGTGAGCTCGGGGATCAGGAACAGGCTCGGGACGAAAATGATCATCAGGCCGAGTATGGCGAACAGGGACACCGACACGACCCGGCCGGTGAGGTAGCCGATCATGCCGTTCGGTACCGCCTTGGCCCGCAGCAGCGTCCCGTCCTCACGTTCGACCGCCAGCGATCCCGCGGCACCTTGAAGTCCGCCAACGGCCACCATCATGCCGAGTACGCTCGGTAGCACCGCGAACGCGAGGGACACATTGGTCCCTTCCACTGTCGAGTCCCGCTGGAAGAGCAGCACGATCACGAAGGCGACAGCGAAGAAGACTTGAAAGCCCATCTGCTGCGGGTCGATCAGGCTCTGCCGAAACTCGGCCCAGCCACGGGCCAGCCCCAGGCGGGTGGCGTAGAGGGCCGGATTCATCGGCTGGCTCCCTCGAACTCCGTTACCGCTTGTTCGACGTGGCCGGTTTCGTGCCGGTGCACCATCGCCATGTACGTGTCCTCCAGGGACGCCCGGCGCACCTCCAGGTCGGCGATCTCCTCACCGTGCTGCGCGAACAGCTCGCGGACGAACCGGGCGGCGTCGTCGGTGGAGTGCACGAGGTGTTCACCGCCGCGGCTCCAGCGCACCTCGGCTTGGCCAGCGACCTGGCGGATGAGCTGGTCTGCGCTGCCGTTGGCGACGATCCGGCCACCGGCCAGGATCAGAATGCGGTCCGCGAGCTTCTCAGCCTCGTCCAGGTCATGGGTCGTCAGCAGGATTGTGGCGTCGTCGAGGTCCGACAGGCGATGCACCAGATCGTGGAAGTCCCGCCGCGCATGGGGGTCGAATCCGGCGGTGGGCTCGTCGAGGAACAACACCTCCGGCCGGCCAATGATGCCGATCGCGACGTCCAGCCTTCGCCGCTGCCCACCGGACAGTGTGGCGATCTTCTGGCCCGCCTGCTCCCCGAGCCCTACGGTCTGGATCAACTCGTCCACGTCATAGGGCCGCTGCCGCTCCGGCGTGGAGTACGGCAGGTAGTACCTCCCGAGGTGGCAGAGCAGGTCGCGCACCCGCCACCTGCCGTGGTCGCGCCACGACTGCAACACCACACCCATCCGCGCCCGCCAATCTTCGTTCCCGTTACCCGGATCCACCCCGAGGACGCTGACCTCGCCGCCCGAACGCATCCGGAACCCTTCCAGGATCTCGATGGTGGTGGTCTTCCCCGCTCCGTTCGGCCCGAGCAGCGTGATCACCTCGCCGCGGTGCGCGGTGAAGCCGATGCCCTTGAGCACGTCCACCGATCTGTACCGCATGCGCAGGTCCCGAACGTCAATGGTTGGCGCCTCGCCGGCCGGCTCGGGGTTCTGAGCCCGTTTGCCAATCTCACCCACGACGGTCATGAGCCTTCACCTCGCCACCGATGGCATCATTCAGGAGATAGCAGGAGTGCTACATGTTGCAACACTAGTACTCCCCTGCGCAAGCAGCGCAGTCAGCAGTGCATCGGCGCCGAACACGTCGTTCATTGCGGCATGCGTCGGTTGGGACCGCACCCGGATGGACGGCATCCAAGGCGCTCGCATCTGGTGCGGCCACGGCGTGTTCGCCCACAACCTCTCCAAGATCGGCGCGCTGCTGGAAGCCGCGCACAGCAAGGCGGCATGAGCACCCAACCAAGGTCGAGCGGCCTACCGGCCACCCAAGCCCGCGCTGCCGGCGATCACGCTCAGCACGGCTGGGAGCAGCTTCAGGCCGAGTGAACCGTCGACCGACGGCACCGAGGGCGAGCCCGGCTGGCCGGCGCTGCGCATCGCCCGGGAATCCGGGATCCCGGTTGGGTGGAAGTCGACCAAGTGGCCATTACGGGGGTTGGCTGGCTGGACCTGCTGGCACGTCGGCGCTGCCGGGGTGGGTCAGCTTCTCGGGCACGACGACCCGGTCGAACAGCTCCTCGCTGACACCCAGCTGGAGCGCGGCCTGTTTGAGGGTGAGGTCCTGGTCGACGGCGAGGTGCGCGATCTTGGAGGCCTGGTCGTAGCCGATCACCGGTGACAGCGCGGTGACCATCATCACCGAGCGGTCGATGTTGCGCCGCAAACTGTGCCTGGTTGAGCTTGGCGCCCTCGACCAGGAACCGGCGGAAGTGGTCGCACATGTCGCCCAGGATCCGTATCGAGTGCAGGACGTTGTCGGTGCCCACGTCCAGCGACACCGGGATCACCCGGGCCGGGTCGACGCCGGCCGCCGCCGTGTAGACGGCGTAGACGGCGAGCTCGCCCACCGCGATGTCGATCCCGCCGACACCCCAGTCACCAATGCCCAGGATCTCCTCGGCGTCGGAGGCCACCAGCAGGTCCACGTCCTCGGCGCCCATGCCGAGGCTGCCCAACGCCGCCTCGATCTGGTCGGGCGCATCGATGGACAGGTACACCCCACCCGCGCGGCGGTACTCGTGGCTGTACCGCTTGATCGCCTCGCCAACGGTCGGGTCGTACACGATCGGCAGCAACTCGCGCAGGTGGTCGGCCAGCACCCGGTAGTACAGCACTTCGTTACGGTCGTGCAGCTCCTCCAGGAAGACGTTCTTGAGCAGGTCGCTCGCCCCCCAGGGCCATCCGCTCTTGGCGCGTGAACGCCGTCCCTTGTTCAGCAAGGGGGTCTCCAGCACCTCCACCCCACGCGCGGTGGTGACATACCGGCCGACGTCGATACACCCGCCGTCGTCGACATGAGACCCCCCGAACAGCCCAGAACCGTCGTCCAAGCCCGCCAGTATCCGAACTGACGACCGGTAAACCGCCGAATCCGCTGATGGGCACGCCGCGCGACGGCACGCCGCACACCCTACCTGCCCAGGATTCGAACCCGCGGTTCACCGGACCTGTGGCAATGGGCCACCGCGCCCATCGGGCTGTGCACCGTGTCGGGGTGGTCGGGCCTCAACGGAGGGGGCGGCGTGGGACCATTGGAGTGAGCTGCTGGATGTCGTGGCGGGCCCGAACCCTTGCGATCGCGGCTGGGTCTGGTGGCTCTGGGTGAGCGAGCAACTCGGCGATCTCTTCGAGGTAGTGCTCGTGGCCGGGCGGGGCGACGAGGAAGAGCATCCGGACTGGTACAGGTCCGAGGTTCGCGAAGGCGTGCGGGCAGCCGGGCGGTACGAACATGACGCTTCCCGGCCCACCTCGGACCACCTTGGCGCCGGTGTCCGACTCCCAGCTGCGCCAATCGTCGCTGGTCCTGATGCGTGGTTCGAAGGCGAGCAGGTCGAGTTCGCCTTCGAGGACGTAGAAGACTTCCTCGGCCTCGCGGTGCAGGTGCGCCCCAACGTCGAATCCGGGTGGCACGTCGGCCTCGAACATCGACCAGTTTCTCGATCGCTCGGCACCCACCTTGAGGGTCATGCCCGCGCCTTGGATCCTGTGGCCTGTGCCGGGCAACAGCACCAGTCCGTCGGTCACGTCTCCTCGCTTTCTCAGCCGGTCGTCTGCGGTTTGCCCACCAGCTCAGCGGCTGGCTTCAAGCCCTCGTGCGCAACCAGGTCTCCAGCATCATCGGGAAAACGCCGTGGCGTCTGACCGTGGCCGGTCGACGATGATCGCCAGGGTAGCGAGAATCCTGATATTGCCCCTGGTACCGATCCTGCTACCCAGCGGGCGGGGAACCGCGCCCGGCTGGTTCGATGGAGCCCGGCCGCTCGCTCCGTGCTCAGTCAATTTCGCGCCGCAGTTGGCCGACGCACCGGTGACCTCCACGAGGCCGAGGACGTCGTCCAGGAGGCGTTGAGCCGGGCGTCGCTGCGCTGGGCGTGGCTGGGCGACTACGAGGTTCCCGAGGCGTGGGTTCGGCGTGTGGCCATGAACCTGGCCAGGCTAGGGGGCGAAGGTGACCGTGACGACCCCGCCGGGGGCGGTGGAGATGCCGGTGACCTTGAGCTGACCGGCCAGCAAGGCCGCCATCGCCGCCGGGGTGGGTCGGGTCCCCGCGCAGGATGACCCTGACGTCGGAGTCGGAGGCGGCCGCCTCGCCCTCCCGCAGGCCCATCGCGGCGCGCACGGCCTGCTTGAACTCATCGACGCTGTCGAAGATCAGAGCCATCGTGTCCTCCTCGTGCGTGTCCCAGAGCGGGGTGGAATCGGCGACGAGCGACGCGTCGTACTGCGTGCCCAGGGTCACGTCCGAGCCGTACTGCGTCGCCGCCGTCCCCGGCACCAGGTGCGGGACGTTGGTCCACTCCGCGGCCCAGTACCCCCCGCTCGGCTTCGGGTTCCGCAGGACGGCCTGCTTGCTCCCGTAGACCATGGCCTTCCAGCCGGCGCGGATGATCGCGGCGTCGAACGCGTGGAGGTAGGTCGCGTCGACGCGCGTCTCGAAGTCGAGCGCGACGCACACGCCCTTGGGGACGTGGTGGGCGGTCATCCATCTGATGGCGTGGGCCGCGTCAGCGGATGGGTCGCCGTCGTGGGAACGGGTGAAGATCGGCAGTCGCCACCGCGCCTGCTGCCTGGCCCACTCCTGGTCGGTCCACACGTGCGGCGTGTTGCCGCCGATGTACCCTGCGACTGCCTCCCACTTGGGCGGCGAAGCCGGCGGAAACGCCGCGTCCCACATCCTCCGCACTGGTCACCTCGTCTCGCTATGACCTCACCACCGGGACGGCTGGCCCGGTCGAAGCGTATCATCCTCACCATCCCGACATACTGTCGGGACGACCACGCTGCTCAGCCTGGGCCTGCTACTGGCGGCCAGCTCCCGGCGCGGTCAGGTTCCCGCCTGACCGCGGAGATCGGTCGATGCGGCGCAGGGACTCGGCCAGGCCGTCCAGGCCGATGGGGCCGAGGTCGAGGGCGGCGGTGTGCCAGCGCTTGAGATCGAAGCCGGGACGCCGTCTCGCCTCGTCGCGGGCCGCCAGCCAAGCCCGTTCGCCGAGCGGCCACCAGGTACGCCCCGGCCGGGTCAGGTCCTCACTCGGCGGCGTGTAGTAGGCGGCCCCGGAGGTGGAGCCGCGCGCAAGGGTCACCTCGACGGTGCGCAGCGGCTCGGCGATGTCGAAGTGGGTGCCGTGCAGTTGCTCGACAGCCCAGTCGTGCCGTTTTTGGAGCCATGCCCGGTAGGGGTCGGCACCGACGACGTACTGCGTCTCGTCCAGGAGCGAGATCGCCTCGTCCACGCTGGCGCCCGGGCGGACCCGGTTGGCCTCCCGCGCCATCTCCGCCTCGATCCGGCGCAGCTCCTCCCAGCCCCACGCATAGGCGTCGACCGGGTCGATGACCGCACCGAGGCCCTGCAACCACCTTCGGGTTCCCGCAGGTCCAACCGTCCACGACCCCCCGCCCGGTCGCCGGCGCGGCGCGAGGCGCTGGGGATCACGGCCAGCCGGCGCCACGCGCCGGCGCCGGGGCGGTCAGGACCTGGCCGGTCGGCTGACCACCGGCCGTGGTGGCGGCGGGCCACTCGGCCGCCACCATGAACAGGGTCCCGCGGTCCGGGCCGCCGAGCATGCAGGCGAAGCAGCCGCGATCGAGGTCGATCGTCGCCAGCACCTCACCGCCCTCGCGAACGCGCACGCACCGCCGGTTGGGGACGTCCGCGTACCAGACCGCGTCGTCGGCGTCGATGCAGATGCCGTCAGGGGCGGCGCCGGGGAGGTCGGCCCACACGCGCCGGTTCGACAGGCCGCCGTCGGCGGCGATGTCGAAGGCGGTGAGCTTTGCGGCGTAGGACTCGGCAACGATCAGCGTCGAGTTGTCCCGCGTCACGGCGATGCCGTTGGGGAACGCGAGGCCATCGCCCACCTGCCGCGCCGAACCGTCGGAGGTGACCAGCGCGATGACCCCAGGAGCGAACTCGCCGGCTGGAAAGTCGAAGCCGATGTTGTCGACGTAGGCGTTGCCGCGGCCGTCCACGACGATGTCGTTCCAGAGCTTGTCGGAGACGCCGGCCAGGTCGGCATGGGTCACCAGCGAGCCGTCGGGCTCCATTCGCAGGAGGCGCCGATCGCTGGCCGAGACGACCAGCAGGCGTCCATCGGGCAGCCAGTCGATGCAGAACGGATACGACGCGACGTGGGTGACGACCTCGCTGTCGCCGTCGAGGTCGACGGCGATGATCGACTGCGCGCCCCAGTCGGAGAACCAGAGGCGGTCATCGTGCCAGCGCGGTGACTCGCCGAGCACGACACCGGTCATCAGGGTCTTCACGTCGGACATGTGGACCTCCGCAGCTCGGGCACCCCTCGTGGGCGCTCTCACCAGGATGTAGAAGCTGGCCCCCCGAGTTTCGACATCGCGGGGCAGCGCTCAGCTGAGCTTGCTTCGCGAGACCAGCACGCGCGCGGCCACCGCCAGCGCCACCGCACTGACCGCCAGGCCCGGACGAAGCGCCGATGACAAGGCGACGCCGGCAACCAGGCAGCCGATCGCGAGCAGGTCGAACCCGACCGTGAACCGCATCCGGCGGCTCAGCAACAGCCGGACCAGGTAGCGACGCAGGTCGCTGGTCAGCCGCCCGACGAATGCCCACACGAACGCGCAGAGGGCGGCGAGCACCACCAGCATCACGATGCGGCCGACCCGCGAGCCGATGAACGGACCGAGCCGCACCACCGCGTAGGCTCCGACGAACACGACGTAGGCGACCCGAACGAGGAACGTCCGGAGCACCAGGTCGAGATTGCGCCGGCTGACCGAGGTACGGGGATCGCTGCGCAGCGCGGTCGCGAAGCCCGTGGCGGCCTGGGCGAGCCGGGCCGGGTTCGCCATGTGCGCGTTCTTCAGCTGCAGGCGTGCGAGCTCGTTGTGCGCGGCCGCGTTGTCCGGCTCGATCTCCAGCGCCCGCCGGAAATGCGCCTCGGCCTCCTCGGGGTGACCGGCCGCCGCCGCGACCGCGCCCGCGGCCACCCGGACGTCCGGTTCGTCGGGGGCCAAGGCGAGCGCGCGGTCGGATCCGTTGCGCGCCTCGTCCAGGCGCCAGGCGCGGATGGACGCGTGCGCGAGCCGCACGTGGGTCTGCCAGAGGTCCGGCCCGAGCCGGACGGTCTCCTTTGCCGCACGCGCCGCCTGCACGTAATTGCCGAGGCCCTGGAGGGCGATGCTGGCGAGGCGGTGCGGCCACTCCCAGTCGGGCGCGAGCGGGATGGCGGTCTCCGCCGCGCGCAGCGCCTCGCGGTGCCGGTCCAGTCCGAGCCGCGCCTGGGCAATGAGGCACCAGGCGTAGGGGTTGTCCGGGTCGGTGGCCACCACGCGCGAGAGCAGCGCCTCGGCCTCGCCGTAGCGTCGCAGGTCGCACAGGGCGCTGGCACGCTCCAGCCCGGAGCTCGGCTCGCCGATCGCGCCGCTCATCTCACACCAGACGCCGCTGGCGCAGGTAGGCGAGCAGGTCGTCGTAGGTGCCACCTTCGTTGGCGAACTGCGCGACGTTGCGGGCGACGTCGAGCCACGGCCCGATCGACGGGCGCACCTGGCTGACCGCCCGTTCCAGGTCGGCCATCCCGATCATCCGGACGGTGCGGCTGCGCGCCGAGTCCAGGAGCGCGCGCTCGGCGGCGGTCTCGCAGACGTGCGCCAGGTCGGCGCCCGAGTACCCGTCGGTCATCCTTGCCAGCCGGCCGACGTCCACCCCGGCGATCGGGCGGTCGCGGAGGTGGTAGCGCAGGATCCCCTCGCGCGCGGGCCGGTCCGGCGGGAGCACCAGCAGCATGCGATCGAAGCGGCCGGGCCGGCGCAGCGCGACGTCCACGTCCCATGGATGATTGGTCGCCCCGAGCACGTAGACGGCGTCGTTGCCAGCGGCCATCCCGTCCATCTCCGACAGCAGCTGGCTGACGGTGCCGCGGGCCGCGCTGTGGCGGAGCTGGCTGCGCTTCTGGCCGAGCGCGTCGACCTCGTCGAGGAAGAGCACGCAGGGCGCGTTGCGGCGCGCGGTCTCGAACACCTCGCGCAGGTTCCGCTCGCTCTGGCCGATGAACATGTCCAGCACGTCCGCCATCGAGACCGCCAGGAAGCGGGCGCCCAGCTCGCCGGCGAGCGCTCTGGCGATGAAGGTCTTGCCGCATCCGGGCGGCCCATAGAGCAGCAGCCCGCCGCGGAGGGACTTGCCGTAGAGGCGGCCGAGGTCCGGGTGGCGCATCGGGGCGAGCACGGCGGCCTCCAGGTGCTCCTTGACGGCTGCCATCCCGGCGACGTCGGCCAGGGTCAGGCCCGCCGGCTCAGCGTCGAAGGCGTCCCCGCCGGGCTCCGGTTCGCCGTCCACGTACATCGGGGGAGCGAGGCCGGCGAGTTCGGAGTCGAGCCGGCGAAGTGTCTCCGCCTCGCCCTCCGGCCCCTCCAGCGACCGCTCGGGCTCTCCCGGCTGCACCGCGGAATCCGGGGAGGCCGGGGAGGCCGGGCCGGCGGGGGAGCCTGTCGCCGCGGGGTCGGCGGAGGGGCGGCCACGCGCGACCAGGTCGAGCGCGGCGGCATTGCCGGGTTCGCGCTGGAGCGCCGCGGCGGCGTGGCGGACCGCCTCGTCGCGCTCGCCCGCGGCGGCCAGCAGCTCCGCCAGGTGCACGCGCAGCGGGACGTCGTCGGGAGCGGCCTCGACGGCGGCGCGGAGGCTGCGCAGGAGCGGGTCCAAGGGCATCGGCGGCACCTGGCGAGCGGGGAGACCTCGGCACGCGAGTCTATGGCCAGGCGGGCGCTCGCGACAAACGGGGATATCAGTGCGCCATCGCACAAGACGGCCGCCCGACGGTGCGCGCCGGAGTGTCGTAGGCTCCTTGCCGAGCCTCGCCGAGGCGGACGAAAGAGGAGATGAAGCCGGGCAAATGCCGGCGAGAACCGTCACCGACAGCGACCTCACCACCCTTGTCCGGCGGCGCCGGCGCTGGCCCTGGGTCGGGGCCGCGGTGCTGGTGCTGCTGCTCCTGCTGGGAGCGGGTGCGTGGCTGGGTCTTGGGCTGCTCGGCGCGGCCCGCGACGCCAGGGCGGCCGCCACCAGGGCGCGCGCCGACCTGAAGGGCAGCGCCAGCGCGCTCAGAGACGGGGACCAGGCGGGCGCCCGCCGCGGCATCCGCGCCGCCAACCTCGAGCTGGCCAAGGCCGACGCGGCCGCGCGCCGCACTCCGGTGCGGGTGGCGGCGCGGCTGCCGGTGGTCTCCTCGCCAGTGGCCGACCTCCGCCACCTGCTCACGGCCGGCCACATCCTGGCGGGCACGGCCGGCCAGGCCGTGACCGTGCAGGCGCGCTTCACCGGCGCCGGCATCCTCCGGGACGGCCGCATCGACCTGGCCGGCGTCGCGGCCACCCTGAACGAGACCACCGCGGTGCTCGGCCAGCTCGAGCGGGCGCGGGCCGAGCTGAACCAGGTCCACGGCGGCTGGCTCGCCCCCGGCGCGGCCGCCGCCCGCGACGCCAGCCTCCGCCAGCTCGACGAGGTCGAGGGCCAGCTCCAGCCGCTGAACGACGTGGTCCGGGCGCTGCCCCGCGCGATCGGCAGCAACGGCCCGCGGACCTATCTGGTGGCCGTCTCGAACTCCTCCGAGCTGAAGGCCTGGGGCGGCGCGCCGCTGGCGATCGCCCTGCTGCGCTTCGACCACGGCAGGGTGAGCGTGCCGCGCCGGGGCGCGCTGAGCGAGCAGCAGCTCACCGGCCGCATCACCTGGAACTATGTCCGCGGCGACCCGTGGCACCCGCCCGGGTCGCAGTCGCTGTTCTCCAGCTCGGGCCTGTCGCCCAACTTCCCCACCTCGGGCGAGGAGATCCTGCGCGCCTTTCAGACCATCACCGGGGTGCGCGCCGACGGGGTGATCGCCTTGGACCCGACCGCGCTCGCCGGGCTGCTGCGCGTCTCCGGCCCGGTCGCCACCGCCGGCTTCGGCAGGGTCGGCGGCGACGACGTGGTGCGGCTGCTGCTCGCCGACGCCTACCGGCGCTACCCGGACAAGGCCGTCCGGCGACAGTACAACCAGCAGCTCATGGACGCCGTGATGGCGCGTCTCCTCCAGGGTGGCGACCTGCTGCGCGAGGTCCGCGGCCTCGGCGCCGCTGCCGGCGGGCGGCACCTCCAGCTGTATTTCCGCGACCAGCACCTGCAGGACGCCGCCCGCGCCCACGGTCTGGCCGGCGCGCTCTCCGCGGCACCGCGGGACTACCTCGGCGTCTTCACCGTCAACGGCAACGCCAGCAAGACCGACTACTTCCAGCGGCGCCAGATCGAGCAGCACGTGCGGCTGGCGGCGGACGGGTCGGCCAGGGTCGACCGCTCGATCCGGCTCACCAACACCGCCGATGCCCAGCCCGGCGGCGACCCCCGCACCGGCTACACCACCGGCTGGGCGCGGCCAGGGGTCGCCGCGTATGTGCCGGGCGCCGCCACCGGGATCAGCGTCCGGATCGACGGCAAGCCGGCCGGCTGGAGCTCGTTCCGGGAGCTCGGCCGGCTGGTGGTGCGCGCCCGCCTGTGGCTGCCGCCCCATTCGACCCACACCGTCACCGTCTCCTACCGGCTGGCCAAGGCGGCCGTGCGCACCAGCGACGGCCTGCGCTACGAGCTCGTCGTCGACCCGCAGCCGATCGTGCACACGGCCACCCTGCGGGTGGTGGTGGTCCCGCCCGCGGGCTTCGACACGAGCTCGCGGCCCGGCTGGTTCGCCGCGGGCGGCAGCCTGGTCGCGACCCGGAAGCTGAACCGCGCCGAGACCTTGGACCTCGACCTGCAACGCTGAGCCCGGCTGGGACCTCGACGCGCGAGGTCAGCGGACAAGGGAGGCACGGTGATCGTCAGAGCCTGGCACGCCACCGCCACCGCCGAGGGGGCGGAGGCCTACCACGAGCACTTCACCCAGGCGGTCCTGCCCGAGCTGCAACGCATCGACGGCCACCAGGGCGCCTACCTGCTACGGCGCGACCGCGACGATCGGGTCGAGCTGGAGGTGCTCACCCTGTGGGACTCGCTGGAGGCGATCATCCGGTTCGCCGGCTCGGACTCGGAGCACGCGGTCGTCGAGCCCGCCGCCCAAGCCGTGCTGGCCAGCTACGACACCACCGTCACCCACCACATCGTGGTCGTCGACACCGTGGACGCCAGCGGCCGGTGAGCCAGTCGTGGGCATGACCGTGCCGGCCCGCTCCGACGTCGACGTGATGGTCGTCACCGGGGCTGCGGCGCCCCAAGCCAAACCGGGGAAGTTCCTCCACGGGGGCGTCCTGCTGGAGGTCACCTACCTGCCCAGGGAGCGGATCGCCTCGGCGGAGCAGGTCCTGGCTTCGTATCACCTGGCGGGCGGCTTCCGCTTCGACACAATCATCGCCGACCCGACCGGAGAGCTGCGAAGCCTCCAGGCGGTCGTCTCCCGCCATTTCGCCGAGGAGGTCTGGTGGTGGCGCTCCACAACCCGACGGTGCGGCTGCGCTACCTGGCGGCCCGCCAGGTGCTCGCCGAGCACGGTCAGCCCGGCCGGTACCAGGAGCTGCTCCAGCTGCTCGGCTGCGCGGACCTGGACGGCGAGCGCGTCGCCCAGGCGCTTGTTCAACAATCCCGCCAGCTTCCTGCTGGCGATCGTGCTGGCCGGCGCGCTGATCGCCTTCGCCGACGCCAGTACGGTGCGATCCCGGGTCACCATCGGCCTGGCGCACTGGCTGGCCCACCTGCTGCTGGTCGTCACCGTGCTCTGGGGCGCGGCCCAGGTGCTGGTCGACTGGGACCTGAGCCTGATGGTCAACGTGGGCTTCCTGAATTTCCGCCTGACCGCGTTCACGGTCCTGTTCGTGGTCGCCGTCGTGGTGGTCGGCGGGTACCTCGGCAGCCAGCTCTTCGCGCTCTACCTGTTCGTCATGCACACCACCCGCCGCAAGCACCCCACGCAGGCGTTCTCGTGCCAGCGCCTGGAGGACTACCGCAGCTTCCTGCGTATCAAGGTCGAGCGGGACGGCGCGCTGACGATCTACCCGGTGGGCGTGCGGCGGGTCCCCAGGAGCTGGCGGCTGGTGCGCGACCGAGCGCCGCACGAGCCGGTCTTCGAACCCACCGACCGCCCCTGGAGACCCATCTGATCGAGGCGCCCATCCGGATCGAGCCAAGCTGAGCGCTCAGGTCCTCACGTCTGGAAGCGCCAGCGGGTCGCGCCGTACGGCTCGGCCGTGCCCAGCGCGAACAGCGTCGCCGGGGTCATCTCGTAGACGTCCCAGGGGGGCGGCCCCGCGGCCGGGGCGCTGAACTCGGCGTACAGGGCGCCGCCGCGGACGGTCGGCTCCCATCCCTCGGCGGCGTACGCTTCGGCGATGCGCTGGAGCGTGGCCTCGTCGGTCACCTTCACGGCCTCACCCTCCACGACCAGGTCGAATGGGTGGGTGGCGACCGTGATGACGCACTGCGGGTTGGCGGCGAGGTTCCTCGCCTTGCGGGTGCCCGGCCCCGCGTTGAAGTAGAACTTGCCGTCCACGAAGAGGACCCCCAACGGCATGACGTGCGGCCTGCCGTCCGGACGGACCGTCGCCAGCCAGCACGTGTGCCGAGCCGGCCCACCCGTTTCCGGAGCCTGGGTGAGACCCTCCTCCAGGCGCGCGCGCACCTTCGCCCACGGGATCAGCGGCGCGCCGTAGCCATCGAGGTTCTGCTCAGCCACCGGGTCCTTGACAGCCATCGCTCGCTCCCTTCGCG
>WNGB01020009.1_pt1 | contig 14318 bp, 28 predicted proteins | sample 5400681 | NCBI WGS metagenome assembly WNGB01 (sample SAMN13153367, study PRJNA577476) | soil metagenome | isolation source: 115 cm soil or saprolite under grassland replicate 2 | place: USA:California | collected 2016-06-15 | reverse complement strand
CGCCACACTTAAGGAGTTGTTGTGCGTTGTCATCGACGCTTCGCTGATTCGGCGCTAGTACTCATACGCGTTGGGAGGTTGCATGCTCGGATTATTCGGTGGAAGTAAAAAGGCGCGGGATAAGGCGATTAGCACGATTACCGATAACCTACGGATTCAACTAAGTGGCTACATCAAGTTCGGTAACTTGGTTGGGACTATCCAACAAGACCCTTATGTGGCTGGATATATCCAGGGAAAGTTGCTCTCCTTCAATGCCTACTTCAACAAGGCGGAGGGATTACCTGCTGAGGACGCAGAAGCGGTCACCGGTATGGTTCTTTTGAATCTTTTTGGCGAAAACCAAGCTATGGTGGTGTCCCAGACAATCAAGACCCACAGCGGCAACCGATCCTCACAGTTTCTGGATGGCCAGAGGAAAGGGGCGCAGGTCGTCGCCTATGCGGTCGGTGCCCAGGATGTTCGTCTCGACCCGAATTATGCGCGAGCAATTGCCACGTTCCGAGCGATAGAAAACAAACATGGATCGGGATCGAAGTTAACTGATCATTGGGCGGCCATTAGCGGTCTGGAACAGATCTGGTGTGGAGACCGCTTGGCAGGTAATTAATGGGACCGGCTGGCGAAGAACGATAGCTACGGCTTCTTCTCGGCGCTCAGCGACCTCGTCGTCACCGGGCCAACCCGCACCAACGTCAACGACTACCGCGCGATCCTCGTGCCCTAGAAGTTCTGCTGCGCCAAGCGAGCGCCGGTGACCGGGCTCATGACGAGCAATCCCGCGTCCACGGGCAGGGCGACCCCGGTGATCCAGCGCGCCTCATCGCTCGCCAGGAATACCGCCGCCCAGGCGACGTCCCACCCGGTGCCTTCGGTGCCGAGCGCCGACGCCTCGCGCCGGCGCTCGCGCAGCGCCGCGTCCATGCGCGGCGCCGTCATCGAACCGTACACCAGCCCCGGCACGATGCAGTTGACGCGGATGCCCTGCCGGCCGTGGTCGCCCGCCATCGAGCGGGTGATGCCGATGACGGCAGCCTTGGAGGTCGAGTAGGGTGTGCTCTGGTTGGCGCGCAGGCCGGCGATAGAGGAAATGTTGATGATCGAGCCGGCGCCGCTGCGGATCATCTGCGGGATGGCGAACTTGCCCGTGAGCATGATGCTCTTGACGTTGACGGCCATCACGCGGTCCCACTGCTCCTCGGTGACTTCCAGCACGTCGGCGCGCACCGAGACGCCAACGTTGTTGTCGAGGATGTCGAGCCGGCCGTAGCGCTCGACGGCTGCCTGCACCATCGCCTTGCAATCGCTCGATTTCGACACCTCGGCGCGAAATGCCGAGGCGGTGCCGCCTTCCTTGGAAATGGCTTCGACCGTGGCGCGCGCCCTGTCTTCCATGGCATCGGCGCACAGCACCTTGGCGCCTTCGCGCGCGAACAGGATTGCGGTCGCCTTGCCGTTGCCGAGAACCTCGCCGCTGGAGCCTGCGCCGGTGACGATCGCTACTTTGCCCGCCAGCCTGCCTGCCATGCTTCCCGTCAGGCCGCTTTAGCCGTTTCTTTCTTCTCGGTCTTCTTCTTCTCTTCGGGCTGCTCGGCTGCCTGCTCGCTGCGATCCATCAGGCTGACGAGCGCGAGGGGCGCGTTGTCGCCTTTGCGGAATCCGGTCTTCAGGATGCGCAGGTAGCCGCCGTAGCGCTTGGCGTAGCGCGGCCCGAGGTTATCGAACAGTTTCTCGACCATGCGGCGCAGCTCCTTCGCCTTGGGAAGGGTGGTGGTGATTTCCTCGTGCCGCAGCAGCGACACCGTCATGTTGCGCAGCATCGCGAGCCGGTGGCTCGAGGTGCGGTTGAGCTTGCGCAGCCCGCTTCCGTGACGCATTGAGGCGTTTTCCTTTACGTCCTGTGCTCGAGGCCTGCCGGCGGCCAGTTTTCCAGCTTCATGCCCAGCGTCAGGCCGCGCGAGGCGAGCACTTCCTTGATCTCGTTGAGCGACTTGCGCCCGAGGTTCGGCGTCTTGAGGAGCTCGGTTTCGGTGCGCTGGATCAGGTCGCCGATGTAGTAGATGTTCTCTGCCTTGAGGCAGTTGGCCGAGCGCACGGTGAGCTCGAGATCGTCGACCGGGCGCAGCAGGATCGGGTCCACCGCGGGCGACTTCGGCTGCTCGGCCGGCATCGCCGTGCCCTCGAGCTGCGCGAACACCGAGAGCTGGTCGACCAGCACGCGCGCGGCATAGCGGATCGCCTCCTCGGGCTCGATGGCGCCGTTGGTCTCGATGTCCATGATCAGCTTGTCGAGGTCGGTGCGCTGCTCGACGCGGGCCGACTCGACCGCGTACGAGACACGCCGCACCGGGCTGAACGAGGCGTCGAGGATGACGCGCCCGATGCCCTTGGTCTCCTCGGGCAGGTAGCGCATGTTGCCCGGCAGGTAGCCGCGCCCGGACTCGACCTTGATCTGCATCTCGAGCTTGCCGCCCGAGGCGAGGTGCGCGACGACATGCTCGGGGTTGACGATCTCGACGTCGTGCGCCGGCTCGATGTCGGCGGCGGTCACCGGGCCGTCGCCCTTTTTCGTCAGCGACAGGATCGCCTCGGCGCGATTGTGCAGGCGGAACACCACGCCCTTGAGATTGAGGAGGATGTCGACCACGTCCTCGCGCACCCCGTCGAGCGTCGAATACTCGTGCACCACGCCTGCGATCTGCACTTCGGTGGCGGCATGGCCCGGCATGGACGAGAGCAGGACGCGGCGCAGGGCATTGCCGAGCGTATGGCCGTAGCCGCGCTCGAACGGCTCCATGGTGACGCGGGCGTGGTTCGGCGAGACGTTCTGGACGTCGACGATACGCGGCTTGAGGAATCCCGATTGCGGCATTTTTCGATCCTGTTCTACTTCGAATACAGCTCGATGATGAGGCTCTCGTTGATGGTCTGCGGCAGGTCAGCGCGCGCGGGCAGCGCCTTGAACGTGCCCTTCAGCGCCTTCGCGTCGACTTCCATCCACTCGGGAACATGGCGTGCCGCGGCCGCCTCGGCCGCCGCCTTGATGCGCAGCTGCTCCCTGGCTTTCGGCGCCACTTCCACCACGTCGCCCGGCCGCACGTTGTACGAAGGGATGTTGATCCGCTTGCCGTTGACCAGGATGCCGTTATGGCGCACCACCTGCCGCGCTTCCGCGCGCGAGGCGCCGAACCCCATGCGGTAGGCGACAGTGTCCAGCCGCGATTCGAGCAGCTGCAGCAGCCGCTCGCCGGTCACGCCCTTCGAGCGCGAGGCTTCCTGGTAGGTGCCGCGAAACTGGCGCTCGAGCAGGCCGTAGATATGACGCACCTTCTGCTTCTCGCGCAGCTGCTTGCCGTAGTCGGACATGCGCGTGCCGCTCTTCTGACCGTGCTGGCCGGGCGCGTAGGCGCGACGCTCGACCGGGCACTTGTCGGTGAAGCATTTCTCGCCCTTGAGGAACAGCTTCTCGCCTTCGCGGCGGCAGTGGCGGCACTTGTCGAGGTTTCTTGCCATGCGTTCTCCTGATGCTCGCTAGACTCGCCGGCGCTTCGGCGGGCGGCAGCCGTTGTGCGGGATCGGCGTCACGTCGGCGATGCTGCCGATCTTGAGGCCGATCGCGTTGAGCGCGCGCACCGCCGACTCGCGCCCCGGCCCCGGGCCCTTGATGCGTACTTCGATGTTCTTCACGCCGCATTCCTGCGCCGCGCGGCCGGCGCGCTCCGCCGCGACCTGCGCGGCAAACGGCGTCGACTTGCGCGAGCCCTTGAACCCGGCATGGCCCGAGGTCGCCCAGGCGAGCGCGTTGCCCTGGCGGTCGGTGATGGTGACGATGGTGTTGTTGAACGAGGCGTGGATATGCGCAATGCCTTCGGCAACGTTTTTCTTGACCTTCTTGCGCGCGCGTGCCGAAGCGGTCTGCTGCAGCTCCTGCCTGGTCGGTGCGTTTCTGCTCGCCATGAGTTATGCCGCCTTGGTGGCTTGTATGTTGAGCTTGATGGCCGCCTTGCGCGGACCCTTGCGGGTGCGAGCATTGGTGCGCGTGCGCTGGCCGCGCACCGGCAGGCCCTTGCGATGGCGATGGCCCCGGTAGCAGCCAAGGTCCATCAGCCGCTTGATCGACATGGACACTTCGCGCCGCAGGTCGCCCTCGACGGTGAAGCGCGCCACGCCCTCGCGGATGCGCTCGAGCTCCGCGTCCGTGAGGTCCTTGATCTTGCGCGCGCCCTGTACGCCGGCCGCGGCGCAAATCGCCTGCGCGCGGGCGCGGCCAATGCCGAAAATCGCGGTCAGCGCGATCTCCGCATGCTGCTGGTTGGGAATGTTGATTCCGGCTATGCGTGCCATGGGCGAAACCTTAAATTATATCCGCTTTAACAAGGTCTTATCAACCTTGGCGTTGTTTATGGCGCGGATCCGAGCAAATCACCCGCACCACGCCCTTGCGCCGCACGATCTTGCACTTGCGGCAGATCCTCTTCACTGAAGCCATCACTTTCATCGTGCTTCTCCTTCACTTCGCTCTAAACGTAATGCGGCCCTTGGTGAGGTCATAAGGGGTCATCTGCACCGTCACCTTGTCTCCCGGCAGGATGCGGATGTAGTGCATGCGCATCTTCCCCGAGATAAAGGCGTGGATCGTGTGCCCGCCCTCCAATTTCACCCGGAATGTCGCGTTAGGCAGGTTCTCCACGACTTCTCCCTGCATCTCGATGACATCTTCCTTGGCCATGTCAGCGCACTGGCAGCCCGCCCTTGAAGTTGGCCTTGCGCAGCAAGCTCTCGTACTGGTGCGTCATGATGTAGGCCTGCACCTGCGCCATGAAGTCCATCGTCACCACCACGATGATCAGCAGCGAGGTGCCGCCGAAGTAGAACGGCACGTTCCACCTCAGGATCAGGAATTCGGGCAGCAGGCACACCGCCGTCACGTAAGCCGCGCCGGCGAGCGTCAGCCGGGTGAGGATCTTTTCCAGGTAGCGCGCGGTCTGGTCGCCCGGGCGGATGCCGGGAACGAAGGCGCCCGACTTCTTCAGGTTGTCGGCGGTTTCCTTCGGGTTGTATTGCAGCGCCGTGTAGAAGAAGCAGAAAAAGATGATCAGCGCCGCGTACAGCAGCACGTAGATCGGCTGGCCGGGAGTCAGCGTGCCCGAGATGTTCGAGAGCCAGATCAGCCCCTCGTGGGTGCCGAACCAGCCCAGCACCGTCGCCGGAAACAGGATCAGGGAGCTGGCGAAGATCGGCGGGATCACGCCCGACATGTTGAGCTTGAAGGGCAGGTGCGAGCTCTGTCCGCCGTAGACCCGGTTGCCGACCTGGCGCTTGGCGTAGTTCACCAGGATCTTGCGCTGGCCGCGCTCGACGAAGCACACCACGCCCGTCACCACCACCACGGCGATCGCGATCAGCAGGGCGGTGAGGGGGTGCATCGCGCCGGTGCGTACCAGCTCCAGGGTCCCGGCGATGGCCTGCGGCAGCCCTGCCGCGATGCCGGCGAAGATGATGATCGAGATGCCGTTGCCGAGCCCGCGCTCGGTGATCTGCTCGCCGAGCCACATCAGGAACATCGTCCCGGTGACCAGCGTTGTCACGGTGGTGATGCGGAACATGAGCCCGGGATCGAGCACCAGACCGGGCTGCGACTCGAGGGCGATCGAGATGCCGGTGGCCTGGAACAGGGCGAGAAATACCGTGCCATAGCGGGTGTACTGGGTGATCTTGCGGCGGCCGGACTCGCCTTCCTTGCGCAGCTGGTCGAGCGAGGGGTACACCGCGGTCATCAGCTGTGCCGGGCACCGGGATATGCGCTCCGATGCGGAACACCACCAGCGCGCCGAGCAGAAACAGCAGGCGCCGCTTGAGGTCGCCGTAGCGCCCCTTGCCGACGTTGGGCAGAGCGGTCGCCATCAGGCCTTCGTGCTTTCCTTCCCGGCGTCTTCAGGCGTGTCCGGCTTTGCCTTGGCTTTCTTTTCCTTCTTCTTGCGCTCAGGCTCGGGCTGCGCGGTGATCTGGATCGTGCCGCCCGCCGCCTCGATCATCGAGCGCGCGCCTTTCGATACTTTAATTTCCTTGAGCGAAATCTTGCGTTCCAGCTTGCCCGACAGGATCACTTTGGCGCTCAGCGCCCGGTGCGGGACGATGCCTTCGGCCTTGAGCACCGCAAGATCGATGTCGGTGGCCTTCATGCGTGCTAGCTCGCTGGTCCGCACCTCGGCAGTGTCCTCGCGTGTGATCGATTTGAAACCCCGCTTGGGCAGCCGCCGGTGCAGGGGCATTTGTCCGCCCTCGAAGCCGACCTTGTGATAGCCGCCAGAGCGCGCTCTCTGTCCTTTGTGCCCGCGCCCCGCAGTCTTGCCCCAGCCCGAGCCGACACCGCGGCCGACGCGGTGGCGGGACTGCTTGGCGCCCGGGGCGGGCTTCAGCGTGTTGAGTTTCATCTCCTAGCCCTCGATGCGCACCAGGTAGTTGACGCGGTTGATCATGCCCCGCACCGCCGGGGTGTCGGCCAGCTCGGCCACCTGATTGATTTTCTTGAGACCCAGGCCGCGAACCGTGTCGCGATGTCTCTGCTTGCAGCCCGCCAATCCCTTGAGCAGACGAACTTTGATTTTCTTCATCCGGTGATTTCCTCGATCTTCTTGCCGCGCCGCGCCGCGATTTCGGCGGGCGTGCTCATCGCGCGCAGGCCGTTGAGCGTCGCGCGCACGACGTTGTAGGGATTGGTCGAGCCGAAGCACTTGGCGAGGACGTTTCGAACCCCCATCACGTCGAACACCGCGCGCATCGGCCCGCCGGCGATGATCCCGGTGCCTTCGGAGGCCGGCTGCATCAGCACCTTCGCAGCGCCATGGCGGCCGGTCACCACGTGGTGCAGGGTGCCGTTCTTCAGCTTCACCTTGAAGAGCTTGCGGCGCGCCTCTTCCATCGCCTTTTGCACCGCCACCGGGACCTCACGGGCTTTGCCCTTGCCCATGCCGATGCCGCCGTCGCCGTCGCCGACCACGGTGAGCGCCGCGAAGCCTAGTACTCGGCCGCCCTTGACCACCTTGGTGACACGGTTCACCGCGATCATCTTTTCGCGCAGGCCATCGCCGCGCTCTTCAGATTGCTGCATCCGTGGCTGAATTTTTGCCATTGGTTTCCTAGAACTTGAGCCCCGCGCTGCGCGCCGCGTCGGCCAACGCCTTGACGCGACCGTGGTACCTGTACCCGGCGCGGTCGAACGCCACGCTCTCGATGCCCTTCTCCTTCGCTTTCGCCGCGATGCGCTGGCCGACGATCTCGGCGGCCTTGCGATTGCCGCCATTCTTCAACTGGCCGCGCACGTCCTTCTCCAGCGTCGAGGCGCTCGCCAGCACCCGGTCGCCCGAAGCGCTCGTCAGCACCGCATAGATATGCACGTTGGTGCGATGCACCGTCAGGCGCACTGCGCCGACCTCGCGGATTTTCAGCCGCGTCTGCCGCGCGCGGCGCAACCGGGCGATTTTCTTGTCGATCACGGGCGCTACTTCTTCTTCGTCTCTTTCAACACGATGAGCTCGTTGGCATAGCGCACGCCCTTGCCCTTGTAGGGCTCGGGCGAGCGGTGGGCGCGAACCTCCGCGGCCACCTGCCCGACGAGCTGCTTGTCGACTCCGCTGATGACGATCTCGGTCTGCGTGGGCGTCGCCACCTTGACACCCTTCGGCATCTGGTGCACCACCGGGTGCGAGAAGCCGAGCGTCATGTTCAGCTTGTCGCCCTGCGCCTGGGCGCGGAAGCCGACGCCGACGAGCGACAGCTTGCGCTCGAAGCCCTTGGTGACGCCGGTCACCATGTTCGCCACCAACGCGCGCATGGTGCCCGACATGGCGTTGGCATGATTGGAGTTGCCGAGCGCCTTGAACACGATCTGGTCGCCGTCCTTCTCCACCGCCACGTTGGGGTCCGCGGCGCGCGCGACGGTGCCAAGCGGTCCCTTGACCGAGATCTGGCCTGAAGCGATGTTGAGGTCCACGCCCTTGGGCAGGGAAACCGGAAATTTTGCGATTCTGGACATGGCTTACTCGATAGGAATGCGGAGGCTGAGCCTCCTTAAGCGACGATGCATAGGACTTCGCCGCCGACGCCATCGGCGCGCGCCTTGCGGTCGGTCATCACGCCGCGCGAGGTCGAGAGAATTGCGACGCCGAGGCCGTTCAGCACCCGCGGGATGTCGTCGCGGCCCTTGTAGACGCGCAGTCCCGGCTTCGAGACCCGCTCGAGGCGCTCGATCACCGGCCGGCCAGCGTAGTACTTGAGGCCGATGCGCAGCTCCTGCTTGACGCCGCTGTCGCGCAGCGCGAAATCCTCGATATAGCCCTCGTCCTTCAGCACCTGGGCGATCGACGTCTTCAGCCTGGACGCCGGCATCGAAACCTCGGAATGCCCGACCATCTGCGCGTTGCGGATGCGGGTCAGCATGTCCGCGATCGGGTCGCTCATGCTCATCGCTCTCTCCTTACCAGCTCGCCTTGATGACACCGGGCACCTCGCCCTTGAGCGCCAGCTCGCGCAGCTTGTTGCGTCCCAGGCCGAACTTGCTGTACACGCCGCGCGGCCGGCCGGTCAGCGCGCAGCGGTTGCGCAGGCGCACGGGCGATGCGTCACGCGGCAGCTTCTGCAGCTTGCCGCGCGCCTCCTCCTTGGCCTCGTCGGAGGCGCGGGAGTCATAAATGATCTCGAGCAGCTGGGCGCGCCGCGCCTTGAATTTTTCCACCGTCCTGCGGCGCTTCAGGTCGCGGAGCTTGAGTGCGAGTTTGGCCATTCTCGGGTCTCTCTCAGTGCTTGAACGGGAAGCGGAACGCCGACAGTAGCGCCTTCGCCTCGTCGTCGGTTTTCGCCGTCGTGGTGATGGCGATGTTCATGCCTCGCAGGACGTCGATCTTGTCGTAATCGATCTCCGGGAAGATGATCTGCTCCTTGAAGCCGAGGCTGTAGTTGCCCCTGCCGTCGAAGGCGCGGTTCGAGACGCCGCGGAAATCGCGGATGCGGGGCATGGCGATGTTCACCAGGCGGTCGAAGAACTCGTACATGCGCGCGCCGCGCAGCGTCACCATGCAGCCCACCGGGAAGCCGGCGCGCACCTTGAAGTTGGCGATCGACTTGCGGGCCTTGGTGACCACCGGCTTCTGGCCGGCAATCTTCGCCATGTCGGCGACCGCGTTGTCGAGCACCTTCTTGTCGCTGGTGGTCTCGCCCACCCCCATGTTGACCGTGATCTTGCGCAGCCGCGGCACCTGCATCACGGTCTTGTAGCCGAACTTCTGCATCAGCTCGGGAACCACCTTTTCACGGTAGTGGATCGCGAGCCGGGCCGGCGGTGCCGGCTCCTGAGGCGCCTGCGCCTTCGGCGCGGCTTCCTTCTTGGGCCCCTGCGCTTCCTTCTTGGGCTGCTTCTGCGGCTGCGCCTGCTTCTGCGGTGCAGCCTGCTTCTCGTCGTGCTTGGGCTTGTGCTCCTTGGCCATTTATGCGTCCACCTGCTCGCCGTTTGCCTTGAACACGCGTACCTTGCGGCCGTCCTCGAGCGCCTTGACGCCGGCGCGGTCGGCCTTCTTGGTCGCGGGATTGAACAGCGCGATGTTGGAAACGTGGATCGGCAGGTCCTTGTCGACGATGCCGCCGGTGATCCCCTTCATCGGATTCGGGCGCTGGTGCTTCTTCACCCGGTTCACGCCTTCGACCACCACGTGCCCGGCGTCGACCCGGTGCAGCACGCTGCCGCGCTTGCCCTTGTCCCGCCCGCAGATCACCACCACCTCGTCGCCCTTCCTAATACGTTGCATGGCGCATCTTCCTAAAGGACCTCGGGTGCTAGCGACACGATTTTCATGAATCGCTCGGTGCGCAGCTCGCGCGTCACCGGACCGAAGATGCGCGTGCCGATCGGCTCGAGCTTGGGCGTGAGCAGCACCGCGGCGTTGCGGTCGAAGCGGATCAGCGAGCCGTCCGAGCGGCGCACGCCCTTGGCCGTGCGCACCACCACCGCGTGGTAAATCTCGCCTTTCTTCACCCGCCCGCGCGGCGCCGCGTCCCTGACGCTCACCCGGATGACGTCGCCGATCGAGGCGTAGCGGCGCTTCGAGCCGCCGAGCACCTTGATGCACGTCACCGCGCGAGCGCCCGTGTTATCGGCGACGTCCAGCACGGACTCCATCTGAATCATCTTTGAATCTCCATTCCAACTTGCGCTGCCTGCGGGTTGCGGCGGCGCAGTTTTGGAGCCCCGTCCGGGGCCGGCGCGGATTCTAAACGGCTTTGGACTTCTCTACAAGCCGCGTCACACGCCAGGATTTCGTTCTCGAGATGGGCCGGCATTCGGCGATTTCGACCAGGTCGCCCTCACCGAACTGGCCCGACTCGACGTGCGCGTGGTATTTCCTCGAGCGCGTGATGGTCTTGCCCATCATCGCGTCGCGCACCCGGCGCTCGACCTGCACCACTAGCGTCTTTTGCATCTTGTTGCTCGTGACGCGACCGACAAGCGTCCTTTGATTTGCTTCCGCATTCATTTCGCCGTCTTCTCCTTCATGATGGTTCGGACGCGGGCAATGTCGCGCCGCACCTTCTTCAACTGGCTGGTGTTGCTGAGCTGCTGCGTCGCAAGCTGCATGCGCAGGCCGAATTGCGCCCGCAGCAGCGCTTCCAGCTCCTTCTGCAGCTCGTCGCCGCCTTTGCCGCGGAGTTCGCTCGGTTCCATCACCTATCCCAGCATGCGCTGCACGACGATGGTGCGGAACGGCAGCTTCGCCGAGGCGAGCGCGAACGCCTCGCGCGCCAGCACCTCGGTGACCCCGTCCATCTCGTAGATGATCTTGCCGGGCTGGATCTCGGCGACGAAGAACTCGGGATTGCCCTTGCCGTTGCCCATGCGCACTTCGGCCGGCTTCGACGAGACCGGCTTGTCCGGGAAGACGCGGATCCAGATGCGGCCGCCGCGCTTGATATGGCGCGACATTGCCCGGCGGGCAGCTTCCAGCTGCCTCGCCGTCAGCCGGCCGCGGGTCGTCGCCTTCAGGCCGTATTCGCCGAACGAGACCTTGGCGCCGCGGGTGGCGACGCCGGTGTTGCGGCCTTTCTGCTGTTTGCGGTACTTGGTTCTCGCGGGTTGAAGCATGCGTTATTCCTTCTTCTCTCCGTCTTGCTTCTTCGGAGCCTCGCCCTGCTTTTTGGCGTCTTCCTTAAGCACCCTCCTCGCCTTCTTCACCACCGTCTTCACAGCCGGCGCGGCTTCCTTCCGCGGCCGTCGCTCACCTTCGGGGCGCGCTCTGGCCGCCGGGCGCTTGGCGCCCGCCTTGGGGACCGGCTTCTTGGCGCGCCTGAGCTCGGCCGGAGCCTCGGGTTGCGCGAGCGCCGGCGCCGCGGCCGCCGGCAGCGCGGCCTGCGCCTCGTCCTTGGGCACCACCTCGCCCTTGTAGACCCAGACTTTGATGCCGATCACGCCGTAGTTGGTCTTCGCCTCGCCCTGGCCGTAGTCGATGTCGGCGCGCAGCGTGTGCAGCGGCACGCGGCCTTCGCGGTACCACTCGGTGCGCGCGATCTCGATGCCGTTCAACCGCCCGGCGCTCATGATCTTGATGCCCTGCGCGCCCAGGCGCATCGCGTTCTGCATGGCGCGCTTCATGGCGCGGCGGAACATGATGCGCTTCTCGAGCTGCTGCGCGATCGAGTCGGCGATCAGCTGCGCGTCGATCTCGGGCTTGCGGATCTCCTCGATGTTCACGTGCACCTGATTGACGCCCATGATGCGGCGCAGCTCGGCCTTCAGCGCCTCGATCTCCTCGCCCTTCTTGCCGATCACCACGCCCGGGCGCGCCGAGAAGATGGTGATGCGCGCGTCCTTCGCCGGGCGCTCGATCAGCACGCGGCCGACCGAGGCGTGGGCGAGCTTCCTCTTGAGGAAAGCGCGCACCTTGATGTCCTCGGCGAGCATCGGCGCGAAGTTGCGCTTGTTCGCGTACCAGCGCGAGCTCCAGTTGCGGTTGACCGCGAGGCGGAATCCGATCGGGTTGATCTTTTGACCCATTAATCACCCACCGTAATGAAAATGTGACAGCTGTACTTCAGCACCCGGGCGCCGCGCCCCTTGGCGCGCGCCTGGAAGCGCTTCAGGTACATGCCGCGCTCGACGAAAATCGTCTTCACCTTGAGGGCGTCGATGTCGGCGCCGTCGTTGTGCTCGGCGTTGGCGATCGCCGATTCGAGCAGCTTGCGGATGATCGCGGCGCCCTTCTTCGGCGTGAAGGCGAGGATGCTCATCGCCTGGTCGACGGGCTTGCCGCGGATCAGATCGGCGACCAGCCGGCCCTTTTGCGCCGAGAGCCGCGCGCCGCGCAAGCTTGCCCTGGTTTCCATCATTTCTTCCCCGCCGGAGCCGGCGCCGGAGCCGCACCCGGCGCGGCCGCGGGTGCCATCGGGATCTGGGCGCCCGGGGGCAGCCTGCGCGGCTCGCCCACGGCTTCCTCGGTGCGCTTGCCCACCGCGGAATGGCTCTTGAAGATGCGTGTCAGCGCGAACTCGCCGAGCTTGTGCCCCACCATGTTCTCGGTGACGTACACCGGCACGTGCTGCCTGCCGTTGTGCACGGCGAGCGTCAGGCCGACGCACTCGGGGACGATGGTCGAGCGGCGCGACCAGGTCTTGATCGGGCGCTTGTCGCTCGTGCTGCGCGCCGCGTCCACCTTCTTCATCAGGTGATGGTCCACGAAGGGACCCTTCTTGATTGAGCGTGACATGGCCTCGGCTTTCCTATTTCACGCGCCGGTCGCGGACGATCATCACCTGCGTCCGCTTGTTGCGGCGGGTCTTGAATCCTTTGGTCTGAACGCCCCAGGGTGATACGGGCGGCTGCCCTGCCGACGTGCGGCCTTCGCCGCCGCCGTGCGGGTGATCGATCGGGTTCATGGCAACGCCGCGTACGGTGGGCCGGATGCCGCGCCAGCGCCTGCGACCGGCCTTGCCGATCGACTCGAGGTTGTGCTCGGCGTTGCCGGCCTCGCCGATGGTGGCGCGGCAATCGATGTGCACCTTGCGGATCTCGCCCGAGCGCAGGCGCAACTGCGCGTACGAGCCCTCGCGCGCGAGCACCTGCACGCCCGCGCCCGCCGAGCGCGCGAGCTGCGCGCCCTTGCCGGGCATCATCTCGACGCAGTGCACGATGGTCCCGACCGGGATGTTCCTGAGCGGCAGCGCGTTGCCCGACTTGATCGGCGCCTCGGCGCCCGATATCAGCTGCGTGCCGGGCGCGATGCCTTTCGGCGCGATGACGTAGCGGCGCTCGCCGTCGGCGTAGAGCAGCAGCGCGAGGTGGGCGCTGCGGTTCGGATCGTATTCGAGACGCTCGACGCGCGCCGCGATGCCGTCCTTGTCGCGCCGGAAGTCGACCGCGCGGTAGTGCTGCTTGTGGCCGCCGCCCTTGTGCCGCATGGTGATGCGGCCATGGACGTTGCGGCCGTTGGTCTTGGACTGCTTGGCGGTCAGCGGCCAGTGCGGGTGGCCCTTGTACAGCTCGGGCGTGACGACCTTGACCAGCGCGCGCCGGCCGGGCGAGGTCGGCTTGACTTTTACGAGCGGCATTGCGGCTGCCTCATGGCGTCGCGGCGAAATTGATTTCCTGGCCTTCGGCGACCCGCACGTAGGCCTTCTTCCAGTTGCGGCGCCGCCCGATCACCTTGCCGAAGCGGCGCGGCTTGCCGCGCACGTTCGATACCGTGACCGAATCGACCTTGATCTTGAACATCAGCTCGACCGCGGCCTTGATCTCGGGCTTGGTGGCGTGATCGGCGACGCGGAACACGTACTGGCGGTTCTTGTCGGCGACGAAAGTGCTCTTCTCGGAAACCACCGGCGCCAGCATGACATTCATCAGCTGTGCGGCGTTGTATTTTTTCGCGGCGGTCATTTGAGCATTTCCTCAAGCTTCGCGACGGCCGCCTTGGTGAGCACGACATTGGGATAGCGCACCAGCGAAACCGGGTTGGCGTGACGCACTGCCATGACTTCGACGTTGGGCAGGTTGCGCGAGGACAGCAGCAGGTTCTGATCCACTTCCTCGGTGATCACCAGCACGCCCTCGAAGCCCATCGACCTGACCTTGGCGGCGAGCAGCCTGGTCTTGGGCTGCTCGAGGCGGAAGTCGTCGACCACGCGAATGCGGTCCTCGCGCGCGAGCTGCGACAGGATCGACGCCATGCCCGCGCGGTACATCTTGCGGTTCACCTTGTGCGAGAAGTTCTCGTCGGGCGAGTTCGGAAAGATCTTGCCGCCGCCGCGCCACAGCGGGCTCGAGGTCATGCCGGCCCGGG
>WNGB01008754.1_pt1 | contig 14320 bp, 15 predicted proteins | sample 5400681 | NCBI WGS metagenome assembly WNGB01 (sample SAMN13153367, study PRJNA577476) | soil metagenome | isolation source: 115 cm soil or saprolite under grassland replicate 2 | place: USA:California | collected 2016-06-15 | reverse complement strand
GATCGGGCGATCGCGACAAGCCGCGGATCCTCGGGGCCTTCAACGAGCGCACGCCCGACTGGCTGTCGTTCTTCATGTTCAGCTTCTTCACGGACCGTGACGGCAAGTATCAGCTGGCCAGCCTGGCCGAGAGCGGCTTCGACCCGCTCGCGCGCACGTGCCGGTTCATGCTCACGGAGGAAGCGCACCACATGTTCGTGGGGGAGACCGGCGTCGGCCGCATCGTGCAGCGCACGTGCGAGCTGATGCGCGAGCACCGCACCGAGGACGTGCGCGCCCACGGCGGCATCGACCTGCCGACGATCCAGAAGTACGTCAACTTCCACTTCTCGGTCTCGCTCGACCTCTTCGGCTCCGAGATCTCCACGAACGCCGCGAACTTCTACACGCTCGGCCTCAAGGGGCGCTTCGAGGAGACGAAGAAGGACGACGATCACCGCCTGAAGGACGCCACCTACCCGGTGGCCGACCTCGACGGCGAGCGGGTGGCCATGCGCGAGCAGCCCGCGCTGGTGTCGCTCAACGAGCGCCTGCGCGACGATTACGTCACGGATTGTGCGCGCGGCGTCGCGCGGTGGAACCAGGTCATCGCCCGCGCGGGCATCGACGTCGAGCTGACACTGCCGCACCGCGCCTTCCACCGCGCCATCGGATGCTTCAGCGACGTCCGGGTGTCGCCCGAGGGACGCGTGATCAGCCAGGCCGAGTGGGACGCGCGCCGAGACGACTGGCTGCCGACCAAGGCCGACGAGGCGTACGTCGGTAGCCTCATGCAGCCGGTGACGGAGCGGGGGAAGTTCGCCAACTGGATCGCGGCCCCCGCCCGCGGGATCAACGGCCAGCCCATGGACTTCGAGTACGTCCGGCTGGGATAACACCAGGAGACCACCAAATGAAAGTCATCACGCCGAAGGGATTCGGAGTCCCGCTGGGCATGTACTCGCACGGCGTCGTCGCGTCCGGCGGGGAGATGGTCGTCGTCGCCGGCCAGGTCGGGATGGGCCCGACCGGTCAGGTCGCCGTGGACGACATCGTGGCGCAGACCAAGCAGGCCTTCGAGAACGTGCGCGCGGTCGTCGAGGCCGGCGGCTGCGCGATGCGCGACGTCGTCCGCCTGCAGACGTTCCTGACACGCCCCGACGACATCGCCGGCTTCATGAAGGCGCGGGCGGAGATGTTTCCGGGATATTTCCCCGACGGGAGCTACCCGCCGAATACCCTGCTCGTGGTGAGCCGGCTCGTGCGGCCGGAGCTGCTCGTCGAGATCGAGGCGATCGCCGTGCGCCGAAAGACACGGGCGGCATCGCCGCCGCGCAAGACCGCGGTGCGACGCCGCCCACGTCGATAGGCCAGCCCTACAGCCGGCGGTTGAGGTCGATGTCGGTGTGCGAGGTGGTGTCGCTGCTGCCCCGGCTCATGGCCACGAGGGCCAGGATCACGACGAGCAGGATGGCCGCGCCGATCAGGATGGCCGCGGTCGGCTCGAGGCCGAAGATCCGCCGCGACTCACTGGTGGTCGTGCGGGGTGACGCCGAACCGAGATCACTCCTGTCTTTGCCGACGTCCGCGCGGGACTCGTTCTTCAAGACGTCGACGCTGGTGGACGAGCTGGACGATGACCGATCGGGCGCAGGCATCGACGACGACGCCCCTGGCGCGCTCTGGTCCGGCTTCGCGGCGCTGGACGAGGAGCTCGACGAGGACGTGGCCTTGTCATCGGCCGGTTTGGTCGCCTCGCTCTGGGCGCTCGAGGACGCCCCGGGCTGCTGGGCGATCACCGAGGCGCTGACACCGAGAACGAGCAGCCCGCTGAGAACGGCAACGTGGAGAGATTTCATGTTTGCACCTCCCTACTCGTCCCCAGCAACCGCGGTGCCAACCACACCCGAGGATTGGACATGAATGCCTCCGACGTGCTCCCGGCAGAGTTCAACGTCGCCACATGGTTCGTGGACCGCAACGTCGCGGAAGGCCGGGCGGAATCGCCCGCCTTTTACTACGAGGACCGTGTCCTGTCGTACGGAGACGTGCAGGAGCTCACCAACCGTACCGGCCACGCGCTCCGCGAGCTCGGGGTCGGCCTCGAGGACCGCGTGCTCATGATCTGCCTCGATACGCCGGAGTTCCTCGGGACGTTCTGGGGCGCCATCAAGATCGGCGCCATCCCCGTCCCCGTCAACACGCTGATGCGTGGAGCAGACTGGCTCTATTTCCTGAACGACAGCCGCGCCCGGGTCGTGGTCATCTCGGCGCCGCTGCTGGCGGAGGCGGCGCCGATCCTCGCCCGCGCGCCCCACCTGCGCCATGTGCTCGTCGCCGGCGGCGCGGCGGGAGCCCATCTGTCGTGGGAGGATCGCGTGGCCCAGGCCTCGTCCACGCTGACGGCGGCGCCGACGTCGCGCGACGACGCGGCCTTCTGGCTCTACTCGTCGGGCTCCACGGGATTTCCCAAGGGCGCCGTTCATCTCCAGCACGACATGGTCGTGTGCGCGGAGACCTACGCGAAGCAGGTGCTCGGCTTGCGATCGACCGACCGCATCTTCTCGGCGGCCAAGCTCTTCTTCGCCTATGGCCTCGGCAACGCCGGGTACTTCCCGATGGCCGTCGGCGCCCAGAGCGTCCTCTCTCCGCACCGACCGACCCCGGAGGGCGTCTTCGAGATCCTCTCGCATCGGCGCCCGACGATCTTCTTCGGCGTGCCCACGCTGTACGCCGCGATGCTGGCCGTCAAGGAGGCCGAGCAGCGCTGGGACCTGTCCTCGCTCCGCCTGTGCGTCTCGGCTGGTGAGGCGCTGCCCGAGGAGATTTACAACCGCTGGCGCGAGCGCTTCGGCGTCGAGATCATCGACGGCATCGGCACGACGGAGATCCTGCACATCTTCCTGTCCAACCGTCCCGGCCAGGCACGCCCCGGCGCGACCGGGCTGGCCGTGCCCGGCTACGAGGCCATCATCGTCGACGACGAGGGACGCCCGGTGCCGCGGGGCGAGATCGGCAACCTGCGGGTCAAGGGCGATTCGACGATGGCCTACTACTGGAACAAGCACGACAAGACCAAGGAGACGCTCTACGGGCCGTGGATCCAGACCGGCGACAAGTACTCTCAGGACTCCGACGGGTACTTCTGGTATGCCGGCCGCGCCGACGACATGCTGAAGGTCGGTGGCATCTGGGTCTCGCCCATCGAGGTCGAGGCGACGCTGATCAAGCACCCGGCGGTGCTGGAGGCGGCGGTGGTGGGCCACGAGGACAGCGACCGACTGGTCAAGCCCAAGGCCTTCGTCGTGCTCAAGGAGCCCGGGCTGGCGTCGGCCGCGCTGGCCGACGAGCTCAAGGGCTTCGTCAAGGACAAGATCGCTCCCTACAAGTATCCGCGCTGGATCGAGTTCGCCGAGGAGCTGCCCAAGACCGCCACCGGCAAGATCCAGCGCTTCAAGCTGCGGGCCTGACCGTGTTCGACCCCGCCCTGGAGACGCTCGGCCCCTCGGCGCTCGGCCAGCATCAATGGCGTCGGATCCAGAAGCTCGTGGCCGAGGTGTACGGCGCCGCCGGCGGATCCGGCAACGCCTTCCTGCAGCGCAAGTGGCGGGCGGCCGGCCTCCGCGCCCCCGGCGATCTCGCGGGCTGGAGCGACTTCCGGCGTCTGCCGTTCACGCAGAAGATCGAGCTCGTCGCGGATCAGGCCGCGCATCCGCCGTTCGGCACCAACCTGACGTACCCGCTGGACCGGTACGTGCGGGTCCATCAGACGTCGGGCACGACCGGCCAGCCGCTGCGCTGGCTCGACACGCAGGAGTCCTGGGACTGGTGGGCGCGCTGCTGGGGGTTCGTGTTGCGCGGGGCGGGACTCGGGCCCGCCGATCGGGTCTTCTTTCCGTTCTCGTTCGGCCTCTTCATCGGGTTCTGGGCGGGGTTCGAAGGCGCGCGTGCCCTCGGGGCCCTGGCGATCCCCGGCGGCGGGCAGGATTCCGCCACGCGGCTGGCCTGGATGGACAAGCTCGGAGCCACGGCGCTCGTCTGCACGCCGTCCTACGCGCTGCACCTCGTCGAGATCGCGCGCGAGCGCGGCGTCGACCTCGCGAAGCTGCCGGTGCGCGTGACCGTCCACGCCGGCGAGCCCGGCGCGAGCATCCCCGCCGTGCGGGGGCGCATCGAGGATGGATGGAGCGCCCGGGCCTTCGATCACGCCGGCATGACGGAGATGGGCGCCTTCGGCTTCGAGTGCGCCGAGCAGGCGGGCCTGCACGTGAACGAGACGGAATTCATCGCCGAGGTGATCGATCCCGGCACCGAGCGTCCGGCGCGCGAGGGCGAGCTCGTGCTCACCAATCTCGGGCGCTTCGGCTCTCCCGTCGTCCGCTATCGCACCGGCGATCGTGTGCGGCTCGCGGAGGCTCCCTGCGGCTGCGGGCGGACGTTCGTCCGGCTCGAGGGCGGCATCCTCGGCCGGCTCGACGACATGCTGATCGTCCGCGGCGTCAACGTCTTTCCGTCCGCGATCGAGGGGATCGTGCGACGCTTCCCCGCCGTCGACGAGTTCCAGATCGAGGTCTTTCGCGCCGGCGCCCTCGACGAGATCCGCGTGGTGCTCGAGGCCGACGACGCGTCGGTGACGCTGGCGGTGCGAGAGGCGTTCCGCGCCGACCTCGGCATTCGCCTGGAGGTCGCCGCCGTGCCGCCTGGCACGCTGCCCCGCTACGAGCTCAAGGCGCAGCGCGTGGTCAGGCGTCCCTGATTTCTCATCGGGTCAGACGGACGATCCTGTCGCGGTGCTGGGGGAAGCGGGCCAGGAGGGTGGCGCGATCGGCGAGCTCGAAGTCGGCGAAGTCGAAGCCGGGCGCCACCGTCCCTCCGAGGAGGGCCCAGGCGGTCGGGTCGTCGACGACCGCGCCGTACCAGGCGCCCGCCGGCACGACGGTTTGAAAGCTCTCGGACTCGGCGCCCAGGCGTCGCTCGTCGAGCCGGCCGTCGGGATGGATGACCGTGAGCGTCACCGGGCTGCCGGCGTAGAAGTGCCAGACCTCGTCGGACTTGATGCGGTGGAGCGCCGAGATCTGGTCTCCCGGCAGGAGGAAGTAGATCGCGGTCGAATGCGCTCGCGGCCCTCCGAAGCGCGGCGGCACGTGCGGGGCGTCGATCGTCTCCGCCGATCGGTACGTCTCGCGATAGAAGCCGCCCTCGGGGTGGGGGATCAACCCGAGCGCGGAGGTCCAGTCGGCGGCGGTCCGAAGCACGCGTCCCAGTCTAGCAGCGTCGTGAGCGGGCGCGCGGTCGCATGGGTCGTGAATCCGGTCCGCGATCGCGATACGTAGACACTGGTGGGTGCGACATGGCGGTGGCCTCGGCCTTGTCAATCCGCGGAGCCTTTGCTAGTGAAAGAGACCACATGGCGTGGGCGGGCGCAGAGCTGATCCGGCGGATGGCCGATGGTGATGCCGACGCCTGCGGGGTGTTCTACGATCGCTACGCGCGGCTCGCGTATCCCCTCATCGTGCGCATGGTCCGCGACCCGGCCGACGCCGCCGACGTCCTGCAAGAAGTCTTCTGGGAAGCCTGGCAGGCGGCGGCCACCTACGACCCGGCGGGGGGAAGCCCGGAGGCCTGGATCGTGATACGGGCGCGGACGCGAGCCTTCGACCGGCTCCGGGCCATCCGTAGAAGAGATGAGGCGTTCGTCGCCCCGGTCGAGGAGGCCGTCGAGGGGGTGCTCGATCGGTTGCCGGGCGCGCAGCGCGAGGTGATCGAGCTGGCCTATTTCGGCGGTCTGACGCAGACCGAGATCGCGGAGCGCCTCGAGCAGCCTCTGGGTACCGTCAAGACCCGGATACGCCTGGGACTGGAGCATCTGCGCGAGATCATGAAGACGGCGCCATGAGCCACGAGCCCTTCGAGAGCCAGGCCGCCGCGTACGCGCTGGGAGCGCTGGACGGCGACGAGCGCGCGCAGTTCGAGGAGCACCTGGCGCGTCGATGTGGCGCGTGCGTCGCCGCGCTGCGTGAGTTCGACGAGACGCTGGCCGACGTCGCGCGTGGGCTGCCCCCGACGCTTCCTCCCGCCCACGTGAAAGCGACGGTGATGCGGCGGGTGGCGGCGACGCCCGGGCGTCGCCTGTCGAGTCGTCGCTGGCGGTCGATGCGCTGGGCCGTCGGGACCGCGGCGGCCGTGGCCGGTGTCTCGATCTTCGTCGCCGGGCTCGTCGCCTCGCGGTACGAGGCGCGCATCGGCGCGATGGCGCGGGAAACCGCCGCGATCCGCGCCGACTTGCGCGCGCAAGAGACGGCGCTGCGCGACCGGCTCGGCGTCGCCCGGGTGGTCATCGCGCTCCTGCGCGATCCCGCGACCCGTGTCATCACGCTCCGCGGACCCGGCCCCAGTCCCACGGCGAGCGCGCGTCTTCTCTGGCACGAGCGGGAGGGCGGTCATCTGTTCATCGCCAATCTCCCGCCGACGCCTCCAGGCAAGGCCTACGAGCTGTGGACGATCAGCGCGGGTCAGCCACGTCCGGCCGGCGTCTTCACGGTCGACGCGTCGGGGCAAGCGAGCCAACCGATCGCGGCCAACCCCGGCCCCGCCGACGTCTGGGCGGTGACGCTGGAGCCCGAGGGCGGCGTCCCGGCGCCCACCGGCCCCGTGGTCCTGGCCTCCACGAGGTGAGTTGGGGGCTTCCTAGGAAGTCGAGCCTGCTGGGCGCGCGTAGCGAAGCATGACGTCGCCGGACGGATACCTCTTGGCCTCCAGGAGAGCCAGCCTCGAGCTCTTCGACACGCCGCTGAGCAACGGGCGACCGGCTCCGAGGAGGATCGGGCAGGCGGGTCGAGCTCGCGGAGGAGGTGGGGATCCGGCGCGGTGCCGGAGTCGTCGACGGCGATCCCGGGATTCCTTCCGCGGCATCACGATCCTTCGCATGCGCCCATCATTGTCTGCTGCCGGATCTCGTCATCGTCCCCGTGACGGGATGTCCAGCAAGCGTGCCGAACCGGCAATCTTTCCCGCTCGTTGAAGCCCCTCTGGTGCCGCAAAGGCCCAAGTGCCGACGCCGACATCGGATACGAAAACCCTTCCCGTCGGCATGTGCCCATTCGACCAACGGGCGGGATTGTTGCAGATGGCTGAAGTCTAATGTCAGACGAGGTGCGCGATACCCCCGAAGCGTTTGCCCGGCTGGACGGTGTTCATGTCCTCATGGTCGACGACGACGCGGACGCTCGTGTAATTTGCGAGGCGATGCTCAGGTACGCAGGCGCCACCGTCCGGGTTGCTGCCTCGGCGCTCGCTGCGGTCCGCACCCTGCGCCATCTTCGCCCGGACGTCGTGGTCACGGATTTGTCGATGCCTCGGAATGATGGCCTGTGGCTCATCGACTGGATCAGGGACCGGGGCAGCCGCCGTGGCGATCATCTGCCCGTGATCGCGATGACGGCACGAGACGATCTCTACGACTTCACGACGGCTCGCCGGCATGGGCTCGACGCCTATCTGAGAAAGCCTGTGCCCTTTCATACGCTGTGCTCGACCGTGGCTCACGTCGTGGAGTCGCCGAGCGACGAAGGGCGGTCGGCCGCTCGCGCGTAGTCGGCCCTTCCATCTTTGGTACATGCGTTGCTGCATGTCTGCGCATGGGCTGGCCGAGGGCCGAGGACGGGGCGTGGGGGCGAGTCATCGACCACTGCCTGTTGTGCTCGACCCCGGTCTACGAGGCTCAGACTAGCGTTCACTTCGTCGGCCTCTACGTGCATCTGCTCTGCTACTGCCGTGAAATGGAATTCCCAGACTCTGAAACCCACCGCCGCTCGGCCACCGCATAGGCGGGGCTGTCCAACGAACGCTCGGTAATACCAACCCCGGATGGGTTCGCGGACGCTCGGGGCGCTGTCGGGTGTGTATGCTCTGGTCGTCGACGACAATGTCGACGCCCGGAACATCTTCCAGGCGCTGCTGGCGTACCATGGCGCGTTCGTCGTCACGTCGAGGAGCGCTCGGGACGCGCTCCGGAAGCTCCGCCAGGTCAAGCCCGACGTCGTCGTCTGCGATGTCCAGCTCGCTGACCGGGACGCCCTGTGGCTCCTGGGCGAAGCGCGGAAGCGTCAGGCCACCACCCCGTTCATCGCCGTGTCGGGGCTGGACTACGACGAGCCCTCGATGCGCGCCTCGGGATTTGCCGCCTATCTGCCGAAGCCCGTGAGCCAGGAACGGCTCGTCCAGCTGATCCTGGCCGCCGTCGATGGTAAGCCCCTCCCGCGCCTCCCGTAGCTCTGGGGCTCATTCGCAGGCCGGAGCCACGCGTTTCGCTGGCACGACGTTCGCTGCTCCCCGGCAGTCATGGCAAAGAAGAGCCGGCGCAAGGCATCCAGACCGAACGACGACGAGCTACAGGGGCCGCCTCCGCGCGAGGCGACGATCATCCGGACGGATCAAGAGCGGCAGGCCGAGGAGGAGCTGACGGAGTACACCCAGACGAGCCCGAAGCTGACGGGTGGCGACGTCGATGCCGACTGGCAGCGCGCCGACAGCACGGGTGAGGAAGCCGTGGGCGGCAGTGTCGCCACGCCCGACCAGGACAACGTGGATGCCCTCGGCGATGCGCTCGGGGTGCCACGGGCGCCCGACGAGGAGCTCCGAACGTCCGACGAGATCCTGGAGGGGCGCGACCGTCACCGCTGGGAGGCGGAGGACACGCCGGGCGAGTGAGCGTCAGCGCCCGCGTCGGCGGGCCGCGTGAAGGATCGCGATGATCGTCATCGCGTCCTTGATCTCTCCGGTGTGCACCATGTCGATCGCCGTCGCGAAGGGAAACGTCCGCACCTCGATGAACTCCGTGGGGTCCGGTCGATGGTCGGCGGGCCGCAGCCCTTCGGCGAGGTAAAGCGCGGCGGTCTCGCCGACGACGCTCTTGGACGTGAAGAAGGTGCAGAGCTTCGTGAGACTCCCGGCCTCGTACCCCGCCTCCTCCGCCAGCTCGCGCTGGACGGCCGCCTCCTCGCTCTCCCCGGGGTGCATCGCTCCGGTGGGCATCTCCCAGTAGAAGTCGCGCGCCACGTACCGGTACTGCCCGACGAGCACCACCGTGTCGGGGTCGATGAACGGCAGCACGCCGACGCACGGCTTGCACTCGACGACGCCGTAGATCGTCGTGCGTCCGTCGGGCAGCTCCGTGCTGTCCTCGCGGACACGGATCCACGGATTCGTGTAGACACAGCGGGTGGACAGCGTGCGCCAGGGCGTGCGGGCGAGGGGGGCGCGGTCGTTCATGATGTTACTATCCTGGGCATGAAGGTCGTGTTGCGCAACCCACGCCGCGAGGTCGAGGTGGCCGGGGGACGCCGCGTGAAGGACGTGCTGAAGGATCTCGACGTGCTCCCGGAGACCGTGATCGTCATCCGCGGCGACAGCCTGATCACCGCCGACCAGATGGTCGCCGACGGCGACACGATCGAGCTGCGCCCGGTGATGTCTGGGGGCTGTATATGAAGTGTCGGAAGTGCGGGGGGCAGGCGGCGATCGAACTGCGCCGGCACAACGCGGCGTTCTGCGCCGACGACTTCGTGGAGTTCTTCCGCAACCAAATCCGCGAGGCCATCCGCAAGCACCGGATGTTCGGCCGTGACGAGCGTGTGCTGGTGGCCGTCTCGGGGGGGAAGGATTCGCTCGCCCTGTGGGACGTGCTGATCGAGGATGGCTACCAGACGACCGGGCTCCATCTCGACCTCGGCATCTTCGAGTACTCCGTCGAGTCGCGCGTGAAGTGCGAGGCGTTCGCCGCCGCGCGCGGGGTGCCCCTGGTGGTCTCGAGCGTGGCCGACGAGGTGGGGGCGCCGGTGCCGGTGATCAAGCAGGTGACGCGCCGGCCGCCGTGCTCGGGCTGCGGGCTGTCCAAGCGGTATCTCATGAACCGCGCGGCGCTCGAGCACGGGTTTCCGGTGGTGGCCACGGGCCACAACCTCGACGACGAGGCGGCGACGCTGTTCGGATCGGTCATGCACTGGCAGATGGAGGCGCTCCCGCGGCAGTCGCCCGCGCTGCCCTCGACCCATCCCAAGCTCGTGCGCCGGGTGAAGCCGCTCTACCGCCTGTCCGAGCTCGAGACGGCGGCGTACGCCTTCCTGCGCCGGATCGACTACATCGTCGAGGAGTGCCCGTTCGCCGTCGGCGCGACCTCGATCGCCCACAAGGACATCCTCAATCGTCTCGAGGACGTTTCGCCGGGCGCCAAGCACAACTTTCTGTTCGGGTTCCTGGACAAGGCGCGCCCGGCCTTCGAGCGCGCCGAGGCGGTGGCATTGAACGAGTGCGCGCGCTGTGGTCAGGTGACGACGGGCACGCTGTGCGCGTTCTGCAAGCTCGCCGACCAGGTCAAACGCGCCCGTTAGGCGGGGAGGCTCGGAGCCATGGCCGGATTCCGGTGCGCGAAGTGCGGCAAGGTCGCGATGGTCCAGAAGGTCTGCTGCGGCCGCCCGATGAAGCGCTCATGAGCCCTCGGAGAGAAGCCCCGCGGGCTTCGCCCAGGCCAACGGGCAGCTCCTGCCGATCGATCGCTTCCAGTCCCTGTTCTCGGGGACATCTGTACCTTCGCGTTCGACTTCTGCCCCACGGGATTCTTGGACGCGAACGGCCAGATCGTGCCGATTTCCCAGTACACGACGCTCTTCAATCTGATCGGCACGACCTTCGGAGGCGATGGGGTGTCGACGTTTGCCGTGCCGAATCTGCAGGGAAGCGCCGTGCTGGGAACGGGCGCAGGCGGCGCGCTTCCCGAGAGTCTTCTTGGTCAAGCCGGCGGGTCGACGAATACTGTATCCGCGCGATCTCCGGGGCGGGCCACGATTCCGGCTCAGCAGCTGCCGTCGCTGAGTCTCACGCCCTGCATCGCCTACGCCGGGACGTCCCCTCCGCCGCCGTAGGGCGAGCTCAGGTGCCGCTCAGCACGGACTGGATGGCGCCGTCGAGCTCGTCGGGCTGGACGGGCTTGAACAGGCAGCGCGTCACCCCGAGGGCGTCCAGGCGCGCGTAGTCCTCGCTGCGCAGCCCCCAGCCCGTGACGAACATCAGCGTGACGTCACGGTCGGCCGCGCGGAGCCGTTCGGCGAACTCCCAGCCGTTCATCCCCGCCATCCCGAGGTTCGTCAGCACGACGTCGAAGCGGTCGCGCGCGAAGGCGCCGAGCGCGGCGGCGCCGCTGGACACCGCGGTGATCACGTAGCCGAAGTTCTGGAGGATCTCCGTGAACGTGCCCAGGACCTGAGGGTCGTCGTCGACCACGAGCACGCGGGCCGCGCGGCGCGCGCTCGTCGGCCGCGGGCCGTCCTCGGACCGGATCACCGGCGTGCCCGGGGGAAACGTCAACGTGAACGTCGCCCCCTGCCCGGGCTCGCTGTCGACACGGATGTCGCCGCCGTGGCGCGTGACGATCGAGTACACCATGGCGAGCCCCAGCCCGGAGCCGCCCTCGCCCTTGGTCGAGAAGAAGGGCTCGAAGATGCGATGGCTCACGGCCTCGGGGATGCCGACGCCGGTATCGGCGATGGCGAGCACGACGCCACCGTCCGCTCCCCGGCGCGTGCTGAGGGTGAGGGTGCCGCCGTCGGGCATCGCGTCGATGGCGTTGAGGATCAGGTTCGTGGTGAGCTCGGTGAGCGCCGAGGGGCGGCCGCTGATCGGAGAGATCGGACCCAGCGCGAGCTGGAGATCGAGCGGACGGTTCTCGTGCGCGACTTTTTCTTCCCAGCGCGGCCGGGTGATGGCGAGCGCGTCTTGCACGATCTGGTTCAGGTCCACCGGCACGAATTGCTCGTCGGGCCGCAGGCGCGCGAACTGCTGGATCCGCCGCACGGTCTCCGAGCCGTCCAGCGCCGCGGTCTCCAGAACCTGGAGCGAGCGGCTCACGAGCTGGGCGTCGCCGGGATTCTGCTTCATGAGCTGGGCATAGCCGAGGATGGCCTGGAGCAGGTTGTTGAAGTCATGCGCGATCCCGCCGGCCAGCTGGCCGAGCGCCGTCAGCTTCTCCGACTGATGCAGCTGGTTCTCGACCTCACGCTGGGCCGTGATGTCGCGGATGATGGCCACGAGGCCTTCGGGCGCGCCCTGCCGGTCGCGGAGCGCCGAGAGGGTCACGGCAACGTCGATGGGGCCGCTGGCGCCGGACAGGCCCGAGGCGTCGAAGACATACGTCGCCACGTCTTGCCCGATTCGGCGCTTGCCCTCGCGGTAATCGCGCTCGGGAAGCATCCGTGTGATGGAGACGCCGATCACGTCCGTCATGGCCACGCCGAAGATCCGCTGGGCGGCCGGGTTCCACCCGACGATGCGGTCGCTGGCGTCGACGGTGACGATGGCGTCGCCGGCGCAGGCGATGAGCTGCTCGAGCTGGCGCGTGGTGCTCGCGATGTCGCCGTACAGGCGCGAGTTGCGGACGGCGATGGCCAGATACTCCGCGAGCATCTCCAGCAGCTCGTGCTCGCGCGGATCGATCGGCCGGCCGGAGGCGCGGTTGTCGACGATCAGATAGCCCAGCGGCCCCTGGGCATCGCGGATCGCGCACCGGAGGAACCGCTCGTCCGTGGTCACCGCGGCCGGGCCGGCTTCGAGGCTGATGACCACGCTGTCATAGCCGAGCGCGCGCCGGAGCTGCTCGACGACGGCGGCGGTGATCTTGGACAGATCGAGCTGCCCGACGATGGTGCGTCCGATCTCACGCAATAGGGACAGCTGGGTCACGCGCAGCGACTGCTCGGCGGTCTCGCGGCGGGCGGCCTCCTCCATCTCTCGCGTCTTGGCCGCCAGGCTCCGCATCTGCGTCACCAGCGCCGTGACTTCCGTCCGCGTCCCCAGCGAGGTCCGCCGGCGCTCGAGGGCGCGAGCGACGACGTCCTCCAGGTCCTGCCGCGAGAAGGGCTTGATGAGGTACTCGAACGCGCCGAAGCTCAGCGCCTGCTTGACCGTCTCCAGCGATGCGTAGGCGGTGATCATGACGACTTCGAGGGACGGATCGGTCCGCTTGATCCGCCGCAGGACCTCGAGGCCGTCCATCTGCGGCATCTTGACGTCGAGGATGACGAGGTCGGGATGGAAGCGACCGATCTCCTCCAGCGCGGCCTGCGGGCCGTCCGCGGTGTGGATCTCGTGGGCGGGCTTGAGGAGCATGCGCAGCGACTCGCGCGGCCCGATCTCGTCGTCGACGACGAGGATGCGCGAGCGGGCCGTCGGGGGCGCGGTCGCGTTCATGACGCCGACGGGGGCAGCGCCACGAGGAAGCTCAGCTCTTGCCGGCCCTGGCGGAGGCGCAGCTGCCCGCCTTGCGCCTCGATGAGCCGCTGGCTCACGGCGGGGCCGACGTCGATCAGGCTCTCCTGCACCATGCGCACGGGATCGAACAGCCGCTGGAGCCGCTCGGGGCCGATGCTGGCCGACCGCGAGCCGACGAGGATCCACACGCTGTCGGCGGCCTCGGCCTGGCCGTGGCGGCCGACCGAGATCGAGACACTGGCCCGGTCGCCCGGCGTGTTGTGGGCGAGAAACCCGATCAGGTAGGAGAGCGCCTTGCGCGTCTGGGCGACGTCGACCCGCACGGGCTGGGGGGTCGAGTCCCGGCTGACGTCGAGCACCTCTAGGTGCTTGCCACCGGCCTCGTCCGAGGGCTCGATGGCGGTGATGACATCGGCGACGACGGCGTGTGCGTCCACGATGCTGAAGTGTAGCTCACCCTCGCTCACGAGCCCCGCAAGTTTCTCGAAGACCTGCACGAGACGGCGGACGTCCCGGCGGACGACGGAGGAGAAGGCCTTGCGGAAATCCGGGTCGTCGTAGCGCTCCTCGATCAGCTCCACGAACGTGTTGACCGACACCAGCGGGTTGTTGACCTCGTCCGCGATGCGCGCGACCACGCGCGCGAGGAGCTGGGCCTCTTCGGCCTGACGCTTCTGGGCGGCCAGCTCCTTCTGCGCGGTCACGTCCTCGAACACCACCACGGCGCCCATGGGGGTGGGCCCGTCGCCGTAGATGGGGTAGGTCGAGACGTCGAGCCAGAGCCGGCGGAGCGCGAGCTGCACCTCCGCCCGCGGCAGGGCCTGCCCCCGGGCCAGCGTCTCGAACAGCATGTCGCCGAGCGGCGAGGGGAGCCCGCGCAGGTCCTGCCCGAGCATCTCGGCCGCGCCGACGCCCAGGATCTCCTCCGCGCGCCGGTTGAACGCGCCGAGACGGTGATCGCGGCCGATCGTCACCACGCCGCTCGACATGCGCTCGAGGATCTGCTCGCTGAACTCCTTCTCGCGCTGGAGCCGGTGGTGCAGGCCGATGTCGCGCAGCGCCGTGGCGAAGTGCGTGGCGA
>WNGB01020453.1_pt1 | contig 14323 bp, 13 predicted proteins | sample 5400681 | NCBI WGS metagenome assembly WNGB01 (sample SAMN13153367, study PRJNA577476) | soil metagenome | isolation source: 115 cm soil or saprolite under grassland replicate 2 | place: USA:California | collected 2016-06-15 | reverse complement strand
TGGTGGTGACCAGCGCGCCAGGCAACGGCACCCGGGTGGAGGCGAGGCTGCCGTGCGGATCGTGATCGGCGAGGACTCCGCCGTGGTGCGCGAGGGGCTGGCGCTGCTGCTCGAGCAGGCCGGCCACGAGGTCGTCGCGCGGGTCGCGGATGCGCCGGCGGTGGTGGCGGCGGTGCTCGAGCACGAGCCGGACCTGCTCGTCACCGACGTGCGGATGCCGCCGACGATGACGGACGACGGGGCCCGGGCGGCCCGAGAGCTGCGCGCCGTACGACCGAAGCTCCCGGTGGTGCTGCTGTCGCAGCACGTCGAGACGACGCAGTCGACCGAACTGGTGTCGACGGGGGCGTTCGGCTATCTGCTCAAGGACCGGATCCTCGACCTCGACGACTTCCTCGATGCCCTGCGCCGGGTGGCCGCCGGTGGTTCGGCGCTCGATCCCGAGGTGGTGGCGTCGCTCCTGGCTCCGATGCGTCCCGAGCCGGCGTTCGCTCAGCTCACCGAGCGGGAGCGCGAGGTGCTGGCGCTCCTCGCGGAGGGCCGCTCGAACGCGGCGGCGGCGCGCCGGCTGCACACCACCGAGCGCACCGTGGAGACCCATGTCCGCCACATCTTCGTCAAGCTCGGGCTGTACGACTCCGACGACGACCACCGCCGCGTCCTCGCGGTGCTGGCCTACCTGCGCAACAGCTCGTAGGGCTCCGGTACGTCGTGGGTCGGGCCGGCCCCGCGCAGCAGCGCCACCGCGGCCAGCGCGAAGCCCACCGCCTGCGCGACCGCAGCGACTGCCTCGACGAACGGGCTGAAGCTCAGCACGTGCAGCACCGCCCAGGCCATCACCCCGTAGCCGGCTAGCCGCCCCGCGGTCCGGGCTCGGACCATTGCCAGGCCGAGCAGGAACGTGCCGACGATGTTGCCCAGGACGAACAGCGGACCGACCCACATCGCACCGAGCCGGTCGTCATTGAACACCTGGAGTACGTCGATGTCCTGGCTCCTCGATCCGCCGACCGTGACCATCGCGGCCGACGTGAACGCCCCCTGGAAGACAAGTGCGAAGTAGCAGACGTAGCCGGTCGCCGTGAGTACGCCGCCGACGAGGCCGAGCCGCGCGGCGCGGGTGCGAACCAGGCGCATCACCCCGAGCACGGCCGGCACGAGCAGGAGCGCGCCGAGCATGGCCGCCAGGCTCGCCCAACGCGTGACGGTCAGGTGATCGGCCGTGAGGGCGAGGCCCACCGCGGGATCGATGTCGTCCTTGCCGTGTGGGTTGGTCAGCGCGTGCGCGGTCTCGGCGACGACGATGAGCCAAGGCGCGACGAGCATGGCGAGGGCGAGCCCAACCCGGCGCGTCGAAGCGGTTCGTGCGAACGGGTCCCGGGCCTCGTCGGCGGACGGAACGCTGGTGGTCATGGTGCCTCCTCAGGTGTGCTGGACACCTCCACGGTCGCGTCCCAGGACCCGGCGCGCGTCGGCGCCAGCACAGCGATCTTCTCCGCGCCACCACGCACGTGCTGGCGGCGACGACTGAGCGTCGTGCGGTTGAGGACGCGTCATGCCGCGTGGGCAGCACGACTCGCTCCGTCCTAGCCCTTGCGCTGGTGCGCCGGAAGCCCTAACTTTTGAGCGGAACTTTGAATGACGTTCAAAACCGGCCTCGGGAAGGGAGAGCTGATGGCCGGCACCAAGAGGCAGCAGAAGCGCGACGAGATCGCGCGCGAGGCCATCCGGCCGCTTAGCGAGCTGGGCATGCGCAACGTGACGCTGACCGATCTCGGCCGGAAGCTGGGGATGTCCGGGGCCCACCTGCTCTACTACTTCGAGAGCAAGAACGACCTGTTCATGACCTCGCTGCGGATGGTCGAGCAGGACCTCCGCACCCGGGTCGTCGAGGCTTTCGACGCGATGCCGTCGGCCCGCGAACGCTGGGACTTCGTCCTCGACAGCGGCGCCCCGGCCGGCCTCGGCGACAGCGGGCTCCTGATGTGGCTCGAGGCCTGGGCCGAGGCCGTCCACGACCGCGACTTCCTCGCGCTGATCTCCGAGCTCGAGCGCGACTGGCAGGCCCTGCTGATCGACACCCTGCGGTACGCCGTCGCACGCGGCGAGCTGCCCGAGAGCGTCGACATCGAGGCGATCGCCGAGGGGGTCTCGGCGCTGCTCGACGGCCTCACCATCCGCGTGGTCGTGGGCTACCGGCCGGTCGACCGCCGGGCGGCGATGCGACTCGTCTCCGACTTCATCACCCCGCTACTGCCCTGGCAGGACGGCTCCGCCGCACGGGGGGAGCGGTGACCGCCCCCGAGCCCGGAGCCCAGCCCTTCAACGGGACCATGCCGGCAGAGACCGACCCGCACGACCGCACCTGGATGGCCTGGCCGGGCACCGGCTACACCCTCGGTGACACGGCGGCCGAGGCCGACCTGGCGCGGCGTACCTGGGCGGCGGTGGCGAACGCGATCGCCGAGCACGAGCCGGTGCACATCCTGGTGCCCCCGCGGGAGCGCGCCCAGGCACGGCGGCTGCTGGCCGGCGACATCGTCCGGCACGAGACGCGGCTCGACGACGCGTGGTACCGCGACATCGGCCCGACCTTCGTGCTCGGGCGGCAGGCTCACGAGAACCGGCTGGGCGCGGTCAACTGGGTCTTCAACGGCTGGGGCCAGCAGGACTGGGCCACCTGGGAGTACGACGCCGTCGCCAGCTCGGTCGCTACCGAGGCGAGCGGCGCCACCAGGATCGACTCGCCGCTGGTCAACGAGGGCGGCGGCATCCACACCGACGGCCGCGGCACCTTCCTGGTGACCGAGACCGTCCAGCTCGACCCGCTGCGCAACCCCGGCTGGACCAAGGTCGACGTCGAGGCCGAGCTGGCGCGCACGCTCGGCGCCCGGTCGGTCATCTGGCTGCCGCGCGGCCTGACCCGGGACGGCGAGCGCTTCGGCACCAAGGGGCACGTCGACATCGTCGCGACCTTCAGCGAACCGGGCCGGCTCCTGGTGCATCAGCAGCTCGACGAGGCCCACCCCGACGCGGCCATCAGTCGCCAGCTGATCGACGTACTCCTCGGCGCTGTGGACGCCGACGGCAACCGGCTCGAGGTCACCACCCTCCCGGCGCCCGAGGTGCTGCGCGACGCCGAGGGCTGGGTCGACTACAGCTACGTCAACCACTACGTCGCCAACGGCGCCGTCGTCGCCTGTGCCTTCGCCGACCCCGCGGACGACAAGGCGCGCGGCGTACTCGAGGAGGCCTATCCCGGGCGCCAGGTCGTCCAGATCGATGCCCGCCCGATCTTCGCCCTTGGTGGCGGCATCCACTGCATAACGCAACAGCAGCCCGCCGTACCGAAGGAAAGCGCATGAAGCTGATCAAGGCACCCGGAGTCCAGCCCTCACCCGCCCGGGTCAGCGAGCCGGACGGCCGCCGGGTCACCGTCGGCGTCGTCCAGATGCACTGGCGACCGGACCCCGCCGAGCACGCTGCCGCGCTGACCGAGGGCATCGCGACCGCGGCGGCCGCCGGCGCCCAGGCCGTGTTCCTGCCCGAGCTCACGCTCTCTCGCTACCCGGCCGACACGTTGCCCGCCGCGCGCCCGGCCGACCTGGCCGAGCCGCTGGAGGGCGGGCCGACCCACGCGTTCGCGGCCAAGGCCGCCGCCGAGTACGGCGTGTTCGTGCACGCCTCGGTCTACGAGCGGGATGCCGAGGACGGGCTGGACGACGGGCTGGGCTTCAACACCGCGATCCTGGTCGCGCCCGACGGCAGCATCGCGGGGCGCACCCGCAAGCTGCACATCCCGGTCACCACCGGCTACTACGAGAACCTCTACTTCCGGCCCGGGCCGGCCGAGGATCCCTTCCCCGTGCACCCGATGGACGTGCCCGGGACACCGCGGCTGGGCCTGCCGACCTGCTGGGACCAGTGGTTCCCGGAGGTGGCGCGCGCCTACTCGCTGGCCGACGCCGAGATCGTGGTCTACCCGACGGCGATCGGCTCGGAGCCCGACCACCCCGACTTCGACACCCAGCCGCTGTGGCAGCACGTCATCGTGGGCAACGGCATCGCGAACGGCCTGTTCATGGTCGTCCCGAACCGGTGGGGCGACGAGGGGCTGGTCCGCTTCTACGGGTCGTCGTTCATCAGCGACCCCTACGGCCGGGTGCTGGTGCAGGCCGAGCGCGAGGGCGATGCGGTCCTGGTCGCCACCCTCGAGCTGGCCCAGCGGCGGGAATGGCTGGACCTGTTCCCGTTCCTGGCCACGCGCCGCCCCGACACCTACGGCTCGCTGGCTACCTGACCTGAGGACGGGTCAGTCCAGGGTGCCCGGCGCGAGGCCGAGCTCGATCTCGGCGATGCGGAACGCCAGCTGGGCCACGGACTCGTAGTCGATCGTGCCGCGCTGGGTGACCTGCACGCTCAGCCCGTCGATGACCGCCATGATCCGGACCGCCGTCGTACGCGGGTCGCCGGTGTGGAACTGGCCCTCGTCGCGCCCCTGCTCGAGCAGCTCCGCGAGGCGGTCGACCCACTGCTCGGTCTGGCGCTCCACCTCGTCGGCGAGGGCGGGCCGCCTCTTGGCGGCGTGCCAGGCGTCGATCCACAGGTTGCTGAGGTCGCCTCGGGTGGAGTCGACCAGGCGCTGCAGCAGCGTCGCGAGGCGCTCGCGCGACGATTCGATCGCTTCGAGCTCCGCGAACGTCTCGTCGCACTCGGCTGCGGCGGCGACCGCGAACGCCTCCGCGAGCAGGCCGTCGACCGCGGGGAAGTAGTGGCTGACCAGCCCTGCGGTGACGCCCAGGTCGTCGGCGACGCTCCGGAGCGTGACGTGGTCGAGGCCCTCGGACAGCGCGATGCGTCGCGCACAGTCGACGATCTCCGCGCGGCGGTTCTCGGCGGTACGGCGTACCCGGACCTTGGGCTGTGGGCTTGACGTCATCAACCGAATGCTATTGACTTCACAACCAACAAGCAATTGAGCGCGTGACCAATAAGAGGGTGACGGGAATGAGCAGGTACGACACCATCGTCGTCGGCGCCGGGGTGACCGGCCTGACCGCCGCCTGGCGCCTGGCCGAGGCCGGGCGGGACGTCCTGGTGCTCGAGGCCCGCGACCGGGTGGGCGGGCGGCTGCGCACCGAACACCACGGGGACGCGGCCTTCGAGATCGGCGGCCAGTGGGTCTCGCCCGAGCAGGAGGCGCTGATCGCGCTGATCGACGAGCTCGGCCTCGAGACCTACGCCCGCTATCGCGAGGGCGCCTCGCTCTACCTGCCGAGGTCCGGGGAGCGGCGCCGGTTCGAGGGCCAGGGCCTGCCGGTCCCGGCGGCCACGGCCAGCGCGATGAACCAGCTCGTCAAGACCCTCGACGGCCTGGCCGCCGAGCTCGACCCCGACCGGCCGTGGGAGCACCCGGAGGCCGTTCGCCTCGACAGCATCACCTTCCAGGCCTGGCTCGAGGAGCAGTGCGACGACGTGGAGGCGCGCGACAACGTCGCGCTCTTCATCGGCCCCGCGATGCTCACCAAGCCGGGCCACGCCTTCTCCGCGCTGCAGGCGCTGCTGATGGCGGCGAGCGCCGGCTCGTTCTCGCACCTGGTCGACGCCGACTTCATCCTCGACCGCCGCGTGGTCGGCGGCCTCCAGTCGGTGCCGCTCGCGCTGGCCGACCGGCTCGGCGACCGGCTCCGGCTGGGCCAGGACGTCACCTCGGTCGCGTGGACGGAGTACGGCGTGGTCGTCCACGTCGGTGACCAACGCTTCGAGGCCGCCCGGGTGATCCTGGCGGTGCCGCCGACGCTGGTGTCTCGGATCCGCTTCGTGCCCGAGCTGCCCGCCGAGCACCGGCAGGCGCGCCAGCACCAGTCGTTCGGGCTGGTGATCAAGGTGCAGGCGCACTACGACACGCCGTTCTGGCGCGCCGACGGGCTCAGTGGCACCGGCTTCGGACCCTACGAGCTGGTGCACGAGGTCTACGACAACACCGTCGAGGGCGCCCCCGGCGGCACCCTGGTCGGCTTCGTCTCCGACCATGCGGCCGACGAGCTCGGCCGGCTGTCCGAGGCCGAGCGACGCGAGCGGGTGCTGGCCTCCCTGGCGGCGTACTTCGGGGACGAGGCGCGCCACCCGGCGACGTACGTCGAGAGCGACTGGCAGCACCAGGAGCTCACCGGGGGCGCCTACGGCAGCAGCTTCGACATGGGTGGCCTGACCCGCTACGGGCACGTCCTGCACGAGCCCGTTGGGCCGATCGAGTTCGGCAGCAGCGATATCGCGGGCCTCGGCTTCCAGCACGTCGACGGAGCGGTCCGCGTGGGCACTCGCCTGGCCGAGCGCATCCTCGCCGCTCAGCCCGTCAGCGGCCGATAGCGGCCACCGCGTCCGCGAGGTCGGTGACGGCGCGGAGCCGGGCCTTCTCGTCCACGTCGAGCGGCAGATCCAGCTCGAAGCCCAAGAACGCCGCGTCGAGGACCTCGACGACCCGGCGGGCCAGCGGCCGGCGTACTCCCGAGCGGACCAGGTGGTCGACCAGCGCCGCGACCCACACGGCGTTGGCCTCGCGCACCACCGACACGTAGGGCTCGCGGCCGAAGAGGCCCAACGCGGCGGCCTCGATGTAGAGCCGGGTGCACGTGTCGAGGGTCGGCGTCCGCATCGCCTCCCACAGGTTTCGCACGGCCTCTCGCAGGTCCGTGGACGGGGGCAGGCCGTTGAGGTACGCCGTGGAGCGCTCGTTGGAGCTCCGGAGGACCGCCGCGACCAGCTCGTCCTTCGAGCCGAAGTGGTAGAGCAGCATCCGGTCGCTGGTGCCGAGCTCGGCGGCCAGCGGGCGCAGGCTCAGCCCGATCAGCCCGTGCTCGAGCACGTAGTCGGTCGCCGCCTCCGTCCACTCCTCGCGACGCTGCGGATCCTTCGCCATGCGCACTCCTGAGACCGTCTCGAAATCGACTTGGCGGTAGGAGTGTAGCAAGTGCTACAGTGTTGTGTAGCACTCGCTACATTTGCGAAAGGAATCGTCATGTTCGGCGTTTTCGGCCTCCTGCTGGCGGCCATCGCCACCGAGGTGGCTGCCACGTCGGCCCTGCCACGCGCCAACGGCTTCCGCGACCCGCTGTGGAGCGGGCTGGTGCTGTTCGGGTACGGCGTCTCGATCTGGCTGCTGGCCATCGTGGTCCGGCACCTGCCGGTCTCGGTGACGTACGCCGTCTGGTCCGGCGTCGGCACCGCCTCGATCGCCTTCATCGGTGCGATGTGGCTGGGTGAGTCGTGGGACTGGATCACCGTGTGCGCGCTGGTGCTGATCGTGGTCGGCGTCGTGGTGCTCAACCTGCACGGCGCGCACTGATCCTTGTCGTCAGCTCCAGTCGACCGAGAAGTACTGCGTCTCGCGGAAGGCGCGCACGCCCTCGCCGGCTCCCTCGCGTCCGATCCCGCTCTGCTTCACGCCGCCGAACGGTGCGGCAGGGTCGGAGACGACGCCCCGGTTGACGCCGACCATGCCGGCGTCGATCCGCTCGGCGAGCTGGAGGGCCCACTTGAGGTCGCGGGAGTAGACGTAGGCGGCCAGTCCGAGCTCGCTGTCGTTGACCCGGGCGAGCAGGTCAGCCTCGTCGGTCCAGGTCACGACCGGCGCCACCGGGCCGAACACCTCCTCCCGCACCACGCTCGCGTCGGAGGGTACGTCGACCAGCAGCGTCGGCGGGTAGAAGTGGCCGTCGAGCTCGGGCGCGGTCGCCTGGTGGCTGACCCGGGCACCGCGCGCAAGGGCGTCGGCCACCAGCTCGGTCACCCCGGCCACCGCCTTCGGGCTGATCAGCGGGCCGATCGTCGTACCGTCGGAGAAGGCGCTGCCGACCCGCAGCGACTCGATCGCGGCGCCGAAGCGCTCGACGAACCGGTCGGCGACCGACGCGTGCACGTAGAACCGGTTGGCCGCCGTGCAGGCCTGTCCGCCGTTGCGGAACTTCGCGATCAGCGCGCCCTGCACCGCGGCGTCGATGTCGGCGTCCGCGGCGACCACGAACGGGGCGTTGCCGCCGAGCTCCATCGACGAGTTGACCACCCGGTCGGCGGCCTGGGCCAGCAGCCGCCGGCCCACCCCGGTCGAGCCGGTGAACGACACCTTGCGCACCCGCGCGTCGTCGAGCCAGGTGGTGACGACGGTGGCGGCGTCGGTGGTAGGTACGACGTTGACGACGCCGGCCGGCACCCCGGCCCGGTCCATCAGCCGCGCCAGCGCGATCGCCGTCAGCGGCGTCTCCACCCACCGTCGGGGCGGACCGCCTCCTCGGCGAACCAGCGGAAGAACTCCGCCGCATAGGTCACCTCGGCGCGGGCATCCGCGAGCGACTTGCCGTTCTCGGCGGAGATCAGGGCGGCCAGCGACTCGCTCTCCTCGAGCATCAGCTCGAAGGTCCGGCGCAGCGCCTCGGAGCGCTGCCGGGGAGCGGTGGCGGCCCAGCCGGGGAAGGCCGCGGCGGCCGCGTCGACAGCTTCGGTCGCGTCCGCCGCGCCGCCGTCGGGGACGCGGGCGAGGAGCCGCCCGGTGGCCGGGTCGGTCACGTCGAAGGTTTGCCCGGCGGCGGGGCCCCGGCCGCCGACGTACAGCCCACGCTCGGGCTCGAGCGCCGCGATGTCGGCCAGGACCGCGTCGGGCAGCACGCTCTCGGACAACCCGGCCTGGGAGGCTCCGAGCGCAGTCATCGGACCGCCTCGAATGCCGCGTCGAGCACGTCGCAGGCATCGGCCAGCAGCTCGTCGGTGATCGACAGGGGCGGCAGGAAGCGCAGCACGTTGCCGTAGGTGCCACAGGTGAGTACGACGACCCCCTGCGCATGTGCGGCGGCCGCCACCCGACCGGCAAGAGTGGCGTCCGGCTCGTGCGTGCCGGGCCTGACCAGCTCGACGGCAAGCATGGCGCCGCGACCGCGGACGTCGCCGACCCGCGGGTCCCGCTGCTGGAGGGCGGTCAGCCGCTCGGTCATGGTCTTGCCGATCTCCAGGGCACGGTCGACCAGGCCGTCCTGCTCGATGGTCTCGATCACCGCCAGGGCGGCGGCACAGGCCAGCGGGTTGCCGCCGTACGTGCCACCGAGGCCGCCGACGTGCGCGGCGCCCATGATCTCGGCACGGCCGGTGACCGCGCTGAGCGGCAGGCCGCCCGCGATGCCCTTGGCCGTCACGATCAGGTCGGGTACGACGCCCTCGTGGTCGACCGCGAACATCGCGCCGGTCCGGGCGAAGCCGGTCTGCACCTCGTCGGCCACGAAGACCACGCCGGTGGCCGCGCACCAGTCGGCCAGGCCGGCCAGGAAGCCGGGCGCCGGGACGATGAAGCCGCCCTCGCCCTGGATCGGCTCGATGACGATCGCGGCCAGGTTGTCGGCACCAACCTGCTTCTCGATGACGTCGATGGCGCGAGCGGCCGCGGCCCGGCCGTCGACACCGCCGTCGACACCGCCGTCGCGGAACGGGTAGGACAGCGGCGCCCGGTAGACCTCGGACGCGAACGGGCCGAAGCCGTGCTTGTAGGGAAGGTTCTTCGCCGTCATCGCCATCGTCAGGTTGGTGCGCCCGTGGTAGGCGTGGTCGAAGACCACGACCGCCTGCCTCTTCGTGTGGGAGCGGGCGATCTTGACGGCGTTCTCGACGGCCTCGGCGCCGGAGTTGAAGAGCACGGTCCGCTTCTCGTGGGTGCCCGGGGTCAGCCGGTTGAGCTCCTCGGCGACCCGCACGTAGCCCTCGTACGGCGTGACCATGAAGCAGGTGTGCGTGAACGCCCCGACCTGCTGGGCCACCGCCTCGGCCACTCTCGGCGCGCTGTTGCCGACGGTCGTGACCGCGATGCCGGAACCGAGGTCGATCAGCGAGTTGCCGTCGACGTCGACGATCACGCCGCCGCCGGCGGCGGCCACGTAGACCGGCAGCGTGGTGCCGATGCCGCGCGCGACCGCGGCCGCCTTGCGCTCGTGCAGGGCCCGCGAGGCGGGACCGGGGATCTCCGTGACGAGCCGGCGCTCTTGGGCAAGGCCGGGGCCGCCGACGAGGGTCGGGTACGGCGTGGGGTTGGTGGTCATCTCGCACTCCGATCGGACGGGTCTGGGTCGTTCGAGGCTAGGCCGGAAGCGCCCGGCCCGGCGTACCCGAACCGCACAATCCGTGACCCCAGAGTGTGCAACCATGACAGTCATGGTCACCCTGCAGGCGCTGCTCGACGTCGCCGAGCTCGGGCTGGTGCCGCGGCACGTCCCGAGTCCCGGCGCCGAGGTGCGGTGGGTCGCCACCAGCGAGCTCGCCGACCCGTCGCCCTACCTCGAGGGCGGCGAGGTGCTGCTCACCACCGGCCTGGAGACCGCCGGGTGGGGCCGCGAGTGGGCTCCCTATGTACGACGTCTCGCCGGGGCCGGTGTCGTCGCCGTCGGCCTGGCCGCGGAGCTCACCCACGACACCAGCCCGGAGCCGCTGCTCGCGGCCTGCCGGCACGAGGGGGTGGCGCTGTTCGAGGTGCCACGCGACACCACGTTCGTGGCGATCAGCCGAGCGACCGCGGGGCTGCTGCAGGCCGAGGAGGAGTCGGCCACCCGCAGCACCATCGAGCTCCAGCGCCGGCTGACGCAGGCCGCGCTGCGCGAGGACGACCCCGCGGCCCTGGTCCGGCGGGTGGCCGCGATCGGCGCGATGGCCGGTACGGTCGCCCCCGACGGCACCCCCGACCTGGGGCCGTTCGGCACCCGCAGGGACCTGTTCCGCGGCGACGAGGTCACCCGCGCGGTCGAGCGGATGCGCGCCCAGGGCCTGCGCGCCGCGTCGAGCGCCAGCACCGCCGGCGGGACGGTCCTGGTGTACCCGCTGGGCGTCCGCGGCCGCCCGACCCGCTATCTGGTCACGGGGTTCGTCGGCCGGGTCACCGAGCTCGAGCGGAGCGCGGTCACCACGGCGGTCGCGCTGCTCAGCCTGGCCGAGGAGCGCAAGCGGGCCGGCCGGGAGGCCGATCGCGGCCTGCGGTCGCGGGCCGTCGAGCTGCTCGTCCAGGGTGACGAGCGGACCGGCGTACTCCTCCTCGCGACCGGGTCGGGGCCGCGCCCGCAGGTGCCCCGCCAGGCAGTCGTACTCCGGGCGGCCGGTGCGGCCGACCCGCTCGAGGACGCCGTCGAGACGCTCGAGCCGGTTGCCTGTGGCGTGCTGGGCGGCGAGCTCGTCGTCCTGGTCCGGCCGGGGGATGCGGCGGGTCTCGCCGAGCAGCTGGCCGCCCGCGGCCTCCGGGTGGGCATCGGCGAGGAGGGCCCCCGGTCGGACCTGCGGCGCAGCCACGAGACGGCCGGGCACGCCCTCGACCTGACCACCGACGAGGCGCCGGTCGCGTCGTGGGAACGCAGCGTCCAGTACGGCGTCCTGTCGCTCCTCGACGGACCCCGCGCGGTCGCCTTCGGCGAGACCTTCCTCGCCGCCCTCGGTGGCGGAGAGCAGGGTCGGGTGCTCGTCGAGACGCTGCGGTCGTTCCTGGTCCACCACGGCTCGATGCTCAAGGTGGCCGAGGACCTCGGCGTACACCGCAACACCGTGCGGCACCGGGTCCGGCAGATCGAGCAGTCACTGGGGCGGTCGCTGGCCGACCCGCAGGCACGGGTCGACGCCTGGGTCGCGCTGCACGCCGTACAGACTGAGCGGGGTCGGGCGGTGCGGGCTCAGGAGCGAGCTCAGGTCAGGGAGAACGGCGGGTAGCGGTCGGTGACGAGCAGGAACGCGTAGCCCTGGACCCGCAGCCACCAACGACCGACGCCGACCACGAAGTCGAACATGCCCCGCGGATAGCGCCCGGTGAACAGGATCGCGAACCACGCGACGATGACCACGACGACGGCGGCCACGGTCAGGAAGAAGAGCACGATGTAGTGCGGGATGGCGAGCAGCCACTTCACCAGCGGCAGCCAGCGGTTCAGGTCGCGTACGACGTCGGGGTAGTCGATGTCGAGGTGGACGCTCTGTTCCTCGACCGTCGAGGGGTACTGGTCGGTGAGCAGCGTGAGGTAGGCGCCGATGCGGGCGCCGAACCGGGCGAGCTCCCGGGCGAAGTCGAACCACCACCGCGGGTAGCGCTGCCTGACGACGATCAACAGCAGGGTCGCGAAGAACAGACCGGCCGAGATGCCGCCGCTCGTCGTGGTGACCATCCGACCGCTTTCGTCGTACGCCCGCTGCGTGCTGCCGGCCGTCAGCACGCCGATCACGATCACGATCGGGATGGCCAGGAACACACGGAACGCCGTGGTCACCCGGTTGTGCTGCTCTTGGTAGTCGACGTCGAGGCGTACGGCGTAGCCAGGCGTCGTCGGTTGCTCCGTCATGGGCCCCATGGTCCCGTCGCCAATCGGCGCGGCGCATGGGCCAATGGTCCCGTCCAACGGCTGCTTCGCCGGGGCCGAACCCCCGCAGGTACACTCCGACCTGGTAACGAACCCGCCGTCGCTGGGCGCTCAGGCGTCGCGACATGCAAGGGAGCAGGCGGGCCGAGACGCGACAGATCGTGGGACGTCTTGCGGCGCAGCGGGCAGGGTCGCAGGGATTACGTGCTTGAATGAGTGCTCGCGGCACACTCCGACAAGTCTCTGCGTTGGTGAGCCACCTGGACCCAGCTTGCTCACCTCTCGGGATCCGGGGGGGATAAGTATGAGCATCACGCCACGGCACGGCGGCGAGCCCGCATACGCCGTCTCCGGCTGGACCCTGCGCCGGAAGATGGCGCTCGCGCTCGCGATCCCGTTGCTGCTTGCGGCGACCCTCGGTGCGCTCCAGGTTCGCAACAACCTGGTCGAGGCCTCCAACTCCTCGACCAGCGCCAAGCAGGTCAACGTGCTGAGACCGGCCGTCCGTTACGTGGTCGCGGCCGAGCAGGCCACCGTGGCCGCGCAGGGCTCCAGCGACAAGAGCAAGGCCGACCTCGACGCCGCCATTGCCGATATCCAGGCCGCGGCCACCGACCTGAAGACCGCTCGCGACACGATGAATCTCGACGGCAGCCAGCGGTACCAGGTCGACGTCGTACTCGACCTCAGCCGGGCCATGCGGGAGGGCTCCGCAACGCTCAGCCCAGGCACCTGGGTGGCTCAGCTTCGGCAGCTCCAGTCGAACGTGACCCAGCTGATCACCACGATCGTCAACGCCCAGATCGACCCCGAGCCCCGGCTGGAGCTGCTGTCCCAGGCGCTCAGCGGCCGCTTCTCGCTGGCCATGCAGCAGGCGCTGGTGGTCACCGAACGGCGCGGTGCCACCGGGTCTCTCGAGCTGTTCTCCGAGATCGGCGCCGAAGGCGTCGCCATCGACCGTCTGGCCAGCTCCCTCGGAGACTCCGAGCCCGCGATCGCGACCCTGCGCACCGCGAACGCCGAGCGCTTCCGCACCGTCCGCACCAACGGCACCGATCTCGGCGGCGCCGGCGCCTACAAGCAGTACGACGCGCTCGACGATCGGCTGTTGAACGGCATCGACCTCCAGCTGGCCTCCTCGGCCTCGGACGCACGGACCCGGGCCGTCGTCGGCGCCGCCATCACCCTGCTCGCCCTGATGGCCGCGATCCTGCTGGCGCTGCTGGTCTCCCGGATGATCCTCAACCCGATCAGCCGGGTCCGCGAGGGTGCCCTCAGCGTCGCCCACGAGCAGCTTCCCGAGGCGGTCGCCAGGCTGCGGGCAGGCGAGGAGCCGGGCCGGATCGCCCCGATCGACGTGACCACCCACGAGGAGGTCGGCCAGCTCGCCCGGGCGGTCGACGACCTGCACCGGCAGGCGGTCCTGCTGGCCACCGGTGAGGCGTGGCTGCGAGCCCAGGTCGCCGAAATGTTCGTGACGCTGTCGCGTCGCAACACCGCGCTGGTCAACCAGCAGCTCGCGCTGATCGAGGACCTGGAGAAGGACGAGGAGGACCCACAGCGTCTGGAGAGCCTGTTCCGGCTCGACCACCTGGCTGCTCGGATGCGTCGTACCGCCGACAGCCTGCTGATCCTCGCCGACGCGCCGGGCCGCTCCGGGCAGGACAGCCTGACCGTCGGTGACGCCATGCAGGCCGCGACCGCGGGTGTCCAGGACTACCAGCGGGTTCGGGTGGGCGGCTCCAGCGACGTGCGGATCAGCGACGCCGCCGCCGCTGACGTCGTACACGTGCTGACCGAGCTCGTCGACAACGCCCTGCGCTACTCGCCGCCCGACACGAACGTGTCGCTCAGCGCGAGCACCCGGTCGGGTGGCGTCGTCATCGAGGTCACAGACGAGGGCCTGGGCATCCCCACGGACCAGCTCGGATACCTCAACGACACGCTTCGCGACGGCGGTG
>WNGB01009748.1_pt1 | contig 14326 bp, 15 predicted proteins | sample 5400681 | NCBI WGS metagenome assembly WNGB01 (sample SAMN13153367, study PRJNA577476) | soil metagenome | isolation source: 115 cm soil or saprolite under grassland replicate 2 | place: USA:California | collected 2016-06-15 | reverse complement strand
TGCCGAAGTAGATGGATCGCTTGATGGCTCCGAGAGATTTCTTCGAGCGTAGGCTCAGATACTCTGCGCGCTCGATCGACCGTGCGAGGACCTCTTCCTGTGGCACCACTTCGTCGACCGCACCGAGCGAGAGAGCCTCTGCAGGCGTGAACGGCCTGCCTTCGAGAACGGCGACCAACGTCTGCTGAGTACCGATCAGACGAGGCAGTCGCTGAGAGCCGCCGCCACCCGGTGTCAGTGCGAGCAGGACTTCTGTCAGGCCGATGACATGCTCCCCGTCTGCCATGATGCGCAGATCACAGGCAAATGCCAGTTCCGCGCCGACGGCAAGTGCCGAACCGTTGAGTGCCGCAACGAAGATGGTGCCGCTTGCATTCATCTTCAGGAAGGTGGCATGGAAGCTGTCGAGCTGCAGAAGTGTCTTGAGCCGGGTCATCCCCGCGAGCGTTCTGACAACCGGCACTCTGTTGATGAGTCTCGCCGTGCGCGCTACGAGCTTGGCGATGCGCGTGTTGATCGGCGGGAATCCAGTGCCACCTTCTTGTAGCCAGCGCACATCAGAATGACTCAAGAAGCGGTCAGGATGCGTACCGGTGAAGACGACCGCGCGGATGTCCGGATCGCGGTCTGCACGATCGACCAGCTCTTTCAGCTGCTTGGCGATCTCGGGATCGAACAACGCATGCGGGCCTCCGTCGATACGAGCGACAAGCACCCCGGCGTGGCCCTCGACGGCAATGTGTCCTGCGGGCTGCGAGCTGCTTCGCGACGTGTCCATGTGGTCCTCCGGTGAGTTGGCTGTGGTCGACGGTTTCCGGCGCGTTCGATTGCCTTACGTTCGTAATACCATATGCTGAGAAGCGACGGATGGCAAGCGTCCCTCCTCGGGGAGAGGACCCTCCGGTGCGGTACGGGAAGCGGAAGAGGCGCAAGCGGGCGGCCGGGCGCGGATCATCAAGACGGCCGCCCGCCGGCTCAAGCAAGACGGCATCCACGGCCCGGGGGATCGCCGCGCTCATGGCGGAGGCGGGACTCGCCAGAGGGCACCGCACCGCCGGCCGGGCCGCCGGCCGGGAGACCTGACGGGCATAATGGATTACGCTCGTACTATCATTGCCGGCGAGTATCGGCGGACGGCAAGTGGTTCGTGCGGCGGCTGGAGGAGCGTGTGGCGCGGTACGGGACAGAGCACAAGCAGGCGACGCGGCGGCGGATCATCGAGACGGCCGGCCGCCGGCTCAAGCGCGACGGCATCGACGGCTCCGGGGTCGCCACGCTCATGGCCGACGCCGGGCTGACCAACGGCGCCTTCTACGCCCACTTCGCCTCCAAGGAGGACCTGGTCGCCACCGCGGTCGCCGGCCAGCTCCGCGAACAGCGCGAAAGCCTCAGCGCGGTGGCGCCCGGCCGCGCCGGAGTCGAGCAGTACGTGCGCGCGTACCTCTCGGCCGGGCACCGCGACAACCCCGGGGACGGCTGCCCGTCCGCCGCCCTGCTCGACGAGATCGGCCGCTGCACCGACGCCACCAGGCGGGCGTATACCGACGGCCTGCTGGCCGTCATCGACGACGTCGCCGCCCGCCTGGCGCCGCACGATCCGCAGTCGGCACGCGTGAAGACGCTCAGCGTCTTCGCCCTGATGGCCGGGACACTGCAGCTCTCCCGCGCCCTGGCCGACCGGCAGCTCGCCGATGAGGTCCTCGAGCAGGGCATCCAGAACGCCCTCGCGCTGCTGGATGCCGGGCAACAGCGCTGACACGCCGCACCACCGGCCCGAAGCCATGAAATCCGGCTTTCCCCGGCACCGTCCCGCAGGCGCAGCGGCCACTCTCTGATCGCTGCGTTCGCCTACACAGGTAACAGAGACTGTTCATGGGTTTCGCTAGCCCGTTCCCCGACGTTGATATCGCCGATGTGAGCGTGTTCGGCTTGCTCTTTACAGACATCGACCAAACGGATCTGGCCTGGGTCGCGCTCATCGATGCCGCCGGTGGCACCCAGACGACCTACCGGGAGCTGGGCGTGGGTGTCGCCGGTGTGCAGTCACTCGCCCTGGAACACCTGCCGGGATGCCGCATACTGGGACCAGTAGCCAGTCGCGGCCGACGCGCCGCGCAGGTACAGCGTGCCAGGAGTATCGGGCGGGACCGGCGCGCCGGTCTCATCGAGGATTTCAGCTGATACCCCGGCACCGCCACGCCGGTGCTGCTTGGCCGCACTTGCCCCGGCCGGTTGGGCAGGAAGATATGCAGCCTCTCGGTCATTCCGAGGCCGTCGAGGATGTCCACCCGAAGCGGCTTGTCCAGCGCTCATAGAGCGCCGTGGGCAGCGCCTCTCCCGCCGAAACCGCCAGCCCGGCTGGCACCTCGGCTGCTACGGGTGGGACGCCGTCGCCTGGCCTACCGAGATCGGCACGACGATGACGATCCCGCTCATCCGCAACACCAGCGGGCACCAGATCGACGAGGCCGAGCGGCTGCACCGGGCCGCCGGGGTGACCTACCACAAGGCACACCACGCCTACATCGCGGCCGTCGCCGCCACTGTCGAGGCCGCGGGCATCGTCATCGGGGACATCGGCAGCGACTGCGACGAACCGCGCGGCGGAAACTTCCGCATCGGCGGCGACCTGGAGGACTTCTGGGACGACGAGGGCTACGGGCCCTCCATGGTCATCCAGTGGCGCGAGGACCGCGGCTGGTATCACATCTGGTTCTCTGACTCCCAGGCCGCGCTCGGCGACTACACCGAAGACCTCCCCGGCAACCCGCCGCTCATGGCCACGCCGGAGCAGGTCGCCGGGGCCATCCAGGCGCTCGTCCCGGAGCGGTGCCAGTGCGGCGGCGGGAAGCCACCAGCCGTGCCGGCCTGGCAGATGCCCCGCGGATACGAGGGCGGACCCGCCCTGCCCGGAAGACGACGGGTGGGACGTGTCGCCCCGGCTCGAGCGGTCGCTGACCGCCTACGCCGGGTTGCGGCCCCCGGAAGGCCTCCCGGCATGGCTGGCCCGTTCTCAGCGGATAACTGTCATTATCCGCTGAGTCCGGCTAGGATCTCAGTGGATAACGACGTTCCCGGCAGCGCAGTGGCCGGGGCAGAACTCAGCGGATAACAAGGAGCCCCCGTGGACGGAGCCCGCTCGGCGCCTGATCCTGTTGCCGACAGGTACGTGCGCAGGAACATCGCGCTGCTGGCGGCGATCGAGAACACGCCCGGCTCTGCGCAGGACCGCCGGATTAGAGGTGCCCTGGCCCGCCGGGGGCTTGTCTGCGAGCAGGGCCAGGACCGCTGGTTCCTCACCAGCGCGGGATCCGCCGCACTCGCTGCCTGGGACGCCCGGCAGGCCAGCCAGCGGTGACCGCGCCTGTCGTCCCGCTGCGGCCCGCTGATGACATCGGGGCGGCCGCCCACGAGGCCCTCGGCGTGGTGAGCCGGCACCTTGACCGGTGCAAGCTGTCGGCCCGCACCGTCCGGGCCTACAAACGGCAGGCCGCCGCGTACGCCGGCTGGCTGGCCGCCAACGCCAGCGCCCACGGCGACGCGTTCGCGGACCTGATCGGTGCCGAGGGCGCCGTTACCGCCTGGAAGCGGGACATGCTCACCGCCAGGTCCAGCCCGGCGACGGTCAACCAGGCGCTGGCCGCCGTCACGCTGATGTACGAGCAGGCCGGTCTTCGGATCTCCGTGAAGCGGGTCCGCATTCCCAGGCCCGGCGAGCCCGACGCGCTCACCCGCCCGCAGGAGGCCGCGCTCCGCCGCTCCGCCGCCCGGCGCGGCCCACGCGACGCTGCGCTCATCGCGGTGCTGCTGGACACCGGCGCGCGAGTCGAGGAGTGCGCCCGGTTGGATATCGAGGACTTCGCGATCACCGCCCGCACCGGCGAGGTCCGGCTGCACGGCAAGGGCGACGAAGTCCGCTACGTCCCGCTGGCCCGCCGCGCCCGCGAGCTGGTCTCAGCGTGGCTGGACGTGCGCGGCCGCCACCCCGGGCCGATCTGGACCGGGCAGCGCGGCCCGCTCACCATCTCCGGCATCACCCAGGTCGTGCTCGCCGCCGGCAACGACGCCAGCATCCCCGGCCTTCGGCCCCACCGCGCCCGGCACACTTTCGCCACCCGGCTCCGCCAGGGCGGGGCCGACCCCGCCCAGGTCCAGGCCCTGCTCGGACACGCCTCAATCGACACTGCGGCCAGGTACTTCCGATCCGGGGCAGCCGAGAACGCCGAAGTCATCGAACGAGTCTTCAGCGACTAACAGGCCGCTGACCAGCCCACTGCCGCTTTCCGCCGTACTTGGTCTGCCCCCCCTCCACGGCCGCCAGCTGCCCGCGGGCTCGCTGATTGTGGCCGGCGCCATCGCCCGGAACGCTCCCGGAACGACCGGCAAGGTCTCGCTGCGGGCAGCGCACGCCGCGCCGGCCAGCGCGCCGTAACCCGCCCGGGGAGAGGGGCCGTCCTGCGCGTAACACCATGCGTCAGGCGCGCTCGCCGGCGTCCATCAGCACAAGGGCGTTCCTGCGGCCCTGCTCCAGCACCTCGTCCGCCAGCTCCCGGTCCGCCAGAGCACGGGAGAGCTGCATCGTCCCGATCAGCAGGGCGAACAAGCCCAGTGTCGTGCCGCGGGCTGAGGGCGGATCGTCCGGGGCGAGGCGGCCGGCGATTTCGCCGGCGATGGCCAGCACGCCCTCGGTGTAGGCGCGCCTGGTGGCATCGCCGCAGCGCCCGATCTCGGCGAGCAGGGCAGCGGACGGGCAGCCGTCCTGGGGACTGTCGCGGTGCGCGGCCGACAGGTACTCACGCACCATCAGCTCCACGCCGTCGCGGCCCGGCGGCTGGGTGCTGTACTGCACGCGCTGGGCGCGCAGCTGGCCGGCGACCGCGGCGGCGACCAGGTCCTCCTTGGACGCGAAGTGGGCGTAGAAGGCGCCGTTGGTCAGCCCGGCGTCCGCCATCAGGGTCGCGACTCCCGAGCCGTCGATGCCGTCTGCCTTCAGCCGGCGGCCGGCCATCTCGACGATGCGGCGCCGGGTCGCCTCCTTGTGCTGCTTGCCGTATCTGGCCACGCCGCGCTCCTTCCCGCTCGCCCCGGGAGCTTGCCATATGCGCCCCCTGACGTTATTGTATTATAATCGTACTTCAATCGTCACGGGCACGCCAGAAGCCTGGCCGGCTCGCCGGCCGAGGGCCGCGCCCACGACGACCGCAAGCCCGGCAAGGTGCCTGCCCAGCCACACGTGCTCGCGCGCCGGGCGGCGCGAGGACAGAGATGAGACGTGATGAAAGCGTTCGTAGTGGGCCGGTACGGCAGCTCAGACGGCGTGCAGATGCGCGAGGTGCCCGAGCCCGGTGTCGGTGCCCATGACGTGCTGGTGGAGGTGCGGGCGGCGAGCGTCAACCTGCTGGACGCCAAGATCAGGGACGGCGAGTTCAAGCAGATCCTGCCCTACCGGGTGCCGTTCGTGCTCGGTCACGACGTGGCCGGCGTGGTCGTGCGGGCGGGCCCGGCGGTGCGGTCGTTCAGGCCCGGCGATGAGGTCTACGCCCGGCCCGGCCAGGATCACATCGGCACCTTCGCCGAGCTGGCCGCCGTCCACCAGGACGATCTCGCCCGCAAGCCGGCCACCCTTTCCATGGAGGAATCCGCCGCCCTGCCGCTGGTGGCGCTGACCGCGTGGCAGGCGCTGGTCGAGCGGGCGGACCTGCGCCCCGGCCAGAAGATCCTCATCCACGCCGGGTCCGGTGGTGTCGGGACGATCGCGATCCAGCTCGCTAAGCACCTCGGCGCGCACGTCGCGACGACCACGGGCACGGCCAACACCGGATGGGTCAAGAACCTCGGCGCCGACGTGGTCATCGACTACAAACGCGAGGACTTCGAGACCATCGTGCGCGGCTACGACGTGGTCCTGGACAGCCTCGGCGGGCAGACGCTGGAAAAATCCCTCCGCGTGCTCAGACCAGGCGGCATCGCCATCGGCCTCGCCGGCCCGCCCGACCCCGCCTTCGCCAGGCAGATCGGCGCCAATCCCGTCGTCCGCCTCGCGACCGTGCTGCTCAGCGCCCGGACCAGGCTGCGGGCCCGGCGACGCCATGTGCGGTACTCGTTCCTGTTCATGAAGGCCAGCGGCGAGCAGCTCCGCGCGATCGCCGCCCTCGCCGACGCCGGCACCATCAGGCCGGTCATCGACCGGGTCTTCCCCTTCGGCTCGGCCAAGGACGCCATGGCCTACGTCGAGAGCGGGCGGGCCAAGGGCAAGGTCGTCGTCACGATGGCTGACCTGGCCGCTGATCCGCCCGGTCACGCCGCCAGCCGCCAATGCGCGGACACCGCTCACGCAAATCCCACCCGCAGAAAGGCACGGCCGTGAATAACCAGCAAGAAGCACCAGACGACGTGGGGACGTCGTACCAGGACGCACCGACCCGCACCATCGCCGCCGGCGGGGTGACTTTCGCCTACCGCGAGCTCGGCCCCACGACCGGGGTCCCGGTGATCTTCCTCACCCACCTGGCCGCGGTGCTGGACAACTGGGACCCCCGGGTCGTCGACGGCATCGCCGCCAGACACCACGTCATCACCTTCGACAACCGGGGCGTCGGCGCTACCACCGGTACGACGCCGGACACCATCCAGGCGATGGCCGCGGACGCCGTCACGTTCATCCGGGCGCTGGGCCTGAACCAGGTCGACCTCCTCGGCTTCTCCATGGGCGGCATGATCGCCCAGGTAATCGCCCGGGACGAACCGCAGCTGGTCCGCAAGCTGATCCTCGCCGGCACCGGGCCCGCCGGAGGCGAGGGCATCAAGAACGTGACCAGGATCTCGAACCTCGACACCATCCGGGCACTGCTCACCTTCACCGACCCCAAACAGTTCCTGTTCTTCACCAGGACACCCAACGGGCGTCGCGCCGGCCAGGAGTTCCTGGCCCGCCTGAAGGAACGCACCCGCGACCGGGACAAGAAGATCTCGCTCAGGTCCTACGCCGCCCAGCTCAAGGCCATCCACCGCTGGGGCCTGGCCCAGCCCTCCGACCTGTCCGTCATCCACCAGCCCGTCCTCGTCGCCAACGGCGACAGCGACAAGATGGTCCCGACCAAGAACTCAGCCGACCTGGCCCGCCGCCTGGCCGGCAGCGAGCTGGTGATCTACCCCGACGCCGGCCACGGCGGCATCTTCCAGTTCCACGCCCAGTTCGCCCAGAAGGCCCTCGAGTTCCTCGGACGGTAGAGCCGGCACGGGAGGCCCCGAAGCGCAGCCGGCGCAAACAGCCGGAGGGTGAACTCCGCCGATCACCGTGAGGACCACTAACCAGCGGCGCGCGAGCAGTTACCCGGGAGATCACCGATGACCTGCCGGAGCTGCTAGCCGCGACGGTGCATCGACCCCAGGCGGCTGCCGTACACCCTCAGCGCAGCGCCAGCCGCATCACCGCCAGACACGACAACTCCGCGGTCGTCAGACTCGACCCCGGCCAAGCCCACCAGCGAAACGGAGCCATCCGATGAGCCAGCCCAGCACCATCCGCCTCGAGCGGACGACCCCGCGAACTGCCAGGATCACGTTCGCGAACCCTCCCGCGAACCTGGTGATCCCCGAGACCATCGTGACGTTGCACGACATCGTCGCGGGGCTCGAGGCGGACCCCGACATCCAGGTCGTCGTCTTCTCCAGCGAGGTCCCCGACTTCTTCATCAACCACTTCGACGGCGCCGCCGGCGGCGACCTCCCCGTGCCCGAGCACGAGGACGACGACCCGGTCTGGACCGACATGGTCCTGCGGCTGAGCAAGGCCCCGTACGTCAGCATCGCGGCCATCCGCGGCCGCACCCGCGGGGCCGGCAACGAACTGGCGCTGGCCTGCGACCTGCGCTACGCCAGCCGCGAGAAGGCGATCTTCGGCCAGCCCGAGGCCGGCATCGGCATCGTGCCCGGCGGAGGCGGAACCGAGCGACTGCCCCGCGCCATCGGCCGCGACCGGGCGCTCGAGGCCATCCTCAGCAGCGCCGACTACGACGCCGACACCGCCGAGCGCTGGGGATGGGTCACCCGGGCCCTGCCCGACGCGGAACTCGACGCCTTCGTCGACGCGACGGCTGCCCGCCTCGCCTCCTTCGACCGGCAAGCCCTGGCGACCGCGAAGGCGATGGTCAACCGGGCGACACTGCCGCCAGACGCGGACCTGGTCACCGCCTACGGCGAGTTCGCGGACTCGCTGACACAGCCGGGATTCCTCACTCGCGCGGCCGCGCTCGGCGCACTGGCCGCCGACAAGGGCCTCGACGTCGAGTACCAGCTGGGCGAATACCTCGGCCTGGCCAACCAGACCCCCTGACCACCTCTCGCCGCGGCAGAGCCGGCCGCGAGCATGCCGGGGACTACCCGACGGAGAGGGCCAGTAACAACCGAGCCGTCAGCGCCGCTACGACGGCCAGGTTCCTGAACAATGATGCTCCGCTGGGGGGTCGCGGTAGGGGTGGTCAGCGCCTGCGGAATGGGTTGCCGGTGCAGCGGGCCGCTAACGCTCAAAACGGTTCCATTGTGGGCCGAGGGCCGCCTCAGGGCGGCACCAGGCCATGGGGCTTGCGATGCCCTGTTGTTTTTGGCCTGGGCGGAGGAGCCCCGCCCGGATCCCAGGCGACTGATCCGAGGTCGGGGTGGATGAGGACGACTGGCTCGTGTGCGAGGTCGGGATTTCGCTAGGGATCGACCTGTCTTGCTGCGCGTGCGGCCAGCCACTCTCGCAGCCCAGCGATCGCGCTGGGGCGGTCGGGGATGACCCAGAAGGCGACATCGACAGCGCGGCCGGTGTATTCCGGTGGGTCGTGCGGGCAGCGCCCGAGCTTGGAGGGACCCCAATCCCAGGAAACGACCATGCGGCGGAAAAGGCGGGGCAGGCGCGGGTCTTCGGCGAAGCAGACAATGACGTCGAGGTCCCGGACCCCCCGGCGGCCGCGCAGGTAATGCTCGGCGCCGCCTTGCGCGAGGGCGATAATGCGCACCCGGTCCCGCCAGCCAGCAAGGTGTGGGTTGCGGGCGAAGAACGCTTCGACCTCAGCTTGTGCGGCGCGCCCCAGCCGAGCCAGGTCGGACTTGTCGAGGCGCTCGTAAGAGCGCGCCGGATCGCGCTCAGCGCATTCACTAGGCGGCATGTCGACGCCGACATTACCGGTGCGCGTGATCGCCGGCCCTCATGTCACACCGCCGCGCTGGCGTTCTCTCACGGTACGGCCGTGGTCCTATATGCCGGGCTCGACGCCGCCGCCGGGTTCGGGCGCTAGCGAGGGCTGGGTAGTGGCGCACCGGCTTGGGCGTTGATCTTGTCCGCGTGTCTGCGCAGATCAGCGACGTCCGCTAGGCTCCGGTGCCCGCACCTGAGCGCGCCTGACGGGAGCTGGCCGCTCCCATCCTGCTCCCAGAATCGAACATCCGGGAGGCGGGCGCGATGAGCATCACGGCGATGAAATGGGTGTGGGCGAACTCGCCAACCTCCGGCAACGAGCGCCTGGTCCTGCTCGCGCTGGCCGACGCTTGCTCGCGCGACGACGGTACCGGCTGCTGGCCGTCAGTGGCCACGATCGCCCGCAAGGCCAACATCAGCGACCGCACGGTCTGCCGCGTGATCACCCGGCTCGAGGCTGACGGGCACCTGATCCTGCACCGCGCCGGCCGCACCGACCGCGCTGGATATGGGCTGGGCGCCGCAGGAATTGGCATCGGTCACCGGGCGAACACTACGGGCGTGCGGAACCCCTTCGCGGTGCTGGCTACCCGGCTAATCGCCGATTGAACTGCCCGTATCAACAGTGAGGTCGGCGCTGCCGCCGTGGTGCGGCAAGTGTGATCAGGTCACACGCATGCTGGATTACCATGGCGATCCGCCGCGCCCATGTCCAAAGTGCAAAGTGCCGCGGCCTCGGCAAGCCAATGCCTACTGTCCGACCTTATGCGTAGCGTCGGGAATGTGAGATCACCGGAAGGTTTTGGTGGGCCACGCTGGACCGAGGAAGACCTCGAGTACCTGCGGGCCAACTACCACCTGATGCCAGCAGCGGAAATCGCCGCCGTACTCGGCCGGACCCCGAACGCCATTCATGTCCGGGCAAACATCGAGGGCCTGCGATCCTGGCACCACGCGGGGCACTACTCGCTTGTCCGGGATTACTTCCGGAACATCGACACGCCCATGAAGGCGTACCTGCTGGGCCTCCTGCTAGCCGACGGGAGCGTGAGCCCCGCCAACCAACTCAAACTGGAGATCCACGAAAAGGACCGCTGCCTGGCAGAGCTCGCCCGCGACGAGATCGCGCCTCAGGCCCGGATCGGCTCGTATAGCACCGACACCTCACCGATGGTGCGGTTCATGATCCAGTCAGCTGATCTGGCAGCTGACCTGGCGGATCACGGCGTGGTCCACAGGAAGACCCTGGTCACGTCCTGGCCCGATGAGGTGCATCCGCGGTACGAGAACAGCTTCGTCTGCGGGTACTACGACGGTGACGGGAGCATCGATCGTCGCAGCCCCTATCGGTGGTCGGTGGTGTCCGGTAACCCGGAGTTCCTGGGTGACATCCAGGCGTGCATCGCGGAGCGCCTGGGATACGGGTCGGCGGCCCGTACCAGGACAGACGCCACAACCATGCGTGGTCGATTGTGGCCACTGGCCAGCCGGTCCGAGCCATAGATGCCTGGATTCACCAGGACGTGCCCGGACTGGCCCGCAAGCGGCTTACCGGCTAGGACCAGTGCCCGGTCGAGCCGGTCGCTCAGAGTTGGAACCCCTGGGGGCGTATGGGGGCGGGCCAGCGTCAGAGTGTCACGCCGACTGTCGCCTCCTGAGAGCGATCGGCGAGCGGTCGGAAACTACGATCTCCCTGGCCAACACCGAGTTTTAGTCAGTGCTTTCGGGGGTCCCCCGGCAGTGTGCCCTCAGCAGTGCCCCGCAGGGTTCGGAACTGCGTCGATGGCTCTGGAGGGGCATGGCACTATCGGGCGCTGACCAGTGAAAATGCTGTCGGCGACGTTGCCAGGACACTCATCTGACAGAGCCGCCAGCGTGGCTGTAGCCCATGTCCTCGATGACGCTCACGGAGGTTTAGAAGGTGGCGGTCTGGCACCAACACGCTTTCCAACAATGCTGACCGGCGTTCACCCGAGTCCGGGACCGTCCGTGACCAGCGCCCATGCGTGCGGGCTGACCGCCGGTGAACGGTGCCGGACAGGTGAGACTAACCGTCCGCCCGTCACCTGTGGCGAGAGGCAGGTCCAAACGAGCTGACCTTCCGCTTCCCAGGCGGCTTCGCGGTCGCCGGGGCGCGTCAGCTGATGCCAGGAAGTCGGCCTGACCCCCCGCGCTGATCACCTGCCGTTCAGGCGCTGGCGTGTACCTCGCGGATCTCGACCGTCAGGGGCGTGACGCCCCGGCAGTGGCGGCACCAGCAGCAGCCGTCGGCAATTACGGCCTGATAGCCCGGCCTGAATCCTGGCCTGCCTTCGGCAGGCAGTTACATTTGCCGGGTGGAAGTCACCATCCGCGCCTACGATCCGCGTGACGCGGCCGATCTGGCCGACGTCTTCTTCCGCTCAGTCCGGCAGGTGGCGCTCTCTGATTACACGGCCGCCCAGGTGAGGGCCTGGGCCCCGGATCCCAGGACCGCCGAGTGGGCGCACGGGGAAGCCAGCGACGGCCGCCTGGTTCTTGTGGCCGCCAACGCGGATGACCGCCCCGTCGCCTATATCGATCTTGAGCCGGACGGGCACATCGACCGCGTGTTCTGCGCGCCCGAGGCAGCCGGGCAGGGGATCGCGTCGCGGCTTTATGACGCCGTGGAGGCGGCAGCCCGCGAGCAGGGAATCAGGAGCCTGTTCACCGAGGCCAGCGAGCTCGCCCGGCGGCTGTTCGAGCGCAAGGGCTTCGTGGTAGTGGAACGACAGGACCTGGTGATCCGCGGCGTGGCCATCCACAATTACCGGATGGCTAAGGCCCTGGACTTAACCGCACCACATCTGACCTGGCCGGGGTGGCCGGATTTGAACCCACGGAGGGGTTGCCCACTCACACGCTTTCGAGCACTGCGCACCACCGTCCAACACCGGCCGCTAGCGTCCCTGACCAGCGCGGGCCGACGGCCCGCGGTCGCTCGTGAACGGCCCCGGACGGGGGTGAATGAGACACAAAATGAGCCAAAAACCCCTGCCCAGCACTAACCCTGATGCCCGCCTCCGGAGTGGCGCGCGCTGAGCGTCGAGGCCATATCCTGGGCGCCAACCTGCCCCCGATCCCGGCCGATCGCGGCGGCCAGGCCCGAGGGCAGCTCGGCAGCCGCTTCCAGATCCTGCCGGCCGGGCTCTATCAGATCCGCTATGGCACCGGCCATCGGGCATGGCAGTGCTGGGTTGGTTCAGCAGGGTGGTGGCCCAGGCCCGGTGGTGCGGCGGGCGGTGTTCGCCGGTGCCCGGCAATCCCGCCCGTGCGACTGCTGTCAGGCGCCTGCCGCGCCGATGTTGACTTGCCAGCCGATGCCGTACCTGTCGGTGACTGCGCCGAAAATGTCGCCCCAGAACTGCTTAGCCAGCTCAGTCCGGACGATACCGCCGTTGGCCAGGCCGTCGAATATGGCCCGCAGCCGCGCCTCGTCAGAGCCGATAATGGACAGTTCGACCCGGGTCTGCGGGTCCAAGGTAGCGTCGCCGCGGTCGCTGGCCCGCAGGGTGACGTCGCCGCCGGTGAGCAGCGCGTTGATCACTTGGTCCTTCTCCGTTTCGCTGGCGGACGGGTCGACATCGCCCCGCCGGGTGACGGTCGTTTGGCCACCGAACACCTCCTGATAGAAGGCGATGGCCTGGTCGGCGTTGCCGGGGAAGAACAGGTAGGCATCGAGCGTGACTGACATGATGCACGTCCTTTCGATGAGCTATGACGGGACCTGCTATACCCGAATCCGGCTGAGCGGTAGCCCTTAACTCATCGGGCCGTGGCGGCAACCCAGAGCGCAGAGAGGCGCCTGGCGGCACTTCGGGTGCATCAGCAGCCACACAGCCACCGACACAAAGATGGTGCATCAGTGAGACACAAAACTGAGCCACAGCCTTTGGTCCGCGAGTCGGCGCTGTAACGATACTGAGCCGTGGACCAGGCGTAACGGTGAGCGTCAGCGCGTGCTTGCACAGGCCGGCCGGGTTACAGCCATCTGCGGCGCTTAAATGCGAGATAGAGCGCCCCGCAGACGGCTGCCATGAGCGCCAGGGCGAACGGATAGCCGTAGTTCGGGCATGCGCCGGAAGTTCATGCCGTAGATCGTGCCGATGAGCGTCGGGGCGAACAGGATGGCCGCCCACGCGGAGATCTTCTTGACCTCCTCGTTCTGGGCCTTCATTTCCTCGTTCTGCGCCTGCGTGACCAGCGTGGCGTTGACGGTCAGAATGTCTTGCAGCATCTGCCGGAAGCTGTCGACGCGCTCCGCCACTGTCGTGGCGTGGTCGGTGACGTCTCTGAGATAGCTGCGCAGCTCCTCGTCTATCCCATGCTTCTCAAAGCCGGCAACCAGCGCATCCAGGATGCGCAGCAACGGCCGCGCCGCCCGCTGAAACTCCACGACCTCACGCGACAGCTCATAGATGCGGCGCGACACGCTTGCTTCACCGCGGAAGACCTCGGTCTCGATCTCGTCGATGTCGTTCTGCAGGCCAGCGACCACCGGCGCGTAGCCGTCCACAACGGCGTCCAGGATCGCGTAGAGAACTGCCTCAGGGCCGCGGGCCAGTAGCCCGGGATCCGACTCCATCCGGCGCCGCGCCACGGCGAGGTCGGGCGTCTCGCTGTGCCGTACCGTGATGACGAAGTCCCGGCCGACGAACACGTGCAGCTCGCCGAAGTCGACCTCCTCGGCGTCGTCCAGGTAGCGCGCGGGCCGCAGGACGACGAACAGGGTGTCGCCGTATCTTTCCAGTTTCGGCCGCTGATGCGCGACGATCGCGTCCTCGACTGCGAGCTCGTGCAGCGCGAATTGGCGCGCCAAAGACAGAAGCTGCTCTTCGGATGGCCGGTAAAGCCCGATCCATGCCATGCTGCGAGGTTCATCCCGGAACATCCGGTAGGTGTCGGCCAGCGTCCGGGGCGAATGCAACCGGCGGCCCTCGACATAGATAGCGCTGTCGACAAGGGCGGCGCCAGCGTCCGCGACCATGCGTTCGGGACGCGGATCCATCGACCGTTCAGGAGATTCCGGGTGCCCGCGACGGTCAACCCAACGGGTCGCACGTTCCCGCAGCGGCAGCGAGCGCGACGGCCGGCCGGACATGGCAGCCTCCAAGCAAGGAGAGACAG
>WNGB01008749.1_pt1 | contig 14326 bp, 12 predicted proteins | sample 5400681 | NCBI WGS metagenome assembly WNGB01 (sample SAMN13153367, study PRJNA577476) | soil metagenome | isolation source: 115 cm soil or saprolite under grassland replicate 2 | place: USA:California | collected 2016-06-15 | reverse complement strand
AGACTCAAATGTTTACCGACCTACTTCGCGGCCAAGCGTGGTGACCACAAAGCGGCTTCCCAGATTGCGCACGCCCTTGTCAAAACAGAGAATATCCCAGGCGTGGAATTCGTCGTTCCGGTCATCCAAGTTGATAGCGGACGATACAACGCGATTCCAGTGGCGGTTGGTGCAGTGCTGGCCAAGCAGATCGGGGCCAGACTTTGGCTGGATGTGTGCCAAACCAACAAAGTGGACCACACGGATGCCGGCGCTCAGGGCCGGTTGCAAAACCAACCAATCTTCGGCGGACTCCCACCGAAGGGAAAATGTCTGATCTGTGATGATGTGGTTACCTACGGCTCGACATTGGCGAACCTGCGAGGTTTCTTGATCTCAGCCGGTGCGGAAGTACTCGCGGCGACCGCCATCGGCGCCGCGTACGGCTCGACAAAGCTCGCACCGGAGCTTAGCTTGATCGTGAAATTACGGAGACGTTATGGTGAAGAACTCGAAAGATGCACAAAAACACTCGGCTTCGGAAGTGATTGCCTCACGGCCCGGGAAGCCCATTTTCTCGCCGGAATGCGGACCATTGAGCGAGTCCGAGATTGCCTCGCTCAAGGAGTTGGCCCAGCAAACCGCTCGCGAGGCATCAGGGTCTGAACCGGATCAACCCGCCGGACGAAAGCAGCCTTGAGCGGCATCGATCCAGGCGCAGCCGTGCCCTGAGAAATCGAACACCTGAGCCAACGAAGAGAGTCGGTCTCCCAGCAGGGCGGAAGCGGAAATCCGACCCGGCCCCGTCGTTTTCCATTCTTCCAAGACTCAAGCATCCCTTCCGGCAGCCCGGGCAGGCTCGGTCGCCAACGCCGCGGCATGGGCGAGCCGTGAAAGAAAGGCCTGTTACCATCCGTGTCCACAGATAGAAACTCGATTCGCTTATGAAGAATGATCCGGATGAATTGCTTCCGACGCGTTGGACCTTGATCGAAAGGTTGAAGAACTGGGACGACCAGGACAGCTGGCGTCAGTTCTTCGACACTTACTGGAAGCTGATCTACGGCGTAGCCATCAAATCGGGTCTCACCCACCCTGAAGCCCAGGATGTCGTGCAGGAAACCGTGATTTCGGTGTGCAAAAGCATGCACAACTTCAAGGCGGACCCGGCGTACGGCTCGTTCAAAGCTTGGCTTTTGAACCTGACGCGCTGGCGCATCACCGACCAGGTCAGAAAGCGCGGCAGAAGCGTAAGCGTAACGGCTGAACCGCCAAATTCTGGTCCCAAAAGCGACACGACTTCAACGGCGGAGGAGGACCGAGTGCCCGACCCGGCCGGAAACGCGCTTGAAGCCATCTGGAACGATGAATGGGAAAAGCACGTTTTGGACGCCGCGTTGGAGAAGGTGAAACAGCAATCCAGCGCGAAGCACTACCAAATTTTCTATCTCCAGGCCATCAAGCAGATCCAACCAGCCAAGGTCGCCGCGACATTAAATCTGAAGGTGGATCAAGTTTATTTGATCAAACACCGCCTCACGAAAATATTCGAGGAAGCGCTCAAGGATTTGGAGACGAAACTTGGATAGCATGAATCGCCGAATTCACGATGAATCTTCACCGGGACGGTCGCGCTTCCTACCTGCTGCTTTCGGACACAACCTGGGTCGCGATAAGGCAGCGGGTGCAGCAGAATGCTGTTGACGACGCTGAAGATCGCGGTGTTCGCTCCGATGCCGAGCGCGAGCGTGAGCACGGCCACGATGGTAAAGCCGGGTTTCTTGCGCAACATTCGTGCGCCATATCGAATGTCCTGCCACAGCGTTTCCAACACAGGAAGGCCTCGTTGATCTCGGTAAGCTTCCTTTGTGGACTCAATTCCTCCCAATTTGATCATCGCCTGCTGGCGCGCCTCTTCCGGCGTCATGCCCACGCGAAGATTATCTTCGATGTGAAATTGAAGATGGCTCTCGATCTCCTCATTAAGTTCCCGGTCCTTGCGCTGCTTGTTGAACAAGCCGCCAATTCTCATCATCGATTCACGAAGTCTTTTCATAACTGTCTCTTCTCTCTTTCGAACCGCGGAGGTATGGGTAAGCCATAGGAACAAAGCTCAAAAGCTCCTTGCAAGTTGGATTGAACATGACTCGGGCAAATGAAGTTGCAGGCTGCTTCGGCTGGACTGGATCACTTTTCACGCTGCCGCACAACGACCCGAAAGCCTATCGGGGATGTACTCTGACTTTCGACAGCGCGAAGGGCTGGATGAAAATGGAAGCGGCGGGCGGCTCTGCATTCTTCGGCCGGAAGCCTAAAGAAGCCTCCGCGGGCAACGCGATCCGTAGAGGTTTCCTTCTCTGGCGACAAATGGAGCCGCCTCATTGAATCCTGGCCGCAACAGTCCGCGTCGTGTGGTGCGAATCACTTAAGCTCCACTGGGTTTCCATCCCTACCACCCGATGTTTCTCATCTCTTTTGAAAGTGATCGTTAGATCCCCCTCGGAACACATGAATCTATCTTCAGAGATGAAGTGCAGGATTCCTCCAGGATCAGCCACTTTAGAGTAATGCAATCTGGCGTTTTGGAGGCTGTCTTTAGAGATCGTTATCGTTCGTTCGCCTCGATACTCACCGACATATTGCTGCAAAACCTCTTCCGGCAGTATGCTCTCGGAACGCGTCGCTTCCAGATAAGTGATGTAATTGGCGAACTTTTTGATTTGCTGGGGATCTGTTGCTTTCTCCCGCGTGCGCTTCAACGCTTCGATCCTCGCTACATGCAAGGCATCCTCAGCCAGGCAAACGATATCGACCGGCACTCCAGTCCCTTCCCAGTTCGTCCCGGTCACACTGCTTTTACCATACCGGTTCGGAATAAACGCGGTAAACAACGCGTTGAGACGGTAGATTCGTCCCGGATTGGCAGCCCCTGCAGAGGGCTCACCGATAACTTTCCCTTTCCTGTGGTACTTCAGACGATAAGCTAAGGCTTCGGCTGCGGAAGTCGTCCTCTTACTCGTCAGAACGTATAAATCAACGCTTGAAAGGCGCTTCTCTTCGGGTTGAGGATCTTGATACTCCTCGCTGGTCGTGTCGGTCAACCGGTCGTATGAAGTTCCGACGAGGGTCCGTTCGTCAAAAAAGAAGCCAGCCAGATATCCCACCATGGTGCCGGAACCACCTCCGTTCTCGCGCAGGTCGATGATAACAGCGTCTGAGTTTCTGAGGAATGCGAGAGCGGCATCGACGACCGGGCGCGCGTAGTCGAGGTAAGAATCGAAGTAATCGAGTCGGAGATAACCAATGTTGCCGTTGAGAAACTGGGCCGACTTGAAGCCGCAGTTCATCTGCCGAGCGAACTTGGCAGCCTCCTTGGCGCGTTCTTCAGCGGCCGGGGCCGATGAGTTATTCTTTGAACTGTCTGCAGCCGGTGCCGCCTCGGGGCTGTAGAACAGCGCGAGGTGCCGGTCGGACACCACCGAATGAAGTTCCTGGTTAACGATGCCGTGAAACTCCTCAAGAGTATCGATAGAGTCGTACCTTCCCGATTTTAGATTTTGCTGGAAGAGTTCTTGGAGCTTTTGCCCCGTTTCTTTATTACCGTATTTTGCGCCCAATAGAGTCGATAGTTCGTCGATCGTTTGCTTCTTCATCTCCGACGATACCTTTGGCGTTTGGCCGAAGCCGAAAGGGGCGGAGATCCAAAGGGCAACAATAAGAACTGTCCTGAGCAGGGTGGTGGTACAAATCTGCTTCTTCATATTTGCGATACTCGATGTTCCAAGCATTCTTGCAGCAGAGTAGCCGACGCCGTGGCGGCGGTATTGAACAGGTTTGACCTGGTTATCGTAATTTTTCGGCGGTCAGCATGCGGTAGGATTGGGGGGTGAGGCTGGTCTCAGATTTGAAGATGCGAGTCAAATGGCTCTGATCGGCGAAGCCGGCGGTCAGGGCGACTTGCGAAATGGGATCGTGGGTTGAGGCCAGGAGGTCGGCGGCTTTGCGGACCCACAGGCGGCGGCGGTACTGGCTCATTGTGCAGCCCATTTTGCGACGGAAGGCGCGGGCGAGATAAGAGGGGTCTACGCCGACGGTCGCGGCCAGCTCGCCGAAAGAGAAGTCGGGGGTTGGGTGGGCGTGCAAGAGATCTACGGCGGCGCAGAGGGAACGCGAGACTAGGCGGCTGCTCGTCGAGTCGGGATGGTTGAGGAGGGAGCAGAATTCCAAAATATGCTCGGCGAGCGCAAAGTCCGCGTGGTCGGCATCCAGCAGAAAATCCTGGTAGGCGCGGAGCATCAGTTTGGCTGCGGGGCCGCCGTGGAACCATTGGTAGGATCGCAGGTGCCGAGTCATCGGCGTGTTCGCGAGGAACGTGGGTTTAAGGACGACCGTGAAGGATCGGGCACCTTCGGGACTCATTTGCTCACTGTGCCCGGTGCCAGGTGGCATGAAGACGACGCTGGCACTGCTGTTGGATTGAGAGCCTCGGCCGACTTTTTCTTCGAAGCCGCCCCGCAGGACGAGGGACAGATAGCCGAATTCGTGTTCGTGGGGCGGGATGTAGGCGCAGGCGGCGTAGCGCGTTTCGGCTGCACGAAGGTGCCGAAAGTCCGCCGAGCGGAGAGATGTCCCCAGGATGTTTGTCGAACAGCGCTTCATGTGGCGACGTGGCGACCTCCTTTCGTTGACCTTGTCCGCGTTATGCGGTGAAAGAAGGTTCGCGGCAACGATTGCGGGGCGTAAGCACCAATCAGGTGTTGATAAGACTGTTCAGACACGCCGTGAGAATAGTCCACGGAACATGACTGAGCAACGAAGTTGCATCCCGCTTCGGGTGGACCGGATCACTTTTTCACGGCACCGCACGACGACCCGAAAGCCCGGCGGGTTCGTACCATAACTCTCGGAAGAGCGAACCGTTGCATGATAATGAAAGCGTCGGACGGCTCGACAATCTTCGGCCCGAAACCTAAAGAAAGCCCCACGAGCAATGCCATCCGCTGAGATTGCCCATCGTTCATTTGCGCGCGCGAAGCGCACTGGCCGTGCGCAAGCATTTTCTGCGGGCCGAAGAACATGGGTTACCTCTGTTAAAGGACAACTCCCACGTTCACCAACTTGTCCGCAGTTCAACCAACGCAATCGTGCCGAGAGTTGGCGGCGCATCAGATGAAAGGAGGCCATCATGGCTATCAACTACGCAAAAATCTTCAACCGCCGCAACACGCCGCAGTCGCAGCCGATTCCGGGTTCGAACCAGGTTCGCAACTCGGGCGGCGGCTATTCGTGGCAGGTCGATGACTGGACGCGGCTCGACCGCTTCCTGATCCTCGGCGCCGAAGGAGGCACGTATTACATCACCGAACGCGATCTCGTGAAGCAGAATCACGACGCCATCGTGCGTTGCATCAAGGCTGATGGTATTCGCGCCGTGAATCGCATCGTTGAAATCAGTGATGCTGGTCGCGCGCCGAAGAACGATCCGGCCATCTTCGCCCTCGCTCTCGTCGTGACGCACGGTGACGCGCAGACGAAGGCTCACGCGTTCGCGAACCTGGGCAAGGTCTGCCGCATCGGCACGCACTTGTTCCACTTCGCCGAATACGTGAACGCGATGCGTGGCTGGGGTCGCGGGCTGCGTAACGCCGTCGCCGGTTGGTACGTGGAACGCGAAGCCGGCGATCTTGCGCATCAATCGGTGAAGTATCAGCAGCGCGATGGCTGGTCGCACGGCGACCTGCTCCGTCTCGCTCAACCGAAGGCTCCTTCGCCACAGCACGATGCGGTATTCCGCTGGATGCTGAGCGGAAGTTCCGCTTCCCTCGCGGATTCTCTCGGTGAACGCGAAGTGAAGCGCAAGGTTCGCGGTGAGGATCGCGTCGCGAAATATGCCGCAGTCGGTGCACTGCCGAAGCTCATCGAAGCATTCGAGCGCGTGAAGCAGACGGCGAATGTCATTGAAGTTGTGAAGCTCATTGACGAGTTCGACCTGCCGCGCGAAGCCATCCCGACGCAGTGGCTCAACGAAGCCAAGGTGTGGGAAGCCTTGCTCGAACGCATGCCTATGACGGCGATGATCCGCAACCTCGGCAAGATGACGAGCATCGGCCTCGTCAAGCCATTCAGCGACGCGAAAAAGCTCGTTCTGCGCAAGCTGAAGGATGAAACGGCGCTGAAGCGCTCTCGCATCCACCCGCTCGCTGTTCTCGTGGCGCAGAAAATCTACGCTCAGGGTCACGGTGACAAGGGTGCACTGAAGTGGTTGCCGGTTTCGGCGATCGTGGACGCACTGGACGCAGCGTTCTACGCGACGTTCAGCAACGTGGAACCGTGCAACAAGCCGGTGCTGCTCGCCCTCGACGTGAGCGGTTCGATGGCTGCATCGAACATCGCGGGTTCGTGCATCATTGCCCGTGAAGGCAGCGCAGCAATGGCGCTCATCACCGCAGCAACGGAGCCGGAACATGAAATCATCGCGTTCTCCGCTCCGGCGCGCAGTGGTTATGGAGGCATGCAGGGCGGCGGTGAACCGGGCATCACCCGCGTGAACATCTCGCCACGCATGAGACTGGCCGAAGTCATCAAGCGCATCGAAGGCATCCCGATGGGCGGCACGGACTGCGCCCTGCCGATGCTGTGGGCCGCTCGCAACAAGCTGAACGTGTCGGGCTTCATCACCTACACGGACAGCGAAACGTGGGCGGGCAACATCCATCCGGCGCAGGCGCTGCGTCAGTATCGCAGTGAGTTCGTCGGTGACGCGAAGTCAGTCGTTGTGGGCATGACCTCCAACGGCTTCACCCTCGCCGACCCGAACGACTCGGCATGTTGGACGTGGTCGGCTTCGACACGTCAGTGCCGGCGGTTATCGCGAACTTTGTTCGCGAATAACAAACGGTTCAAAGACGCCAAGACCAGGTAGCAATGCAGGCGGAGGTGAAAGCTTCCGCCTGCACTTTCAATTTCTATCCCGTTGGCCGATTAGCTCAGGCGGCGGTTTTCAAAACCTCAGAGGCTGGTGCGATTCCAGCACGGGATTCCAACCTTCGCCCGCAGCGAAGGTTGCCCACCATAGCTCGAAGAGCGGAGCTGGGCTTGAGCAAATCGAGCGGGCTTCGGCTGGCAGGCCATTTTATCGGGCATAAGTGTTGAGAGATGCACGCCGGTCTTCCAAACCGGAATACAGGGCGCGCTACCCTGATGCTCGTCCACGCGACCTTTGCCTTCCGCGTTCCTTTTTCAAACTTTTCGACTCGGGCAACGGCATCAAGGCGGCTGGACCGGATCACTTTTCACGCTGCCGCACGGCGACCCGAAAGCCTATCGGGGATGTACTCTGACTTTCGACAGCGTGAAGGGTTGGATGAAAATGGTGGCGGCGGGCGGCTCTGCATTCTTCGGCCGGAAGCCTAAAGAAGCCTCCGCGGGCAACGCGATCCGTAGAGGTTTCCGTCTCTGGAGAACGGTAATTTGAGTAGCAAATGTCCTTGCACCACTGCTGCACATTGCCGTGCATGTCGTAAAGTCCCCAGGCATTGGGAGCTTAGCTCCCAACCTTTGACGGACGCCCGAGGGCCGGTCCCTTAGCCGCTCCTCCGTATGGCCCATTGCCATTGAAATTGGCCTGCGTTGAGGTCAGCGAATTCCCGTAATGGAAGGGTGTTTCCGTTCCAGCCCGGCAGGCATACTCCCATTCAGCTTCCGTCGGAAGATCGACGACCCAGCCTTTTTCCCTCACCTCTGGAAGCAATGAAACGATATGGCAGAAGTCGATCGCATCTTCCCAGCTTACGTTCTCAACCGGAAAATCGTCTGTGTTCAACCCCAACACCCTCTTTGCCCTGCCCATTACCCTCAACATCTGTTTCTCATCTCCCTTATCCACGTGTTTGCTCGGCCTGGTGCCCATGACTTGCCGGAACTGAGCCTGCGTGACCGGAAACACACCGATGGCAAGGGGTCTGGCAATGTTTGCTTCGTGCTGTGCTTCGTCCCCCTTTCGCCCTGCTTCGTTTGCAGGCGATCCCATGCGGAATTTGCCCGGCTGGATCCGAACCAACTTCATGGTGATGCCTCCGCCGAGTTCCACTTCCAGTGTCTTGGGGAGCGGCGAACTTGCGCCTCTCCATTCGGCGATCTCTTGGCTAGGGAGGTGTTTGTTGTGTAATTGGCAAAGGCCCCGTGGACGGCTGTCTCCCACTTGCGCTGTCGGAATTCCTCTGTCAAGGCGGCACGTTCGTCGCTTGGCTGCTGATGACGTAGGGCAGCTTATCCATTACTTGGGGTGGCATCGCCTGGCGCCAGACTCCGGATTGATCGCGGTAAAATGAAAGATCGTTCTCGCGCACGCGTGAATTGGGATATTGAAACTGCACTGTCAGAATTGCGGCGTCGGGGCCATCTTCGCGTTGCGACAGGACGCGGTAGGCCTCCGGTGCTTCTGCCAAATTCATTCTCCAATCAACCAACAGCGCGTCCACGGATCCATACTTTTGCCGAATAGGCTCCGGCATCTGGGCAAAAAGTTCGTCCGCTCGTTTTCTGGCTTTTGACTCGAGACCGATGGCGTTGAACATCGCGTTCGTGTTCCGGTTGGCTGCGGCCCAATTCATCGTGTCAAAGGAAGCCAGAGACGTGGCATAGCCCGCATTTCTAAATTCGTTCCTCTGGATCATTGGAATCTCAGGCGCTTTCGCGAGAAGTGTTCTCGCATTTTCCAACTCGAAGGCGCCGCGATCGTCAGCCTTATTGCGTCCGTCACTGATCGCTTTGGTTGGCGCCTTTGGCTGATTGGCGACTTGCTGACGAAGCTGGGACACCTGGCCGCGCAGACGCAACAGTTCGTCGTGTTCGCCCCGCAGGCGTTCCAGTTCAGCCGTATCGGATGGAGCGGCTTGAACTGGCGGCGGCGCTGGTTCGGCGCGTAACCGCGCGATTTCATCTCGAAGGCGAGTGTTGATTTGATGCTGGAGCACCAGCGGCGTGGTAACACTCGCGGCCAGCACGAGCCCGAGTCCGATCTTTGCTTTGGTTGATGCCATAATGATTGGTAGAGTTGAAGTGGCAGGTAGAATCGCGCTTGTCGCACTCACAGCGGTGATGGCGGAGGCGGCCAGACCGACCGGGGCAGATTGAACGGCCTGCGTAGACAACAACGCGGTCAGACTTGCCGTGGGCACGGTGAGGCCGCCCTCCGTCAAAATTCCCCGCAGCCGGTCGAGCGCCCTGGCCACGCGCTTTTGCGCCGCTTCTGGCGTCAGCCCGAGGCGTCCGCCGATCTGCTCCGCCGTGCGTCGTTCGAAATAGCGCCAAAGAATCACGTCGCGCTCGACGCTGTTCAATTGCGCAATCGCCTCATCCAGGTGAGGCGCGATTTGCTTCCAAACGGCGTCCGATTCATTGGATTCGAGATTGCTCATGGCGGCTGCCTCCTGTTCTCGCCGTCGGCGGCGTTCTTCCCCACGGACGGTGTTGATGGCAAGGTTGCGGGCGGTCTCATGGAGCCAGCCCGTTAGCGAGAAGCGCTCCTGCAAGTTCACCGAATGCCTGGCCAATGTCAGAAACACACGCTGCGTCACATCTTCGGCCAGGCTCGCATCGCGCACGACCCGCAAGGCTGTGGAGTGAACGAGATCAACATGGCGATGCACCAATTCGCCAAACGATTGTTCGCAACGACCACGCACGTAGGCGCGAATCAGATTCTGGTCGGTCACATCTGCCATTCACTTATCATACACCGCCGAAATCAAAATCGGACGGCGCTAATTCTCCTCGCCAGTCGTGGACTGAAAAGAGTTTCCACCTTCGCCTTCACCGCAACCTCCATCTTGACGAGCGGCGGCCAGGGGCGTGAAGGGGAAAAACGTGTCGTTCAATGTAGCTGTGACCAACAATGTCGGCGAGCAGATCACCGCCCGTTTTGCGGGTGAAGTCCGACGCCTGACACTTTCTGACGGACACCAGGCGCAGAGTACGTGCCCGTCACCTCCTCTCCTTCCTGCTTGAGCGTCAAAGTGGGACTCCCGGCGACGCGTATCACGAATCACCTCCAGCAAACGACGTGGCCTATCGTCGCGGTATCAGCTCCAGACAAACCAGATGGTCTTTGCCCCGGACATACAGGAGTCCGTGGGACAGGATCGGCGCCGTCCAGCACGGGTAGAGCAACTGGGGCAGCTCGAGGCGGGATACTTCCTTGTATCGATGTGGATTCACTTTCAAAAGCATTAACTGACCATCTTCTCCGAGGCAGACAAAGTGACCATCTACCATGAGTAGCGAAGTGCGCGTGAGATCAGGCTGCCGCCACATAACCTTCCCTGTCTCAAGCTCAATGCAGCGCAGCTCGGCTCCTGTCGTGTACCGGCCGCTACAGCCGTAAAGATACCCATCGTGATGAATCGGCGTGGACCAGTGGCCTTGCATGCTCTTGCTCCTGCCCTTTTCGGCGTCGGTCCAGATCACCTCGTAACCGCCCGGCTTGACTTGCAAGAGCGAGCTGCCCGGACCGTAACATTCGGTGATGAACACGCGGTCCCCGGCCACCACGGGGTTGCTGGCGTTGGCGCTTGTGTCCGTCCGCGCCCGCCATGGGTAGTGAAAGTCCACTTTGCCCGCTGCCGGGTCGAAGCCGAAGAGCCCGCCGCGCGCAAACACGAGACACCAGCGCCGGCCGTTGATCGTCGCGAGCACCGGGCTTGCGGAGCTGGCCAGCTCGTCGGTCAGGCGGTAGCGGACCTTGCCGGTGAGCTTGTCGAAGGCCACTACACCGCTGTTGTCACCCCGCACTGGCTTTAATGCCGGATTCTGGTCCTTGGGACTGCCGCCGACCTGGACGATCAGCACGTCCCCCTCGACAACGGGCGTGCTGCAGACTCCGAAAGTGCTCTTCACCACGCCGAACTCGGCTTGGGTATCAACCTCCCAGAGTAGCTTCCCGTCGGTCGCCCTGACGCAGTGAAGGATCCCTTCTACGGAAAAGGTATACACACGGTCACCATCCACCACAGGGCAGGTGCGCTCGCCGTTATGTACCGCGGGGTCGTAATCGGGCTCGTTTCGGACCGGGTACTCGAATTTCCACAGAAACTCGCCGCTCTCACTGTTTAAGCAGCTCAAACGAGCGCGGTCCTGATGCCGGTCGAATTGGAACAGCCGACCCCGGCTGATAGAAGGCATGCCGTAGCCTGTGCCGACTTTCATCTGCCACACGATGCGCAGTCCATCCTTGGGCCAGGGAGAGATGATCCCCTTCTCGGGCGAGACGCTGGTGCCTTCTGGTCCCAGGAAACCGGGCCAATCACAACCCTCCTTCCGGGTGCGGAGGTCGGGAACGTTGCTCGCGCGGGGAGGCGACTCCCCTTGTTCTCGCGCGTCCTGGGGCTTGGCCGCCGGAAAAGCGATGGTGATTACGCAGAGAGTAATGTTGCACAGGAAGCGCATGGGAATCTGTCCACGTTTCGGGTTGGAATTCCGCCGGGATACTAGCGCCGTCCGCGACCGAGTTGGAATCTGACTTCAAAGGGTTCACTGGTCAGATCCTTCCAGACTGTTTTCTGCTTGTCGGTGAGGAGGGCAACAGCCTTGTCCAAGGCTTCTTTGCGTAGGGTCTGCGCGCCCTCGACATCCCCCTGGGGGATGTCGCGCATCATCTCCCTCCGCATATCCTCTTGGATGGTCTTGATCTTGTCCTTTTGCTCGTCGGTCAGCTTCAAGGCCTTGTCCACTTCGGCGTCGGTCAGCGCGTCTATACCGCGTTGCTGAAGCGCGATCTGTTTGAGGCGCTTGGTCTGCTCAGGTTTCAAACAATCGCCAAGGCCCTTATGGAATTCCTCCGCGAAGGCTTTCTGCACGTCGCGAGACTTCCTCTCTCGCTCCTCGCCCTGGAAGTTCGCCAGTTTTTGGAACCCCTCCGGGTACTTGTCCCGGACCTTCTTGGCAACATCGTTGATTTTCGCGATCTGGTCTTGAGTCAGCTTCAGTTCTTTTTGCACGCCTTCGTTTTTAAGGAGCGTGTCGTCCTGGAGGTTCGCCAGTGTTTGAAGAATTTCCAGGTGTTTCTCCCGGTCTTTCTGCACTTGGTCCCGGAAGTCCCGCTGGGCTTGTCCGGGTTGTTTGCTGGCCTCGGGTTTGTCACTGCCTTTTTTGGCTTGGGCGTATAGGCTACCCGCACTCTGGAGCAGCATTACCGCAAGCACACATCCAAGGGCTGACTGTTTCAGAATGGAGTTTGTTTCTGTTTGCATACGGTCAGTTTGTTGATTGTTACGTCGTTGACTTTCCATTTCGGAAATCATTCCACCCGCAGTGCCACCATCGGGTCCACTCGCGCAGCGCGGCGGGCAGGAATCCAACACGCGAGCAAGGCCACTCCGGTCAATGCCACCGCGACGCCCAGAAAAGTCACTGGATCCGTCACTTTTACGGAGTAAAGCAGGTTTGACAGATATCGTGTCACGGCAAACGCCCCAGCGAGTCCGAGCACGATGCCCAGCAGCGTCAACCGTAGCCCGCCGTGCATGATAAGACCCAACACGTCGCTCTTTTGCGCGCCCAAGGCCATCCGCACGCCGATCTCGCGCCGGCGTTGGGTTACCGCATACGACATGACGCCGTAGATGCCCACGACGGCGAGCACCAGCGCCACTCCCGCAAAGCTGCCCAGCAAGATCGTGTTTAGTCGCCGCGAGGTCGTGGTGTTTGCCAGCCGTTGCTCCATCGTCATCACGTTGTGGATCGGCTGGTTCGGTTCGACCTCCGCCACCACCGCCCGCACGGCGGAGATGAGATGGGCTGGGTTCCCGGCGGTGCGAATTAGGAAACTCATCGCGCCTCCGATGTCTTCCAGCTCCGGACTATACACCTCCAGAGTGACGTCTCCCGCCAATCCGCTCTGCCGCACATCGTTGACGACCCCCACCACCGTCTGCCAGCGCGCCTCCGCACGACCCGCCATCAGGCGGATTCGTTTACCGACTGCGCTTTGGCCGGGGAAGTAATGTTTCTCAAACGCCTCGTTGACGATTACCGATCCCGCCGGGGCGCGCGCATCCTGGGAAGTGAACGCCCGTCCGTTCCTCAACGGAATACCCATCGCGTTGAAGTAATCGAGAGTGACCGTCGGCCTCGAAACCGGCGGCACCTCGCCCGGCTTCACCTGGCTGAAGTCGATCGGTGGCCGACCCTCGATGTCCGCTGCGGTCGTGCGTGCAAAATGAGTGAGCGGCAGGGAATCCGTGGCGGCGGCAGTTTGCACACCGGGCAGAGCCTTCAACCGCTCGACGATTTGTTCAACAAAGTTGACTTTCTGGGGCGAGGACTTTGCCCCCGTCAGAGTTACTTGGAACGTCAAGACGCCATCGGCCCGGAAGCCGGGATTGACCTCCATCAGCCGCGAAAAGCTCTGGATCAACAGACCGGCACCGATGAGCAGCACCAACGCCAGCGCCACTTCCGACACGACCAGGAGATGCCGGAACCAGTTGCGATGCCCGCCGGTGTCGCCGCGGCCTTCCTCTTTGAGCGCGGCGTTGACGTCCGCGCGCCAGGCTTGAATTGCGGGTGCGACTCCGAACGCCAGGCCGGTGATCACCGATACCCCGAGCGTGAACACCAGCACCCAAGATTCGATACCAATCCCGTGCATCGCAGCAAGGCTGGCATCGTTCCATTGCCGGAGCGCCTTCACGCCCCATAAGGCCACCAACAAACCCAAACCGCCACCGGCCAGGGAAAGCAGGACGCTTTCCGTGAGCAACTGGCGGGCAACCCGCAGCCGTCCGGCTCCGAGTGCCGTGCGGATACCCATCTCCCGTTGCCGCGCGGCCGCGCGCGCGAGCAGGAGGTTGGCGACGTTCGCGCAGGCGATGAGCAGGACAAACGCGACCGCGCCCACCAACACGAGCAATGCCCCCTTCACATCGCCGACGACCTGCTCGTGCAGGCCGATCAGAGTCAGACCACTATCACTGCGGCCGCCGGGTCGGGCCGGCTCATCCCGCTCGGCAATCGTCTGCAACTCGGCTTGCGCCTGTTGGAGCGTCACGCCGGGTTTCAATCGAGCGATGGCTTTCAGAAGCCTCATGCCCCCGCCTGTAGCCGTTTCGCTAAGCGCCAGCGGAGTCCAAAGTTGAAACCGTTCGGGATATTGAAAGCGCGCCGGAAGAATGCCCACGACGGTGTGACTTTGTTCGTTCAACGTGATCGTTCGGCCCAACACTTCCGTATCCCCGCCGAATCGGCTCTGCCAGAGGCCGTGTCCAAGAATGACCGCCTTGGGGCCGTTAGGCGTGTCCTCTTCCTGGGTGAAGTTGCGTCCCAACGCCGGCTGGACCCCGAGCAGCGG
>WNGB01008747.1_pt1 | contig 14327 bp, 14 predicted proteins | sample 5400681 | NCBI WGS metagenome assembly WNGB01 (sample SAMN13153367, study PRJNA577476) | soil metagenome | isolation source: 115 cm soil or saprolite under grassland replicate 2 | place: USA:California | collected 2016-06-15 | reverse complement strand
GATTGGGTGAGGGGTCAAGCTCAAACCCCTCACCCATGTGTGCTTGCGGAAGGTCCGGCGCTGCCCTCTCCCGCAAGGGGAGAGGGCGCAACAACGGGCGCCGCAGCTCGTGGCCGCACTTCTGACGCAGTAAGACTAGTGGCCGTCAGGCCCCGCCCGCCACGCGCGAATCCGGACCTTCGAACGTCACGTCGCGCTGCGCGGTGCGGATGGTGATGGTGAAGCCGCCGACCACGTCGACGAAGCTCAGCGCCACCATGATCAGGAAGGTGGAGGTCGCCGCCCGCTGCACCGAGATGAATTCGACCACCATGGCGACGAACAGCACCATCGACAGCACGTGATCCATGATCGCCTTGTTGGCGAGCCGCGTCGATTTGAGGATCTCGATGTAGAGCAGCCCCACCGCGAGCAGGACCAGGATGTCGCCCGTGCTCACGTCCATGGCCTTGCCCGACAACAGCGGCACCCCGAACACCCGCTGATGGAAGTCCATGTTCAGCAGGAACGCGATCATGTTGTAGAGCGCGAACGGAATGAGCAGCAGTGGGAACGCGACCAGGAACATGATCGTGCTCGTCCGGCGCGGGGGCAGCGGTACCATGGGGTCAGCTCCGGGAAAGCGGCATGAGCCAAGCCGACGCGGAACATGCGGCGGATCAGGCCTCGGTTCTGGGTTTGAGCACTTGCCGGCCCTTGTACATGCCGGTCTTCAGGTCGACGTGGTGGGGACGGCGCAATTCGCCGGAATCCTTGTCCTCGACGTAGGTCGGCCGCTTCAGGGCGTCGGCGGACCGGCGCATCCCGCGCCGCGACGGCGATGTTTTTCTCTTGGGGACGGCCATTGTCGCACTCCTCTTGGCAGGCCAACGCTCTCGGAAAGTCGCGCTTATAGAGGATCGGTCCGGCCAACGCTAGGGCGGATCCTGTTCGAAGGGGCTACGGCCTTCGTTCGGTTGCTCTATTCGATGGTCAAACAGCCCGTAGCCCGGATTGAGCGCCAGCCAAATCCGGGGAGGTGGAGAGGGCGCCCCCGGCCTTCGCTGACGCTCAGCCATTTCATATTCGATTGTCAAACAGCCAAAGCAAATCGGCCCCTGTCTTTATCCGGGCGCGGGGGTTCGCCCGTATTTCCTTCTCTTTTTCCCTCCCCCCCAGCGAGGGGTATGGCGCGCCGAGATGACGCGTGACCTGGATTGCTCTCAGATCTTCCCGAAGTGTTGGGCTGCGGGAAAGACCCGTGGCCGACGGGTCCGACGCATTGTACGGATGCGTCTCGCCAACCGGCGCGCCACCGCGGCATCTCCGGCAATTTGCCTTCAACGGGTCCTGGACCGACGGGCGTCCATAGTGCGCCGCACTCGGTTTGCTCCAGGAGCCGCCCGGGGACGCGGTTGTCTGGACCACGCCCGCAGGAGCCGCATCCCGCCCCACACGCATGACACCTCATGATGGTGCCCCTCGCTGGACGAGACGAACGCATCCTGCCATGAATTTATAGAACAAAGCAAGAACAACTTTTGCGGGTCGTGATCATCACGTGGGGTGACGGCCGGAGCCCCAGCCTGTCTCGGGCTTTAACCGGTTTACCTCATGTTTTCTCGCCCTATGAAGCTGCAACGGCCCCGCGCTGAAATTCGCGCAGTTGCTTCAGCTCGAATTCTAGAGCTTCGATTCGCCTGTCGCGCTCGGCGAGCGCGGCCGCAACATCGGCAGCTTCGAAACGCTGGGGAATATGTTTCGGGCAATTCGCGTTCCAGGCGGAGACGGTGAAAAGGATGACCTGTTCGGGGCGCGCGCGATAGCTCTCCGGCATCAGCTTCGTGATCAATTCGGCGTCGTCTTCAACAACGCGCGCTTCGCCCCAAATCTTCACGCGTCGCCGCTGCGCATAATCAATCAGAAAGAGTTGGGCCTTGGGATTGTCCGCGAGATTGCCTTGCGTGATGTATTGCCGGTTGCCCGAAAAATCGACGAACCCGAGCGTCGTCTCGTCGATGACGCGTAGAAAGCCTGCGGGTCCGCCGCGGTGCTGGATGTAGGGCTGCCCCGCCGCATTGACGGTGGCGAGAAAGATACTCGTCTGTGCCTCGATGAAGGGGACGAGATCAGGTGTGATGCGCGTCTCCCAGGAGCCCTTTTCCTCCATCCCGCGATAAACGCGCCGCGAGCCCTTGCGGGCCTGCACCGCCTTGACGGACGCCGTAAACGCGACGTCGCTTGAATGGGTGGCGTCCGTCATTTGCTCCTCGGTAGCCGGAACTGCAGTTTATTGCAGCTGTGTGCTCGGCCGCTGTTATTTTTTGCTCGGATCGTCCGCAGGATTGACGTAGGTGACAGACCACGGACCGGTGCTATGCACTTGTCCGATTGTCTCCTCGCTCGTCCACACGAAATGGTGAGTTCCGGGCGGCATGATCGCAACGCTGCCCGGGGTCAACGCGCGGGTCTTCGTTCGGTCGAACACGTCCCCCATCCCCATGTTCAACGTGCCGGATATGATTGTGATGTGCTCGATGCCTGGATGCGAATGGGGCGGCACCTGGTAGTTCGCAGGGAATTTCAGCCGGAACATGATCGGTACCGCCTGCGTGAGCGGACCCTCGATGACTGCGATTTTCACCCCCGGCAATGACGGCAGGTCGTTCCAGGTGAGCTCGGCCGGCGATATCATCAGGTGCGTGCCGGAATGCTGTCCGAGCCCCTCGGAAAGGGCAAGTGCGCCGAAGCCGGCGATCACCGCAACGGCAGTGGCAATGTGTTTCATCGTTTCCTCCTCATCTGTGCACAGGCGCGGGCGCATTGAGCGCGGTCGGCACGGGCTCGCATAGCGAGCTCGTGCCGACGAGCGGGTCAGCGCGGCACGGCCGCGTCGACGACGGTTGCCGGCCTCATGACGTTCTCGACGACAAAGCGGCCGATCTTACGTCCCATGTCCTGCCCGACGCGCGTCGAGAACCGGTAGTGGAACCCGGCGTAGATGCGTGCGAGTGATACTTCATCCGCATAGGTCCACAAGTTGGTCCAGCGGTGAGTAACGCCCGGCGCCGCCGAACTCGTCATCATGATTTCCGGTACCGCGGCACTTCCCAGCACCATCTCGGCCACGGTGGCGACCGTAGCGCTCGTGATGCAATGCGCGCACGGATATTCCGGGTGCATCGGCGTGTTGTCGATCGGCTGCCACGTCGCATCGCGCTCGGTCGCCGGGTTGTCGTCAGTGTCGCCGTTGCGGATGGCCGTAATCGGCCGCCAGAAATCGTAGTGATATTTAGCCTCGAACACCGCAACGTAAGCGTCGGCCGTGGCGACGCTTACCAGTGCCATAAATCGCGCGCAGTCGATCAGGTTCATGTTCTTCGACGCCACGAGCTGGCGCACGACCGGATAATAGCTCTGTGCACCCGTAATGAGCCAGAAGCGGCCATCTTCGCTTTGCTGGGCGGAGCGGGTCGTGCTGTTCTTTCCGCCCAGGTTCTTGATCTCGTTGTAGTCGCTTGCCCATTGCTCGCTCGTAAGCGGGATCGGCGGCTCCGGCCGAAATTGCGCAGGGCTGGTCATGGCAAACGGGGACAGGTTCGGCCACATCGACGATGCCGTGATAGGTGTCGGAACGTACACGCCGGGTCGTGTCTTCGGCCGATAAGAGTCCGGCGCATTGGAGCCGTCGTTGGCCCGCGCTGCAGCGATCTTTGCTCCTACCGCCTCTCCAAGCTTGATCCCATCGTCCTTGGACGTCCCGGGCGGCATGGTTGCAAGATAAGCCGCGAGGGCGCCCTTCATCTCGTCGGCTGAGTTTGGAAGCAGTGCAGCCAAGACGGTGGCCGCCGCAACCGCGGCAGCAGCGTCCTTGGAGGTTTCCTTGGCGGCCGGAAGCTGCAGCATGTAGGGCAGATAGCGACGCTCGATGGAATTGACGGCGTCGAACATTGCAACGTGGACCGTAGCGATCACCCGCTCGGCTTGCGGCGGCAGCATCGTCCGCGCTGTCACGAAGGCGACAGCCTTTTCGTTCCAATCCGTGATGACGTCGGCGGAAACCGGGCCCGCCAGACCGGTCAGGATCATGGCCGGCATCGCCCATCGCAGCTTCTGCAACATGGCATTCTCCTTCATTGAGCAAGAGGCAGCGCCGCCTCGGCACGTCCGGGCCAGAGAGCCTGATGCAGCTTGCACTCAGGAATGCCAGCACGGCGACAGTAAGCTCACGAATTTTGCGATCGAAATAAATGGGAGAAAAGGCAATAGACTATTTCACATTGTGGAGTAATACTCGCCCATGGACAAAGTGGTTGCGATGACCACCTTCGTGCGAATCGTTGAGGCCGGCAGCCTGACTGCCGCGGCGAATACGCTCGATGCTTCACTGCCGACCGTAGTTCGGACCCTGGCAGCACTCGAGCGGCACTTGGGGGTGTCGCTCCTCAAGCGTACGACGCGCCGAATCCATCTCACCGATGAAGGAGCGCAATACCTGGAGCGGTGTCGCATCATACTCTCGGCTCTGCAAGAAGCAGAGGACGCTCTGGTGTCTCGTCGCAGCGAGCCGGCGGGCAAGCTCACGGTTACGGCTTCGGCGCTGTTTGGTCGTCGCTACGTTGCCCCCATCGTCTTCGATTTTGTGGGTCGCTATCCGAAGATTACTGCTGACTTGCTGTTCCTGGACCGTGTCGTGAACCTGATCGAGGAGGGCGTCGACGTCGGGATTCGCATCGCTCATCTCAGGGATTCGTCGATGATGGCGATTCCAGTAGGACGCACCCGCCGCGTCGTATGCGCAAGCGCGCAGTATCTCCGCCGCCATGGCGTTCCGAAAGTACCGAACGATCTGCGTAAGCACACCTGGGTCCGCCATGTGGGCTTGGCGCCCCGGAGTGAGTGGCAGTTCCGGGACGGCAGCCGGCATGTGTCGGTCCCAATCAGCAGCGCGATCACCTGCAACGACATTGATAGTGCCGTGAACGCATGCGTCGATGGCCGTGGCCTGGGCATGTTCCTGTCCTACATGCTGCCGCCGAACATAAAGAATGGGCGGCTTAAATATGTATTGGAACAGTTTGAAATGGAACCGACACCGGTGCAGGTCGTCTACCCGCAGTCAAAGTTGCTGTCGAACAAGGTGCGTTCATTCATCGATGAATGCGTCGGCAAGCTTCGAGCTCAGAAATTTGACTGAATGATTGATATTGGCCTCAAAACTGGCCGTTCGGCCCCTATTGCGCGATGTTGAGATAGATTTCGAGCACGCGACGTTTCGGCAGCATGACGTCGATCCAAAACGCCAGCGGCACTTCGAGCGCCTGCGCACGTACTGCGGCCGCCCCGGAGCAACAGGTTCTTGGCGGTCTGCTGGGTGATGGTCGAGCCGCCGCGCGCTTCGCTCAAGTCATCGGCGTCCTCGATGGCGTCGAGGATCTCCTGCAGGTCGACGCCGCGGTGGGTGCAGAAGCGGGCGTCCTCGGACGCGATCACGGTCGCCGGCATCATCGCATCATCGCCGCATCTGCAAACACGCGACATTAGCTCCCCGTCCGCGCGCCTCGTAGATGCCGGCGAGCCGGCGCACCGCCGGGCCCGGCACCCGGGCGCTGCGCCGGTGCGGATTGGGCAGGATGGCGGCAAGCGTCGCCGCCTCGCGCGCGGTGAGGTCGCGCGCCGACTTGCCGAACGCGAAGCGGGCGCCCGCTTCGGCGCCGAACTGGCCGTTCGGCCCCCATTCCGCGATGTTGAGATAGATTTCGAGCACGCGGCGTTTCGGCAGCACGAGGTCGATCCAGAACGCCAGCGGCAGTTCGAGCGCCTTGCGCACGTAGCTGCGGCCGCCCCAGAGAAACAGGTTCTTGGCGGTCTGCTGGGTGATGGTCGAGCCGCCGCGTACTTCGCTCAGATCATCAGCGTCGTCGATGGCGTCGAGGATCTCCTGCAGGTCGACGCCATGATGGGTGCAGAAGCGCCCATCCTCGGACGCGATCACGGTCGCGGGCAGCACCGGCGCGATGCGCTCCAGCGGCACGACCGTGCGCGTCACCGGCGTGCCGCGCATCCAGCGCCACACCATCAGGGTCGAGACCGGATCGACGAAGCGATAGAACGGCACGATGAGGTAGGGCAGCAGCAGGACGATCAGGAGCGCCACGACCAGGACTCGCGTCAGGCGCCAAAGGGTCCGGCGCGGGCGCCGCGGTTGCGTCTGCGAGCTCAATTGTCGCTGCACTTCCGGTATCTCTGCCCAGTGATTGTGACTGGTTGAGCGCATGCTCGGTCTCTCCGCTCCCCTCCCCCCGCGAGCGGCGCAGTCAAGCTTGCGCAGACTGCGTACACTTGTCTGCGCCCCGAGCGGTGGGGAGGGGTAAGGGGCGGGGGGAAGTGCAGCGAATGCGGTGCTCGATCGAGACACCCCCCACCCCGGCTCGCGCAAGTGCGCTCGCCGACCCTCCCCGCTGCTCGCAAGTGCTCGCGGGAGGAGGGTGACTCGCGGCGCGACCGCCGCTCAATGGACAGTTCGGTCATTCGGCGAGTCCAAGGAGGCACAACCACTCTGCGCAGCGTGTAGGGTGGGCAAAGGCGCGGTCCAGGGGCGCACCCTCGCCCGTTGCACGATGCAGCGCCGTGCCCACGCGCCGCATTTCGACACACAACACCAGCGAGAGCCTTGCGATCATCCGGTCCGCGTGGGCACGGCGCTGCATCGTGCCGGTGGCGGAGGTCGTGTACTCGGCTCGCGCCTTTGCCCACCCTACAAGCTCATCGTCTACGCGAGCCTCGCGACAGCATTGCGGCAGGCCGCCGGCGGCGCTAAAGCTTAAGCCCCACAAGGATTTCAACGCGCCTCGGGGCGACGGCGCGGGCAGAAGGAGGTGACCGTGGCCAAGGACGTGCTCGTTTCCGAGGAGATGGCAAACAAGTTCAAGACCGAGAAGGACACGCCCTATCTGCGGTTCGTGCGCGGCGAAGGCCTCGACATCATCGGCGCGCAGTATGTCCCGAACCTCTGCACCGTCGAGCTCAAGCCCTGGGCGCGCCGCGGCGCCGGCGCCAAGGGCGTGTTCATCAATCACGAGGCCTCGCGCACCTCGAACGACTGCTACGTCTGCGAGATCGCGCCGGGCAAGTCGCTCGAGCCGCAGCATCATCTCTACGAGGAGATGATCATGATCCTCTCGGGGCGCGGCTCCACCACGGTGTGGAACAATGCCGGCGCGCGCGTGACGTTCGAATGGAAGGCCGGCTCGATCTTCGCCATTCCGCTCAACTGCTGGTACCAGCACTACAACGGCTCCGGCCAGGAGGTGGTGCGGTTGGTCGGCGTGACCAACTTCCCCTCGGTGATGAACCTCTACGAGGAGGTCGATTTCGTCTTCAACTTCACCTACGACTTCAAGAACCGCTTCTTAGGCGAGCCCGACTATTTCAGCGCCAAGGGCGAGCAGAACGGCTTCCTGCTGACCACGAACTTCGTGGCCGACGCCATCAACCTGCCGCTGATCACCGCCAAGGAGCGCGGCGCCGGCGGCGGCCATATCCGCTTCAACATGGCCAAGGGCTCGATCGCGAGCCACATCTCCCAGTTCCCGGTCGGGACCTACAAGAAGGCGCACGCGCACGGGCCGGGCGCCCACGTCATCGTGCTCACCGGCGAAGGCTATTCGCTGATGTGGCCGGAAGGCGAGGAGCCCAAGCGCTACGAGTGGAAGTACGGCACGCTCATCGTGCCGCCGAACGCCTGGTTCCATCAGCACTTCAATTCGGGACCGGTGCCGGCGCGCTATCTCGCCTTCAAGCATTCGTCGCCGCGCAACAAGCAGGGCGTGCCGATGTCGTGGATCAGCCGCCGGCTCGGCGGCAACCAGATCGACTATGCCGACGAGAAGCCGCTGGTGCGCCAGCTGTTCGCCGAGGCGCTGGCCAAGCACGGCCTGACCCCGCGCATGGACGCGGTCTATGACGCGGAGCTTCAGAGCCTGCCGCCGAAGGTGGCGGAGGCGGCCGAGTAGGCTCGACGGGCACCAAGGACGCCGCCGAACGGGAGGATCGCATGGGACGAAAGCTCGTTCGGCGCGGACTGCTCCGGGATGAGCAATCGGTCTCTCCGCTCCCCTCCCCCCGCGAAGCGGCGGGGAGGGGTGAGGGGCGGGGGGCACCGCGCGTGCGGTGCTTGATTGAAGCACCCCCCACCCCGGCTCGCGCAAATGCGCTCGCCGACCCTCCCCGCCGCCACAGCGCGTCGAAGACGCGCGTGAACGCGCTTAAGGCGGGCGGGAGGGTGACTCGCGGCGCGACCACTATTCAACGGATACTGCGATCGTGCGGCGAGCCAGGAAGGTATCGCGAAGCAATCTTCGTACTCCTTCTTGCGCTGTCCTTTGCATCGCCGGCGCCGGCGCAGACCGTCGCAGAGCTTGCGGCCTACGCCGGCCCCGACCGCACTCAAAGGCTGATCGAGGGCGCGCGCAAAGAGAACGCGCTGATGATCTACTCGTCGATGACGACCGCCGACATGGGCGCGCTGATCAGCGCCTTCCAGGCCAAGTACGGCGTCAAGGTGCAGCACTGGCGCGGCAGCTCCGAGGACATCCGCAACCGCGTCACGCGCGAATACGCGGCCGGCCGCTACGAGGCCGATCTCGCGGAGACCGCCGGCCCCGACATGGAAGCGATGGTGCGCGAGCAGGTGCTGCAGAAGGTGGTGACGCCGGTCGCCAAGGAACTGATCCCGCAGGCGTCGTTCGCGCACGGGCAATGGATCGCGACGCGGCTCTCGGTGTTCGCCGGCGCCTACAATACGAACATCATCAAGCCGGCGGACGCGCCCAAGAGCTACGAGGACCTGCTGCAGCCGCGCTTCAAGGGCAAGCTCGGCATCGAGGCGGAGGACGCCAACTGGTTCATGGCGACCGTCCTGCACATGGGCGAAGCGAAGGGCATCAAGTTGTTCCGCGACATCGTGGCGGCGAACGGCATGTCGGTCCGCAAGGGCCACACGCTGCTGGCGAATTTGGTCCCCACCGGCGAGGTGCCGCTCGCGCTCACCGCCTACAGCTATCGCGTGGAGCAGCTCAAGAACGAGCGCGCGCCGGTCGAGATCGTCTACCTGCCGCCGGTGGTCGGCATTCCGACCGGCGCCGGCATGTTTCGCCGGGCGCCGCATCCGCACGCCGCGCTGCTGTTTACGGATTTCATCCTGACCGACGGACAGAAGCTCCTGGCGGCGCGCGAAGCGGTGCCGACCAACCCCAAGGTTAAGCCGGCGCCGCCCGGCCTGATCTTCGTCGATGTCGCGCGCTATCTGGACGAAGGCGAGAAGTGGACGCGGCTGTTCAGGGAGACGTTCACCGTCCGTTAGAGCATTTTCAGGAAAAAGCCCGCCCTCGGACTTGATCCGAGGCCCTGACCCGGTTTTCCCTTAGAATGCGATCACGCAAAGGGAGCCGGAATCGCGACAAATGCCAATGCTCTGACTTTGAGTCCGCTTTCGGAGCAATCCGGTCATCGGGCGATTTTCGGCGCACCGTATCTGTAGCGAATGACCCACTTCCGACATCGCGCAGATAAAAAACGCGAAGTGACGAGAATACTGCGTCTCTTACAACCGTTGTGGAGGCGGCTCAAATGTCGCCGTTCAGCAGATTTTCGTGACTTGCCTACTTTGAGCAGCGAACCGATGCTACACTGGTTTGAGACCAGCAGCCCTCAAGAGGGGCGGCCATTTCTGCATCTCAGCAGCGAGAAAAGCAGCAAACTCCTGGGGCGTCGTTACCTTTGGCTCGAAGCCCAGCTTCGCCAGTACTGCATTCACTTCGGGAGATTTCAGGCTCTCGTTAATTTCGGTATTGAGCTTATTGACGATGGCGGTCGCCATTCCGGCCGGACCCAGAAAACCTACCCAGCCATCGGGGTTAAACCCAACTTGCGGGAATCCGCTTTCTATCATGGTCGGTACGTTCGGCAGGAATAGACTTCTTGTCGGCCCGGTGAAGGCAAGAGGCCGCGCTTTGCCATCCTGGATCAGCGACAGAAGATTTCCCACTGGCGCCATGTTGAGGTGGACACTGCCGCCTAACAGGTCCGCTCTTGCCTGCTCGCCACCGCGATAGGGAATAAAGTTGAGGTCAATGCCACTCGCCTGCCTGAAGACTTCGCCCAGAATTTGAGGCGTGGTTCCAAGACCGAAGCCAAATACGAGCTTGCCCGGATTAGCCTTCGCATACGCAATTAATTCAGCGATCGTCTCGGCTGGCACGCTCGGAGCGACGACCATCACATGCGACCAAGTCACGGCGGTCGCTATAGGCGTCAGCCTCTTGAGGGGGTCAAAATCGAGATTCGGATATAGTGTGGAGTAATAGCCCAAGCTGTCGCTTACAAAGAGCAGGGTGTGGCCATCCGGAGCGGCTGCGGCTGCGGCTTTCGTGCCGATTGTTGTGCCGGCGCCGGGCCGGTTCTCGATGATGACGCTTTGGCCAAGACGCGCCTGAAGGTGTCGAGTCAAAACGCGGGCGGCAGCATCCACGGGCGAGCCAGGCGATAACGGTACGATGACCTGCACTGGCCGCGTCGGATAGGCCTGCGCAATAGCGATGTGCGAGACGGCCGGTACTGCGGCGGCACTCGCTGCCAGCTTCAGAAATTGCCTACGGGGAAGTTTCATAATGTGCCCCTGCCTCAAAGCGGTTAACGATGCTTCTTCGAACGGCCGTTTCGACGCGCGGCCGATTGCAACGATAGGCGGGGATTGATATAGGGGGAACTAGTTAATTCGCGATAACCATATAAAAATCCCCTATGTCAAAGATTCGGTCGGAAGATCATATCGGCCGCCGCCTGAGGTTCCGGGACCTTCAGGTTTTTTCCGCGGTCGCCCAATCCGGCAGCATGGCCAAGGCTGCAGCTCAACTCGGCGTCACCCAACCCGCTGTCTCGGAAATCGTCGCCGGCCTTGAACGCATGTTCGACGTGCGTCTGTTTGACCGGAGCCCGCGGGGCGTCGAGTTGACGAGTTACGGCAGCGTGCTGCTCAAACGCGGCGTTGCCGTATTCGATGAATTGAAGCAAAGCATCCAGGACATCGAGTATTTGGCCGATCCGACTACTGGCGAACTGCGGGTCGGCGCAGCTGAACCGATGCTTGCTGGGCTGCTTCCGGCCATCATCGAGCATATCCATCTCAAACATCCGATGATTTCCGTTCAAGTAAGACCTCTTGGCGCGGTCGCTCAAATTCATCGCGATTTGCGCGAGCGCGACGTCGATCTCATCCTCAGCCGCATGCCGCAATCGCCGGAGGAGGATTTGGACAATGAAATCTTGTTCTACGATCGGACCTTGGTGGTTGCAGGCTTGAACAATGCCTCGACTCGCCGCCGCAAGATCAAGCTGGCCGAGTTGATCGACCAACCTTGGATCCTGCCCCCGCCGGACACCGTGATCGGGGCGCTGATCGAGGGGGCATTTCGAACGAATGGACTGGACGTTCCACGCCGCAATGTCATGACATCCTCGATGCAACTGCACGGTGCTCTTTTGGTCAGGGGTCCCTACCTCTCGATCTTTCCAAGTTCCACGCTGCATTTCAGCGCCGAACGGATGGCGCTCAAGACGCTGCCGGTCGACCTCGGGATTCCGCCATGGCCGATCGCCCTCACCACTCTGAAAAACCGCACCATCAGTCCGGTGGCGCAGCTCTTCATCGAGAGCGCGCGCGAAGTCTCGAAACCGCTGGCGAGGCAAAAATAATAGCCTGCGTAATGTCCCTTCCTGGCCCGTCGCGACAGATGCCAATGCGCTGGGCTACATCAGCTTTCGGGGTGGAGCGGACTCCCGTAAGCCATCCGCGCGGGTGCGTTTATGAGTTTACGCCCTCGCCCTAGCTAGAACACATTCAGTTTCCATGAAAACTGAATGTGTTCTAGCCTCGACCCATGACAACCCCGGACCCGCACAAGCGCCTGCCGAAAATCGTCCGCATCGTGAAGGCCCGCCCGCGGCTGTTCATCTGCATGGCGATCGGGCTCGTTGTCGCCGCCGCCCTCCTGCTGCTGCTGACCGACCGGCCGGTGGTCTGGGCGCTGCTCGTCGGCTGGGATGTCTGCGGCGGACTCTATCTCGTGTTTGCCTTTCACATGATGGCTGCGTCCGACGTGCATCACATGCGCCGCCGCGCCCGGCTGCAGGACGAAGGGCAGCTGGCGATCCTCATCCTGACGGCGGTCGCCGCGCTGGCGAGCCTCTTCGCCATCTTCGCCCTGCTCAGCACGTCGCACGGCCAAACCCGCGGAATGGCCGAGATCATCCTCGCCACCGTCACCATCCTGGTCTCGTGGGCGTTCACCCATACCATGTTCGCGCTGCACTATGCGCATGAGTATTATGACGAGAACCGCGGGCACGGCGGCGGCATGGAGTTTCCCGGCGGCGAGCCCGAGCCGGACTACTGGGACTTCATGTATTTCTCGTTCGTGATCGGCATGTGCGCGCAGGTCTCCGACGTGACGGTGAGCTGCAAGCCGATCCGCCGCACGGTGTTCGCCCACAGCGTCGTGTCGTTCATCTTCAATGCCGCCCTGCTCGCGCTCACCGTGAACATCGCCGCCAGCGCGATTTAGGGCAGTATCCGCATGCGCTGAATCCTCGTTCGTCATGGCCGGGCTTGTCCCGGCCATCCACGTCGTGCTTGCTGCACGACAGACGTGGATGCCCGGCACGCGCTGCGCGACCTGCCACGATCTCGAGCGTGTCACCATCGTCAAGCGCTATCGCCGCGACTGGCCCCCGATCGTCGCCAACATGGTCGCACGCGGCGCGGTCGCCACGCCCGCCGAGGCGCATGCGATCAGCGCGACCTCATGGCGCAGTTCGGCCGCGACTGACGGCAGCGTGATCCTGAGATAGCGCGTCGGCCCTCGCAGGCCGTCCTCTACACGAGAATGTCAGATGGCCGCAGGCCGTCCGGTGCAACCATTGCCCGGACGGCGGCGTTTTCAGGCACACGCCGGGATGCACGGATGGGCCTGTAGCCAATGGAAAAGATCATTCTTCTTTGTCTGATCATGGGAGCCATTCTGCTCCTGGCCGGACTGTCGACGGCCATGCTGCGGCGCCAGCGGGCGCGACAATAAGATCAACGTTGAATCGGTTTGTCCCGGCAGCCGGGAGCCTGGGGTCCATGCCCCGCGCCCCGGATATGGATTCCGGGCTCGCGGCACAACGCCCTGTGCTATGACGCCGGAATGACCGCCGAAATCCAGACTCTGCTGGTGATGCTCGCGGTGCTGGCCGGCGCGGCGCTCGTCGCACGTCGGCTCAACACCGCGCCGTCGATCGTACTGGTGGTGGCGGGCGCCGTGCTCGCGCTGATCCCGGGCCTGCCGCGGATCGAGCTCGCGCCCGAGCTGGTGCTGCTGGTGATCCTGCCGCCGCTGATCTATTCGGCCGGCGTCGCCATGAGCTGGCGCGAATTTCGCTTCAATCTACGTCCGATCGCGTTGCTCGCTTTCGGGTGCGTGGTCTTCACCACCTGCGCGGTCGCTACCGCGGCGCATTTTCTGCTCGGGCTGCCGTGGCCGATTGGCTTCCTGCTCGGCGCCATCGTGGCGCCGCCGGATGTGATCGCACCGCTGACCATCGCACGCCGACTGCAACTGCCGCGCCGCTTGCTGGTCGTGCTCGAAGGCGAAGGGCTCGCCAACGACGCCACCGCGCTCATTCTCTACCGCTTCGCCGTGATTGCGATCACCACCGGAACGTTTTCGATCGGTGAGGCGGCAGCCACATTTGCCGCCATCGTGGTCGGAGAAATTGGCTATGGCATCGGTGTTGGTTGGCTGAGCCTGCGGCTGCGCCGCTGGGCCCAGGATCCGCGTGTCGAGATCACGCTGTCACTGATGACGCCCTACCTCGCCTATTGGGTGCCCGTGCACTTGGGGGGATCCGGCGTGCTGGCGACGGTCGCGGCCGGTCTTTATGTGAGCTGGAAGGGTCCGTTGCTGATCCCGTCCGCGACGCGTCTGCAGGGCATCTTTTTTTGGGACCTGCTGATCTATCTCATCGAGGGCGTGATCTTCCTGGTCACCGGATTCAGGCGCGCCCGTTGATCGAGCGGCTGGGCGGGTTCTCGATGCGGGAAGTCATCACGGCGGCCGTAGTGACGACCTTGATCGTGGTGCTCGCGCGATTCGTCTGGGTGTTTCCCGCGGCCTATCTGCCGCGCAAGCTCAGCCCCGCGCTCGCGCGCCGCGATCCATCCCCGCCGTGGACCTGGGTGTTCACGCTGTCTTATGTCGGGGTGCGCGGCGTGGTGTCGCTCGCGGCCGCGTTGGCAATTCCCTATG
>WNGB01016833.1_pt1 | contig 14328 bp, 17 predicted proteins | sample 5400681 | NCBI WGS metagenome assembly WNGB01 (sample SAMN13153367, study PRJNA577476) | soil metagenome | isolation source: 115 cm soil or saprolite under grassland replicate 2 | place: USA:California | collected 2016-06-15 | reverse complement strand
CATGGGGTAGGGTTGCTGCCGATGGAGTCGGGGCTGCGCAGGTTCTCCTTGAAGCGTTGGGCTTCGTCCGAGAGACTGCTGCCCCCGGCTCCGCGAGCGGACACGGATAAGCAGGTTGTGGGGCGCAAGACCGCCACGCTTGACGCACAAGGCAGTGGATGACTCGCGGACGTCGGGGACTTGCCCGGCTTCGAGCATGCTTGGGAGGTCCCCGCGGTGATCGCCGTCGGTATTGACGTCGCCAAACGCACGCACGAGGCGTGCTTCATGGGCCAGGACGGCCAACAGGTTGGGAAGTCGCGTCGGTTTCGCAACACCCAGCCGGGTGTGCGCGCGCTGCTGGACGATGTGCAGCGCTTGCCCGAGCCAGTGACTATCGGCCTGGAAGCCACTGGCCACTACTGGCTGGCGCTGCACGACGCGCTCATCCGCGCTGGGCACAGCGTCCAGGTCCTCAACCCGCTGCAGACGCACGCCTATCGCAAGACGACAGTGCGCAAGGTCAAGAGCGATCGCAAGGATGCCTGGCTGATCGCCGACGTGGTACGCATTGGCCGGGGACGCGCTGCCTACGTGCCGGACGAGACGATCCTTCAGCTGCGCGAGCTGACCCGCTTCCGTTGGGGACTGGTCGACCAGATCGGCGACGCTAAGCGGCGGGCATTGAGCATTCTCGATCGGGTCTTTCCCGAGTACGAGGAACTGTTCAGTGACGTGTTCATCAAGAGTTCCCGAGCGCTGCTGCAGCAGGCGGCGACCGCCGCCGACTTCGCCGAGGCCGACCTGAGCGAACTGACCGCGGTGCTGAAGAAGACCAGTCGTGGCAGGCTTGGCTTGGTCAAGGCCGAGGCGGTACAGGCCGCGGCACGCGACTCGCTGGGTCTGGCCAAGTTGGGCGGAGTAGCCGGTTTCGAGTTGCGCGCCCTGCTGGACCAGATCGCATTCGTGGAGCACCAGGTAGCCGCGGTCGAGCAGCAGATCGAGGTGCTGCTGGGCACTATCGAGCAGCACGTGACTGACATCAAGGGGATTGGCCCAGTCCTGAGCGCCAGCCTGGTGGCCGAGATCGGCGACGTCAGCCGCTTCCCGCGTCTCGAGAGCCTGGTCGCCTACACCGGCATCGATCCGGCGGTGTTCTCCTCCGGCGAGTTCACCGCAACTGAGACCCACATGTCCAAACGCGGCTCGCCCTACCTGCGCCGAGCACTGTGGTTGGCGGCCGTGTCGGCGAGTCGTTCGAACCCCGACCTGGCCGCTTACCTCCAGCGTCGACTCGACCAGGGCAAGCCGTGGGGCACAGCCATGGGCGCGGTGGCGCGTAAGCTGCTGAGCCGCATCTACGTCATCCTGAAGCACAACCGCTCGTACGAGGTCCGCTGACGGGGCGTCACCCGCAGGGGCGGAACGCAGTGGAGCAGCCGCGCCGCGCGCGGCTTGACGCCCCGGTGGGGGGCGCAGCCCCCCAATTGTGACGTCTCTCACCGCGCCACCGGCTTGACTCCCCATAGCAGGTCTCTCGCTGGTTTTCCAGACCTACCGCCGGAGACTACGCCACCTCATTTTCCAGCAACGCCGGTACGCGACCCCTGCCACCAAGGTCGTGCCATTTTCTGCACGGCGAAATGGCAGGCGAACTGGCGGCAATGGAACAACGGAAAATGACCATGCCTGACTGGCGGTTCGTCTACGACTGTGGGCACCAACTCTCTTTCGCCGCGCCGCGCACGTCGGACGAACTCATGCAACTGTCCAGTTGCTTGGAGCAGCTCTGGACCGCCGTCTGCACCCAGTGTTCACACCCCTGACTTGTAGGCTGATTCTTCCATCGCTGCAGTCGTCGCGGATTGAGCCTGTGTTCCGTGTCGCCGACATACTCGGTCCGATCAAACAGCGTTCAGATTGATCTAGAGGGCTGAGAGTTGGTTCAGGACGACAGCGAGCACGCCGGCTACCGAGCAGGCCACTTCGTCTACACCGACGACACTGGCGTCCGCTACGTAGTCCGGCTCGGGCTGCGTTTCGGAAACCACCCAGCGCTCGGGTTCGAGCCGTACAACATCGAAGACAAAAGCGTTCACCTCTTTCTCGGCACCGAACATGAATATCATCAATGATGAGACCGGGCTGCGCCGCCGCCTGCGCGTTGGCAAACTGTCCGCTCCGATCCTCATGGGACCGGGGCACCCGCGCCGCGTGTTTGCCCGGATTCCTCTCAGCCACTCGCCTGATCGTGTTGCGCAGCGTCCGCGTCATCGTCGTCGCCATCGACAGGGCGGAAGGCGGCGATGACTCGAATCATTCGATCCCACTGAGTCCTGTCCAGATCGGCAAGGGCTCGCGCCGACTGCTGCCTGATCCAATCTGAATTGCTGGTCTCGACCGCACGCTGTTCGATCACGTGCAGCACATCAAGCACCGGCACGTGTCGTTTCAGGCCAGAGTCAATGACGCGCGCGCACTGGGCCGGTGAATCTGTGGCGGTCGTCTGAACGCCTGTGGCGGTCGCCTGCACGCCTCTGACAACCGGATGCGTGAGCGGGGGGCGTTAGGCGGGTGCTCCCGCCTACACCAGCTTTTCGAACCGCCCGTGCCCTTCGTCGACGCAGTAGACCGTGTGGAACTTGCTCGTGTAGTAGTGGCTTTTCGCTTCGTCGTGCAGAAGGGCGCCGCCGACGAGCGGCAGCCTCAGGAGAAGCCAGCGCTGCGCAACAGCCACAGACCACCGGGGCAGGCCAGCCTCTTTTCCTCGAAGCGCCTGTTCGATCGCGGCAATGCTGACACCGCCGGGCGAGCCACTAGCCATCCACAACTTCGGAGTAGACGGGCGACCCCACGTGACCCGCAGGGACTGAAGGTACTCATGCAGTGGTGTGTTTCGCAGCTCGCCCCATTGCCAAAGAACAGCACCGCTCGGACCGTTCCCCACCATCTGCGTCACCGCCGCGCACAAGGCTGCCGCAAGGCGTGGAACATCTTGCTTGTCGAGCCGCTTGCTTGACCAGTGCGGGGTGACGTACGCCGCCGGACCCGCGAAGCGCTGCTCCGCGGCGGATGCTATTTCCTGTTGTCGTTTGAACTGTTGGATCGCTTCTGAGCCGTGGTCCTTTTCCCACGGTGCCAGGGGTTGAACCCGCTCGGCGTTCACCGTGGTCAGTTCGAGACCGATCTGCTGGTCCGGAGTGGCAAGCACGTAATCTGGCGGGTCACGTTTGAGCGCTTCAAGGTCTGTGATTTCGACAGCCACCCCTGGCAGCACTTCGCTCGCAAACCGCGTAATGAGGTCGAGGTCAGCCTGCGAGCGAGTGGTCATCTCGGGGGAGCGTAACCCATGCGCACGCGCTACGACGTTGTCGTCACCACACCACCGAATGGGGGGTTCGCGTGAGGCGCTTCGAGATCGAGGTCTGCCGAGTCTCGCGGCTCGCCCGGCGCTCAAAGGCCGCGCTCTCTGTACGCCGAGGCTCCTGGAGCCGCAGTACGTAGATAACCGGGATAGGCACTGACGGCTCGTCGCCTCGCGGTGGCGGCCCGTCGGCCCCGAGTGTACCCGCCGGTCATACGGGTTGGACTCGCTCTGCCGCGGCTGCGACAGCGGGAAACGAGAGAACTACCGAAACGGCCACCACCCTCGCCTTGCGGATGGTTCGGGGAGTGGTTCGAACTCCGCCGCATAGACGTAATCGGTGTAGGCCCTGTTCAGACCGAGCACGCCAGGCAAGAGATCGGGCATCGCAGTTGACAGCGACGACCACGCCCTCATGGCGTCGTGGTCGCGTAGGTACTGTCGGACGGATCCGAGGCATCTGCTGTCCGCCTCCTGAAACGCTGTAGAAAGCTCTCAAGTAGGACGGCTCCTCGACCTCTAGATGCGCGAAATCGCCTGCGATGTTGTCTTCGTTGAGCCGCTGAAGCGCCGCGGTCATCGCATTATCAACCGCATCGCCGTAATCAGCGCCTGTGGTCGCCGTGCCGAGTACCGACAACACGTCTCCATATCGGGACATCCGTCGATTCGCGAGGTCTCGGTAGCGCTCGAGTTGGGATCGCCGGTGTTCGCGGAGCGCCTTGCGCCGATCGACCTCAAGCTGGTTTCTAAGCGTGATATTTGCCACCTCACGAGCGCCGCCGCGGGCAATCAGAGCGCCCACCAATGCGCACCCAACGGCCCAAGTACGGTCAGCGCGGTAGTCAGCACGCGGCCAAGCTCTGGATCCACGGCAGGCCAGTCTACGGCCGCCACGCTCACGCGGACGATGGGGAGGGCGGGTCCAAGACTTGGCCGGCTCGGCCGCCAGGGGGCTCACGCCTCTAGAGGCGTTCAGTGGCTCGGACGCTCCAGTGCGCCGGAGCCGTCTTGCGCAGGTTTGACTCCCGGCAGCCGACTCCCGTGAAGGGCGCATCCCGTCACGTTCCGACGGGCACGATAGAGATTTTGTATTCGGATCATGGGACCCACCTGCGCTTCTCGCGCAAATCAGGCGTCTCTCCTGAGCTCGACCTCTGGTTGCACCGGCCTGGAGCTCAGCGGCTGGTCCAGGTAGCCGCACGCCAGACGGCCAGACGCGACATCAACACGGTTGGAGTCTCGTGGAGTCTCGCCTGGCCACGCTTGGCGTGCCAGAGCACGGGCCGATGCGGCCGGCCTCACCGTGGGCGTCAGACAACCCAACGAAGCGGCGGCAGCAGCGGGCAGCAGCGGGACAGGCCGCCCGCTGACCTCGATCCCCTGGTCGGCCAGCACGCCGGCTTATGCGTCCGGCCGCGGCACCCAGCTGCAGTAATACCGAACAGCTAGGAGGATGACCTCCGGCGCTAAGCGATGCCCTGAAATGAGGCTCGCCGACTCGGCCGTCCCCCATGCCGGCCACACCAGCGCAGGCGTATGCAAACTCGACCGCGCTGGTCGTATCCAGCGCGAGTGAGATCGGAAGAGGAGCCGCGCGGCAGGAACGCGTCGTCGCACACTGCGCGATCGGCTCACCCCACGCAACGTCGCAGAACCGTCTCGCGAGGATACTCCGGGCTTTCGGGCGGCCCAGGAGCGGCACGGTGGCACGGGACAGACGGTGCCCTCCGGACGCTTACATGCTCAGCTGGCGCGCACCTCGACTCGGCGCGGCTGGTCCTTTGGTGCCCGCGGCAGCCGCAGCGTGAGCACGCCCTGTTTCAGCTCGGCCTGAATGCGGGCTGTGTCGATCTCCTCAGGCAACTGGAACTGCCGGAAGAAGTTCGTTAGCTCGTACTCGCGGTGCAGCGCTGTACCCGACGGCGGTGGTTCCGCGTGCGCCGTGATAGTCAGGACGCGCTGTTCCACGCGTACGTCAAGCCCTTCGGGCGCGATACCCGGCAAATCGGCTAGCACCACCAGGCTGTCCTCGTCCTCGAAGATGTCTACCGGCGGGGCGCCGAAAACCTCCTCGGCTCGGGTGGGCTCCCGGTCACGCCCAGCGCCCGTCGCAGGCGCCAGCGGTGTGCCCCCCTGGTCGGCCAGATGTGCCCCTGGCGTCGGGACCGTCTGTTCAGTCATGCTCCCTCCTACACTCCTCTTGCGGGCGAGTCGCCCGTTAGTCCGCCTGGACGGTGACCCGGCGCGGCCGGGAGTGCTCGGCACGGGGCGCTGTGATAACCAGCAGCCCATTGCGGTAGTGCGCCGTCACCTTGTCCGGGTCGACTTCATCCGGCAGCTCCACCGTCCGCATGAACCGCCCTGCCGCCCGCTCGCTGCGGTGCACCCGCTCCGGCGCGAGGTCGCGTAGACCGACCTTCTCGCCCCGAATGGTGAGCGTGTTGCGGACGGCAGTCACCTCCACCAAGTTCGGGTCCAGGCCGGGTGCGAGCGCTTCCACGCGGAAGTCTTCCCCATCCTGGTAGATGTTCACCAACGGATACTGCCGGGCGCCGCGACCGGGCAGGAACGCCACCCGAAAGGGGCGCGATGACGTGCCTCCTCCTGTCTCACCGAACAGCCGATCCATGTCCCGGCGCATCCTCTCCAGTTCGCGGAACGGGTCGATCCCCATGCGTCCTCCCTTGCCGGCTGGCGTTGGTTGGCGTCGTCAGCGGACTGACGTCCGCGCCTCGACGGGCAGATACCGCGCAGCGCGACACGTCTGCGGCAGCGGAGGCGGCCAGCGATCGTGCGGCCGCGTCGGTCGCGCCCACGCGCGCAGTATACGGCCTGTCCGATGCCCTGCTGTCCCACTGGGCCCGTTATTGAGGCTCGCGTCCCAAGTGCAAGGTAACGGCGGGTTCGGTGGCTCGAGACGCGCGAGGCGACTTGGAGCTACGCCTGGGTCCGTGGGAGCTTGAAGTTGCCCCCGGTTATCGCCCGGTCCACGGCTCTTTCAAGCGTAGGTGGTGTCGAGCTGGACCCTGTCGATCGTCGGGCAATGCACGTCGGTGGCCACCCGTCCGACTTGAAACGAGAGCACAGAAACCAACGGCGCAAGCAACATTGCCCACCGCGAGCGCTTTGCCAGGCCGACGACGAGGCAGAGCCTCGCGCCTGCCGTCATCACGATCAGCGCCTGAGAGGCGGTGGCGGGAAACCGGGGCATGGTCAGCCCGATGCTTCCCCCGACTACTGCGGAGGCACCGATGGCTGCACTGAACGCAGCCACGCGACTGCGCCACAACTTTTCCAGCACAGATGTCGCACGCGGCGTCGGTACCCGCGCGAGATGAAACCGCGGTGCCGGCAGCGAAACCGGGGGGCCGCGGGGCTGTTAGAGTTCTCATCCGATCCTCGTTGGGTGGGCGGCTTGCGAGAGGCGCGCCCTCGATCTCAGAAGTGGAAGCCGAGCAGGTTCCACTCGGCTACAAACCAGGTAAAAGCGACCGCCGCCAGGGCAAGGATCATGTAGTGGATTCGGCCGAGCAGGCTCCACATGTGCCGCCGCCAGGCAAGCACGGTGAACGGCACCACCGCCGCCGTCAGCGCCGTAGCAACCAACGGCACTATGAGCAGCAGCCGCAGCGGCGAGAAGTCGCCGCTGAGCATGTCTCCAAGCACCACCACGAACCTGACAATGGACGCCAAGTTCAGTGCTGCCACTCCGCCGGCGACCCACTGCGCCGGGAGTCCGCGACAGCATGTGTTGCTAAGTTGGTGAAGGTCTTCCCGCAGGGACCGCAGGAGTAGCGCTGCCGCCCGGCCCGATCACGGCCGTGGCGCTTGGTCGGAGGCTGCCTGCAAGTAGGACAGGCTGACATCAGGTGCCGACTCTATCAGCAACACACCGCGTCGCAGACTCCTGCCGGAAGACTTTCACGGCCGCATCCATCTCAGCCTTCTCCGGCTACGGCTGGCCGGCCGAGGTGGTGTTGATGGCTGTCCGCTGGTATCTGCGGCACCCACTGTCCGCCGCAAGCGTCATGGAGTTGCTGGCTGAGCGTGGCATCGACGTATCCAAGCGGACAGTGTTGCGCTGGGTCCAGACGTTTGGACCGCTGCTCGCCGCCGAAGCCCGAAAGCACCGCCGACGACCGGGTGGAAAGTGGTACGTGGACGAGGTGTTCTTCGTGCGCACGAGCGAGAAGCGCTACTTGTATCGAGCTGTTGACGAGCACGGGCAGGTGCTCGACGTACTCTTCCGTAATCACCGTGACGGTGAGTCGGCTCTGGTCTTGTTCGAACGGACGCTGGGTACCACTGGCCAGCAGCCCGACGAGGTGATCACCGATCATCACCAACCGTATGTCAAAGCCGTTGCAGCCAGCTGTCCGGCTGCCAAGGACACGCGCACTGGGCTACACCGCGCCAAGGGCGAGACCACCAAACCAATCGATCGGAGCCACGTGCCGACGCGCGATTGGCTGCGCTCGTCACGTGGGTTGAAGACACTTGCCACCGGCCAGCGCTTCTTCGAAGGCTTCGAGGCTCTTCAAGCGCTGCACCGTGGTCATGTGCACCTTCGCGATTTGGTGCCGAACTACAACTCAGCTGACGCTACTCCACATGGCCGTGCACGGGCTGTGGTCGTTGCCGTCAATGCTTTGGGAGCCTGCTTTCGCCGCGACCCGTAAACCGCTCTCTGCTCGCGGCATGCGTCCGGAGGATCCCCGCTTCGAGCACATTCACGGCCCCCCGCACCCGGTCGGAACAACTTAGCAACACATGCTGTCGCGGACTCCCTCATCATCCTGGACGAGCAGCGTCTTCGCTCGGTGTTGACTGAATACGTGGCCTACTACAACCAGGAGCGCCCGCATCGGAGGCTGGGGTTGCAGACGCCGGAACCGAAGCCCCGCTCGACGACTGGCCCGATCCAGTCGCAGCGGGTCCTGAATGGACTTCACTACGTGTTCGAACGCGCCGTTTGAGCGCGCTGACGCTTCGCCCTCTCTCTCAGCGCGCTAGCGCATCCGACAGCTCGCGAGCGTCATTGTGGGTGCTGAGATGCACACGGCAGGCAAAGTTTACGGGGCCTCCACCGACTGAGAGCTCGAGTCTTCGGGTCGCGTGCGCCGCTGCTGCCTTGCGCAGATCGGCCAGGCGCAGCGGACCGGGCATAGCCGACCCCTCCAGACTGTCCCCCATGAGCCACTCACTTCCATGCGGGAGTACCGGTAAGGGGTCACGATCCGCTTGCGCTGGTCTGCGCAGCCTTGTATTGGAGTGCGGCACAGCTAAGGCAGCAAGATGGTGATCGATTTGTGATAGCTTTGATAATGCAGATGGTTATAGCCATCGATGACTCGGTCCCAAACTCCGAGATAGAACGTGTGCGCACATTGAGTTGACTGTGGATCACCCGGTACTGTGGCATGCCATGGTGACGGCGCTACCACCGGAACCATGCCGCTAAAGCCGGGCCACTTCTTGGACGCGACCACATGGTTTGAGTAGTTGTCGCTGTCGACGGCCTTCGACTGGTTATCACCCCAGGCCGCGGTTAGGCTCCAGCTCAAGAGGTGCTCTTCCGCATCTACGGCGGTTATCCCGAACGTGAATGCATCACTACCACTGTTTACTACCGCGCACACCGGCACAACGTTTCCGTCGTGCAACACCTTATCAATGCTTACGGCGGGTATGCCGTTGTCGATGCGAACAACCATGCTTCGGCCAGGATCAGTCGCGCTACCGAGCTCAGATGCGAGGGATTGACTGGCAAACAAGCGTACGCTCAGGACATGGCGGCCTATCGAGAGTACAGAACTGTCGAGTCGGTAACCGAGCCAGTGGTTGTACCAGAGCTCGCTCGGCGGACGGATGCGGTAATAGCCGGCCGCGGTCGGGACGATCGCAGTAAGCACGAAGCTAGTCAGCGGATCATTCCAAAGATAATCGTTCCAGTTCTGCCGTGGCAGAAGCTCCGTACCATCGACTAAGAGTTTGTAGAAGCGCGCGCCATCGCCATAGGCTCGCTGATGGTTGAACATTAGCGGGAGGCTCCCGCCAAAGGGCGCATCCTTGACCTGGAAGAAGTAAGCAGGATCAACGCTTGTATCAGCGTACCCTTCTTGGTCGGCTGGCATAGGCGTAGACGGAGTGTCCCTGCTAATGCGGCTCACGGGCACATGCCCGATGCCCAACAGGATTGGACCGGTCGGAACATACGGATCCAGGTCGAGTTGATTGATCTCCTGATCGCTGCACACCAGAAGTTGGTTAGCGGCCTGCACCGCGACGCTCGACGGACGGAAGGCGATCCCGCTGGCTATCACCGACGTGGTCGTTGGCACTTCAGCCAACCTCAGCACAGTAATCCGGTTGGCTGGGTCCCGCTCGGTCACATAGATGCTGCTAGCGGTGGTGTCGGCCCAGGTCATGAAGAACGGTGCCACCAGGCCAGTGACCAGCGTTTCCGGAAGTGCAGTGCTTAGCTGGAAGCGCCTGATCCGACCCGCTTCTGGGCCCGCCGTCTGCTCGCTCACATACGCAAGTTGCAAGTCCGGGGTGATGAGGAGGCCAATCGGTTGTTCGAGGTTGGAGAGCACGATGGTAGCGCCGCCACTCGTTAGGTCGATGCGCAGTAGACGGCCAGGGTTTGCAAACTCCACAACGTACGCTTGATTGTGGGCCTCGTCCAAAACGATCTGGTGTGGCGCGGTCATGCCCGCATGGACGACGGTCGCAAACGCCCGGTTGGCATTGGTCAAGTCGACACGAAGCAAGTTTCCGACCCGCTCCGTCACGTAGGCGTGCTGTTCGTCGGCGCTGACCTTGATATCCTCGGGCTGGTTGTAGCCCGTGCCGAGAACCTGATAGCGCGGGTGTAGTCGATACGCGACCCAGCGCACCTGGATGTCGGTGCCGTACATTACGACCTGTATCTTGGCGTAATCGAAGTTGGCGCCTGGCTGCACGACGTCGTTGCGAATCGCGAACACTGCGCCTGTGACCAGCTGATTACTCGGCCCCGGGGAGCCGTCCAACACCGCCGTCCGCGAGTAGTCAATGCTCGGGTTTTGCAGCTCAGCGTGCGAGAGCCCGGCGTAGTTAACGAGCCCGATGTACGCAATGTCGCAGTTGCCCTGGGGCCGCATCACAGGCGTGGCGCCCGGGGAGGTGTGATCCCACCTGATATTTCCGCCCTGAGCCGACGTGCCATTCGTGAGGTCTAAGCTTGAGTCGGCGGGCATGGTTGCCACGCCGCTGAACACGATCACGTCCAGGCGCCGGATGAGGTTCAGGCGAGAGACTTTGCCATTGAACTCCACGAAATCAAGTTCGTTGCGGCTGGCCCGGTAATCGCAGCCGATCGCACCACCAAGACTATTGATAAGCTGAACGAGTGTCGCCATCCACGAGCTCCCGGTGCCCAAATCTCACGCGGGGTCACCCGATGCCAGGAGGTCTCACTCACTCCCCCAGATCCACGGCTCTAACCCGCGTTGCGGTGCGATCCACGGCTCTAACCCGCGTTGCGGTGCCAGCGCACTCCCCAGCTTCGCCAGACCGGCGCCAGCGTACCATCGCTCTCCACTTGCGCAAAGGGCGGTACGTCACAAATGAAGCCCGGAACGCAGAATCAAGGGCTTGTCAGTGGCACCGCCGGGGTGGACAGGGACCCGCAGCTTGGCGGCCAGCGGTTCCGCTGTAGCCGCTGCGGTCGGCGCTTTAGCCGACGCTCGCAGTTACTGTTCTACCGACACGCGTTCTCCATCGCGTCGTCAGCGCTGCCTGACCGAGTCGGCGCAGCGCATCGACCACCGGCTGGACCAATTTACCGGGACTGATACTACTGGCAAATCCGGCTCACAGCCCGGTTTTGTGATCTCAAGCCTCTTCCGGTGGCAAGGGCGCCGGATTTAAAGAGACTCGGGTAATACCCGGCTGTCGGTGGTCATAGGCGTAAGCCGCAGTGGCGGAGGAAAGCGAGGCAGAGTGGAGCATCGCTACCAATGCGGTTCAGGCCGTCTTGGGCAACGCCGGCGGTTTCGTCGATGGTGTCCAAGCACAGGTTGGCGAGCTCCTTGGACTTCAGACTGCCCCACACCTGTTCGGTCCGGACTGACGTCCGGAGCATAACCAGGCAGCGGCTCGATGCTCAGCCAGTCGCGCTGGCTGGCGACCCACTCCAGCATGCAGCGGCTGCGATGCGCGGGCAGTCCGTCCCACAGCAAGAGCACGGAGCGGTGCTGCTCGAGTTGGTGCAGGAACGTCAGAAACTCGATGAGTGTTTCAGTGTTGTAGGCGCCAGGACGTAGCTCGAAAACCAGGTGCGTCACGTGCATGCGGCTCATACACCAGCGCGCCGGCCAGCGACAGCCGTTTCCAATTGAATCGGTGCCGCAGCACTGACGTGTGCCCCCGCGGCGCTGTCGGACGGCAAAACCTCGGCCGTTCAGGCTGCGCACTCGTAAACGTGGTGCAGCCCGTGCAGCACTGATCGGGTACTCTTGCATCCGCGTGGGGTCGTCGATTCGGGTGCATCCCAACCGACTGCGGAGGGTCGTAGGCTTCTAAATCTGAACTCGGAGCGACGAATCAGCCGAGGCGCAGGGACCCCTTCAAAGTGTCATGCATGAGCCACCCCACTCCGATGCAAGAGTACCGGCTTCCCGCCCACGCGATCATTGCCAGGCCCGCCGCAACCGGGACCAGGCCGATCAAATTTTTCGGGCCTGGACGCCCATTCACCCAACCATGGCGGGGTCTCATCAGCGAGATTGCCCAGGGCAGCGCCACATGCACCGCTACTCGACGCGCACCCGATCCACGCTCTCCTGGCCGCGAGATCAGTGCCGTTGTCAGGTCGGATTGTTCGGTGTGTGGCTCGGGATTGTTCGTGGTGAGCAGCACGCCGACTCCGGCCCCGCGCCCTCGACGAGCTTCTCGTGTGCTCGAGTCCGTTCCCTGCACGCCATCCCTGCCTTCGAGTTCGCGAGAAACGACGAGGAGGAGCGGTGAGCGTTGAGCGTTGAGCGGCTAACGCTCGTGGGCCGCGAGCGCCATGTTCGGGAGCTTCGGCTCATTATCGAGGCGCTCCTCGCGGGGCGGGGGAATCTCTTATTGCTCGCCGGTGAGGCGGGCGTCGGCAAAACCCGGCTAGCTGAGGAGGCGCTCGACCTCGCACAGCATGCTTGCATCGCGACGCGATGGGCCACCTGCTTCTCCGGCGGCGGCTCGCCGCCTCTCGCTCCATGGCGCGGGCTCCTGGGCCTCGGCGAGCGTGAAGCCGCCCCCATTCCGTGGCGCCCCGGTTGCACTTGGCGCCGCTCGCCCTGCTCGTGACCTATCGCGACGACGCGCCCGGCGCGATGGACGCGGTGGTGTCCGACCTCGTCCGATACGGCCGCCAGCTGCTAGTCCCGCCCCTCGATCTCGGCGAGTTCCGCGAGTTCACGGCCCAGGTCGCCATAACCGGCTTGTCGGAGCAGCGGCTTCGCCAGCTGCACGTTCGAACCGGCGGGAACGCGCTGTTCGCCCGAGAGCTGATCCGCTTGCTCGAGGCGGGCGGCGACGCCGCTCTGGTCCGCCAGCCGCCGCTCCCGCTCGGGGTCCGAGACGTTCTCTTAGAGCGTGTCGCACGGCTCTCCGGACTAGCACGCATGGTGCTTGCCGCGGGCTCGATCATCGGCACCGAGTTCCGCCTCGACCTGTTGGGCCACGTCGTGGCCCTCCGGTCACCCGAGCTCCTCGAGGCTCTCGACGAAGCGACCCGAGCCCGCGTCGTCAACCCGGCCGGGGTCGGCCGGTGGCGCTTCACCCATCCGCTCATGCGCGAGGCGATCTACGAGGGGATGTCGCTTGCCCGCCGCGTGCGTCTCCATCAAGAAGTCGCCATGGCTCTCGAGCAGCTCGCCGAAGCCGGATCCGCCGTAGCGGTCTCTGAGCTGGCATCCCACCTGGTGCACGCGGCCGCCGCCGGCGACGCTGCCCGGGCCGTTGCCGCCTGTGACCGGGCCGGCCAAGAGGCCATGACGGCTGTTGCCTACGAGGATGCGGCGCGGTGGTTCGAGGCCGCGCTGGGGGCGCTCGATCTCTGCCCAGCTGACGACACGCTTCGCGCCGACTTGCTTCTGGCACTTGGCGACGCGCTGGTCGCGACCGGCAACGTTCCGGACGGGCGGCGCGCGCACGCCGACGCGGCCCGGCTGGCGCGTTCGTTGGGATCTGCCGAGCGCCTCGGGCATGCCGCGCTGGGAGTGGGCTCGGGACTGGGCGGCTTCGAGATCCCACTGTTCGACCGCGAGCAGATCGACCTCCTCGAGGAGGCGCTTACCGCGCTACCTCAGCCTTCAGGCATGAGAGCCCGGCTGCTGGCGCGGCTGTCGGTCGCGCTCTCGCTGGCGGCGCCGTCTGAGCGACGCCAGCGCTTGGCCGAGGAGGCAGCGAGCGTCGCGCGTGCCGTGGGTGACACGAGTGCCCTGGGGTACGCGCTCGCGGCATTGTGTGATGTGCTCGCCGCCCCAACCCACAGCGCTCGTCGCCGCGCGGCGGCCGACGAGATCGTAGCCCTCGCCCGCCCGCTTAGCGACGCCCGCCTCGAGTTGCTGGGTCAGCGTCTCCGGTTCGTGGCGAACCTGGAGGTCGGCGATGTGGCCGCGGCTGACGCCGACATTCAGGCATTCGCGGCCATCGCGGAGCGGATCCACCAGCCCGTCTACTCGTGGTATGTCCCACTGTGGCGGGGCATGCGGGCGGCGATGGAGGGACGCTTCGATGACGCGTTCGGCTGGCGTGGTGCTGCGGCGTCTCTGGGCGCGGCGGCCAATAGCGAGAACGCCGCAATGCTTACCGAGTCGCTGCGGACGCTCGAGCTACTCGAACGCGGCGAAGCCGATGAGGCGCTCGCGTTCTTTCGGAGCGCGCTCGAGCGATGGCCCGACTATACCGTGATGACCCGCCCGCCGCTCGCCTACGCCGAGGCCACCGCT
>WNGB01016291.1_pt1 | contig 14329 bp, 9 predicted proteins | sample 5400681 | NCBI WGS metagenome assembly WNGB01 (sample SAMN13153367, study PRJNA577476) | soil metagenome | isolation source: 115 cm soil or saprolite under grassland replicate 2 | place: USA:California | collected 2016-06-15 | reverse complement strand
CGCAGCTTGGCGATCAGGGCCGGGATGATGTCGAAGTCGAAGGCCCCGTAGTGCAGCACGTAGGCCGTGCCGATCTCCTGCAGCGACGCGCTGCCGTTCATCTGCTCCCAGAGAAACTTCTCCGGCTCGCTGAGGAGCAGGTACTCCTCGGTGCGACGGTTCTTGAGGACGTAGGTCGCGGCGCCGCGAAGGCCGGAGGGCAGGCGCGCCAGCTCGCACCCGGCCTCGGGGATGCGCTGCGGTCGGCTCTCGAGGTAGGCGAAGGCGCTCGGAACCTCGCGCGTCTCGAAGCCGGCACCGTCCTGGCCGCGGACCAGCAGCTCGATGCGCGCCCGCTTGGGCCGGTCCGCCTCGGCCTGGCCGCCCGGGTCGCTGGGGCCGCCCATCGCCCGGTTACTTGTGCTCGACGTCGAGCCCCGTGGCCTCGAGTCCCCAGCGCGTCACCTCGGCGACGAGGTCGGACGTGTCACGCAGCCGCTTGAAGGAGACCCTTACCATCTCGCGGAAGAACTTCGCCGCGTCGCGCGGGTTCGATTCGATGAACTGGTTCAGGTTGTCGCGATGCAGGCCGAGCAGGACGACATCCGTCTCCGCCTGGATGGTGGCCGACCGCGTCTGCTCGGCGCCGAACACGGACATCTCGCCGAACGCCTCGCCCGGGTCCATGCGCCTTAAGACCTGCTCCACGCGCCCCGTCACGGGCTTGGAAACGACGATGCTCCCCGAATAGATCAGGAACAACTCATCGCCGGGATCACCGGTGCGGAAGAGGACCTCGCCTTTCCTGAGCCGGCGCTCACGAAGACGCGGCCAGAGCGCCTGCAGGGTCGGCTCATCCACATCCTTGAAGAGCGGGACCTGCCGCAGGAAGGCGACGTCGGGGCGGATGCTCACTCGGCTACGTCCGCGCGGGGAACGTTGCGCGTCTCACGTGGCCCACCGCTTCATCAGGACGACCCGGAGCGCGCGAGCCCGCTCGTGATCCGATGCGCGCGCCGTCCGCCCTACCGCTTGCATGATGGCGGCGCGCTCGTCCGCGCTCAGGTCGTAGTCGGCGAGAACCTCGTGGGGATCGCGCACCAAGTCGGCGAGGAATTTCTTGTCGATCATCGCGCGACCGACGAGGTCGCGGATGCTCAGTCGGCCCACGCGCTCTCCCCCTCTATAGTAAGGATAGTGCTCGCCGGCGTCCCATCCGCAACTTTTCTTTGGATATTCGAGGAGTTGCGAGGGCACCGTCAGGACACCGTTATGGTAGCCGACGCTGGCGCGACACGCAAGCCCGGCGTTCGCCCCATTGGGCTCGGTGCTGGGTCAAGTTGCGAGCCAGACAAGGCGCGAGCGAGGTCGGCAGGCCGAGGCGTACGTGGGTGTACGTTGAGGCCTGCCGACGAGCGAGCAACGAAGTACGGCGACGCAAATTGGCCCAGCACCCGGCATTTGACTCATCGGGAGATATCTACGATCATCAGGCAATCCTGATCCCTCGGCGGCTCACCTGACCGCCGAGCGAGTGGCTTCGAGCGAGACACAGGAGGAATCATGGGGACGGTGACCGGATCGGACCTCCTCGCGAAGTCGTTGAGAGCGCAGGGCGTCGAGGCCTTCTTCTACATCATGGGCGGGCCGATGCTGGAGACCGAGAGCGCCTGCATCAACCTCGGCGTCCGCGCCATCGACACCCGGCACGAGCAGGCTGCGGCCATGATGGCGCATGCCTACGCGCGGATCACGCGGCGCCCCGGCGTTTGCATGGGTTGCTCGGGGCCGGGAACGACCAACCTCGTGACCGGCGTCGCGAATGCGTTCGTCGACGCGGCGCCCCTCGTCGCCATCGGAGGATCGAGCCCGCGGGTCCAGCTCGGCACGGAGGCGTTCCAGGAGATCGACCAGGTCGGTGTCATGCGCCCCATCACCAAGTGGGCTCACCGCGCGCTCGATGCCCGGCGCATCCCGGAGCTGGTCGCCACCGCCTTCCGTCTGGCGACGACCGGCCGGCTGGGGCCGGTTTACCTGGACCTGCCCGGCGACGTCCTCGGCGAGAAGGTGGACGACAGCGCCGTCGCGTTCCCCCCGGCGTGGCGCCCGGCGCCGCGGGCCGCGGGCGATCCGGCGGCGGTCCGAGAGGCCGTAGCCCTCCTGGCCCGGGCCGAGCGGCCCTTGATCCTGGGCGGGAGCGGTGTCTGGTGGTCGGACGGAGCGGCGGCCTTTCAGGCGCTGGTCGAAGCCACGGCCATCCCCTTCTACACCACGCCGATCTCCCGCGGAACGGTGCCCGAAGACCACCCCCTCGCATTCCTCAACGCGCGGGCCAAGGCGTTCGCCGACGCGGATGTCGTCCTCGCCGTCGGGACCCGGTTCAACTATGTCATCCAGTTCGGCCGTCCGCCGCGGTTCGCGGCGGACCTCAAGGTGATCCAGGTGGATGTGGACCCCGGCGAACTGGGCCACAACCGCCCGGTGGACGTGCCGATCGTCGGAGACGCGCACGCCGTCCTCGAGCAGCTCCGGGCCGAGGCGCGGGACCGGATCGACCCGGGACGCCATGCCGGCTGGGTCGCCCGCCTCCGGGCCCTCGACACGGAGAAGCAGGCCGAGATGACGAAGCTCATGAGTGTGGACCAGGTGCCCATCCATCCGCTCCGGCTCTGCAAGGAGGTGCGTGATTTCCTCCGCCGGGACGCGATCCTGGTCGTAGACGGGCAGGAGATCCTCAACTACGGCCGGCAGTCCCTCCCGACCTTCACGCCCGGTCACCGGCTCAACTCCGGTCCCTTCGGCTGCATGGGCGTGGGGCTGCCGTTCGGCGTGGGTGCCAAGGTGGCTCGCCCGGACGCGCAGGTCGTGGTGCTTCACGGCGACGGCTCCTACGGCCTCAATGCGATGGAGATCGATACCGCGGTCCGGCATCGGATCCCGGTCGTGGTGGTCATCAGCAACAACGGCGGCTGGACCGCCGACGCGCCGTGGGCCAGGCCGGACCCCAAGCCCGGGCGAAGCCTCGGCTTCACGCGCTACGACCGGGTGGCGGAAGCCCTGGGCGCCCACGGGGAGTTCGTCGAGAAGCCGCACGAGATCCGGCCGGCGCTCGAGCGGGCCTCGGCCGCGGGGAGGCCCGCTGTCGTCAACGTGGTCACCGATCCCAAGGCGCGGGCGCAGACGGTTCGCTTCTCCGCCTACACGACTTGACCAACACGGGGGATGACCGGATGGGCAAGGCCCTCGACGGAATCCGGGTCCTGGACCTCACCCAGTACGAGGCGGGGCCGAGTTGCACCGAGCTGCTCGCCTGGCTGGGCGCCGACGTGATCAAGATCGAGCCTCCGGCCGGCGAGCCGGCGCGGCGCGCCCTGTCGGAACGGCCGGACCTGGACTCGTTCTTCTTCCTGTTGCTGAACGCCAACAAGAAAGGCATCACCCTCAACCTGAAATCGGAGCAGGGACGCGCGATCTTCGGACGGATGGTCGGCCAGGCGGACGTCGTCGTCGAGAACTTCGCGGCGGGCGTGATGGAGCGCCTGGGATTCGGCTACGAGGCCCTCCGCGAGATCAACCCGCGGATCATCGCCGCCTCGATCAAGGGGTTCGGGACCCGCGGCCCGTACTCGGAGTACAAGAGCTTCGAATGGATCGCCCAGGCGATGGGAGGCACGATGAGCATGACCGGCGCGCCGGATGGACCGCCGACGCGGGCGACCGCCGGCCTGGGGGATACCGGCTCCGGGCTACACTGCGCGATCGGCATCCTCGCCGCGCTCGTCCAGCGACAGGCGACGGGCCGCGGTCAACAGGTGGAGGTGGCCCAGCAGGACGCGGTGCTGAATCTCCTGCGCATCCACCTGCGCGAGCACTACGTGGAAGGGCGGCCGGCGCCTCGCCGCGGGAACCGCTCCCAGGCGACCGCTCCCTCCAACCTCTACCGGTGCCGGCCCTTCGGACCCAACGACTACGTCTACATCCACGTGGCCAACCAGGAGATGTGGCGGAGCCTCACGCGGGTCATGGGCCATCCCGGCCTCGGCGACGACCCGCGCTTCGCGACGTTGCAGGGCCGGGTCCAGCACGTCGAGGAGCTCGACGCGCTCGTGGAGGCCTGGACCGAGAAGCAGACGAAGCACGAGACGATGGCGGTGCTCGGCGGCGCCGGCGTCCCGTGTGGCGCCGTCCTCGACACCGGCGAGATCCTGTCGAACCGTCACCTCATCGAACGGGGCATGGTGGTCGCCGTCGAGCACCCGATGCGCGGTCGGTTTCCCATGCCCGGCAACCCCATCCATCTCTCGGACTCGCCCACGCGCGTGACGCGCGCGCCCCTGCTGGGCGAGCACAACCTAGCCCTGTACGGCGCGCTGCTCGGCTATACGCCCGAAGACCTCACGGCCCTCAAGCGCGATGGGATCATTTGAGCGAGTCAGCGGAATGAAGCATTGAGCATGCGAGGATCGGCCAGGGCCGACCCTTCTGTGGAGGCTCGGGCGCGGCCTATGATGGGGCGCAAGGACGGCGGAGGACTCTCTGAGCCATGACGAACTCGATCGTGACGGTAGGGCTGCTTCATCCGGGAGAGATGGGAGCGACCGTGGGCGCGACCGTGGTGGGCGGGGGCGCGCGCGTCTTGTGGGCCTCGGAGGGGCGAAGCAGGGCGACGCGGGCCCGCGCGCTCGAGATCGGGCTCGAAGATGCCGGCACGCTCGCCGCGCTGGTTCAGACGAGCCGGGTGATCCTGTCCGTCGTGCCGCCGCACGGCGCGCTCGCTCTCGCGCGCGCCGTGGCTGCCCTCGGGTTCCGCGGGCTCTACGTGGACGCCAACGCCGTGGCCCCGGAAACGGGGCGGGAGATCGGTCGCATCGTGGAGGCGGCCGGGGCGCGCTTCGTGGACGGTGGCATCATCGGTCCCGCCACGCGCAAGCGAGGCACGACCAGGCTCTACCTCGCGGGGCCGGCCGCGCCGGAGATCGCCGGCCTGTTCGGCGCCGGCCCCATCGACGCCATCGTCCTGGTGGCGCCGGCGGGAGCGGCATCGGCCCTGAAGATGGCCTTCGCCGGTTGGAACAAGGGCGGCCAGGCGCTGCTGGCGACGATCCGCGCGTTCGCCATCGCGGAGGGCGTGGACGCGCCGCTCCTCGCGGAGTGGAAGATCTCCATGCCCGATGTCATCGCGCGCTCGGAGCGGGCGTTCAGCGACAATGCGCGCAAGGCCTGGCGCTTCGTGGCGGAGATGGACGAGATCGCCGGGTCTCTCACCCGAGCGGGCCTCCCGGCGGGTTTCCACGAGGCCGCGCGGGAGATCTACGGGCGGCTCGCCGACTACAAGGACACGCCCATGCCCCCATCGGTGGAGGAGGCCGCCGCCAGGCTCCGCCGACCGCTCTGAGAGCCGTCGTCGCGCTCGGCAGCACGCGAGCGCGTAGACGTCCTGGATCCCGTCGGGCAGCGGGTACTCGTGCCGGCACCTGCCGCCGTCGGGGGTCCCGAAGACCTGGCCGCCGCGCGTCGCGCAGTAAACCTGATCCGGATCCTTGGCGTGCCGGGCCACCGACATCATCGTGCTCCGGGGCTTCACGCCGCGATCGACACGCCGCCAGCTCTGGCCCAGGTCGTCGCTCTTGTAGTGCGAGCCGTCCCCGCTGCGCGCGGCCGGGCTGAGGCAGGCCTAGAGCGTGGAGGTGTCCATGGTACGCGGACGGCGGTCGTGGATCGTGATCGTGGCGCTCTGTGCCGCCCTGGGACTGGGAGTCGGCGTGCGGTCCAGCTTCTTCGGGCGCATCGGGCCCCAGCCGGACGGGACCGGACTCACCCCGAATCACTGGATGCTGACCCCTGCTGGGCTGCAGGTCGAGGTGGGAGACCGGCCGCTGGGAATGGCGGCGACGCCAGACGGGCGCTACCTTCTCATCTCCAACAACGGCCAGGGGGTACAGAGCCTCGTGCTCTTCGACGCCTCGACCCAGAAGGTGGTCCAGGCGATCCCGTACGGTAGCCCAGAGGCGCTCTTCCTGGGGGTCGTGGTCACGCCGGACGGCCGGCGGGTGTACGCCTCGGCCGGCGGAAACAACAAGATCCGCGTGTACGACTTCGACGGGCGGGCCCTGACCGAGCGCGCCCCGATCTCCCTCGGCCAACCCAAGGCGCGGATCTACCCCGCAGGCCTGGCCATTTCCGCCGACGGGAGCACGCTGTATGCCGCGCTCAACCTCGAGAATGCCGTGGCGTTCGTGGAGACGGCCACCGGTCACGTGCGGGCGCGAGTCAGCCTCGCGCCGCCGGCCAGGGCCGACGACATCGGAGCGCTCCCCTACGCGCTCGCCGTCATCGGCCGGAAGCTCTACGTCTCGGAGTGGAACGGCGGGGGCGTGACCGTCATCGACACCGGCCAAGGGAAGCTGCTCCAGCGCATCCCGACCGGCGGTCATGCCAGCGGGCTGGCCCTGTCACCCGACGGCACGCGCCTCTACGTCGCCAACGCCACCTCCGACACCGTGAGCGCGATCGACACGTCGGCGGACACCGTGGTGGCGACCGTGGACCTGTCCCCGTACCCGCGGGCGCCAATGGGCTCGATGCCCAATGCCGTGGCGGTGTCGCCGGACGGCAACACGCTCTACGTGGCCAATGGGGGGAACAACGACGTCGCCGTCCTGGATACCGCGAGCTTGGCGATCCGGGGCCTGATTCCCACCGCCTGGTTCCCGAGCGCGCTGATGGCATCTCGCGATGGAAGGTTTCTCTACGTGGCCAACATGAAAGGGCTGGGAGCCGGGCCGAACCCCGGCGGACCCAACCCCGAACAGCCGGTCCCCACTCAGCAGTACGTCGCCAACATGGCGCGCGGCACGCTCTCCGTGATCGACGTTCCAGACGCCGGGACGCTGGCCCTGTACACGGCGCAGGTCGTGAAGAACAACGGCTTCGATGAGGCCGAGAAGCTGCTCATCCGGACGCAAGCCGATGTGACCCCCCACGCGGTGCCCCGGCGGGCCGGAGATCCCAGCCTCATCCGGCATGTCATCTACGTCATCAAGGAGAACCGCACGTACGACCAGGTCCTGGGCGATCTCCCGCAGGGAGACGGGGACGCGGGCCTCGTCCTCTTCGGCCGCGACGTCACCCCGAATCATCACGCCCTGGCCGAGACCTTCGTGCTATTCGACAACTGCTACGCGGACGCCGAGGTCTCCGCCGACGGCCACAATTGGACCACCGCCGCCGTGGCCACGGACTACGTGCAGAAGATGTGGCCGGCCAGCTACTCCGGGCGTAACCGGCCCTCCGACTTCACAGGCGGGTCAGGGGCGCCGGCGCCGCGCGCCGGCCACCTCTGGGAGCAGGCCGCGCGGGCCGGCATCACCTATCGCGTGTACGGCGAGTTCAGCGCATTCGGCTCGAAGCCCCCCGCGGTCACGCCGGCCCCCTTCACGAACGCCCTTGCCGGGCACCTGTCTCCGACCTACGCCGGCTACGACCTGGCCATCACGGACCAGTCGCGCGTCGACGCCTGGCAGACGGAGTTCGACGAGCTGGTCGGGCGCGGCGCCGTCCCGGCCCTCATGATCGTCTGGCTGCCCAACGACCATACGGCGGCGACCCGCCCCGGCTTTCCCACCCCCAAGGCGATGGTGGCGGACAACGACCTGGCCCTCGGGCGGGTCGTGGAGGCCGTGTCGCGCTCGCCGGTCTGGCGGGAGACGGCCATCTTCGTCATCGAGGATGACGCGCAGAATGGGCCCGACCACGTGGATGCTCACCGCACGGTCTGCCTGATCGCCTCGCCCTATGCCAGGCGTGGCCTGGTGGATCACACGATCTACTCCACGGTCTCGATGCTCCGGACCGTCGAGCTCATTCTCGGCCTCGCTCCCATGAGCCAATTCGACGCCGCCGCCACGCCCATGCTGGCCGCGTTCACCGACACGGCCACGCTGGCGCCGTACGCGGCTCTGCGGCCCAAGCAGGCGCTGAACGAAATCAATCGGACCAGCGCATATCGGGCCGGAGACACCCTGGCGCTGGCGCTCGATCGGCCCGACGAGGCCGACGAGGAGGTCTTCAACACCATCTTGTGGCATGCGATCAAGGGGCCCGAGGCCGCGATGCCTCCGCCGAAGACGGCGTTCCGTCCGCATCCACTGCAGGATGATTGGCCATGAACCCCTCGCGAACGTTCATCCTCCGCCCGGTCGCGACCTCGCTCTTGACCGCCGGCGTGCTCCTGGTCGGCATGGTCGCCTACCTGCAGCTTCCGATCTCGGCGCTCCCCCAGGTGGACTACCCGACCATCCAGATCGTCACCTTCTACCCAGGCGCCAGCCCGGACGTCATGGCGTCCTCGATCACCACGCCGCTCGAGCGGCAGTTCGGCCAGCTCCCCGGTCTCAGGCAGATGACGTCCACCAGCTCGTTCGGCGCCTCCCTGGTCACGCTCCAGTTCGCCCTCGATCTGTCCATCGACGTCGCCGAGCAACAGGTGCAGGCGGCCATCAATGCCGCCGCCACCAACCTGCCGCGCGACCTGCCGAGCCCGCCGACCTATAGCAAGGTCAATCCCGCCGACACGCCGGTCCTGACCCTCGCCCTGACCTCGGACACGCTACCGCTCAGCCGCGTCGAGGATCTCGCCGATACCGTCCTCGCCCAGAAGATCTCCCAGCTCCCCGGCGTCGGCCTCGTCACGATCAGCGGCGGCCAGAAGCCCGCCGTCCGCGTCCAGGCGGATCCGACGGCCCTGGCCTCGTACGGCCTGAGTCTGGAGGACCTGCGGTCGGTGCTCTCGCAGGCCAACGTGGACCAGGCAAAGGGCAATCTCGAGGGGGCGCGCCAGTCGTTCACCATCGGGGCCAACGACCAGCTCTTCTCGAGCGCCGAGTACAAGGCCGTCGTCATCGCGTACAAGAACGGGGCGCCGGTGCGGCTCTCGGACGTCGCCCAGGTGGTGGACGGCGTCGAGAACGTCAAGCAGGCCGCCTGGATGAACACCAAGCCCGCCGTCATCGTGAACATCCAGCGACAGCCCGGCGCCAACATCATCACCGTCGTGGACCGCGTCAAGCAGCTCTTGCCCCAGCTCAAGGCGTCGCTGCCGTCCTCGGTGGAGGTCACGACGCTCACCGACCGGACGACGACGATCCGGGCGTCCGTCAGGGATGTCCAGTTCTCGCTGATGCTCACCGTGGCGCTCGTCGTCACGGTCATGTTCCTGTTCCTCCGGAGCTTCGCCGCGACGGTGATCCCGAGCATCGCCGTCCCGATCTCCCTAGTCGGCGCCTTCGGCATCATGTACCTGCTCGGGTACAGCCTCGACAACCTCTCGCTGATGGCGCTGACCATCTCCACCGGCTTCGTGGTGGACGACGCCATCGTCATGATCGAGAACATCGCCCGCTACATCGAGGCCGGCCTCTCCCCGCTGCAGGCGGCGCTCAAGGGCTCCGAACAGGTCGGCTTCACCATCGTCTCCCTGACCGTCTCCCTGATCGCCGTGCTCATCCCGCTCCTGTTCATGGGTGACATCGTGGGCCGGCTCTTCCGCGAGTTCGCCATCACGCTCAGCGCCACCATCCTCGTGTCCGCGGTGGTATCGCTCACGCTGACGCCGATGATGTGCGCCCACCTCCTGCGGCACAAGAGCGCGGCGGAGCAGGGCCGCTTCTACCGGGCCACGGAGCGACTGTTCGATCGCGTGATCGAGTTCTACGGAACCACGCTGCGCTGGGTCCTCCGCCACCAGCCGGCGACCCTCGCCGTCACGCTCGCGACGCTCGCGCTGACGATCGCGCTCTACGTGGTCGTGCCCAAGGGGTTCTTCCCGGTCCAGGACACGGGCGTCATCCTGGGCATCTCCGAGGCCCCCGAGACCGTGTCGTTCCAGGCGATGGCGGAGCGCCAGCAGGCGCTGGCCGCCGTCATCGTGAAGGATCCCGACGTGGAGAGCCTGTCGTCGTTCATCGGCGTGGACGGCACGAACATGACGCCCAACAGCGGGCGCATCCAGATCAACCTCAAGCCCCGCGACGAGCGCGGGGCGGATGCCTCCGCGATCATCCGGCGGCTCGGGCCGGAGCTGGAAAGGGTCTCCGGGATCACCCTCTACATGCAGCCGGTCCAGGACCTGACGGTCGAGAACAGGGTCAGCCGCACGCAGTACCAGTACTCGCTCGAGGATGCCGACGCGGGCGAGCTCGCGGAATGGACGCCGCGGCTCGTGGCCAAGCTCCGGGCGTCACCGGAGCTCTCCGACGTGGCGAGCGATCAGCAGAACCGCGGCCTCCAGGCCTCCCTCGTGATCGACCGCGACACCGCCTCCCGCCTCGGCGTCCTCCCGCAGGCCATCGACGACACCCTCTACGACGCCTTCGGCCAGCGTCAGGTCTCCACCATCTTCACCCAGCTCAACCAGTACCATGTCGTCCTCGAGGTCGCCCCCCGCTTCCAGCAAGACCCCGACGCCCTCAAGGCCATCTACGTCAAGTCTTCCGCCGGCTCCCAGGTTCCCCTCAGCGCCTTGAGCCACTTCGAGCTCGCCACCGCCCCCCTCGCCATCAATCACCAGGGCCAGTTTCCCGCCGTCACCCTCTCCTTCAACCTCGCCCCCGGCGTCTCCCTCGGTCATGCCGTCCGCGCCATCCAGACCGCGGAGCGCGAGATCGGCCTGCCCACCTCCATCCACCCGAGCTTCCAGGGCACCGCCCAGGCCTTCCAGGCCTCCCTCGCCAACCAGCCCCTCCTCATCCTCGCCGCCCTCATCACCGTCTACATCGTCCTTGGCGTCCTCTATGAGAGCTATATCCACCCCATCACCATCCTCTCCACCCTGTCATGATGATCGACTTCGCCCTCGACGCCGAGCGCTCCGAGGGCAAGCCTCCTCGCGAGGCCATCTACCAGGCCTGCCTGCTCCGCTTCCGCCCCATCATGATGACCACCATGGCCGCCCTCCTCGGCGGCCTCCCCCTGGCCCTCGGCTCCGGCACCGGCGCCGAGCTCCGCCGCCCCCTCGGCATCACCATCGTCGGCGGCCTCCTCCTCTCCCAGATCCTCACGCTCTACACCACCCCCGTGGTGTACCTCTGGTTCGACCGTCTCGCCGGGCGGTTCGGGCGCGCCCGCGCCGGCGACTCGCTCGCCGCCGGCGCCGCCGCGGAGTGAGCATGGTCCGGCATCGGCCGTGAACATCTCCGCGCCCTTCATCCGCCGCCCCGTCGCCACCTCGCTCCTGAGCGTGGCGCTGCTGCTTGCCGGCTATCGCTTCCTGCCGGTCGCGTCCCTGCCTCAGGTGGAGTTCCCGGTCATCCAGGTCCAGGCGGTCCTGCCCGGCGCCAGCCCCGAGACGATGGCATCGTCGGTGGCGACACCGCTGGAGCGTCAGTTCGGGCGCATCGCGGGCGTGACGGAGATGACCTCGACCAGCCTGCTCGGCGCCGCCACGATCGTGCTGCAGTTCGATCTCGACCGGAACATCAACGCAGCTGCCCGGGACGTGCAGGCGGCCATCAACGCCGCGCGGACCCAGCTACCGGCCAACCTCCCCAACAACCCCACGTACCGGAAGGTCAACCCCGCCGACGCGCCGATCATGATCCTGGCGCTCACGTCGGACCTGCTGCCGGTGGGCCGCGTGTACGACGCGGCGGACTCGATCCTGGCGCAGAAACTCGCCCAGGTGGAGGGAATCGGCCAGGTTGTCGTCGGCGGCGGCGCCAAGCCGGCGGTGCGCGTCCAGGTGGACCCGACTCTCTTGACCCAGCTCGGCATTTCGCTCGAGCAGGTTCGCTCCGTGCTGCGCGCGGTCAACGCGAATTCGCCCAAGGGGGAGATCGCCGGCCCCTCGAATGCCTGGATGATCCAGGCCAACGACCAGCTCTTCACCGCGGAGCAGTACCAGCCCGTGATCGTCGCCTACCAGAACGGCGCGCCCGTCCGGCTCCGCGACATCGCCGTGGTGGAAGAGTCGGTCGAGGACGTCCGCACCGCGGGGCTCGCCAACGGCAAGCGCGCCGTGCTGCTCGTCCTGTACCGGCAACCAGGCGCCAACCTGATCGAGACGGTGGACCGTGTCTACGCCCTGCTGCCTGAGCTGCGGGCGGCGATCCCGCCGACCATCAGCCTCACCGTCGTGCTCGACCGGACCACGACCATCCGCGCCTCGTTCCGGGACGTGCAGATCACCCTCGCTTTCGCCACGCTGCTCGTGGTGCTGGTGGTGTTCCTGTTCCTCCGGAGCGCGCGGGCGACGGTGATCCCGAGTGTGGCCATCCCGCTCTCGCTGTTCGGCACGTTCGGCGGGATGTACCTGCTCGGCTACAGTCTGGACAACCTCTCCCTGATGGCGCTCACCATCTCGACCGGCTTCGTGGTGGACGACGCCATCGTCGTCCTCGAGAACACCACGCGCTACCTCGAGGCCGGGGAGAGGCCGCTCGCGGCCGCACTCCGGGGGGCGCGCGAGGTCGGCTTCACCGTGCTCTCGATGACCGCTTCGCTCGTGGCGGTGTTCATCCCCATCTTGTTCATGGGGGGACTCGTCGGGCGGCTCTTCCGCGAGTTCGCCGTCACGCTCACGCTGGCGATCAGTGTCTCGCTGCTGGTCTCGCTGACCACCACGCCGATGATGTGCGCGGTGTTGTTGAGGTCCCGGGGAGAATCCCAGCACGGCCGGGCCTATCAGCTCGGCGAGCGGGCCTTCGCAGCGCTCCTCCGGTTCTACGAGAGGACGCTCGGCTGGGTGCTGCGTCACCCGCGCACGACGCTGCTCATCACGCTCGCCACGGTCGGCTTCAATATCTACCTCTTCGTCATCGTCCCCAAGGGGTTCTTCCCCCAGCAGGACACCGGCCGGATCGCCGGGAACATCCAGGCGGAGCAGGACATCTCCTTCCCCGCGATGCGCCGCAAGATGGCGGAGTTCGTCGATGCCGTCCTGACCGACCCGGCGGTGGATACGGTGACGGCCTTCACGGGAGGCGGCGGCAACACCACGAACAGCGGCCGCATGTTCATCGCCCTCAAGCCGCTGGGTGAGCGCAAGATCTCTGTCGACCAGGTCATCAACCGCCTGCGGGCGAAGCTGTCCCACGTCCCGGGCGCGACGCTGTTTCTCCAGGGCGTGCAGGACCTGCGCATCGGCGGCCGCGCGAGCAGTGCCCAGTTCCAGTACACCCTGCGGAGCTCGGATCTCGCCCTGCTGAATGCCGCGGCGTCGCCGATGCTGGCCAAGCTGCGGACCCTGCCGGAGCTGCGCGATGTCTCCACCGATCAGCAGAACCGCGGCCTCCAGGCCTCACTCGTCATCGACCGCGACACCGCCTCCCGCCTCGGCATCCTCCCGCAGGCCATCGACGACACTCTCTACGACGCCTTCGGCCAGCGTCAGGTCTCCACCATCTTCGCCCGGCTCAACCAGTACCACGTCGTCCTCGAGGTCGCCCCCCGCTTCCAGCAAGACCCCGACGCCCTCAAGGCCATCTACGTCAAGTCCTCCGCCGGCCCCCCCGTCCCTCTCAGCGCCTTCAGCCACTTCGAGCCGGCCCTCACCCCCTTGGCCGTCAGCCACCAGGGCCAGTTCCCTGCCGTTACCCTCTCCTTCAACCTCGCGCCGGGCGTCTCCCTCGGCGAGGCCGTGGACACGATCCGCGCTGCCGAACGCCAAGTCGCCCTGCCCACCACCATTCGTCCTACCTTCCAGGGCACCGCCCAGGCCTTCCAGGCCTCTCTCGCCAACCAGCCCCTCCTCATCCTCGCCGCCCTCATCGCCGTCTACATCGTCCTCGGCGTCCTCTACGAGAGCTACATCCACCCCATCACCATCCTCTCCACCCTGTCGACGCCGAGCGCTCGGCCGCCCTGCCACCCGCTGCCGCCATCTACCAGGCTTGCCTCCTCCGCTTCCGTCCCATCATGATGACCACCATGGCCGCCCTCTTCGGCGCCCTTCCTCTCGCCCTCGGCTCCGGCACCGGTGCCGAGCTCCGCCGCCCGCTCGGCATCACCATCGTCGGCGGCCTCCTCCTCTCCCAGCTCCTCACGCTCTACACCACCCCCGTCGTCTACCTCTATCTCGACCGGCTGCGCTTGTCAGTGGGCCGTTGGCGGTCGGCGGTGGTGCCCGGCACGACGTTCGGAGCCCAGAATTGAATCGGCGAGCCTGCTTCCATTACGATCAGAGCCCGATCCACTCCCCTTGCGCGGAAAACGGCATCATGCGGGCGTTTCGCATCTGCGTCGGACTCGCGACGGCGGCTGCCCTCGCCGCGATCCTCACGGGGTGCCCGCGCGACAGGGCCGAGTCCAAGCAGGCGCCGCGGTCGCTTCCCGTGCCCGTCGCCGTCGCCTCTGT
>WNGB01010574.1_pt1 | contig 14330 bp, 13 predicted proteins | sample 5400681 | NCBI WGS metagenome assembly WNGB01 (sample SAMN13153367, study PRJNA577476) | soil metagenome | isolation source: 115 cm soil or saprolite under grassland replicate 2 | place: USA:California | collected 2016-06-15 | reverse complement strand
CCTCGGTCTCGACCCGCGCGTCCTCGTCGGCCAGCGTCGGGTCGTAGATTTCCGGGACGATGGCCGTCGCCATGTGCTTGAGGCCCTCGAGGCCGTGGAGCGGCGAGTCGGGTTGCACGGAGATCAGCCGGATCTCGGGCTTGGCCAGGCGCAAGCGACGTCCCGTGCCCATGAAGGTCCCGCTCGTCCCGAGCCCGGCAACGAAGTGGGTGATCCGGCCGTCGGTCTGAACGAGGATCTCGACGCCCGTCGTCTCATAGTGCGCGAGCCAATTGGCCGCGTTGTTGTACTGGTCGGGGTAGAAGTAGCGATCACGGCTCTCGGCGTAGAGCTGCCGCGCCAGCCGGATCGCGCCGTCGGATCCATCCATGGAGCTCGTCCAGACCACCTCCGCGCCGTACACGTCCAGCAACCGCTTGCGTTCCGGGGTGACGTTCGACGGGACGCACAGCTTGACCGGATAGCCGAGAGCGGTGCCCAGCATCGCGTAGGCGATGCCAGTGTTGCCGGACGTCGCGTCGAGCAGCGTCCGGCCGGGCCGGAGCGCGCCCGTGCGCAGGCCGTCGAGGATCATGGAGGCGGCCGCTCGATCCTTCACCGACCCACCAGGATTGTACGACTCGAGCTTGGCGTGAATCTCGACGCCCGGATGTGGCTCGAGCCGCGTCAGGCGCACCAGGGGTGTGTTGCCGATCAGCGACCAGACGGCGGCCCGCGGCCTGTCGCGAACGGGGTCGAGCTTGCACCGGGCGATGCCCCCCGGGCCTTCGACTACCGGGCGTAGCGCGAGGTGTCAGACCGTGATCTCGGCTTCACGCCACGGCGCGAGGGCCGTGAGGGGCCCAGGCGCCCGACAACACCCGCAGCTCGTCATCTCGTTCACCACGCACCAAGTGTGCCGCAACGGACGGGCGGCGTCAACGGCCGTGGCTTTCGGCGACTGCTCCATCGCGCACGAGGTACCCGGCATGGCGGGCGGCGGCTCACGCGGCCATGGAAGAGTCGCCGGGCCCGGTGGTAATATGCCGCGGGACAGGGGGAAGACATGAGCACGAGGATCGGGATCATCGGCGCGGGCGCCATCGGATGCGTCGTCGGCGGGCTCCTGACCAAGGCCGGCCACGACGTGACCCTCATCGATCAATGGCCGGAGCACGTGGAGACGATGAAGACGCGGGGGCTCAAGCTCAGCGGCACCTGCGGCGAGCACCTCATCCCGGTCAAGGCGCTCCACATCCACGAGGTCCAGGGCCTCGCCGCGCCCTTCGACGCCGTGTTCATCTCCGTGAAGTCGTACGACACCGAGTGGGCGGCCCAGCTCGGCCTGTCCTACCTCAAGCAGCCGGACGGGGTCCTGGTGGACTTCCAGAACGGGATCAACGACGACCGTGTGGCGGCGGTGGCAGGTCGGGAGCGCTCGCTCGGCTGCGTCATCACCATCGGCGCCGGTATGTACGAGCCCGGCCACGCGATGCGCACGGACACGGGGGCGATCGGCTTCAAGATCGGCGAGCACGACGGGTCGGATTCCGCGCGGGCGCGCGAACTCGCCAGGATCCTCGGTGACGTCGCCCCCACTAAGGTGACCACCAATCTCTGGGGCGAGCGCTGGTCCAAGCTCACCGTGAACTGCATGGCCAACCCCATGGCCGGCCTGAGCGGGCTCGGCTCTGCCGAGGTCCGGAGCGAGCCCGTACCGCGCCAAATCGCGATCCACCTCGCTGCCGAGGCCATCACGGTGGGCCGCGCCTCGGGCCACGAGGTGGAGCCGATCTACGGCATCGACCCGCAGCGGTTCGTCGACGCCGCGGCGGGACACGGTTTCCAGGCCGTCGAGCGCGACCTGGAGGCCAGCGCCAAGCACGTCGCCGGCGGCCGGCCGTCGCTCCTGCAGGACGTGCTGAAGGGCCGCCGCACCGAGATCGACTACCTCAACGGCTACGTCTCGCAGGAGGGACGCAAGCGCGGGATCAAGACGCCCGTCAACGACGCGGTGGTGGAGCTGATCCACCGGCACGGCGTCGGCACCCTCCGGCCGGATCCGCGGAACCTGGAGCCGCTGCTGGCGGCGCTGCCCCGGTAGGGACGCGCCCCGGGATTCAGAGAACGATGCACAAGGTCGTGCTGCTGAGACACGGGGAGAGCGAGTGGAAGCTGGCGAGGGCACTCGGCGTGAGGACCCGCATGCTGGTGGAGTGAAGGAGTGCGTGATGGCAAGAGAGGTGACGACCTCAAGCACCTGGACGCGCACTTCCGGGGCTCGCGCATCATTGGCATCGACCGGGCCGCGCATCACGGCGTGGAAGTCCTTGATTTGATGGTGGCGGCGGGAGGACTCGAACCTCCGACACGGGGCTTATGAGACCCCTGCTCTGCCACCTGAGCTACGCCGCCGCGCCGGTGACCGAGCAGAAAATCTACAGGCTTACGGTAGGCGAGTCAAGCGAGCGTCGGTCGTCTGGGGGGTCACTGTGCCCGGAATTGTGCCCGTGAGCCGGCGCGCTAACTCCTGGAGATCCCCGGGGGCTCACGATGTGGTAGCGGTCGGCGCGCGGCAGCACCGGCAGCCCCGCCGCAGCGCGCCCTTCGTGGGCCTTCAGAAATCGCTTGGCCTCCTGCGGAGGTGTCTCGCGGTCCGCCGGCAACGCAGGCTCGAAGGCGATTAAACGGAACTACTGGAGATAGCGACTGGCTGATGGAGGAAGCGCCGCGGACGGTGATTCCCGCAATCACCGATTTCGTCCGCTGATCACCGAAAACACCTCGACAGTTACCGCCGATTGGCCTCCAAAGCGCCTCGCGAGTGCGGCCCGGAGCGATGCCAGCACCTCGGGCTCGTCATCGACCAGGAAGACGATCGGGTTGCCCACGCCCGTTCTCCCGTTATGGCGACGACTGATCGCGAGCACGAAGTTTCGATGTTCACCGATCCCGTGCCTCGGCATTCACCGAGCGCGCAGAGGCGGGCTCGGCTCCGCCTGAGACGCTGATCGTCGGATACCCCTGGTCGCGCCACGCGTGGAAGCCGCCCGCCAGCGGGTGGACGCGCTCGATGCCGCGGCGTCTCAGGATCAGCGCCACCCGGGCGCTCGAGGCCTCGTTGGGTCAGGTGCAGTAGAGCACGATGTCCCGATCGCGCGGGATCTCGTGATTGCGCGCCTCAAGCTCTTCGATCATCATGTGGAGCGCGCCGGGAATGATCGCCGGCTCGCCCTCGAAGTCGACCCGGTGGCGAACGTCCACGAGCATCACGTCCTCCCCGCCATCGAGCTTGGCCTTCAGCTCTTCAGGGGTGATTCGCGCGATCCGGATCCGCCGCAGGAAGCGTTGCCGCGCGATGTACTTCCAGGCGATGTAGGCGGCGAGAGCTGCTGCCAGCAGGGCCACGAGCCCACCACCGAGGCGTACCGCGTAACTCGCCACCAGCTCGAGCTGGTGGCGGAACAGCCAACCCAGGCCGATGAAGAGGCCAGCCCAGATAAGGCCGCCGACGCCGGTGAAGACGACGAAGCGCAGGAAGCCCATCCGAAGGATGCCGGCAAGCGGGGGCGCCGCGGTGCTGTACCCCGGCACGAACTTGGCGATCAGGAGCGAGCGCGCGCCTCGTCTGCTGAAGGACTCTTCGGTGCGCCGCACGCACGAGTCGGCCTCGAGTGACATCCGGCACAAGAAGCCCAGGACGCGGCCGCCTCCGGTACGCCCGATCCAGTACCAGATGACGTCGCTCAGGAGCGAGGCGACCGCAGCCAGGACAAGGACGAGGGCTAGACTCAAGCGGCCGGTCCCGGCCATGGCGCCGGCGGCGAGCAGCACCGGCACCGCGGGGAGCGGCAGCCCGATCTGCTCCGCAAACACCCAGCCGAAGACAACCAGGTAGCCGTAACGGACGAGAACGTCGAAGAGCTCGTTCATCGCGCCATCCTGCGCAGGATCAGCCCGCCACCGGTGATGTCATCACGCGCCAAGATGACATTGCCCACGTCATCGGCGACCAGCAACGTCCCGCCTCTGTCGAGCGCCAGCGCGTAAGTAACATAACGCTGTTCTCGGACCCGGCGGCCCTGGGTGCCGTGTCACAGTGCGGACCAACCGTGGCACCTCGCGCCGATCCTGTCAGAGCACGCGGGACAAGTCAAAGCGGAGCCTCGAGGCGGCGAGCGGGAGCCGTCCACCGGGGCGCTCGGCACAGCCCTCCGCAGTCGCCCGGGCTCAGAGGACCTGTTACACGGTCACTAGGGAGAGCGTGAGGTAGATCTCCAGCCCTACTGGACGGGCAACTTTCTGGTTGCCTCCCGGCCGGGCTCGTTGTAACATGCAGCCAGGAGGTTGCCTATGAGCCCGACCGGCACTGATCGCATCGAGCGGAAGATTCTGCTGCGTGTCCCGCGCGCCCGCGTGTGGCGCGCCCTCAGCGACTCCGCGGAGTTCGGCACGTGGTTCGGCGTCAAAGTGGAAGGCGCCTTCGCGCCAGGCGCCCGCGTGCGCGGGGCCGTCACCCTCAAGGGCTACGAGCACGTGACGTGGGACATCACCATCGAGCGGATGGAGCCCGAGCGGCTGTTCTCCTGGCGCTGGCACCCGGCCGCGGTGGAGCCGGGTGTCGACTATTCGGCCGAACCCACCACGCGGGTGGTCTTCGAGCTCGAAGAGGTCCCCGGCGGCACGATGCTCACCGTCGTGGAGTCCGGCTTCGATCGGGTCCCCGTCGCGCGCCGCGCGCACGCGTACCGGATGAACGGAGAAGGCTGGAGGCTTCAAATGCAGGCGATCGAACGCTATGTCGCCACGGCGACGTAGGCCCGCCGGCCGACCTAGGCACGTCGAAAAAACCGCCGGGGCGAAGGCCCCGGCCGGCCGCAGACGCGCTGGAGGCCTCGGCGGCTCGGCGCCGGTCTTCGCCGCGCTCGGAGACGAGACACGTCTCGGGCTCGTCACCCAGCTCTGCGCGGGCGGACCCATGTCCATCGCCCGGCTCACCGCGGGAGCCGACGTCACGCGCCAGGCCGTCACCAAGCACCTGCACGTGCTCGCGGGCGCCGGCCTGGTGCGCGGCGCCCGCGTGGGAAGGGACCACATCTGGGAGATCGAGCCCGCGCGACTGGACGAGGTGCGCCGGTGGCTGGACCACATCGCGGGCCAGTGGGACCAGGCCCTCAACCGGCTGAAGGCGTCCCTGGAGCGCTGAGGCGCCTGAGGTCGGACACGGACGAACATATTTGCCGATCGCGGCGCCGGATCGCCACTGAGCGGCCACAGAAGGAGGAACCCTCTGCTTTCGAGGACCGATGCCGAGAACGCCGGGGCCCCACCGCTCCTACGAGCTGCAGGAGATCGGCCTCGGAGAGCTCCTCTATCGGCTTGCTGAACGGCCACATGAAGTGACGCCGAGGTTGCCGCGATGTTCGGCGGAAGACAAGCGCCGTCGTCTCGCTGAAATCCCGCGGAAGGTCATTTCCATTCCATTTCCATTTCGTGGGGTGATTCTGATCATTTCCGGGGTTTCCTGCGGTCTCGCGCGCCGTCCTCGAAACGCGCGAGAATCCCGAGGAATCCTTGATTCATTGAGTGGTGCCCCAACGGGATTCGAACCCGTGTTTCAGCCGTGAGAGGACACGTAACAGCATGGCTGAGGCGACCCGGGCGAGCAGGGATGCCTTCAGCCGGCAGGTCCCAGCTCGTCCATGATCGCGCCGTGGAGGCCTCGGACGGCTCGCGGTCAGCCGCGGCCGGTGGCGATCACCCGGCGTGGCCGGCGTGCGAGAGCCTGCGGTCAAGATCGAAGGCGGCGCTGATGAGCGCCAGGTGTGTGAACGCCTGGGGGAAGTTGCCGAGGTGCTGCGCCTGGGGGCCGAGCTCTTCGCCGTACAACCCCAGGTGATTGGCGTACCCGAGCATCTTCTCGAAGAAGAACCGCGCCTTGTGCAGGTCCCCCATGCGGGAGAGGCACTCGACGTACCAGAAGGAGCACATCGAGAACGTGCCTTCGTCCCCCGTGAGCCCGTCGGAGAATCCGCCCGCAAGGCGATAACGATAGACCAGCGAGTCGCTGACCAGCTCGCCTTCGATCGCGCGCAGCGTCGAGAGCCACCGTGGGTCGGTGGGGGACACGAAGCGGACGAGCGGCATCAGCAGCGCCGCGGCGTCGAGCGTCGTGGCGCCGACGTGCTGGATGAACGCGCGCCGGGCCGGGTCCCAGAAGCGGTTGAAGACGTCCTGGTGGATTGTGTCCCGCGTCTCGTACCAGCGCGGCAGGGGGGCGGGAAACGAGCGCTTGGTGGCGAGCCGAATGGCGCGGTCGATGGCCACCCAGCACATCACCCGCGAGTAGAGGAACTCCTGCCGCCCGCCGCGCACCTCCCAGATGCCCTCGTCCGGCCGGCGCCAGTTCGCGCATACCCACTCGATCAGCCGCACGATGTTGGTCCAGGCGTCGTACCCGATAGGAGATCCGTACTTGTCGTACAGGTAGATGGAGTCCATCAGCTCGCCGTAGATGTCGAGCTGGAGGCTGTCGAAGGCGGCGTTGCCGACGCGCACCGGACTGGATCCCATGTAGCCCTCGAGGTGGGGCAGGGCCTCTTCGGGCAGCGCGTGACGGCCGTCGAGCCCGTACATGATCTGGAGCGAGCCGTCGGGCTCGAGCTCATCGCAGCGCGCCATCACCCAGCGCATGAAGGCGGCCGCCTCGTGCGTGTAGCCGAGGCGCATCAGCCCGTAGAGGGTGAACGACGAATCGCGGATCCAGGTGTAGCGATAGTCCCAGTTGCGCCCGCCCCCGATCGTCTCGGGGAGACCGAAGGTCGGCGCGGCGACGATCGAGCCGTGCTGCCGCGAGGTGAGCAGCTTCAGCGTCAGGGCCGAGCGGTTCACCATCTCGCGCCAGCGGCCTCCGTAGGTGCTGCGCGCGACCCAGCGGCGCCAGAAGTTCACCGTCTGCTTGAAGGCGTCGCTCTGGTAGTCGGGACGCCCCGAGGGCGACGGCTGCTCCTGCGCGAGGACCACCTCGAGGACGAACCAGGCCGAGGTGTCGGCGCCCAGCGTGAACTCGGCCAGAGCCGCGCCGTTCTCGAGACGCATCGGGACCGACGACCGCAGCCGCAACACCAGCTCGCCGTCGCCCGACCGCCCGAGGAAGAGCACCTCGGTGTCGCTCCGGCGATCGGCCGTGTGGGTGGCGCGCGCATAGTCGAAGCGCGGCTCGCAGCGCATCTGGAAGCGCACCTCGCCCCGTACCGTCTTCGCCCGTCGCACCAGGTTGTGCGCCTGCCCCGCGTCTTCCACGGGCATGAAGTCGGACAGCTCGGCGACGCCGTGGGCATCGAGGAACCGCGTCAGCAGCACGTTGGTGTCGGGGAGGTAGAGCTGCTTGCGCGCGGCGCCCTTGAGGAGCGGCGCGATCTGGAAGCGTCCGCCGCGCTCCGCGTCGACGAGGGCCGCGAAGACCGACGGCGAGTCGAAGTGGGGCAGACAGAGGAAGTCGATCGATCCGTCCATGCCCACCAGGGCGACGGTGTGGAGATCGCCGATGACGCCGTATTCCCCGATGGGTGCGTAGCGACTCGCCATCGTCCCCGAGCCTAGCACGGCGGCGGACGCTTCCGGCGGCCCGGCGTCACCGCGCGAGCACGGGGGTGTCAGCCGCCCTCACGGAGCCGCCCGACAAGCGAAGGTTAGCGAGCGGTTCCCATTCCCCGTACGCTGTCCTCATGGACGTGCGCTGCTGCATCTCGGGGGGCGGCCCCGCCGGCATGATGCTTGGTCTCCTCCTCGCGCGGGCGGGCGTGAACGTGCTCGTCCTCGAGAAGCACGGCGACTTCCTGCGCGACTTCCGAGGCAACACCATTCATCCCTCCACCCTCGAGGTCATGCACGAGCTTGGCGTGCTCGACGACCTCCTCGGGTTGGCGCACCAGGAAGTGCGGCAACTCCGCGCCCAGATTGGCGATGAGACGGTGACGGCGGCCGACTTCAGTCATCTGCCCGTGCACGCGCCGTTCATCGCCTTCATGCCCCAGTGGGACTTCCTCGTCGGCAGCCCAGCTCGAAGAGTCGCCGGAGCAATGCCGGCTTGTCCAAATCATGGCGCTCGGGTGACCGCAAAATACCACTTGACACTCCACGGGGCCGGGTCGTACATAAGGGCGCGTCCGCCGAAGACGCCGGCGTCGAATCTGGCCGATTGCCGCGGTGGAATTGCTTCGGCGGCGGGCCAGTGAGCCGCCATCGACCAGTTCAGGCTAATTCAGGGGGAGGCCGCGTATGGAGATGAACAGGCGAGACGCGCTGAGGGCACTCTGCTTGGCGGTGGGGACGACAATGGGAGTAGCGCTCGGCCCCCGGCGGGCTTCCGCCCAGGGTGAGCTCCCGGTGGGCAGCCTCCTCGACGGCACTGGGCCGATCAACATCTACGGCCGACCGATGATCGACAGCACGAAGTTCGCCATCGATGACATCAACGCGAGCGGCGGCGTGCTCGGCAAGAAACTGCGTCTGGTCCAGCTCGACTCGCAGTCCGACAACCAGATCTATGCGCAGTACGCGACCAAGCTCTTGGTGGAGGACAAGGTCGCCGTCCTGATGGGCGGGATCACCAGCGCCTCCCGCGAGGCGGTGCGTCCGGTCGTGGGCAAGTACAAGCAGGTGTACTTCTACAACGAGCAGTACGAGGGCGGCGTCTGCGACAAGCTCGTGTTCTGCACGGGCGTTACCCCCGCCCAGCAGCTCGGCACGCTGATCCCGTGGGCGGTCAAGGAGTACGGCAAGAAGTTCTATACGCTCGCCGCCGACTACAACTACGGGCACATCTCGGCCGACTGGGTGAAGGTGTTCCTCCAGAAGGCGGGCGGCACCATGCTCAACCAGGAGTTCATCCCGCTCGACGTCGTCAACTTCGACTCGGTGATCAAGCGGATCGAGGGCGGCAAGCCCGACGTGGTGATGTCGCTGCTGGTCGGCGGCAACCACATCGCCTTCTACCGCCAGTTCGCCGCCACCGGCCTGAAGGGCAAGATCCCTGTTGTCTCGGCGACCTTCGGGCTCGGCAACGAGCAGGTGGTCCTCGCCCCCGAGGAAGCCGAGGGACTGGTGGTCATCTATCCCTACTTCCAGGAACTGGAGAACGCGACCAATCGGGAATGGGTCGGACGCTGGCGGCAACGCTTCGGGAAAGACTACGCCTACGTCACCGACTCCGCGTGCACGGTCTGGAACGGCTGGCACCTGTGGGCGATGGCGGTCAACAAGGCCGGCTCGCTCGAGCGCGACGCCGTGATCAAGGCGCTCGAGGGCGGCCTCACATTCAAGTCGCCGGAGGGGGAGGTCAAGCTCGACCCGGCCAGCCACCACGTCGTGCACACCGTGCACCTGGCCAAGGTGAACAAGAAGCGCGGCTTCTCGATCATCAAGACGTACCCGAACGTCCCGCCCACCGACACGATGCAGGTGTGCGACCTGATCAAGAACCCGAATCAGGCGACGCAGTACACCCCGAAGTTTTGACGTCGGGGACATCACCGGCGCCGCCCGGGACCGAGTCTGGGCGGCGCCTTCCCTGCGATGGATCTGCTCGCGGTCACGGCGTTCGGCATCGTGTACGGCATCGCTACGCTCGTCCTCCTCGCCCTCGGCCTCGCGGTCACCTTCGGGATGATGGGGGTCATCAATCTCGCTCAGGCCGAGTTCCTGATGCTCGGGGCGTACACCGTGCTGCTGGCGACCGCCCATGGCGCGAGCGTCTGGGTGGGCATCACGCTAGCGCCCCTGGTTGTCGGGCTCATCGGCCTTGTGATCGAGCGGACGATCATCCGGTTTCTCTACGGGCGGATGCTCGACACGATGCTTGCCACCTGGGGGTTGAGTCTGGTCCTCGTCGGCATCGTCACCCTGCTGTTCGGGCCGACTACCGAGGGCATCGCCACGCCGCTCGGCTACATGACCGTCGGGCGCTACAGCATCGCCCACTACCAGGTGTTCGTGGTGGCGATGGCCGCCGGCTCCCTCGCCCTGACGTGGGGGCTCTTCAACTGCACGCGCTTCGGTCTCGTCGCGCGGGCCACGATGCAAAACGCCGGCATGGTGGCCGGCCTGGGCGTGAACCCGAGCCGGGTCTACATGGGGACCTTCGCATTCGGGTCGGCGCTGGCCGGGCTCGGTGGCGCCGTCATGGCGCCCCTCACCGGTGTCGTGCCCACGTTCGGACTCGCCTTCATCGCGAAGATCTTCATCACGGTGATCGTGGGCGGGCCGGTGATCCTGCTCGGCACGACCACCGCCGGCACCGTTCTCGGTCTGGTTGAGAGTGTCGTGTCCTACGCCTTCACCCCGATCTACGGCCAGGTGGCGATGCTCGCGTTCGCGATCGTGCTGTTGCGCCTGCTGCCGCAGGGCATCTCGGGCTTTTGGCGGCGCGGCGTGTGACGGTCCCGCGCGTGGCGTGGGCGGGGGCGGTGCTGGCGCTCGCCGCGCTCCCGCTCGTCCTCTCGCTGTTCCAGGTGGTCCGGCTCACGGTGTTCATTGAATTCTGCCTCCTCGCGCTGAGCCTCGACCTGATCTGGGGCTTCGGCGGCATCCTGTCCTTCGGCCAGGCCGCCTTCTTCGGCGTGGGCGGGTACGCATACGGGGTGGTGGGAATCAACACGGGTCTCACCATGTTCGCGCTCGCGGCGGCGGCGCTCTCCGCGGCGGTCCTCGCCGTGCTGCTCGGGTACTTCACCTTCTACGGCCGGATCGGCGCGATGTACTTCGCGGTCATCACGCTCACGGTGACGCTGATCCTCCACCAGGTGATGGGCACGACGGCCGACCCGCGGTACGCGATCGGGGCCGCGCGCCTCGGCGGCTACAACGGCATGACCAATATCCCGTCGCTCGCGCTGGAGCTGCCGGGGCGGCCCCCGCTCCTGCTGGACCCGGTGCCCCTCTACTATGCGGTCACCGCGCTCCTGCTGGCCATCCTCGCCCTCTGCGGCGCGCTCATGCGGTCGCCCTTCGGCCGCGTGCTGGCCGCGATCCGCGAGGACGAGGGGCGAACGGAGCTGCTCGGCTACGACGTCCGGTGGCGGAAGCTCATGATCTTCGTCCTCTCGGGCGGGGTCGCCGGGCTCGCCGGCGGCCTCTTCGCCGCATGGGGGAACTTCATCAACCCGCAGGTGTTCAGCCTGTCGCAGTCGGCGCTGGTCGTCATCTGGGTCATGGTCGGCGGGCGCGGCACGCTCTATGGCGCGATCGTCGGCGCGCTGGTGGTCCAGTTCCTGACAAGCTATCTCGGCGCAGCCTCGGTCACCTACACCACGGTCGTCCTCGGCCTCATCCTCGTGGTGATCGTCCTCCTGTTCCCCCGCGGTCTCGTTCCCGGCCTGGTCGGAGTCGCACCGCGCCTTCTCGGCCGGCCGGGGCGCCTCGTCCCGGACTCGTCGTGACATCCGTCGACCCAATACTGGAGACACGCCGACTGGTGAAGGAGTTCGGGGGCCTCCGCGCCGTCGATGGCGTCGACTTCACGCTGGGCCGGGGCGAGCTACGCTGCCTGATCGGCCCCAACGGCGCGGGCAAGAGCACCTTCTTTCGCCTGCTCGCCGGGACGCTCAAGCCGACGGCCGGGTCGGTCCGCTTCAAGGGAGTGGATCTCACGCGGCTTCAGCCCCATCAGATCGCGCGTGTGGGCATCGGGATCAAGTCCCAGGTGCCCCGCGTCTACGACCAGCTCACCGTGGCCGAGAACATCTGGCTCTCGGCAAACTTCCGCCACGGCCGGACCGCGGCGAGCATGGTCGTCGAGCGCGTCCTCCAGGAGGTCCGCCTCACCGACCGCCGTGAGACGCGCACCGCCCACCTCGCCCACGGCGACCGCCAGTGGGTTGAGATCGGGATGGTGCTCGCGGCCGATCCCGAACTGATCCTGCTCGACGAGCCCACCGCCGGAATGACGCGGGTCGAGGCGCGCCGCACCGCCGACCTCGTGCGCGAGATCAACCGCCGGGCGAGCCTGATCGTGGTCGAGCACGACATGGACTTCGTGCGCGAGCTGGCGGCCGGCGTGACGGTGCTGCACCGGGGCGCCGTCCTGGCCGAAGGCTCCATCGACGAGATCCGCGACAACAAGGCCGTCCGCGACGTCTACCTGGGGAAACGTCATGCTCGAGGCTGAGGCGATCCACGCCGGCTACGGGGCGGTGCCCGTCCTGAATGGTGTCTCGCTGCGGATCGCCGCCGGTGAGCGCATCGTCATCATCGGGCGCAACGGCGTCGGCAAGACGGCGTTGCTCCGGGCGCTCATGGGCTTCCTCCGCTGCCGGCGCGGCTGCATCCGGCTCGAGGGCCGCGACATCACGCGCCTGCCGGCATACGCGCGCGCTCGCCTGGGGCTCGGCTACGTGCCCCAGGGGCGCGAGATCTTTCCCGCGCTGAGCGTGCTCGAGAACCTCGAGATGGGCGCGGTGCGGGGCGGCCGGTCCACCCGGGTGAAGGAACTGCTCGAGATCTTCCCGCGGCTCGGTGAAAGACTCCGGCAACGCGGCGGGAGCCTCTCCGGCGGCGAACAGCAGATCCTGGCCATCGCCCGGGCGCTCATGGGCGAGCCGAAGCTGCTCCTGCTCGACGAGCCAACGGAAGGCATCCAGCCGTCGATCGTGGACGAGATCCTGAACCAGCTCCTCGCGATCAACGCCCGTCGCGGCGTGAGCATGATCCTGGTCGAGCAGAATCTCGACTTCGCCTGCGAGTTTGCCCAGCGCGCCTACACCATGCTGAAGGGACAGATCACCGAGGAGCTATCGCCGGACGGCCTGAACGATCCGCGCGTCATCGCCGAATATCTGGGCGTCTGAGGCGGGACGACCCGCCGGGAGGGAGGAGTCATGGCGAACAACGAACAGCCCGTCACCAAAGAGAGCATCGATCGTCTGTGCGCGCTCGCCGACCTGCCGCTGCCGGCCAACCGTCGCGACACGCTCGTCGCGCCGCTGGCCGGGCTCATGGCGGCTGCCAACGAGCTGAATCGCAGGATGGCGGAAGGTAGCCGCCGCGGCGTGCTGCCGATCACCCGGTTCCCCGAGCGATAGGAGGATCACCATGATGCAGGCGGATCTGCTGAACCTCACCATCGCGCAGGCGGCGCCGAAGCTCGAGCGGCGCGAGCTGTCCCCCGTGGATCTGACCGAGGCGATGCTCCACCGTATCGCCAACCTCAACACGCAGCTGAACGCGTACATCACGGTGTGCGACCAGCAGGCGCGCGACGCGGCCCAGGCGGTCGAGCACCTCATCCGCGCCGGCTACTACCTCGGGCCGCTCCACGGCATCCCGATCGCCCTCAAGGACAACATCTACACGCGCGGCATCCGCACCACGGACGCCACGGTCACCGCCCGCCTCAAGCGCGCCGGCGCGATCATCGTGGGCAAGACGAACATGCACGAGTTCGCCTGGGGCGGGACGACCGACAACCCTCACTACGGAACCTGCCGCAATCCGTGGAACCCCGAGCGCTTCCCGGCCGGCTCGAGCGGGGGCTCCGGTGTGGCGGTGGCCGCGCGCACGTGCCTCGGCGCCCTGGGCACCGACACCGGTGGCTCGATCCGCCTCCCATCGGCGGTCAACGGCATCGTGGGGATCCGCCCGACCATCGGCCGCGTCAGCAACCACAACGTGGTTCCACTGGCCTGGACCATGGATACCGTCTCACCCATGACGCGCACGGTGGAAGACTGCGTCACCATGTTCGAGGTGGTCGCGGGCTACGATCCGCTCGACCCACACTCGGCCCAGGTGCCGCTCTCGGACTACCGGGCCGAGATGCGGCGCGGCATGCGCGGGCTCCGCATCGGTCTGGTCCGCGACTACTCGCTCACGCATGTGCAGAAGGCCGTGGGCGACGCGGTCCGCGACGCGCTCAAGACGATGGAGCGGCTCGGGGCCCAGATCGAAGAGATCCCGATGCCCTCGATCCACGGGAACATCTCCGCCCAGCTCACGATCGAGTCCTGCGAGCCGAGCACGTACCACCAGGAGTGGCTGCGGACGCGGCCCCAGGACTACGGCCTGGACGTGCGGACACTGCTCGAGATGGGCGAGATGTACCTGGCCACCCACTACCTCCAGGCGCAGCGTTACCGGAGCGTGCTGCGGGAGGAGTTCCTGGCCGGGTTCAAGCACGTCGACGTTTTCGTGACACCGACCCTGCCGTTCACGGCGACGCCGTGCGGGGCCACCGAGGTCGTGATTGAGAACAACCGCAAGGAGGACATGCTCTCGGCCATCATGCAGTTCACCGGCGTGCCGAGCCTGGCCGGGCTCCCCGCGCTCTCCCTACCCGTGGGCTTCGATCCGGACGG
>WNGB01009195.1_pt1 | contig 14330 bp, 15 predicted proteins | sample 5400681 | NCBI WGS metagenome assembly WNGB01 (sample SAMN13153367, study PRJNA577476) | soil metagenome | isolation source: 115 cm soil or saprolite under grassland replicate 2 | place: USA:California | collected 2016-06-15 | reverse complement strand
TGGTGAGGATCGCGTCGGACGGGAGCGGGTTCGTGCGTGAGATCGAGTGGGCGCTCGGGGAGCGCGGTGACGGCGATGGGCGCCGACGGGCCGAGACGATGAAGGTGGAGAGCTGGGAGGCGCGCGTCGAGCAATTGTCGGAGATCATCCAGTCCTTCGAGAAGGAGCGGGGCGACGCCGGGCGGGACCTGTCGTGATGACGGCGACGCTCACGGTCCTTTTCTGGCTGGCGGCGGGGCTTCTCGCCTACACGTATCTGGGATACCCGGCTCTGATGACCCTCGTGGCTCGGCTCCGGCCGGGAATGATCCGGAAAGGGCCGATCCGCCCGCGGGTGACGCTGCTCCTCGTCGCTTACAACGAGGCGGCCAGGTTGAAAGCGAAGCTGCAGAATTGCCTGGCGCTCGACTATCCGCGTGATCTCGCCGGGGGAAACCGTCAGTGCTGAACGACGTCGTCCCTGAGGCCCGTGGTGAGATCGTCGTGCTCGCGGACGCGCGGCAGACCTTCCATCGCGACGCTCTCGTCGCGCTCGTAGAGAACTTTCACGATCCGACGGTGGGCGCGGTGAGCGGTGAGCTTGTGCTCGACGAGCAGGCCACCGCCGTCGGGGAGGGGGTGGGCTTCTATTGGCGGTACGAGAAGTTCATTCGGAGCCGGGAGAGCTGTTTCGATTCCACCGTGGGGGCCACGGGCGCGATCTACGCGATCAGGCGGGATCTGTTCGAGCCGATTCCGGCCGACACCCTTCTCGACGATGTCGTGATCCCCTTGCGAGTGTGCCGCCGGGGATATCGCGTCGTGTTCGAGCCAGGGGCGAAAGCCTTCGACCGGGTCGCGGAGAGCGCCGACGAGGAGTTCACGCGAAAGGTCCGGACCATCGGAGGGAACGTTCAGCTCTTGGGCCGGGAGCGGTGGGTGTGGAGCATCCGACAAAACCGGCTCTGGTTCCAGACGGCGTCCCACAAATTCCTCCGGTTGGTGGCGCCATTGCTGCTGGGAATCGCCTTCGTGACGAGCGCGGTGCTGAGTCCTGTAGCGTCCGTCTATCGAGTGGCGCTGGTCGGCCAGTTTCTGTTTTACGGAGCGGCGCTCGCCGCGCTGTTCGTGGGAGACGTGCCGCGAGTCGGCCGGTGGCTCGCGATTCCATACGCGTTTTGCCTGCTCAACTGGACGACGGTCGTCGGCGTGACCCGCTTCCTGAGCGGCGCCCAGACCGTAACCTGGCGGAAGGCATCCGCGGGCGCCGCTAACCGCGCGGGAAGACCAGGGATGTCACGGGGAGGGGGCCTGGCTCGACGCCGGTCGCGGGGGTGATCGAGAGTGAGATGCTCGTCGGCTTCGACCCCGCTGGTGGCCGCTCTCCTGCGCATCCGACAGGCTCGCCCATGAACGTTCTGGTCCTGGACGGTAACGCGAGGGCGATCGGCGCCCGGTTCGGCGTGGCGGTGCCGGAGCGGGTGAAGGCGCAACTGCGGCGGATCTTCTGATGGCGAGCGCCAGCACCGTGTACCTGATGTATCACGAGCTCGAGAGGCCGGGACGGGTCCTGTGCCAGACCGCCAGGGGCTATGTGCGCTACGTCGTGTCGGAGGCGGACTTCCGCTCCCAGATCGCCTGGCTTCGCGCGGGCGCCTTTCGAGGTTCGAGCGTGACCGAGGCGCTGGCTCAGGAGCTGGGGGGACGTCGGCAAGTGGCGATGACGTTCGACGATGGATGTGAAACGGATCTGGTCGTCGCGGCTCCGTTGCTCAAGGATGCGGAATTCAATGCCACGTTCTACGTAGTCGCGGGATTCATCGGCCGGCGCGGCTACTCGTCGGTCGAGCAGCTCCGGCAGTTGAGGCGGCTCGGCTTTGAAATCGGTTGCCACTCGATGACCCACCAGTATCTTCCGGCCTTGTCGATGGAAAGTCTGCGCGTCGAGATCTGGGACTCGAAGAAGCTGCTGGAAGACGTGCTGGGAGGGCGTGTCGACCACTTCTCGTGCCCCGGGGGCCGATGGGACCGCCGCATCGCTCGCGTTGCGGAGGAGGCCGGATATCGTTCGGTGGCCACGAGTCGTAGCGGCGTGAACTCCGCGGCTGATCGTTTCTCGCTGGCTCGTGTGGTGATCCTTCGCGACACCCCGCTCGAGCGGTTCGGGCGGCTCTGCCACGCGGATGGGCTAGCCGCGCGCCGCGCGAGGGAAGCGGTGTTGAACCTGGCGAAGACTGTTCTTGGCGACGCGAGGTACGAGCGGTGGCGTTCGGTTGCGCTGCGCGGAAAGGGCGCATGACGGCTGGAGGGAGCGAGCTGAGCGTGCCTGCGAACGGGAGGATAACGATGATGACCCTGAAGTGCCGAATCGCAACGATGCTTGTGGTCACGGCGGCGGTTGCCGGGCTGGCAAGTGATCCCGCCGGCGCTGGGGCGCCTCCGGAGGGGCCCCGTGTGTTTGTAGACACGACGTATGTGGCGCCGGGTGGAAAGACGATTGGCGTTCGAGCGGGCGGAAGTCTCCAAGCGGCCCTCGACGCCGCGCAGCCGGGCGATGTCATCGAGCTCCAGGCCGGCGCGATCTGGCGCGGGACGTTCCACCTCCGAAATAAAACCACTGGCAGTGGGTGGATCGTGGTGCGCTCATCCCGCTTCGCGGAACTCCCGCCGCCGGGCACGCGGGTGACGCCCGCCGACGCCCCGCTGATGGCGACACTGATCGCCCCGGGTTCCGGCTGGGCACTCTCGACCGACGAGGCGGCCCATCATTATCGGTTCGTCGGCATTGAGATCACGGGCGAAACCCTCGCGCCGACCGTGCAGAACTACAGCTTCGTGCAGCTGGACGGACAGCACTACGTCGGCAACAGGAAGATCTACCAGACGAGCTACGAACAGGTGCCGCATCATTTCATTTTTGATCGCTGCTACGTCCACGCCGGGCCGGAGGGCGGCGGCGAGTACCTCCGGGGCTTCGTCTGGAACAGTGCCTATACCGCACTCGTCGACTCCTACGTGTCGGGCTTCAAGAGCCGGGGGGCTGACACCCAGGCGGTGTCGAGCGACAACGGCCCCGGCCCCTTCAAGTTCGTCAATAACTACCTGGAGGCGGCGGGCGAAAACGTGATGTTTAACGGGTCGCGGGGCTACCTGCCGAACCTGATCCCCTCGGACATCGAGATCCGGGGCAACACCTTCAAGAAGCTGCTGAGTTGGCGCCCCGGCGACCCGAGTTATGCCGGGGTGACCTGGTCCGTCAAGAACCTCCTGGAGTTCAAGAACGGGCAACGGGTTCTCGTCGAGGACAATCTGTTCGAGGACCACTGGGCAGGGGCCCAGAGCGGGTGGGCGGTCATGATGTCGCCCCGAACCCAGTACGGGACGATGCCCTGGGCTGTCGTGAGCGATGTCACGTTCCAAAACAACGTGTTCCGAAGGACCACGGCGGGCGTCTCGGCCTCAGGGCACGACACCACGGCCACCTGGACGCAATCGGCCCGGATCGCCTTCGTGAACAACGTCTTTGAGGACCTCGGGCTCTACACCGTGCGGGGCGCGTTCAACGGCGTCCTGATGATGCTCACGAACGGAATCCAAGACTTCACCTTCGAGCACAACACCGTCTTCAACACGGGCAACCTCGTGATGTTCTCGCACCCGCCGTCCGATGGGCTCACGACGGGATTCGTCTTCCGGAACAACATCGTCCACGGTGGGGGGTATTTGATCGTCGGCGATGGGACCGGCTTCGGTGTCGCCGCGCTCAACGCGCAGGCCCCGGGCTGGGTCTTCGACCACAATGTGATAACCGGGCCGTGGCCAACCAACACGGGGGTGTCGCACACAGCTGCGGCGATCCCGCAGGACAACTGGTTCCCCAATTCGGTGAATGGGGTTGGCTTTGCGAATCTCGCGGGTGGGGACTATCGTCTTGTGGCCGCCAGCCCATACCGGAACGCTGGGGCAGACGGACGAGCGCTCGGCGCGGACATCAGCGCGGTTCTTTCGAGGATGCGCGGCGCTCGAGATGGCAGATCCGCGCGGTGACTCCAAGTGCCGGCCCAGCCCGCTAGCGCCCTAGCTGGCGTTATTCGTGAGGACGATCGCGAGACCGGGCGGGTGGATGACGGAGCGTGGCCGGCCGGAAAGCCGCACCGGTGTCAGGACCCGCCCGCCTCACGCCTGATCTGCTCGTGCTACATCCATCGAGAGATCGTGAATGTTGATCAAGTTCTTTCATGCAGCGAGGGGGCGAGGTTGCGCGATACCCAAGGTGACGAGCAAACAATGCAGCGCCTCGGCGATGGGAGCGCTTGCCGTGTCCGACCAGATGCCGAGAGCGGCGATGCAGCCGTTGCTGGGCGCGCGACGCCTGGCTGACGCGATAATCGGGCTCCTTTCGCATGTGGCCTTGTTCCTTTGCCCGAAACAACCCACGACATTTTGCGATAGGTCAGGCCGGTCCTTCCATATTGTCTAGGTTGGAAGTCGTGGAACTCGGTCGAGGGTTGTGTTGGCGGTTTTTTCGTCGAGTGATCCAAGCTGGAGTGGCGTGCGATTCGACGTCCTCGGCGCGCAGCCTGTGCAGGTACTTCTTACAACGTGTGGAGATTCTTGGCGAAGGGTCAGGAGGCCTGACCCGGGCATGCCGGCTGAGCTTGGACGGATATTTACGGTGTCGGAGGGTCACCTCATGAGTGAGCGCTACCTTAGAGAGTGCGGGTCGCATGGAGGGAGGAGTGGATGAGTTTTCTGGCGTCTCACGTCCTGCCGTACCTCGCGGAGCGCCACGAGATCTGTTACGTGACGGCAGGCAGCAGCCGGATGCGGACTTCGTCAAGGTGATTCGGGGGAGACGCTGGAAATGCATGAACATCGCCGGCATAGAATTGTCGAGGTACGTGAACCAGCTTTATCGAGAGCGGCGGATCGATTTGGCGCTGGTGTGGTCCAGTATCGGGTTCCTGCTACGAAGAGTGCCGTTCATCAACCTCGAGGGCGGCTCTGTCTATCACGAAATCCGTCTGTTCGGATCGAGGGTGTCATTGCACAAGCGACTCAAGTTTCTGCCCGGTCTGGTCCACTATGCCCTCCCCGAGGTGGTGTGCAACCGGCGGGCCGCCAAAGTCGTGGTGCCGTCTGAGGCCCTCAAATGGGGCCTCGTGAAGCTGCATGGCCTCGCAGAGGCAAAGGTGATTGTTGTGACCACGGAGTGGAGGGTCGGCATATCGCCCTGTATGCGAAAAATGGAGTTGGCCTGCGGCCGCGGATCCTGTTTGTTGGCCGGCTCCATTTCCGGAAGGGAATCGCGGGGGTGCTGACAGAGTTCGTGAGGCGCCGAGACATCGACGCAGAGTTCTGGACGCGGGAGACGGTCCGGACCGCGGCCGGATGGAAAGGACTGCGATGGCAGACCAGCGGGTAAAGATCCTTGGTCAGGTCAGCCCAAGTGCCCTCGACACGATGGTGCCCAAGACGAAGGTGTTCGTATTTCCCACGTTTTACGAAGGATTCGGCCTGGCTTTGATTGAGGCGATGGCGAGTGGTCACGCGTGCGTGAGTATACGACGTACCAGTCGTCAGAGAAGTGTTGGGCGATAGCGGCGTGTTGGTACCGGCCGGGGATGCTGGGGCTCTGGTAGAGGAGGTGGCGCGATTGGTGGGGAAGCCGGATGTTATTGCGAGTTACGCAGCGCGCGCGCACGAGCGCGCGGGTAAGTTTTCGTGGGAGGAGGCCTGGGTGGCTCTCGATGGAATCATACGTGAGACGGCAACCTCGGCGCGGTAGCTGGAGCGTGGGAGCCGACTTGTGGACTGTTGAGCGGTCGATGCGGTCGGATAGTAGGCGGGAGAGGGTGGTCTGGTCACCTCGTACGACGGATCATCAACTTAGCAGGAAGAGTGCCTCGTTACTGTAGTGTAGGGGATGTGAGTTGCTCGTGGAACGCACTCCACCCCATGGGCGCCGTTTTGTCGATTTTCAACTATGAGCAGCGCAGGCCCCGATCTTCGCGGGGCAGGTTGGAGCTACGATCTTGCGGTTATGTTCCGGCGTCAACAAGAGAAGGCGAGGAGAGTGAAGGATGGGGGAGCTCACTCTTGGGCAGCGAGAAGAAAAGGTTATGCTTTCCGTTATCGTTCCCTGCTTCAACGAAGAAGCCGTCATTCGCGAGACCAATCGGCGCCTCCTAGGGGCTTTGTCAGAATTACCTGACCTAGGCTTTGAAGTGATCTATGTGGATGACGGCAGCCGCGATGCGACATTGTCAATTCTTAAAGAAATGCAGGCCAAAGACAGACGCATCCGCGTTGTGTCCTTTTCGCGGAATTTCGGCCATCAAGTCGCAGTAACCGCTGGACTAGAGCATGCGTCCGGTGATGCGGTGGTCCTTATCGATGCCGATCTGCAGGATCCGCCGGACGTAATCGGGGACATGCTGGACCGCTGGCGGCGAGGAGCGGATGTCGCGTACGGGTTGAGGCACGAAAGGGAGGGCGAGACCGCCTTCAAGCTTTGGACGGCGAAAGCGTTCTATCGCGTGATAAATCGCATGTCGGAGGTGCGGATTCCGTTGGACACGGGTGACTTTCGTCTTATGGACAGGAAGGTTGTGGACGCCTTGCTTTCTATGCCTGAGCGTGACCGGTTCGTCCGCGGCCTGGTAGCGTGGGTTGGATTCCGCCAGGAAGCGGTTCCCTACAAGCGCGCTGCACGCTTTGCGGGTACCACCAAGTACCCGCTTGCGAAGATGGTGCGGTTCGCCCTGGACGGCATCCTCTCTTTTTCATTTGTACCCCTCAGGCTGGCGACGTGGATGGGCCTTTCAGCTGGCGCGCTGTCGATCATCGGAATTCTGTATGCCTTGGTTCTGCGCCTGCTGACCAACATATGGGTGCCGGGCTGGACTTTGCTGTTTATCGCACTGTTGTTCTTTGGTGGAGTCCAGCTAGTCTTCCTTGGAGTCATTGGGGAATACGTGGGGCGCGTGTATGGCGAGGTGAAGCGGCGGCCGCTGTATTTGGTTAAGGAGCGCCTTGGTTTTGTCGAAGCTCCTAAGATGCGAAACGCTCAAGTACACGAGGGTCGGGCGTGACCGCCGCAATCGGGCGTTGGGCGCGACCACTGCTGGGATCAGCGGTCACCGGGTTTTTCCTGTGGCTGCTGTTGCGGCAGTTGAACTTCACTGAGGCTGGTGTCGCGCTTGCCCGCATTTCTTTGCCGTCCCTTCTGGTAGCCTTCTGTTTCCTGGCGGGGGGATATTCGCTGCGGATTGTACGCTGGTGGTGGATGCTGCGAGTCCTGGATCCTCATGTGCCCGTGGGCGCCTGTGGTTGGGCGTTCCTGGTGAGCATCGCCATCAATAACGTGTTGCCCTTTCGGGCGGGCGATGTCGTGCGGGTTGTCGGTTTCCGCACAGAGCTCCGTTTGCCGCCGATGTGGCTATTGGGTACCCTCGTCATCGAGCGCCTGCTGGACCTCATGACGTTGCTGGCGTTCTTCTTCGTGGGGCTCTTGAGCGCTGCGGACGGGGGGCTGCCCGATACCTTCATTCATCTGGCACTGTGGATTGCGGCTGCCGGGGTGGCCACGGTCCTCGGGATCTTGTGTTTCTCAAAGGCCATAGAACGGGCGATTGAATGGGTCGCCGAGCGCCCCAACCTTGCAAGACGGGGATGGTCGGGACGGATAAGGCGTCATGGCGGCCATTTTTTTGCCGCGCTAGGCATGCTGCGAACACCGGCCTTGACGCTGCAGCTCATCGGGCTGTCTACCGCGGTGTGGACACTTGAAGGCGGCGTCTTCGCGACGGTCTCGCGCGCTCTCGGCACTCACGTTTCCGTCGCAGCGCCTTGGTTCGCCCTAGCCACTGGAACGCTCGCCACGTTGCTGCCGAGCTCTCCCGGCTACATCGGGACGTTCGATTACTTCGCGATGTTGGGGCTAGTCGCCTATGGGGCTGATCGTGAAATGGCTACTGCCTTCGCCGTCATTGTGCACGCTGTATTATGGTTGCCCCTCACTGTCGCGGGTATGGCGTACTTCCTCCGACCCGGTGCCCGCATGCTGCGCCGACAGGTGGCTGCCGCAGTATCCGCGCAGGAGAAATGACCATTGGCACGTGAGCGCGCCACTCCACACGTTGTGATCATCGGCGCAGGATTTTGCGGATTGGCGGCGGCTTATGAGCTTAGCAAGCGAGGTGTGCGTGTTACCGTTTTCGAGCGGGACGCCCAGATCGGAGGCCTGGCTGGGAGCTTTCAGGTCAATGGGGTACGTTTGGAAAAGTTCTATCACCACTGGTTTACTAACGATGAACACATCATGGCCCTCGTCGACGAGCTGGGAACGAGGGAACAGGTCGTTTTCCGGCGCACGTGCACGGGAATGTACTATGCCAATAGCTTCTTCAAGCTCTCGAAGCCGCTAGACGTTCTGCGCTTCAAGCCCCTTCCTCTCCGCGACCGATTTCGGCTGGGTCTGCTCGCCTTGCGGGCACGTCAAATCAAGGATTGGCGCGAGCTGGAGCATGTCACTGCCGCGGAATGGCTCCGGCAGATGGGTGGTGACAAGGTGTACGGGGTGGTGTGGGAACCTCTCCTTCGGGGTAAGTTCGGTGAATACGCTCAGGAAGTGTCCGCTGTCTGGTTTTGGAACAAGCTGAAGCTACGAGGTGGAAGTAGAGGAAAGGGCGGAGAAGAGCAGCTCGCATACTATCGTGGCGGATTCGCCGCGCTCGCGGATCAGCTAGCTCAACGCATTGTGCGTGCTGGCGGCCAGGTGCGGACGAACATCCCCATCGATGCCTTGACCGTTGAGAGAGGAGCGGTAACCGGAGTTATCGCGGCGGGCGGCCGCGTCGATGCGGATGCGGTCGTCGCGACCCCGGCCCTGCCGATCATAGCAGGACTGGTGGAGCCTTACGTTTCTCACGAGTACTTGGCGCAGCTCCGCCGCATCAAGTACTTGGCTAACTTGTGCCTTGTTCTCGAATTGGATCGAAGCTTGTCCGACACATACTGGTTGAACGTGAATGACCCTGGTTTCCCGTATGTTGCGGTCATCGAGCATACGAATTTCGAGCCCTCTGACAGTTATGGTGGGCGCCATATCGTGTATCTGTCCAAGTATCTTCCCGAGTCGTCCGAGTTCTTTCAAATGAAGGAAGAGGCTTTGCTGGACTTTACAGTGGCGCATTTGAGGCGAATGTTCCCGGAATTCGATCGGAAGTGGCTCTTGGACTACCATGTCTGGCGAGCGCGTTACTCCCAGCCCGTAGTGGAGCGGCACTACACCGACCTGATACCGCCGCACGATACTCCCCTTACAAACTTGTACGTGGCCACAATGGCGCAGATATATCCAGAGGATCGGGGAACGAATTATGCTGTACGGGAAGGACGCAGTATCGGCCGTACAGTCGCCGATGTCGTCTTACCGCAAGTCAACTCGATATGAAAACGAGTCCCGTCCGGTGCTGGGTTGAAAGGTGGCGCGCTCGACGGGAGGATTTGGCGGTTCGTCTCCGAGTGCCCCAGAAGAGATGTGGGGTACCAGCATGACGGTGGCGCGGTGAACGCCAGAGCGGATGTGCGTACGTGGGGATCACTCATGGCGGCCGGCACCTTGCTGGCGCTCTTATCGGCGGTGATGCTGTGGTCGAGCGCGCCGACTGTGCAACGGATTCCCCGCCGGGATTCATCCATCTTTCTCTATATCGGAGAGCAGATCCTCGCCGGCGAGTTGCCCTATCGCGATATCTGGGATCACAAGGGACCGGTGATCTACTATCTTAACGCGCTTGGCCTGTATCTCGCTGGGGGGTCGCGATGGGGGGTATGGGCGCTGGAATTCCTGTCGCTGTTTGCCGCCGCGAAGCTGGGGTTCATCCTTATGCGCGAGAGCTTCGGGGCTCTACCCGCCATCTGGGGGTCCGCCCTCTGGCTTTTCAGCCTCAGTTTTGTCTTGCAGGGCGGCAATTACACCGAAGAATTCGGTCTGCCGTTTCAGTTCCTGGCGATCTATGCCTTTACCATGATCGTGCGGCGAGAAGCAGTGTTCTGGCCGTCCCTTCTCCTCGGTGCGGCATCGGCAACGCTCCTGCTGTTACGCGCGAATCTGATCGCCATCCCGCTAGCCACTGTCCTGTATCTCGCGATGCGCGCGGTGGCGCAACGGCGTTGGAACCTGACCCTTCCGATAGCGTATACGGCGCTCGGCGGACTGGCGGTACTGCTGGCATGGCTGGCCTATTTTGCGGCCCATCACGCCCTGGGCGATTTCCTGGAATGTGCAGTCAATTACAATATGGCCTATTCCAGAACTACAAGCTTGTGGGAGCACATAACGGCGCCGATGCTCGGACTCTACGTACTGTCGGTACTCAGCGTAATCGCGCTCCTTTCCTGGGTGGCAGGTCTCGCATACTTGATGCGCCGGCCACGTGAGCTGTTTGCTCGTGAACCGGTGTTCTTCCTGGCCCTCATAGGTCTGCCTCTCGAGGTGATGCTGATGAGTACCTCAGGGCGAGCCTATTTGCACTACTACATCACTTGGCTGCCGGTGATGGGCATGCTGGCCGCTGCCTTCGGTCATCTCTGGCTGACCGGTCTTGCGAGTTTTTTGCTGCCCGCACGCCTCGGCGACGGTACTCCGGCACCTCGCGCTGCGCACCTGTTCGCTCTGCTCACCATTATGCTCCCGCTGACGCCGCTCGCCGGCAGGATCGTCGAAGACTGGGCATTCCCCAAGGCGGTCTCCCCGACGTATGAGCTGGTCAATGACTACATCAGTCGCACGACCCGGCCCGGAGATACCGTATTGGTTTGGGGGGCGTTGCCAGTGTTCAACGTCCTCTCTTCACGGCATGCACCGACGCGGTATATCTATCAATATCCCCTTTACACGCCGGGGTATCAGCGTGCGGAATTGGTGACCCAATTCATCACAGATCTCAACGCGAGGAGGCCGGTCCTTATCATCGATGCTTCGCCCCTGGATTCCACTGCGCCACCGCTGACGCCCGATCTGTCCCAATGGTCCTACAAAGGGGGACGACGCTATCGATCAATGCCAGAGATGCAGGAAGCCTATGATTATATTCTGCGTCACTATCGCCCAGTTGCCACACTCGGCGGAGAAAGGGTCCGTGTATTCCGAGATCACCCGGCCGTCTCGGATTGAGATGATGCGTAAGGCACCGCGCAAGATACGTAAGAGCTTAACGACGCGCCGGGGATTCATCGCGTTCAGCGCGATAGGATTGGCAGCGCTCCTCCCGGCTGCATATATCGTTGTTCGCGAATTGACGCCCGAAGGCAATGATGCGGAGGAGGATACAACGGCAGGCTGGAGGAAGTACAAATCGAATCCGGTCCTTGGTGGCTGGCTGGGGACGTGCTTCGATGTTGGCGTTCTCAAAGAAGATGGAGTGTATCGCATGTGGTTCTCCTGGCGACCGCGCCGTAGCATTGCTCTTGTCGAGAGCGAGGACGGGATCAATTGGAGCGAGCCAGTGATCATACTTGGACCGAATCTTGCGACCGGCTGGGAGGAAGGCGTCAACCGTCCGGGGGTGATTAGGCTAGCCGATGGTTACAAGCTATGGTACACGGGACAGGCGAGGGGCCGGTCGTGGATCGGCTATGCCACCAGCGCAGACGGTCGATCGTTTCAACGGAGGAGTGAAAGACCCGTCCTGGAAGCAAACGCCCCGTGGGAGAAAGGCGCCGTAATGTGTCCACATGTCCTTTACGATCAATCCAACAGAGTATTCCGAATGTGGTACTCGGGGGGCGAACAGTATGAGCCAAACGCGATTGGCTATGCCACGAGCCGTGATGGATTGGTATGGACCAAAGACCCTGACAATCCTATTTTTGTTCCCGACCCGAAGAATGCCTGGGAGAAGGATCGAGTCACCGCGTGCCAGGTCATTGATTACGGTGACTGGCACTTGATGTTCTATATCGGCTTCTCGAGTGCGTCACATGCCCAGATTGGAGCGGCGCGGTCGCGAGACGGAGTCCGTGATTGGAAACGCCACGCTGCGAATCCTATCATTCGGCCAAGCAATAATGGGTGGGACAAGGATGCGGTCTATAAGCCATACGCTATCTTGGACGGTAACCGCTGGCTTATGTGGTACAACGGCCGAAGGGGGAAGGCCGAGACCATCGGTCTTGCCATCCACGATGGCGCGGACCTTGGCTTCTGAAACCGCGCCGCGCGCGCCCGGGGGATGGTGGGTGACAGGAATTCGCGCTTCGAGATTGCGCCGGGTGTGACACGGTCAGAAGTGTGCCAGCGCACCGCAAGCCTCTCCATCTATAACAAGGGCCGACCGCGCGCCAGGCTCGCGGTTACATGGGGCGAAACCTCGCGATCGCGTCCCGCGGGTCGGACGGCGAGTTTCTGGGGAGAGAGATGCAGCGACGGACATTCCTCACCATCGCGGCGGGGCTGAGTTTGGGCGTCGCCCGCGACGCTTCCGCGCGGACCTGGATGGCGCGCAAGTGGAAAATCGATCCCCGTCGTGTGCTGGAGCGCGGCAGTATCGGAGCCTTCGACAGCCGGATCACGGGCGATCCGTGCGTGGTGTGGGACGAGGAAGTGCACACGTGGCGCATGTTCTATTTCGCCTCCTCGGCGAACGATCCGTCCGGGCGCGCGCAGCACGCGCTCGTCGCGGGGATGGCGCTCAGCGAGTCGGCGGAGGACATCGGGCCCGGCCAGTGGCATAAAGTGGGCGAGGCGCCGGTCGCGAACCCGGATGCTCTGTCCCAGGGGCAGCGCGGGCACAAATGGTGGGTCATGATGGATGCGCGGCAGCCCAACCAGGCGGCCCACATTCAGGGGCGCTACTGGGCCTTGTTCGTGAGCACTGCGGGAACCAAACACATCCAAGTTGCCTCCGCCACGCGCCTCGCCGGGCCCTGGACCGTGGTGCCACGGCCGATTCTCAGTCCCAGCGAGGAGCCTCTCGCACCCGATGGCAAGCACTGCGATACGCCGACGGCGTACTGGTTCGAAGAAGTCGGAAGGGTGTTGATCTTCTATAAGGCTTACCCACTGCGCGCACAACCGGGGCAGCCCGGGGCGCCGTTCGGCTCCAGCAGTGTGGTGGCGTGGTGGCATCCGGCAGATGCGCTTGCCGTGAAAGGCAAGCAGGTTTTGCTGCCGGGCAACAGCGACGCGTGGAACCGGGGCTGGATTGGCGGCCTGCAACTTCTACACGATAAAGCCGGGTGGTATGCCGTGATGAACGGCAGCCCAACACCGCCGGAGGACCATAGTCATCGTGAGCCCCCGCCATCGCTCGGGGGATGGGCGATCTGTAGTGCGAAGTTGCCGGATTCCGCCTGGTCCGTGAACCGGGAGAACAGCCCGTTCCGCTTGCCCGATCAACTGTCCGACGAGGAGCGGCGAGCCGGGCTCGGCGTGAACTTCTGGCGGCATCATCTGCTCGTCACCCACGGGGGGCGTGCCAGAATCTTCTTCAATTCCGGCAGGTACGGTTCGGAGCAGATGTTTTCGCTCACGCCGGAACAGGCGTAAGTCAGCGTGAGCGCGCTTTTTGAGGGAGGTCCCCCGATTCCCCGGTCACAATCCGCGATGGTCGATCGCGATTCGACCCTCACGGATTGTGCTCCATCGATTCGGCCTTCCCGCGCATCCACTCGATCGCCTCGGTGTCGTAGCCGTCCGCGTTGTCCTGCATGAACGCGAGCGCCTTGCGGTAGTACTCGGCGGCGTGCGGGCGATCGCCACGCGCCTCGTACACCATGGCGAGCCGTTCGAAGCCGTCGTGGACGCCGGGGTAGCGGACGAGGAGATCGCGCGCGGCCTGTTCGGCCTCGTCGAGCTGCCCGTCGTGCACGAGATCGACGACGCGGTTGGACGCTTTGTCGAGGCCGTCGTCGTCCTCCCCGGCGAGCCCGGGCGGTTCTAGCCGGGCCGCGGCTTGCGCCGCGGCTGCGGCGCGCTCGGCGGCCGCGGCTTCGTGCTGGGGCAGGCAACAGCGCTTATATTTCTTGCCACGACCACACGGGCAGGGATCATTGCGTCCGATCTTGCTCATCATCCATTCGCTCCCAGGGAGGTTCCCTTCTCTTGTACCTGACTTGGCTGGCCGACGCGAGACTCTACGAGATGCTGGTGCGCATCGATGCGGATCTGGCCGAGACGGCTCGGCAGGCCGGGTGCCGGGTCTGCTGTCACGGCCGGAGGACTTCCCACCATTTGTCAAGCTGCTTTTGGGCAGCGCCGCTCGGGGTCGTAGAGGGTGCGGCTGGTGAGCATGGCCATGAGGACGTCGAGGGATCGATCAGCGACTCCGCGCAGGGCCCGAGCG
>WNGB01012086.1_pt1 | contig 14331 bp, 14 predicted proteins | sample 5400681 | NCBI WGS metagenome assembly WNGB01 (sample SAMN13153367, study PRJNA577476) | soil metagenome | isolation source: 115 cm soil or saprolite under grassland replicate 2 | place: USA:California | collected 2016-06-15 | reverse complement strand
CGCCGACGATGTTCCAGGCCGAGGCGCCGATCGCCGCCAGCAACACCAGCGCGCCCAGACGCTGGTAGACCGGCGAGTCCGCGGTGAGCAGCGGATAGGCCAGCACCAGCACGCCCAGCGCGCCCGGGATGACGAAGCGCTTCATGTCTTGCCCATCAGGCCTTGCGGCCTGAACCATAGTACCAGCACGAACAGGATGTAGACGATGACATCCTTGTAGACCGGCCCGACGAGATAGGCCGACAGCGATTCGACGACGCCGATGATCAGCCCGGCCACCAGCGCGCCCAGCACGCTGCCGAAGCCGCCGAACGAGACGGTGACGAAGGCCAGGATGGCGAGCGTCTCGCCCACGGTCGGCGAGGTGTAGAAGAAGTTGGCGATAAGGGCGCCGGCGATGCCGGTGGCGGCGCCCGCCATGCCCCAGGCCAGCGCCTGCATGCGTTGCGGGCGGATGCCCATGAGCTGCGCCGCCGTCGCGTCCTCCGACACGGCCAGCATGCGGCTGCCGATGGCGGTGCGCGTCAGGATCAGGTGGAGCACGAGGGTGATGGCGAGACCCATGACACCGGCCAGCACGCGCGAGCCCTCGAAGCGGATGCCGCCCAGGATGAAGGAGCCGCCGATCAGGGTGTCGGGCAAGGTCTTGAAATCCGCGCCGAAGGTCCAGAAGGCAGCGTAGCGCAGGAACAGCGCCAGGCCGAAGGTGCCCAGGATCTGCGCCAGCATCGGCCCGCGCATGATGTGGCGGACCAACAGGAAGTAGCTCGCCACCCCGAGCGTCGCGATCAGCATGGCGGCGACGGGCACGGCGGCGAACGGCCCGCCGCCCAACGCCGTCCACACCATGACGGCGGCGTACATGCCCAGCATGACGAAGTCGCCGTGCGCGAAGTTGACGACGTTCATCATGCCCCAGATCAGGGTCAGGCCTGACGAGAACAGGGCATAGACCGCGCCGAGCAGCAGCCCGCTCACGATCACCTGGACCAGCGTGATCGACACGCCGCTCGCCTGCCTCCCCGCGCCCGCGGTCGCTTACCAGCCCTTGTACGGCAGGACGACCTGGTCGGTGGCGCGTGCCTTGGGCCAGATTGCGACGTACTTGCCGCCGCGCATCTGCGTGACGAGGCTCGAGGCCAGGATGTTCTGACCCTTGTCGTCGAACTTCACGCCGTCATAACCCGTCACCATCTGATCAGCCGGCAGGTTGGTGGCCTTGAGCGCATCGCGGATCTTGGCGGGATCGGTCGAGCCCGCGCGGTTGATGGCGTCGGCCAACACCAGGAAGCCTTCGAGGCCGCGCGCCGACACGTCGTCGAGATCGTCGCCGCCAGTCTTCTTCTTGTAGAGCTCGTTGAACAGCGCCGGAACGCTGCCTGGCTTGCCGCCGGCGAAGGTCGAACGGTTGACCAGGCCTTCGACCGAAGTACCCAGGCTCTTCACGAAGGCCGGGTCGTTGAAGCCGGCATTGTCGGCAATCATGATCGTGGGCTTCCAGTTCAGCTCCTTCATCGTCTTGGTGTAGAGGATGGCGTCCGACGTGTAGGAGATGAAGATCGCGACGTCGGGATTCTTCTCCTTGAGCTGCAGCACCTGCGGCTGCACGTCGCTCGAGTTGGCCGAGTAGGCGATCTTCTGCGTCACCGGCAGGTTGTCCTTGGCGAACTGATCGACGATGACGCTGGCGACGGAATTACCGTACTCGGTGTTCTCGTGCACGATGGCGATCGAGCCGACCTTCTGGCCAGCCGCCTTCTGCTCCCGGAGGAACGTCGAATAGGCACGGGCGAAATCGATGGCGACCGGCGTGGTGCGGAAGAACCATTTGAAGCCGCGCTCGGTGAGGTTGGCGGCGACGGATTCGGCGGTGAGGAACGGAATGCCGTGGCGCTCGGCGATAGCGCTCGCGGTGACGGTGATGCCCGACTGATAGGCACCGATCAGCGCCGCTACCTTCTCTTCGGAGATCAATCGCAGCGCCTGGTTCTGGCCGGCCGCCGGCGTGCCCTGGTTGTCAGCGAAGATGAGCTGGATCTTGGCGCCGCCCAGGCCCGACAGGCCGCCGCCCTTGGCGATCGGCATGATCTTGGCGAGCTCGGCGTTGCCGTTGTTGACCACGTCGGCGCCGACTTCGATCGCCATCTTGGAGTAGTTGCCGGCGCTCGCCGAGTTGCCGCTCAATGGATAGATGACACCGATCTTCACCGGCTGTTGAGCGGCCGCGCCCATCGCCAGACCGAGCACAGCGAGAGCAGCGCCGCCCGCGAAAACCCGTCGCGTCACGTTGTTCATATGCAATCTCCCAGTAGCCTGTTTTCTTGGCTGAAACACTGGCACGACCGGGGTCGATCAGCAAACGCGATAGCGCTCCACGGCATCGAGATCGAGCTCGACGCCGAGTCCCGGACCGTCGGGCAGCAGGATGTGGCCGGCCTCCAGCGCGAGCGGCTTCTTCAACAACTGCGTACGCAGTGCATTGTCGCTCATATCGTACTCGAGCATCAGCGGATGCGGCGGATAGTCGGTGTGCGGCGTGTTGGGCAGGGAGGCGATGAAGTGGGTCCGATGGCGCCGCCCCAGACATGCGGCGCCACGCGCAGGTTCTGGGCGTGCGCCAGGGTGGCGATGCGTCGGGCCTCGGTGAGGCCGCCGGTGCCCGGCACCGACGGCTGCACGATGTCGATGCAGCGGCCGTCGATCAGGGCACGGAAGTCACGCACCGTATGATGCGCCTCGCCGGCCGCAATCGGGATCGGCGAGCGCAGGCGCAGTTCGGCATAACCGCGCAGGTCGCCGGGCGGCAGCGGTTCCTCGATCCAGTGTACGGCATAGGGCTCGATCGCCCACGCGCATTCCAGCGCCACGTCGGCGGTGTAGGCGCCGTTGATGTCGACCATCAGGAGCTTGTCCGGACCCAACGCCTCGCGGGCGCGGCGCACGCGTAAGATGTCATCCTTGATGCCGCGGCCGATCTTGATCTTGGCACCGGCATAGGGATGGGCCGCGGCCTCGGCCAGCATGTGGTCGAGCTGGCGGTCGGGATCGTTGGAGAAGAAGCCGGTCGAGGCATAGGCCGGGATGCGCGTGGTGGCGCAACCGCCGATCAGGTCGCAAACCCGCACGCCGAAGCCGCGGGCGATGGCGTCCCACAGCGCCACGTTGATGGCGGCGAGGCAGGCGGTGAGCTGGTTGCCGACGCCCAGGTGATACATGGCGTTGCGCACGCGCGCCTCGACATGATCGAAGTCGAAGATGCTCTTGCCGACGAACAGCGGCTCGACCATGCGGAAGTATTCACGGGTCACCAGCGGATTGCCGAACGCCTCGCCGACGCCGACCACCCCGGCATCCGTCTCGACCTCGACCAGCCCGCCCTGGCGGCGAAAGCCGCCGCCGCGCGACATGCCGTAGGCCTTCTCCGGGGCGAAGGCGTATTCCAGGCCGATGAAGGTGAGGCGTCTGATAATGTGCATGGGGCTCGGCTTCAATTCTATCTTCCACCTCTCCCGTCATACGGGGGAGGCCGGGAGGGGGAAAGCCCCAGAGGCGATAAGCGAACGGCTGAGATCATGATCCGAAATAATCCGGCAGCACCACTGTAGCCATCCCCCTCCCGCCTTCGCCATGATTGGCGGAATTGCCATTGCCACCCTTCTCACATTGCTCTTCCTGCCGGCGCTTTACGTGGCATGGTACCGACTGAAGGAACCAACGGCTAAGCCAACGCCCGAACCGAGCAGATGAGCTATGACGCGCCCTTTGCCGGCCTGAAGGTCGTCGACCTGAGCCAGGGCATCGCCGGCCCCTACTGCGCCATGCTGCTGGCGCAGTATGGTGCGGAGGTCATCAAGGTCGAAGGTATCGGCGACGGCGACTGGGCGCGCACGCTCGGCACGCGCTACGGCAGCCATTCGGCCTATTCGATCATCGGCAATCTCGGCAAGAAGAGCATCGCCGTCGACCTCAAGACCGACGCCGGCAAGCAGGTTGTGTGGCGTCTGCTCAAGGGCGCCGATGTCTTCCTCGAAGGTTTTCGGCCTGGCGTCATCAAGCGTCTCGGCTTCGACTACGACGCGGTCGCCCAACGCGAGCCGCGACTGCTCTATCTCTCGATCTCAGGCTTCGGCCAGGCCGGGCCGCTGTCCAGCCGGCCGGCGATGGACCCGGTGCTGCAGGCTTACACCGGCCTGATGAACGAGAACCGCGGCGAGGACGGCATCCCCCATCGCGTGCCGGTGATCGTGGTCGACATGTCGACGGCGCTCTATGCCTTCCAGGCCCTGTCGGCCGCGCTCTACGCCCGCCGCGACGAGACGCGCGGCCGCTACATCGACGTCAGCCTGATGCAGGCCGCGACCGCGCTGCAGTCGATCCGTTTGATGGCCTGCCATCTCGAGGGCGGCGTCATGAAGCCCGGCGGCGCTCCAGGCGGCGTGTTCAAGATCGCCGACGGCTGGATGTCGCTGCTCGCCTTCACCGACCGCGACTGGCGCATCCTCTGCACGGCGATGCAGATGCCGGCGCTGGCCGACGATCCGCGCTTCACTACACGGGCGCTGCGGCTCGCCAACGACGTCGCGCTATACGCCATCGTGCGGCCCGCGATCGCCGCCGAGCCGTGGGCAGTATGGACCCGGCGGCTGACGGAAGCCGGCCTGATGCACGAACGGCTCAACAGCTACGCCGAGTTTTTAGACCAGCCGCATGTCCGCGAGACCGGCCTCATCCAGTGGCTCACCCAGGCCGGCTTCAACCAGGCCGTCCCGGTCCCCGCCCTGCCCGGCATGCTGCCCCAGGCCGAGGGTACGCCGCGCGGCACCGCGCCCGTCACCGGCCAGCACACGACGGAAGTCCTGGCCGCGCACGGCTTCGCCACGGCCGAGATCGAGGCGCTGCTGGCGCAAGGGACAGTGGCCACCGCGGCATGAAGACTCTCGGCAAGAAAGCCGTGGTGGTCGGCGCGCTGGGCGTGATCGGCCGCTACATCGTCGACAAGCTTCTGGCCGAAGGCAACTGGCAGGTCGTCGGCCTGTCACGCCGGCCGGCCAAGGCCGCGCCGCGCTACAGCCATGTCGCCGTTGACCTGCTCGATTCAAAGGACGTCGCCCGCAAACTCAAGGGGCTGAGCGACGTCACGCACATCTTCTATGCCGCCTTCCAGCCCAGCAGCGGTGCGGCGGCAGGCTACGCTGCCAACATCGCGCCCAACCGCGACATGCTGGTGAATTCGGTGACCGCCATCGATCGCGCCGCCAAATCGCTGCAGCGCGTCGTGCTGGTGACCGGCACCAAGTACTACGGCGTCCATCTCGGGCCGTTGAAGACGCCAATGCGCGAGACCGACCCGCGCCACATGCCGCCCGACTTCTATTTCGACCAGATCGACTGGCTCGCAGCCTACCAGCACGGCAAGCGCTGGAGCTGGACGGAGCTCAGGCCGCAAACCCTGTGCGGCTTTGCGCCGGGCACGGCCATGAGCATCATGCCGGCGATCGCCATCTACGCCGCGATCTCCAAGGAGCTCGGCCTGCCGTTGCGCTTCCCCGGCAAGCCCGGCGCCTATGACTCGATCTACCAGGTGACGGAGTCCTCGCACTTCGCCAGCGCCGCCCTGTGGGCCGCGACCGAGCCGCGCGCCGCCAACCAAGCCTACAACATCACCAACGGCGACTATTTCCGCTGGCGCAACGTGTGGCCCAGCATCGCCGGCGTCTTCGGCATGAAGGTGGGCGAGGTCCAGACCATCAGCCTTACCCAGTACATGGCCGACAAGGCCGAGCTGTGGGCGCGGCTCACCAAGAAGCACGGGCTGGAAAAGTTCGCCTTCGACCAGCTGGTCGCCTGGCCGTTCGCCGACTATGTGTTCGGCACCGACTGGGACGTCATGTCCGACGTCACCAAGAGCCGCCTGCACGGCTTCCACGACGTGGTCGACAGCGAGGCCATGTTCGAGCGCCTGCTGCGCCGCTTCCGAAAAGAGAAGATCGTCCCCTGATCACGCCGCTCGATCCCGACCGTTACCAGCGCACGCCGTGGAAGAACGGTGGCGGCGTCACGACCGACATCGCCTTCGATGGTGACGTCTGGCGCTTCAGCCGCACGCCCATCGCCGTGGCCGGACCGTTCTCCGACTATTCGGGCTTCGACCGCCTGCAGGTGGTGGTGACGGGCAGCGGCCTCGTCCTACAGACGCCAACGGGCGAGATCGACGTGCGCCGCCCCTTCCGGCCGGTACGCTTCACCGGCGAGACGCCGATCGTGAGCCGGCTTGAAGCGGGCCCGGTCGAGGTCGTGAACCTGCTGGGCGATCGCAGCAAGGCGTGGATCAACCTCACGGTGCTGGAAGCCGGGCGGACACAGCACCTGGGCCCGGGCATACACATTGCCTACTGTCCCGGCGGACAGGCGATCCTGCGCCTGATCGACAAGACTCATGACCTTCAGGCCGATGGCGGCCTCAGGATCGAGGACATCGACGGCGCCGCGACCTGCAGTGCCGGACTGATCGTGTTGGGGAGCGTCTCATGCGTATCGCAGTAGTCGGAGCGGGCGGCGTCGGCGGCGCCTATGGCGCGGTGCTGGCCAAGGCCGGCGCCGATGTCACCTTCATCGCCCGCGGCGCGCATCTCGAGGCGATGAAGAGCAAGGGCCTCAAGCTCGAGAGCCAGCGCGGCGACATCCATCTCGTGCCGACCCAGGCGACCGACGATCCGAAAACCGTGGGGCCGGTCGATATCGTGCTGTTCTGCGTAAAACTGTGGGACGTCGAGACTGCGGGCGAGGCGATCAAGCCGATGGTGGCCGCGAATACCGCCGTGATCCCCCTGCAGAACGGCGTCGATGCCGCCGACCGGCTGGCGCCGATCCTGGGCAGGCAGGCGGTAATGGGCGGCGTCGCCAATATCAGCGCCACCATCACCGAGCCCGGCGTGATCCGCCAGACCGGCACGGTGCTGCGCATGGTGTTCGGCGAGCTCGACGGCACGAGGAGCGCCCGCGGCGAGGCGTTCGCCGCACTCTGCGCCAAGGCCGGCATCGACGGCGTGCTGTCGACCTCGATCCAGACCGAGCTCTGGATGAAGTTCATCCTGCTCGCGTCGAACGCCAGCATCATGGCGCTGGCCCGCCTGCCGGTCGGCAAGCTGCGCGACGATCCTGACATCGCGCCGTGGTTCACCACGGCCTACGAGGAGGTGGCGGCGGTCGGCCGCGCCGCGGGTGTTGCCCTGCCGGCCGACGCCGTCGAGAAGACCCTGAACTTCAACCGCAGCGCGCCGCCCCACCTCATGCCCTCGATGGGCGTCGACCTGTTACGCGGCAATCGCATCGAGTTGCCGTGGCTCTCCGGCAAGGTCGTCGAGCTCGGCAGGAAACACGGTGTGCCGACGCCGACTCACGCCTTCATGTATGCGACACTGAAGCCCTACATCATGGGCAAGCCCGCCTAGGAGATGATGATGCGCCTGCTCCTTGCTGCTCTGTTCGTGCTTTCCAGCCTCGGCAGCGCTGCCGCCGCCGACCTCAAGCTGTTGACCGCCGGCGCCTTCAAGTCGGTGGCGCAGGAGCTGGTGCCCGAGTTCGAGAAGAAGACCGGCCACAAGGTGACGATCGAGAACGACACCGCGGGCGCTCTGGCCCGCCGTGTCGCCGCCGGCGAGTATTTCGACGTGGTCGTGATGCCACCCGGCGCCATGGGCCCGCTGCTCGGCAGCAAGCTGGTCGAGAGCAGCGCCAAGCCATTGGCGCGCGTCGGCATCGGCGTCTCCATCAAGCAGGGCGCGCCCGTGCCCGACATCTCCACGGTCGACGCCTTTAAGCAGAGCCTGCTCAAGGCGCGCGCCATCGCCTACACCGACCCAGCGTCGGGCGGCACCGCCGGCACCTATCTCGCCAACCTGTTCGAGAAGATGGGTATCGCCGCCGAGATGAAACCCAAGACCGTGCTGGTGAAGGGCGGGCTTGCCGGCGAGAAGCTTTTGTCCGGCGAGGCCGACATCGCCATGCAGCCGTCGAGCGAGCTTTTAGCCGTGCCGGGCACGGTGCTGGTCGGCCCCATCCCGCTCGAGGTGCAGACCTACATCATCTATTCCGGCGCGGTCAGCACCGGGGCACGCAACCAGCCCGATGCCGACGCGCTGTTGCGGGCGTTGTGGGGGCCCGACAAGGCGGCGGCGCTGAAGAAGAAGGGGATGGAGCTGCCTTAGCTACTCGTCGTCCTGAGCGGAGCGAAGGCCTGCCCTGAGCGTAGCCGAAGGGACCTCATGCCGCTTGCAACCGGCATGAGATCCTTCGCTGACGCTCAGGATGACTGAAGCTCCTTCACCGCCTCGGTCCACGCCGCGATGGTGTGGTCGATGTCGGCGCGGGTGTGGGCGAGGCTCACGTAGTACTTGCTCTCGCCCTTCATGATGCCGCGCGCGCGCAAAAGCTGGTTGAAGCGCGTGGCCAGCGCCTTGTCGCCTTTCAGCGTATCGCGATAGTCCTTGATCGGCTGACCGGTGAAGACGACGTCGAACAAGGGCGGCTCGCCGATCACCTGGGCGGGGATGCCGGCCTTCTTCAGAAGCTCGTCGAGCGCCTTCATCAGCTCACGACCGGTCGCGAACACCTGGTCATAGGCGCCGGGCCGCTTCAGGATTTCCAGCGTGGCGAGACCCGCCACGGCGGCCACCGGATTGCCCGACAGCGTGCCGACCTGGAAGATGAAATCCTCGTCGGTCATGGCCAGCCGATCGAAGTGCTTCATGATGTCGGCGCGGCCGGCGATGGCGGCAAGCGCAAAGCCGCCGCCCACGATCTTGCCCAGGCTGCAGAGATCGGGCGTGACGCCGTAATATTCCTGCGCCCCGCCATAGGCGAAGCGAAAGCCGGTCACGACCTCGTCGAAGATCAGCGGGATGCCGTGCTTCCTGGTCACCTCGCGCAGCGCCTGCAGGAAGCCCGGCTTGGGCGGGATCAGGCGCTGGAACGGCTCGACGATCACGCCCGCGAGCTCGTCCTTCTGCTCCTCGATCAGGCTTTCCACCATGTCGATGTCGTTGAAGGCCGCGACCAGCATCTCGTCGGCCACCGACTTCGGGATGCCCGCCGAATCGGGCGTCGGGCGCGGAAAATTGCCCGGCCGCTTGGGCGCCAGCGACATCAGCGCGTAGTCGCTCATGCCGTGATAGCCGCCCTCGAACTTCAGGATCTTGTCGCGCTTGCGGAAGGCGCGGACCGCGCGCATGGCATAGAGATCGGCCTCGGTGCCGGAGCAGACGAAGCGCACCTGGTCGGCGCACGGCACGGCATCGCAGATCGCCTCGGCGAGCGCGATGCCGTGGCGGTTGTTGCCGAAGAAGGTGGTGCCGAGCGGCACCTGCGCCTGCACCGCCGCCGTCACCTCGGGGTGGGCGTGGCCCACGAACATCGGCCCCGAGCCCAGCAGGTAGTCGACATACTCGCGGCCCGCCTCATCCCAGATGCGGCCGCCCTTGCCTTCCTTCAGAACCACCTCGGCCGGCATGTTGCCGAAGCTGCCGCCCGGCAGGACGCGCTTGGCCTGCTCGACGAGATCGTTGGTTGGATCGAGGACGGTCTGGACGCTCATTGTTTTAATTCCTATGTGAACACGGCTCTCGCGCGATCATGCATGAGGCAAGCCAAACGAGCGTTGGACCCGGCTCAAAATTTTCTAACCGGGCGTCGCTCCTCACTCGATCGGCACGAAGATGGAATGGCGCATCTTGTCGTTCACTGCCTTGGAGAAATGGCCCTTGCCGGTCGTGTCCTCGACCAGCAGCACTTCGCCCGCGCCGATGATGCGCGTCTCGCCGTCGCTCGCCTGGATGCTGACGCCGCCATCGAGGTTTATGATGTATTGCCGGCGCGGCGCGGGATGCCATTCGTAGTCGTAGGTGCCGGGCGTCTGGCGGAAGATGATGCCGGTGGCGGGGAAGGTCGCCGAGGTCCTGCCGCCGCGGCCCTCGTGCTTCCATTCGACCTCGATGTCGCGGAAATGCGTCTCGCCCTTGTCGTCGACATAGAGATTGTGGATGCGCATGAATTTTCTCCGGCTTGTCGTTTCCCAGCCTGAGCTTAGAACGAAAGCATGCTGAGGAAACCCGTCGAGGCCGCCCTTTTCGACATGGACGGTCTGCTGCTCGATACCGAGGCGATCTACATCGAGGCCATGCAGGAGGCTGCGCGGACGCTCGGCCACCGCGAGCTGCCGCTCGATTTCTGCCATTCCACGGCCGGCGTGCCGGGTCCCGAGCGCAACCGCATGATCGAGGCTCATTACGGCGAAGGCTTCAGCATCGCCGAGTTCCGCGAGCACTTCGCGGTACATGTGCGCCGGCGCATGGACGCGGGCATTCCGCTGAAGTCCGGCGTCGTGGAGTTACTGGACTTCCTGGCGAACCGCGGCCTGCCGCTTGCGGTGGCAACCTCCGCCAAGCGCGCCACGGCCGAGAGCCATCTCGGCAAGGCGGGCCTGCTCGACCGCTTCACGGCGATCGCGACACGCGACGACGTCGAGCGCACCAAGCCCCATCCCGACGTCTATCTCGAGGCGGCGCGCCGGCTGGGCGTAGCGCCCGAACGCTGCCTCGCCTTCGAGGACTCCAACGTCGGGCTGGAGGCCGCGCACGCCGCTGGCACTATGGCCTTCATGGTCCCGGATCTGCTGCAGCCCCTGCCGGAAAACCGCAAGCGGTCAGTCGACGTGTTCCCGGACCTGCACGCAGCACTACGGGTGCTGCGCCAGCACCTCTAGTTCTTCCGGACCGCCGGCTTCCAGCCGGCCTCAAGAGTCATGGGCCGGCTGGAAGCCGGCGGTCCGGAAGACTCAGAACTTCTCGACCCACGGCCGGACCTCGATCTCCCAGCTCCAGGCGCTGCGGTGCTGCTGCAGCGTCGCCCAGTAGGTCTCGGCGATGGCATCGGGGTCGAGCAGGCTGTCGGGCGCGTTGTCCGGCACCGGACGGGTGGTGCTGCGGATGCCGCCGTCGATCACGAAATGGGCGACATGGATGCCCTTGGGGCTGAGCTCGCGCGCCATCGATTGCGCCAGCCCACGCAGCGCGAACTTGCCCATGGCGAAGGTGGCCGAGAGCGCAAAACCCTTCACGCCGGCCGTGGCGCCGGTCAGGAAGATGGCGCCGTGCGACTTGGGCAGCATGCGTCTGGCCGCCTGCTGGGAGACCAGGAAGCCGCCGAAGGCGCTGATTTCCATGGCGCGTTTCACATCGTCCGGGGCCAGGTCGACCAGCGAACCGCGCACGCGATTGCTCGCGTTGTAGACCACGACATCGGGTGTGCGGCCGGCGGCGTCGAGCTTCTCGAAAAGGCCGGCAACGGCGGCCGGCTCGGCGGCGTTGCAGGCATGGGCCTCGGCGCCGGTCTCCTTGACCAGGTCGGCGAGCTTGTCGGTCTGGCGGGCGGCCAAAGAAACGGCCAGCCCGTGCCTGGCGAACAGGCGGGCCAAAGAGGCGCTGAGGCCGGGGCCGGTGCCGACGATCAGCGCAGAGCGGTATTCAGGCTTTTGCATAGGCTCTCCTCGTTGCCGGGGATTCCACGCAGGTATAGGCTTCTCGCAATAGGGAAGGAAACAACCATGGACCAGGCAAAGCCGGTCGGCCGCATCGACGTCATCTCCGACGCGATCTGCCCATGGTGCTACATCGGCAAGCGCCACCTCGAGCACGCCCTTGCGATCCTCGACAAGCAGGGCCTGCATTTCACCGTCGCCTGGCATCCCTTCCAGCTCAATCCCGACATGCCGCGCGAGGGCGTCGACCGCGCCCAGTATCGCCTCGCCAAGTTCGGCAGCGCCGAGCGTTCGCGCCAGCTCGACGAGCGCATCACCGAGACCGCGGCCACCGTCGACCTGGAATTCCATCTCGACAAGCTGACCCGCACCCCCAACACGCTCGACGCCCATCGCCTGATTCGGCTGGCCGGCCAGCACGGCGTGCAGGACGGCGTGGTCGAGGCGATGTTCGAGGGCTATTTCTGCGACGGCGCCGATATCGGCAACGCCGAGGTGCTGACCCGTCTCGGCATCGAAGGCGGGCTGGAACGCGACGACATCACGGCCATGCTGGCAAGCGACGCTGGCCTCAAGGAAGTCACCGCCGCCGACCGCATGGCACGTAACGCCGGCATCCAGGGCGTGCCGAGCTTCGCCCTGCAGGGCCACGTGCTGTTCTCCGGCGCCGTGCCGGCCGACGAGATGGCCCAGGCCTTCCGCCGCGCCTGGGAAATTTTGAAGAACAGGGCGGCTTAGTTCCCTCCCCCGTGTGACGGGGGAGGAAAAGAAAGATTCAATTTCCCCCACGCGTCGTCATGGTCGGCGACGACACCGGCCCCTTCACCGTCACCACATAGTCCGCCGTCCCGCGCCGGCCGGTGTCGAGCGCGATCGTCGTGTCGGTTGTCGCCGACGCCAAGCTGGTGCGGCTGGTGATCTGGGCCACGGCGTTCTGGCCCTGCACCGTGTGGTCGTTGAGCGACACCGTGCCGTTGGCGAGCGTGACCTCGCCCGCGATGTTGTTCTGGTGGTTGACGAAGGCCGACAGCACGGCCGAGCCGAAACCCATCTCGGTGCTGAAGATGCTGCCGACCCCAGTGGCGAACGACGCCAGGCCCAGCGAGCCCTTGGCGACGATGGGATAGAGCGCGCCGCTGACCTGGCCACGGCCGGTGAGCGAATCGCGGATCTCCTCGGTGGTGCGGCCGCTGCCGCGAACGGAGATGTCCATGACGTTGATCTTGCCGTCGACCGCCACCGTCAGGTTGTCGTTGCCGAAGCTGTTGGTGCCGGCCGTGCCGCGCAGCATCTCGCCGAAATAGATGCCCTGCAGGCTGCCCTTGAGATCGATCGTCAGCGCGTTCTTGGCGGCGTCGACCGTGCCGCTGAAGTCGACGGCGCCGCCATAGAACTGGCCGGTGAGCTTGGAGATCGTGCCCACGCCGCTACGCAAGGTGGCCTCCAGGTCGGCATAGGTGATCTTGATCGAGGCGACCTCGACGGCGCTGGTCTCGAGCTTGACGGTGGCGTCGAAGCCGCGCAGGGCGGCGAGATCGATCGGCTTGCCGGTTGTCGCGCGAGGCGCTTGGGGTGCTGGCGTCGGCGCCGGCGCCGGACTGCTCGCTGCCGGCGGCCCCGGCGACACGCCCAGCCAGTCGTCGAGGTCGAGCGTGCCAGGCACCCTGAGATTGACGTTGATGTTGGGCCGCTCGCCCAGCGTGGCATCGACATGACCGGTCATGGCCGAGCCCAACGCCGTGAGGCTACCGTCAAAGGCCACGCGCCGCCCATCGCCCCTGAAGGCGCCGGCTGTCGAGAGGGAGCCGATGGCGGTGGGCGGCTGGCCGGTCGCGGCGGCTACCAGCCGGCCGGCCTCCGGCGTCTGCAGATTGAAGGTCGGGAAGTCGAAGCGGAAACTGCTGCCCAGCGCCAGCGCGCCGGTGATGTGCGCTGTGCTGCCCAGCGCCGTCGCACCGACGTTGCGCAGCGCCAGCGCGTTCAGCGTGCCTAAAACGCCGCCGTTGGCCGAAGCCGCACCGATTCTGCCATTGAGGAGTTTCGGCAGGCCGACGTAGCCGATCACCTTGTCGGCATCGGGCAGCGTGGCGTTGAAGGTAAGGTCATAGCGCGGCGCATGGGTGAAATCGGTCACCGATCCCTTCAGGTCTGCCTTGGCGCCCAAAAGATCGGCGACCTTGAAGGCGTTCACCTTCAGAAGGTTGCCCTGCATCGAGGCATCGCCCTCGACGCCGCCCAGGGTTTGCTTGCGGAAGATGAGCTTGGCCACCTTGGCTTTGAGGGAGAAGACCGGCGTCGCCGGATCGGGCGGCGGCGGCGCAGCGGGAATGAGCGTTGCGATCGCGACCGGCGCGGTGGCCGCTGACGGCGTCGCCGCATTGCCGACCAGCGGCGTCAGCGGCGCGCTCGGCACCACCGCCGGCGCAGCCGGCAGGTAGGCGTCGACATCGAAGCGGTCGGCCTGCAGCGTCGCCGCCAGGGCAAGCGGCGTGGCGAACGTCACGCTGCCGCTGCCTGTCGCGCGCTGGTCGTCGAGCTCGGCCACCAGGTCGGCGATCTGCACGCCGTTGGCCGTCGCGGCGAGCTTGCCCTTGAGGTCGAGCCGCTGCAGCTTGTCCGGTGGCACGCCGGAAGGATCGATCTCGAGCCACGCCAGCGTCTCGCGCAGCTTTGGTCCCGTGACGCTCAGCTCGCCGCTCGCCTGGACCGTCGCCTGCACGCGCATGTCGCCCGGCAGCACGGCCTTGAACTGCGGCACAGTGATCGCGCCCTTGTGGATCTCCACCGCCACGGCGAGG
>WNGB01008742.1_pt1 | contig 14331 bp, 18 predicted proteins | sample 5400681 | NCBI WGS metagenome assembly WNGB01 (sample SAMN13153367, study PRJNA577476) | soil metagenome | isolation source: 115 cm soil or saprolite under grassland replicate 2 | place: USA:California | collected 2016-06-15 | reverse complement strand
GCCTCTGTCCGGCTGGAGACGTTCAGCTTTGCATACAACGACGATAAATGAAACTTCACGGTATGTTCGCTGATTCCCAGCGAGAGGGCGATCTGCTTATTTGCCCTCCCCTCCGCCATCAGTTGCAGGACTTCCTTCTCCCGGGCAGTCAATGGCTCTGTGGGAGACTCGCCCTCCGTCAGCCTGATTCGCCCTTCGTCACGCATCAAACCAGACATCAAGCCTGCCGCCCCCACCCATAATCCTTCTCCCACCGCGCGGACTCCCGCCAGCAGTTCCTCCTCTGTCGCGTTCAACGATAAGACTCCCCAGGCACGCGCCTTTGCTCTTAGCAAAGACCTAGCATCTCCCTTATTATCAGTCAACAATAGAATCGCGCGCTCACCGAGATCAAATTCGGTAATGCGCGCAATAGAGACTGAGGCTAATAAAACCACCTCAGTCTCCATATCTTCCAATTGCTCAAGATCTACTGCTTCACCCGTCACTTTGATATCGGGTTGACCATCGAGCAGCTCACGCAGGCCAATCCGTAAAGCAGGGTTGGGAGAGACAATTGTTAAGCGGATCAAAATGCTCCTCTATAAACATGTCGTTGCGAGGAGCCGCTGGTCGAGTAGAGCGAGTGTTCTTCTCGCTCGTATCGAGACCAAGGCGACGAAGCAATCCCCTCGCAATGACGGGAATTAAATCACACCCTCAGGAACCGGGCGTTTGGGTGCAGCTTTGTTCTCCGCAAGCACTTTGTTCACAAAGTCACGTGCGACCGAAATAGAGATTGCCAGGCTCTGGTCGCCGCCCATGATCATGGCGTTGAGGCCGATGACTTCTCCACTGGCATTGACCAATGGTCCGCCGGAGTTGCCCGGGGCGAGGGTGGCGTCACTGCGGATGACCGGGAAATGTTCTCCATTTCTGGTTTGAGCGGATAACACTGCGCTGACAATCCCACGTGTGACAATGTTACGCTGTCCCCACGGGTGGCCAAAGGCGAAGACCATTTCACCAACGCGCGGAGAAGTAGAAACCGCAGGGAGTGGGGTTAGATTCTTTGCATCGATGGAGAGCAGAGCCAGATCCATATCCGGGTTACGGGCGATCAACTTCGACTCAAATTCACGGTCATCGTTCAGGATGACCTTCGGTGTGTGTTTTCCAACTACATGATTATTCGTCAAGATCAGCCCGTCCGCGCTCCAGATGATGCCTGCACCTGCGCCATGGCGATGTCCGTACACGATAACCAGCGACGGCATGATACGCTGGACGTATTCATCAATCACTTTTGTAAATGTACCATTGAAATCCATAGTTACCTACCATTATTCGCGCTGCGAAGTCCCAGTGTTCTCCCCTGGACTGTCCGTCCACCGTTCGTGCCGCGAGCCCCGTCCTGGCCCGGACGGGACAGGGCACGCCGGTGCGAGACGGCAGGACAGGCTGGGGAGCGGAGGAGCTATGTTCGTCAGCTCCGTAGTCGAAGCGCATTTGTAAAATTGTCCTTCGACTGCACTCCTTGACTTGCACTCGTCGCTCCGCTCACCTGTGCCGGCACCAGGTGCAGGCAGGACGAAGGGTTAACGTTCGCCAATCACCACATTAACAGTCTTCAGGTCGCCACCGCGGAGAACATCTATTGGGGTGGACTTGCCGACTACATCACCGTTCAGGCGGGCGAAAAGCTCGTCGTGATGTTCAACAGTTTGGCCGGCGATGCCGGTGAGTATATCACCCACCATCAAACCACCTTTAGCAGCGGGACTGTCTTTTTCAAGTCCGACAACCAATAAACCGGTCGCTTGCTCGCCCTTTAGCGATTTTTGTGCATACGCCGGAATCTCAACCGTCTGGCTGCGGATGCCGAGATAGCCACGTTTGATGTGACCATGCTTTTCAAGTGTATCCGCGATCTTCCAGGCGAGGTCGGCGGGAATAGTCAATGCCGCACCCTGCGAGAGACCGGAAGTGTTGATGCCAACCACTGTCCCATCGGCGGCGACAAGCGGGCCACCAGAGAAACCGGGATAGGAAATGGTATCGGTGCGGATGTATTTTTCCAACATACCGCGCCCGGTGCGGACAGGTCCATTGACCGCGCTGACCGTGCCGAGGCTGGCTTCGATGCCATTCGTCGTCGGGCGGCCCAATGCAAGGACAAGCTGCCCCACACGTGCGGGTGTCTTTGTCATTTCCGCGGCAGAGGCTGAAGATGAATCTAATTTCAAAACCGCGAGATCAGTCCCCGGGTCCCGACCAGCGAGGCGGGCGGCGACGACACTGCCATCTGGCAGAGTCACTTTGAGGTCGTCATCTTTCTCTACAACGTGATCCGCCGTTAAAATTAAATCGCCAGCATAAGCAATGCCGCTGGCAGGGATGCGACGGCGCGCGTCCACCAGAACGGTAGATTTACCAGCGCGTTCGGCGGCGTCGGCCAGCGCATCTGAAAATTCTTGAAGTGTATTTTTTGCCATGAGAAAACTCCTTTTAAACTATAACATGCTCTTGAGATACATTGGTCCCGATATGGTTTTTCACTGTACGGCTTTGTCTCTGAGTGTCCAACCCCCAAGCGATAATTTTGACAGGATGTAAACGCATGATCTGCGAGTCGAAACCACGTCCAAACTGCTCACCGCCGCTTTGCAAAAGTTCGACATCCGCTTCGATCGCTATAGAGCGCGGCTGCCAAGGCGGTAAGACATCGTCGACAACGAATGCCACCCTCGGATGGCGTCCTGCGTCGCGCCATTTCTTGCTCTGAGCAAAGTTATGCCCGCCGATATCAATGGTGTCCGTCTCGGAGTTATATCGAAACCCAACCGGAACGACATGCGGATTGCCATGTATATCAACAGTAGCTAACCGTCCCAGTCGTTGCTTATGAAGGTAATCCAGTTCATTACTTGTGAAAACGCTCATATGGGTTACTCCTTTGACAAGAGTATAGCTATGAAGCGCTTGTAGTGTATCGCCGAAAAGACTGGTTTTGAACTAGAAATAAGGCTAGGTGGGAGAGTATCAGGTGTCACGTTGAGTTTGCTACGCTTTTCTTAGGACAGGCTATGCTGAGGTCACATTTCGAGAAGAGTGATTGTATAATCGTGGTATGAGGAAACTACGCCCACGAGTACGAGCACTCAAACTTGCCAGAGAAGTTCGCAAACGTCTGACCAAGGAATTGGGCCGATCTGTTAAGGTCATTATGTTTGGCTCGCAAGCGCGCGGCGACACAACCAAAGAGTCGGATATTGACCTGCTTGTAATCCTGCCCTCCATTGATTCAAAAACAACTAGACTCGCATCAGATATTGCATGGGAAGTGGGCTTCGATGCAGGCAAGATCATTTCCGTTATCCCTGATACAAAAGAACAGATGAAACGTTTTGCTTTCCTACCCTTCTATCGCAAGATTAAGGAGGAAGGAATTGTTGTATGAGGCGGGACCAATCGTATAAAAAGGACCTAATTCACTATCGCCTTGAATCCGCACGTGAAATGTTGCGTGACGCGCTACTGCTGAAAGAAAATAGGGGAAGTCCTGTAAGTATTGTCAACCGCGCCTATTATTCGGTCTTTTACGCTGCACTGGCTCTGCTCGTTACAGTGAACGTTGAACCAAACAAACATACCGGCGTACTTGCAAAGTTTGATGAATTGTTCATCCGGCAGGGAATTTTTCCAAAGGAGATGAGCAGAATCCTTCACCATGCCTTTGATATGCGTCAGGCGGGGGATTATCAAAAATCTAGAGTGATTACTGAAGAATAAGCCGTTGAAGTGCTCAATTCGGCTGAAGAGTTTGTAAAGGCAATCGAGGAGAAGCTTTCGCAGGGTTGAACACCCAAACTAGGGCCCAGGAGGGGAATATTGGATAGATATCCTGGTCCATCGAAGAATAGAAGGTGCGTCGCACTCGCGCTCATCGCCGAAAGGACTGGTTTTGAACTAGAAATAAGGCTAGGTGCGGGAAGTGTGGCGCAAATAAACGAATCCCACTATCGGAATTGTATCGGCGTTTCTGTAGAGGGTTTTGTTGTTCGCCAATAATGTGGAATTTTATCTAAGCGGAATTTACCAATCCTTTTTCTTTTATTTCATCATAAGAACGACAAAGTAATTACCCACAATATACTAAAATCAACTTTGATTATACTCTTGCACATTTGCCACCTGTTTCCCTTAAACCAAACCGGGCCACATGATAATTCTACACACGATGTGACCCGTTAACGCAGGTCAAAGTGACCTGAATGTTTAATTGATTCGCGCTGCCTGCACCTGGTGCCGGCACAGGTGAGCGGAGAGTTGAGCGTTCGTCGAAACACGTAGTCGAAGCGCACTGCAAAATTGTCCTTCGACTACGCCGGGTCTCCCTGGCCTGTCCGGCCACGTGTGCTGGCGCACAGTGCCAGCAGGACAGGCGATATGCCCGAAGAACATGGGCTACTCGACCATCGGCTCCGCTCAGGACGAAGAATAATATCACTCCACATAAATCTCTACGTGCTCCCCGTCTTCGTCGTCCACCACATCAATAATCTTGCCTGTTACGCCTGCACGCACTGCATCCATGACGCTAGTCATATCCACGCCATCTACTTCCGGAACGAAGCGCGCGCCGATCTTAATCCCTGCATCCACCATCGAGAGTGGAAGCTGGACAGAGGCTTTCGAGCGGCCTGTGCGAGTATCTGTCACGCGAATGCGAAGCCAACGCGCGGGTCCACCCATACCGGATGGTCGTGGGGGTGCTGGAACGCCGCGCCGTGCGCCGCTCAAAGCTGTCAGTAATTTCGAGCCTTCCTCTGCGCTGATCTTGCCTTCTTCAATCAACTTCAAAATTTTCATTCTTTCTTCACTGCTTGCCATGCTCCACCTCTTTATCCTATGAATACTTGCACGCGTTCGCCGTCTTCGTCATCAGTTGCATTGATGATCAACGGCTTGTCCATGTTTTTTACCATTGAAATCGCCTGAATTACTTCGTCTACGTTAGTGTGTTTCAGCCCCTCGATGTGAGCCCCAAACGTACGCAGGAACCAGCTTGCCAGTCCGAGTGGAAGGGGTAATCCGAATGTGATATTGCGCGGCCAATCGGGTTGGTTGCTTCGGTCCACATTTACATACAGCCACGGTGAATTCTGCGTTCCCGCGCCGAGCGCGATCAGTAAAATACCAAGAACCAACGGTATCACCATCAGGAAGAACCAGAAGTTAAAACCCGCATTTTGCTGGTTGGTGAACATCGCCCACGCGCTGAACACGGTGAGGAAAACTCCGATCCAGAGAGGGATCATGGCGAAACGACGCGCCCGTTTACGGACCTGGTCAAACTCTGGCGCAGCGGTCTTACCAGACGCCGAACCTGCCGCCGGTGGAATAACTTCGATCTCCTCTTCAGCAGATTCTTCTAACGCGCGCATCAAGGTTGCAGCTTGGTCAGCGCTGATCTTTCCATCAGCTACCATCTGCAAAATCTTCTTGCGTTCCTCAGCAGACATTACGAGCCTCCTTCCAATGCAGCCAGCAATTTCTCCGCTTCCTCAGCAGTGATCTTCTTTTCCTGCAACATCTTCAAAATAGACATCCGCTCTTCATCCGAGACAGGCTCACTGAGCGGCACGGGCACGCCCTCTGGTGTAACGTCCCAATCCCAACGGCCAACATTAACCCTGGTATTGAACCGGCGCGTAGTGCGTTCGGCTTGTCTTCCAGCGCGGCGTGTAGCTTCTTCGGCATGCTTCCCTGCTCGGCGCGTAGCGGCTTCCACCTGGCGCGAAATCCGCTCACCAAAACCAGACCAGTCAAAGCCGATGCCCGCAAAGTTGCCAAAGTCTTCAGCAGATTCGCCCGCGTCTGCCTGGTTCGTCACACGGATATCGCCGCCGGCATTCAACGTGACAATGGCTGATCCGTCGCCAAGCGTAATCACGCGTGATGTGGATTCATCATTCTTAACACCTTTCCAATCGACATCGATTTCATCACCGTTAAGGGTAAGGGTTGCGTTTGCTTTCGGCGGCATGACAAGCAAAATATCTTCGCCCGCCGTCACGCTATAAGCATTGCCCGGTTGCGGGTTGAGATACAGCACCACATCTTCGCCAACATTGGCGCTAACATTCCCGCGCACATCGCGTAAAGCCAGATCATCCGAAATCGAGTCAATTGCGACGTGTCCACCCACCTCGCGAATGGATGCATCGCCATGTACGGCTTTCACACTCAAGCTTCCTTTTGCGCCGCGCAAACTGAGATCTGCATGGACGGTGTCAATCGAAACTGTGTCCACATCGCGGATGGAAAGATCGCCATGAATTTCCTGGAGTGCAATTCCACCCATAATACTTTTTAGAGCCATATCGCCATTTGCAGAAGCGACAGCAATCGAGGCGCCGCGTGGCACCCGCAGGGACAGATCATCGTTACAGGAGACGCGTACCCTGTCACCATCCTGTTGGACGTTTAGTTCATCTTCATCGGCCTTGAAAAGGATATCTTCTCCTTCCCAACCGACGATGCTCAAGTCACCGCTGATGGAGTCGATCTCAATCTTTGGGGTTCTACCAGCAGAAATTTTCTTTGCCATTGTTTATTCCTCCTCGCCGCGCAGGATGCGCATGGCTTGCTCAGCGCTAATTTTGCCAGCTTCCAGGTCAGCGATTACACTACTTCGCCTCTCCGCATCTACTTCAGGAGATTCGTCTTTGCCCGGTTCATAGCCGAGAGCGCGAATGACCTCATGCAGGCGATTGCGGATGGTTGGATACGAAAGCCCGATCTCTTGCTCCATACGGTTGATCTTGCCTTCGCAACGAACGAATGTAAAGATGAATTCCATTTGCTCAGGGGTTAGATTCGCAAAATGTCCCGAAGCAAAATGGCCTTCGATGGATGTGTCGCAGTTCGGACAATGCAATCGAACGACTTCCAGTTCAGATTCACAAATCGGACAACGAGTTGGTGCAGGTCGCATAGTTCCTCCAAATAAGTTTTCCGTCATTGCGAGGAGGGTATTCGCCTGCCCCGATGCCCTTTCGGGGTCCCGACGAAGCAATCTCCACTTGCTAGTTAGAGATTGCCTGGTCACTGTCCTTCGACTTCGCTACGCTCCGCTCACACGTGCCTACGCATACCTACCCTGCCGGTAGGCACGGGCGGTGCAGGCAGGACGAAGTTTCCTCGTGATGACGAATAATTATGTAATCTCAGCTATCGCCTTCATTTCATTCTGTGCTCCTCGCATTCGATGCAATGCGAGGAAGCCAATGGTAGATAGCATACCAACAAATCCGGCTGCATACCACAAAAAATTAGGATGAGGGCCATCGAGAATTACGCCAGCCAGGTATGGACCCAGCGCGTACGGAATACCCCAAGAAAAACCAGAGACAGCCATATACCGTCCACGCATATCTTCAGGGGCAAAAGATGCTACGAGTGCTTGTGAGATCGGCGCGATGACCATTTCACCAATTGTAATGATTATCATCGCCACAGCAAATAACCAATAAACGGAGACATACCCGTACATCGAAAAGCCAATCACGTATAGGAATGTACCTAAAGCCATGATCAACATCGGCGGATATTTTACGACTCGACGAGTGATTGGGAATTGCATCAACACAACCATAGCAGCATTCAAGCTGAGAAGCATACCATACCCTGATTCAGGCGTGCCGTGCTCATTGCGCAAATAGACGCCAAGTGTGGTGTTCATGTTCATGTAAGTGAACACTCCAAGCATGACTGCACCAAGAAAGAGCAGAAACGCTCCATCACGGAAAACTTTTCCATAGCCGCTAAAGCTGCTTGCTACGGTCTCTTTCGGCGCATCGGGATGAGCCTGAGGCTTGGTCTCCGGTAAAAATAACGCGATCAGAATAACGGTCAGAAGAGAGATCGCTGCATCAGATAGGAATAATAATAAATAGGAACGCGCTGCCAACAACCCGCCGATTGCGGGGCCAATCGTCACCGATAAATTGAATGCCACCCGAATGATTCCATAACCGTCTGCGCGCTTCTCTTCGGGCAGGATGTCCGCAACCATCGCCTGATGCGCAGGACCAGCTACGTCTGTCAAAAGACCGATGAGAAGGGCCAGCACGAAGAAGAATTCAAACGAAGGTGCAAAGCCCATCGCCACCGCGCTAAAGGATGAAGCGATCAATCCGAAGATGATGATGCCTTTACGGCCAAAGCGATCTGTGAGCGCGCCACCAATGGTAGAGCCTGCAAAAGAGGAAAGCGAAAATGTTGCAAAGAGCACGCCTACATCAGTCATGCTCACATTGAATTTGCTGGTAAGATAGAGGGCAAAAAATGGGAAGATCAGCGCGCCACCGACGCGGTCGATAAAAGTCACGACAACAACGATCCAGAAGTTGCGCGGATATTCGTGATAGATGCTGGAAACCTTTGCAAGCGTGTTCTTAAACATTCGTTCTCCACAAATTGCCTTAGCTCTTTCGGTGGCTAAGCCACCGAAAGAGCATGATAAAAGCTATCGAGCCGCGCCCCGCAATAAATTTGTGGAACTGTTCTTAGCGGCAGCGCGGCGTTTTCGTAACTTCTCGCCTCCAGCAACCATCCAGTCACCGAGTGTAGCGAGGTTTTTATCTAGCAATTTCTCCTGACCTTTTGTGGCTTTTTCCTCCAGCCGGATCGCTGCCATTTCTTCCTCGATCTTCTTCCGGTTCAGTTCAGCTATCTTTTCAAGAAATAAGTTGTCCATCAGAAACTCCTTTTGAGTGGTAAAGGCAATCTATAAGGCAATTAAGGTGTTTTGTCTAATTTCTTACATCATTATACTGATTATTTATATTTTGTCAAGTACTAATTAATAATATCAATTTGTTCTTCAAGATAATTGAAAAAATGGTCTAAATTTTCAAATCTTAGCAGGAGATGGCATGATTCGCGCCCTTTTTTATACCCCAGGAAAACCTGTCCGCATGGATATTCCCCCTCGGGAGTTTCAACGCCTCATCCAGGACCCTAAAAGCCTGCTCTGGATCGACTTCTTCGGTGAATCCGCAGAGATTTCCGAACCTATTCTGCTCGGCTTTGGGTTTCACCAACTCGCCATAGATGATGCACTAAAAGAAACTCATATCCCCAAAATTGATGATTGGGGCGAATACTTATATCTTGTATTAAATGTAATGAACCATCAACAGGATAATGGGTCATTCCATCCAGAAGTGGATGAACTGGATATCTTTCTGGGAATTAATTACGTCATCACACTTCATGATAAACCGATTGCTTCTATTGAAGATACCTGGGTCGCATGCCACCGCGATGAACGCCATCTTCAGGAAGGTGCCGATCACTTGCTTTACCGGATCATTGATGCACTTGTGACCGCATACATGCCTATTGTAGAGGAAATTGATCAGCAAATTGATCATGTTGAAGACCAAGTATTTGACCGCCCGACTCCCGCGACCCTTGAACAAATTTTTGGCCTTAAGCGCGTCTTGCTTGCGATGCGCCGCATCCTGCTCCCCCAACGCGAAGTATTAAATAAACTTGCGCGCGATGATTATCGCCTGATCGACCCAAAAGACCGTATCTTCTTCCGCGATATTTACGATCATCTCGTACGGTTACATGATTTGAATGAAAGTTTACGCGATCTTGTTGGCGGTGCATTGGATACTTATCTTTCTGTCATCAATAATCGCATGAATGAGATTATGAAAACATTGACGATCATCACTACCCTTTTCATGCCGATTACATTTGTCACTGGTTTTTTTGGAATGAACTTCTTTGAGCCTGTCGCAAATCTATTTGGCTGGACTTCGCGAGAGGCTTTCCTTATAACCATGGTTATTCTTGCCCTCCTGCCTGTAGGTATGTATATGTGGATGCGCCGCCGGACGTGGGTTTAGAATTTGTGATAAAAAACGCAGTTTTCCATCTTGACACAGAACAGACGTTCGAGTATCATTCCTAGCACAAATGAGCGATTAATGAATACCTATGCCAGTTACTGGCAGGAGGCAGCTATGATGATGGTTCGAAAAAGCAAAGGTCTGGGCGAACGCCACCAGAAGATTATTGAGTTTATCCAAGATTACCAGCGTAAAGCTAAACACCCACCATCCATCCGCGAAATTGGGGAGAATTGCGGAATTTCCTCAACTTCAGTCGTTAATTACTATCTTGATCAATTGGAAAAGACTGGTCACATTGAGCGCGACCGCAAGATCTCACGTGGGGTACGTCTTACCGGCTCTACGCCTTTAGGTGATTTGCTACGTATTCCTGTGCTTGGCCGTATTCAAGCGGGCGTACCAATCCCCGTACCCTCTGGATCGGACTTTTCGAGCTTTACCGCTGACGACTCTGTTGACATTGCGATGTCCTTAATGCCCTCGAAGGAAAAAGGCAAAGACCTGTTCGCCCTTGAAGTGCAAGGAGAGTCAATGGTGGACGCTATGGTCAATGACGGCGATATCGTTATTATGAAGCCAGCACAGGAAGCGAAGAACGGTGAAATGGTCGCAGTGTGGCTTCCGGATAGAAACGAGACCACCCTAAAGTATTTCTACAAGGAAAGAGACCGTTATCGCCTGCAGCCCGCGAATCCCACCATGCAGCCGATTTACGTTAGCAAGAATGACCCGCTGGAAATCAAAGGCAAAGTTGTGATGGTCATTCGCAAAGTGGATAATTTCGCGGCCTAAGCAAGAGCAAATGCGAAAGAGACGGCTCAAGGCCGTCTCTTTTTGATTCTTATGGTGTATAACTTAATGACAAACTGTTCAACCACAGAGAGCACAGAGTCTACAGAGATTTTAATGATTTTCTCGGTGGGCTTGTAGTGAATTCTCTTATCAGTTTTGAGGAGGTATACATGTATGGCACAGTTGCACGATTCCGAGTTAAACCCGATATCAACAAGGAAGAATTCAAAAGAAGAATGGATAGCTTTGACTCCTCGAAGATCGAGGGCTGGATCGCCGATTACATTTTCCAGACTGATGCAGATTCCGACGAGTTCTACCTGGTTGCAATCTTCAAAGATAAAGCGTCGTATCAGGCAAATGCTGATGACCCCAGCCAACATGAACGCTATATAGTCTTTCGATCTTTTCTCATTGATGATCCGGTGTGGAATGACGGAACGATCATTTCGGCAACAGGGCCGGGAACAAAACAGTAGACGCTCAAATCAAAAGACGGCTTTTTACAGCCGTCTTTTGATTGAAATCGTTATTTGATTTTAATCCGTGGTTTCTTGCCACCTCCCCCAGTTGGGGCACTCGCGGCATTTGCCATCTTTATCCTTTCCTTTTCCTTCCCACCACTAAACAAGCCACTACCACGTGAGATCAAGAATGGAACGAACAGAAGCATGAGCAAACCGACGAGTATCATCACAAATACAGGCCATGAACGAGATGATATCTCTGGCAGGACTCCACCAGGGTTATATTTCGTCTCTGCAGAGACTCCTGGGCCCACTGAGACACTTAGTCCGCGGTTTACGCCATCGCGTAATGTAGAGGGTGAAACATAAGTAATTGCGTATTCACTCTGAAGATTACGTCCATATTGTTGGTATAGCGAGCTCAAAGACTGAGCATCTGCGGCAAAGCTGTAGAGACCACCAGCTTTTTCAGATAGTGATTTCAGGTTGGCCTCATCAAGTCCTGTCTGGCCGGTCATGCCTGCGTCACCAAAGCCAATAGCTGAAATGGAGAGTCCGCTCGGGCCAATGCTTGTGACCACATCATCGGCAGTGCTATGACTCTTGTTATCCAGTCCATCAGTCATAACGAGGATTGCTTTTCGGCCGGAAACGCCTTCGAGAGCCTTTTCAGCCTCGATCAAAGCATCGTACATGGCTGTGTCACTACCGGTCTGCAATCCATCAATCGCGCTGGTCAGTGCCGCAGTATCTGTGGTGACTAGCTGGACCGTATATACTTGTGTGTCGTAGGTGATCAATCCAGCCTGATCACCCGGCCGCATCTGGTTAACATAAACTTTGGCCGCTTCTTTTGCAGCAGCAAGTTTGCCATTTTTATCCATGCTGCCGGAGATGTCTATTACCAACATGGTTGTCAGCGGATCGGCCTGCCCTTGTCCGCCACCGCTAACTTCCACAGGTGTCATCGCCTGGCCATTCTCTTGAATCTGGATCGTTGCTGGGTCAATGCCGACCGGCTCGCCAGCTGTATTTGTAACAGAAACGTAGACCGTCACATTCGGGAATTTGGAGTTATCCACCTGCGTAATGCGCACCTGCGTGTCACTCTGCGCGAAAGCTGTCAGCGTGGATGGGCTCAGGAGCAGCGCGAGCAGGCTAAACGTTAGAATGAGGCGGTAGCATATCGTCTGCATGGCTACCTCTTTTCGTGATAAACCATCTCAGTATTGCCCATGCGAATCTTTTGTCCATTCGCTAACTGGGAGCGTTCAATTTTTCTCCCATTAATATAGGTCCCAGCGAGACTCATATCTTTGAGAGAGAATGCTATCCCATCACCAGTCAGCATGGCATGTTGAGGGGCAATATCGGGATCGGGTAAAACAATCTCGGATTTAAGCGGGGAACTACCAATCGCTACTGCCGGGCCTCCTGCCTTCATAAATTTGTCAAGAATGAACTCAGTGCCTTTGAGTTTGCCGGATGTAACTTCCAGCCAGGCGCGCGAGAGTAAGACCGCGATGAGCGAGATGAATGCTCCAACCGAAGCGCCAAGAAGCACAAGTCCCGCGGCTTTACCGGTAAGCGGGTCACTCAGCCAGTTGTGCGCGCTTTCGAGCAGTACGCCTCCAAGTGCGCCGCCAATTAATCCGCCGAGCATCCCTTTCCATATCTGGTTCCTGCCAACAATGCCTTCAGCCAGCCCGATCAATAGGCCGAAGATCGCCCAACCAAGCGCGCGTCCGAAGATACCGGCTCCTACCGCTTGAAAGAGAAATTCACTCAGAGGTAATCCAATGCCTCCGGCAATCAGCCCAAGCAAGGCACAAAACAAACCTGATTTGACGGCTTGTACAATGTTACGGGTGAGCAAGCCCTCTGTGATGCCGATAAACAAGCCGATGATCAAACCGACCAGCGCGCCAACGACCACTTCACTCATATACAGGTTAGATACAAATGACAGGCCTAGATAATCACTTAGCTGCCAGCCAATCAAACCGCCGAGCGCGCCCAATATGGCATAGTAATACGTTCGCATATGTCTGCTCATAAATTAGCCTCCATTACTTTCATCTTCGGAACCTTGAAGGTTCTTCCAGTTCACCATCGTTCTTCCCAGATTGCCATTTAGTTCATAAAACCCAAAATAACGTGTTGGGTCGAGTGCGCCATCGTCACGACGGACAAAAAATCCGGCGAGTGAGGAATGCGGTTCAACCACTAATGCCACTTGCCATAGCTCAGGGAAGAAATTATGGTGCAACCAGGTGTCATAATGCGATAAGAAAATACCCATGCGCGGATGAGTGTGATACCAGCCGACAATTCTTTTTCCGACATGGTTTTTTTCAACTTCATCGTGAAAATCCATGATTGTGTCTTTTGTAAAGGTCAAGTAAACACTGCCCTGACGTGTATGACGGGCAGGCAACATATGTTGCACGACGATAAATTGCTCGCCGCTATCACGGTCTAGACACCAAAGGCCAACCAGTGCGCCACCCACTTCGTCGTCCAGTTCGCTGGCCGAATGCAAACTGATACGACAATACGCCGACTGCGAAAGAAATATCTTAACGAGTGGCCGTGCACCCTTGTATTCATGAGGTGATTCCCAGCGCTTGGATCGCGCAAGCGGCATACAGGCGGTTCTGGGCCTGGGGGTAGTAGGAGCAGAGATACGAATACTGATGCCTGCCATGTATAAATCCAATCCTGAGAGATTTTCCGGGCCGCCCTGATGTGCCGGAGAGCGGCCCGGAAAATGGGTTATCCCGCGGTAACGTCTGCGGTCATCATCAGACGGTCGTTTTGCGGAATCCCCGCCTGAGAGAGGGTTTCATCCTCTTTCAGTTCACGGCCAAGTGCTTTGCTATCCAACCGGTAGGACATAGGGCGTCCATCGGGACCGGTGGTAGGTAGCTCCAGTGAAGTAGTCAATTCCGGAAGCAAATCCTTCACAGACACATCATCGGGAACCTCAGCATTGCGACTGCCTCCTGAAGGAAGCACGACAGTGACAGGTATATCAGACATAGTTATCTCCTTTTTATAGTGGAACGAATACGGATATCTTTATCTGCGCGCAGCAATTGCCTATTTCAATCGAATGACAGGTTTCTTCTTTGTATCAACTGGTTTAACCTTCACTC
>WNGB01008741.1_pt1 | contig 14331 bp, 14 predicted proteins | sample 5400681 | NCBI WGS metagenome assembly WNGB01 (sample SAMN13153367, study PRJNA577476) | soil metagenome | isolation source: 115 cm soil or saprolite under grassland replicate 2 | place: USA:California | collected 2016-06-15 | reverse complement strand
TCCAAAGAGCCCGCTCAGCGCTTCCCGACGATGGAGGAGCTTGCCACCGCCGTGTGGCCCGAGCAGCCGGTCGCGGCTCCCAAGGCGGGGCAGCGGAGCAGCCACCGCCGGCCGCCGCCGCGCACGGGCGCGGCCGCGGTAGCCACCGACGCGCCGACCGAGGTCACGACCGCGCCCACGACGCCGATGCCGCGGGCTGCGATGAAGGGCGCGCCGGCCAAGAAGAAGAAGGCGGGCGTGGGCGTGGTCGTCGGGATCGCGGTCGTCGCGGTCGCCGGCGTGGGCGGTTACGTCGCGCTGAGCGGCAACAACGCGCCGCAGGGAACGCAGCAAACCGGGCAAAGCGGCGTCACGCCGGTGGAGACGGTGCGGGTGACTGCACCGCCGCCCACCGATTCGACGTCCGCCCGGCGGCCGCCGCCGCGCCGCGGAGGGGGGGGGGGAACACAGCGTCAGACGGTGACCCAACCGCCGCCGGCGGCCGAGGGCTTCATCACGGTGAACTCCGATCCCCCGGGCACGGTGTTCATCGACGGCCGCGACGTGGGCCCCACACCGGTGGTCGAGTTCAGCGTGCCGGTGGGGCGCCACACCATCCGCGTGGAACGGGCCGGCTACAAGACGCGGAGCGAAAGCGTGGACGTGGCGCCCAACACGCCAGTCCGCAAGAACTGGGTCCTCCAGCCGGAGGGGTCGGAATGAGCCGTCGCATCGCGTCGCTGCTCGCGGTCCTCGCGTTTACCGTTCCCGGCTGGGTTGCGGCGCAGACCGTGCAGAACGCCACCCTGCGTCGGGCGCAACAGGCCTCGCAGAACCTCGAGTACCGCCAGGCGCTGACGCTCTGCCAGGCCGCGCTGCGCGAGCGACTCACGGGGTTCGAACGGGCACGGGCCTACGAGCTGCTGGGCTTCACCTACAGCGCGATGGACTCGATCCTCAGGGCCGTTGATGCCTTCAAGCAGGTGGTATTGCTCGAGCCCGAGCGCGAGCTGGATCCGAACCGCACGTCGCCCAAGGCGCTGAGCGCCTTCCAGGTGGCGCTCACCCAGGTGCTCGTGGTGCGCCAGCTGCGCGTGGACAGCACGAAGTTCGTCGGCGGGCAAGGTGCGGTGGGGCTGCGCTACACCGTCACCCAGCCGGCCCGCGTGGTGACTCGCGTCGTGGGCGGCTCGACCGCGCTCAAGATCGACTCCACGGTCGCCAACGGACAGGTCAACCTGCGGTGGCCCGCCCGGCTGCCGAGCGGCGATCCCGTGCCCTCCGGCACCTACACGGTCGTGGTGGACGCCACGATCGGGCAGAACAGCTTCTCGGCGTCGCAGCCGATCCGCATCACGCACGGAGCGGTGGATACGCTCCCGCTCCTGACCGCCCTCCCCGGCTACGAGTACCTCCCCGAGACGGAGGTGCCGCCCAAGAGCTCGAGGCCGATGGGGTTGGCGCTGGTGTACACGGGAGTCGCATTGGCGGGGACGGCCGCGTTGAGCGAAGGGGACCTCGGATCGACGTCGCTCCGGGAGGCGGGCGCGATCGGGACCGGAGTCGTCCTGGCCGGGTTCATCATGACCCTGAAAAAGCCGGCGCCGCAGCCGGCGCGCGGCAACATCCTGTACAACCAGCTGCTGCGCGAGCAGATCGCGCGGCGCAACGCCGAGATCGCCCAGGAGAATGTGCGCCGGCGCCAGCAGGTCGAGGTGACGGTGGTCCCGCTGCCCAAGCCGGGGGCGGGACGATGAAGGCGCTCTGTCTGGTCGTCGTCGCGGTATGTTTGACCGCCATACCGCCCGGCCCTCTGTCCGCGCAGAATGTCGTCGTCGGCCTCCAGGGGGTCTTCGGCGACTATCGCGAGGTGTCGGCCGACCTGCATTACCGGGGGAAGGGCGGCGGGGCGGCGGGATCGTTTACCTGGAAGAAGCTCGCGGCCGACGTCTCGTTCGCGAGCATCGAGTACGACCCCACCAGCGACGGCACGGCGGTGGCGTCGTTCACGGCGAAGCAGCTCGACGTCCGGGTGCGCTACTTCGTGACGGGCCCGGTGAGCGCCGAGGTGGGATTCGTGCGCCGCAAGGCGGATCCCGAGTTCGAGGCGCAGTCGGTGGGCGCCGTGCGTGCCGGGGCCCGGATGTCGTATCCGCTCGGCCCGGGCGTGCGGATGGCGCTGCGCGGCGGAATGTTGTTCGCGCCGAAATTCTCGGGGGGCGGCAAGAGCTCGGGGCTGGGCGCGCTCGAGCTCGGGTTGTACGTCGGCGCCAGCGCGTTGCGCGGCCGGCTCCGCTTCACGGGGGACTACGATTTCCAGCGATTCGCCCGCAAAGCCGACGACGGCAGCGGGGAGGTTGATGTCCCCATTCAACAGTCACTGGGGCGCGTGGGGCTGGCTGTGGCGTTCTAGCTGCTGCGTCGCGGTCGCAGCGCTCACGGTTCCCAGCACTCTCGCGTCGCAGGTGGTCGTAGGGCAGGTGGTGGACGCGCCGACGGCGGGGCCGGTCGGCGGGGGCTTTGTGGTGCTGCTCGACGAGCAGGGCAAGGAGGTCGCGCGCACCCTCACCGCGGCCGATGCGCGCTTCGTCCTCCGCGCGCCGCGCCCCGGCCGCTACCGGCTGCGGTCGGAGCGAATCGGATACGTCGCCTTCGTCGCGCCCGCGTTCACCTTGGAGCAGGATCAGACGCTCACGCAGCAGCTGCCGGTCACCGCGCTGCCCGTGGAGCTCGCCGCAATCGAGATCACCGGTCGCACGCCCTGTCGCATGAGTCCCGATCGCGCGGAAGCCACGGCCGCGGTTTGGGGGGAGATCCGGAAGGCGCTGGCGGCCGCGGTGTGGACCGCGAGCCAGCCCGCATACCGGTACCGGGCCGTCGGGTACCGTCGAGCGTGGGACGCCGCGCGGAGCCGGGCCGTGGTGGAGACGCGTGACACGCTCGTCGGCCACTGGTGGGCGCCGTGGGCGAGTCGTCCGGCGGCCGAGCTTGCGGAGCACGGCTACATCCGCAGCGAAGCGGATTCGACGGCGTACTACGGCCCCGACGCGCGGGTCATCCAGGACAGCACATTTCTCGGGAGTCATTGCTTCACGCTGACGCGCCGATCGCTGGCCGGGGAGGAGCAGGTCGGCCTCTCCTTCGTGCCCGAGCCGCGGCGGACCCTGCCCGACGTGCGGGGGGCGCTGTGGCTCGACCAGCGCAGCGCCGAGCTGCGCGTCCTGGAATACAGTTACACACGCGTCCCCGAGGGCGTGGAAGACGAGCGCGTCGGCGGCACGATCGAGTTCCTGCGGTTGCCGTCGGGGGCGTGGATCGTGCGGCGCTGGCAGATTCGGATGCCACGGCTCGGCCTGGACATGTTCAGGGCGCCCGACGGTCACCTCGAGCGCCGCGTGCGGGTGCTGGGGTTTCAGGACGCCGGGGGCGAAGTGCTGGAGGTCCGTGCGCTCGACGGGAAGATTGTGTACCCGCCGTGAGGAGAGGGCCGACGGTGGTACCTTCATGCGCCAGGCGGGATTCGAACCCACGACCTTCGGCTCCGCCTCGGTCCGCCTCCGCCGCCATCTGCGCATGCGGATGGATCTCGCGGAGCGCGAAGTGGCGAAACACATACCGGAACGAGTCGTCATCGAGTTGTCGCAGCTGCACGACGGACAGCTCCAGTTTCCATTCTTGGCGCAACGCCGGTGCGACTCGGGTGCCGAGCACTTCGATGGCGTGCATCAGTTGTGGACCGCGTTGCGCGTCGAAACCCGCTCGGGTGACGGGAGGCCAGCCGCGCTCTGGCGCCACGCTCGCGACGGCACGCGCGTAGCCGGGAAAGAAATCATCCGCTGCCTCTTTCGTTGTGGCCGCTACCTAGCCGAGGGCGCGGACGCCCACCTTCAGCTCCGATCCCGTCGCCACGCGCGTCGTACGCGCTGTCCACGGCGATTCGAGCGGCGTGCGCGGGGCAGCGTGGCTGTGGCCCGCGGGCGAGTGAGTTCTGCGACGCTGGCGGTTTCAGTGTCGACGTGGCAAGATGTGATGTTGCTCAGGCGGCCAGCCTGGTGACGGGTCCTACAAGGACAGAAAGGAGACTCACGTGCTCTACCTCGTGCCCGCTGGTCGATTCCTCTACTCCGCGATCTTCTTGATGACGGTGCTGGGTCACTTCTCGCAAGGCTACGTCGGATACGCCGCCCAGCAGGGTGTGCCGGCCGCAGGGCTCCTGGTCCCGCTGTCGGGCGTGATCGCCACGGCCGGAGGTCTCAGCGTGACGCTCGGCTACAAGGCCAAGATCGGCGCGTGGCTCCTGGTGCTGTTCCTGGTGCCGGTCACGCTCATGATGCACAACTTCTGGGCGGTGGCCGACCCGATGATGCGGGGGATGCAGATGGCCATGTTCATGAAGAACGTATCCATGTTGGGCGCCGCGCTGCTCATCGCGCACTTCGGCAGCGGCCCGTTCAGCCTCGACGCCCGGCAGGCACCGCAGCTCTAGAGAGCGGCAGCCCCGTGATCCGCCATTAGCTAGGAGTAGGAACATGACGCGCACCACTACCACCCCCGGCCGGGATCAGGCCGGGGCGCATCAGAGCGCTCCCGAGAACCGCTCGCACGCTGCGCCGCGGATCTATCCCACGAAGAACGATCTGCCGGAGGCCGGTCGCCTCGAGGCGGTCGCGCTCCTCAATCAGCGCCTCGCCGACTGCATCGACCTGCAAACGCAGTGCAAGCAGGCCCACTGGAACGTGAAAGGCCCCACATTCATCGCGCTACACAAACTGTTCGACGAGATCAACGAAGACGTGGAGGGATACGTCGATTTGATCGCCGAGCGGATCGTGCAGCTCGGCGGCATCGCCGAGGGTACCGTGGGCGTCGTTGAGGGACGGTCCACCCTCGTCGACTATCCGTTGATGCTCTCGACGGGCGCCGAGCACGTGGCCGCGCTGTCGGATGCGCTCGCCGCGTTCGGCCGCACCGCCCGAGTCGGCATCGAGGAGATGAACGAGCTCGAGGACGCCGGCAGCGCCGACATCTTGACCGAGATCTCTCGGGGTGTGGACAAGTGGCTGTGGTTCGTGGAAGCGCACCAGCAGGGCGCGTGACCCCATGACCCTCGTTGCCCCGCCGGCACCCCCGTCCTCGGGCCCGCGTCCGGAGCGCATCTATCCGACGCTGACACCGGCGCAGCTCGACCGCATCGCCCCGCGCGGGCGCCGGCACCACGTGGCGCAGGGCGAGGTGCTGGTGGAGCCGGGTGAGAGCGCGTCGCGCATCTTCGTCATCGTTTCGGGCCGGATCGACGTCGTCCGCCCGTCGGCATCTGAAGAGCTCGTAGTCTCGTTCGGCCCGGGGATGTTCACCGGCGAAGTCACGATGCTCTCGGGCCGCCCCGGCCTTGCGCAGATCCGGGCCGGCGCGGACGGCGAGGTCATCGAGGTCGGTCGTGACGGCCTGCTGGCGCTGATCCAGACCGATGGTGAGTTGAGCGCCATCTTCATGCGCGCCTTCATCCTGCGCCGGTTGGAGCTGATCAACCGCAATGTCAGCGACGTCGTGGTCCTTGGATCGATGCATTGCAAGGGGACACTGCGCGTCCGTGAGTTCCTGATGAGAAACGGGCATCCCCACACCATGCACGACCTGGATCGCGATGCGAGCAGCCAGGAGCTGCTTGATCGCTTCCACGTCAGCGCCGCCGACATTCCCGTGGTCATCACGTGTGGTGGGGCGGTGCTCAAGAACCCGTCCAATCAGCAGATCGCCGACGCGCTGGGCTTCAACGCCGCGATCGATCAGACCCAGGTCCGCGATCTGGTCATCGTCGGGGCGGGACCCGCGGGACTGGCGGCGGCAGTGTACGGGGCGTCAGAGGGCTTGGACGTTCTGATCGTAGAGTCGACCGCGCCCGGGGGTCAGGCCGGGGCGAGCTCACGGATCGAGAACTACCTCGGCTTTCCGACGGGGGTGAGCGGCAGGGACCTGGCGGCACGCGCCGCCAACCAGGCCCTCAAGTTCGGCGCCCAGTTGATGGTTGGGCCCGGGGCCAAACGTCTCGCTTGCGACAAGGCGCCCTACGCGATCGAGATCGGCGACGGGCAGCGGCTGCCGGCGCGCGCGGTGATCATCGCGTCGGGGGCCGAGTATCGGCGGCTCCCCATCGACGACCTGTCGCGGTTCGAGGGGGCGGGCGTGTATTACGCCGCGACGTTCATGGAGGCGCAGCTGTGCGCCGGGGAAGAAGTGATCGTCGTGGGTGGAGGCAACTCAGCGGGCCAGGCGGCGGTGTTCCTGGCCGAGACCGCACGGCGCGTGCACATGGTGATCCGCGCGGCGGGCTTGGCCGAGACGATGTCGCGCTACCTGATCCGTCGCATCGAGGATCATCCCGCCATCACTCGCCACGTGCACACGGAGATCGTGAGCCTCGAGGGGAATGGACGCCTCGAGCGCGTGGGCTGGCGCGACAACCAGACCGGGCGTGTCGAGGCGCACGGCATCCGGCACGTCTTCTCGATGACGGGCGCGGTCGCCTGTAGCGGCTGGCTGGATCATTGCCTCGCCCTGGACGACAAGGGGTTCATCAAGACCGGCCCGGACCTGTTGCCGGAGGACCTGGCCATCGCTCGGTGGCCGCTCGCCCGCGCTCCCCATCTCCTCGAGACGAGCCTCCCCGGGGTGTTCGCGATAGGCGACGTCCGCGCCGGGAGCTTGAAGCGGGTGGCCTCGGCCGTGGGCGAGGGATCGATCGCGATCGCCGCCGTCCATCAGGTGCTGCACGAGTAGCATCGTGTCCGACGGCACCTGCGCTCATCTCGAGGCGATCACTACCGTGCGGCACGCCCAGCGCCGGGAATGCGCCGAGTGCGTGAGAATGGGGGCGCAATGGGTCCATCTGCGGACCTGCCAGGAGTGCGGCGCGACGTTGTGCTGCGACAGCTCACCCAACCGCCACGCGAGCAATCACGCGCGCGCCAGCAGCCATCCCGTGGTCGCCTCGGCGGAGCCAGGGGAACGGTGGCTGTACTGCTATCCGGACGACGGCTATGCCGAGTATTGAGACCGGGAGGCGTATTGTCATGGAGCGGGACGAAGAATTCGAAGAGCGTGCGTCAGCGGCGGCGGAGGTGACGGCTCGCTTGCGAAGCCGCGGCATCGCGCTCACCGGCGCCGAGAACCCTGAAGACCTCGTGAACCTGCTCTCGGCGGTGGAGCGCTTCGAAGGTGCTGTCGAGGCGCACGGGGGAGACTTGATGGTCGACGACCTGAAGAGCTCGCGCCCCGACGACCGCCACTTCGTCGTGCCCCGGCGCGCGCGCGGCGAGGCCGTGCGGACCTACATCGCGCGGATCGACGAGGCGACGGCACGGCTGCGCAGCCATCCCCGCCGCCCGGACTGAGGAGAGGCGGATCCACATTCGCACTAGTCTTGTTTGAGGGGAGCCGTCGCACCGCTGCGAACGTGGCCTTGCCCAGGCGCGTCGGCCCCGTTGTTACCACCGTTGCTACCGCGTTGCAAGTTCATGCGCCAGGCGGGATTCGAACCCACGACCTTCGGCTCCGGAGGCGGCACCGGCCAGCGACCACCAACGCTGGCCGTTGTCGTTTCAGGCACTTACGCGCCACGGCATGTTCTGCCAGCTCGTGCCCCCCTACGGCTGCCGCCCCCCGAGCACCACCTGCAGTTGGCGCAGGACCTCTTCCAACCGGGAAAGCTCCTCGCCATACCGCGCCCAGTCGCCGGCGCGCTGCGCCTCGACAGCCCGCCGGTACGACTCGGCCGCCCGGCGGGCGAGATCAATGGCGCGCGCGTTGTCGGGCTGGGCGGCGGCACCTGGGGTGGCGGCGACCCGCGACGACTCGACGGCGCCGCCGAACAACCGCGACAACCCCTCCTCCAACGTCTCCTCCATCACGACCCGGTTCTGGTGCGCGACCACGACGCGCTTCAGCTCGGGGATGGTCCCGCCTTCTGCCCGCAGGTAGAGCGGCTGCACGTAGATCAACGACTCTTCGATCGGGATGACCAGTAGGTTGCCGCGGATCACCTGGGAGCCGCGCTGGTCCCACAGCGAGACCTGGCGGGAGATCTCGGTTTCCTGGTTGATCCGGTTCACGATCTGGGAAGGCCCGAACACCAGGCTCTGCTTGGGGAAGCGATACACGACCAGCTGGCCGTAGTGCTCCCCGTCGTTTCGCGCCACCATCCACGCCGCCAGGTTGTCCTTGCCGCGCGGCGTGAACGGCGCCATGAGGATGAACTCCGCTTGCCGCTCCTCGGGCAGCCGCATGATCATGTGGCGCAGGAAGGGATCGGCCCGCTCGGGCGCCCGCGACAACACCGGCTTCTGCCACTGGTCCTCGCGGTGGTAGAAGATCTGCGGCTCGTCCATGTGGTAGGTGCCGTACATGTCGCTCTGCAGGTGGAACAGGTCCTCGGGGTAGCGCAGGTGCGCGCGCAGATCGGCGGGCATCGAGTCCAGCGGCTGGAAGATGCCGGGGAAGGCCTTCGCCAGCGTCAGGACCAGCGGGTCGCGCGGATCGGCCAGGTAGGCCGTGACGCTCCCGTCGAAAGCGTCGATCACGACCTTCACGCTGTTGCGCATGTAGTTGATGCCGTTCGAGACCGGCTGCGCGTAAGGGTAGCGGCTCGTCGCGGTGTAGGCGTCGAGGATCCAGCGGAGCCGGCCCGCGTCGTCGATGACGATGTAGGGATCGGCGTCGAACAGCAGGAAGGGCAGGGCGGTGCGCGCCCGCTCCCGAATGTTCCGAAAATACATCGCTCGGCTGTCGCTCGTGATGTCGCTCGACAACAGCACCTTCAGCGAGCGGAAGTAGGTCGCGAGCACCAGCCGGCGCAGGAACGAGCCGACCCGGACGCCGCCACTTCCCTGGTAGCTCGTGAAGATGTTTTCGTCGCCCGAAGGGTAGTCGAACTCCTTCTGCCCGGTCCGGGCGAACACCCATGAATCGGTGAGCTCGCCGAAGTAGATCTCCGGGCGCGTCACCCGCAGGGACACGCTGGACACGGGCGGCAGGTTCTTGATGAAGAGGACCGGCAGTCCTTCCTCGGTCACCTGGTTCACCGGCCCGAGCGTGAGCCCCATCCCGTGCGTGAAGGTGAGCCGCTCGTTGATGAAGGTCCGCGTGGGGAGGGACGCCGAGTTCAGCTCGCGCGGCGAGAGCAGCACCTGGCGGTACTGTCCGTCGATCATGTAGCGGTCGTCGTCCACCGAGACGAAGTCGTAGTAGGTGCGGATCTCCTGCAGCTGCCCGAACGTCTGGAGCAGCGGGTCGCGATCCCACAGCCGGATATTGTCGATGGTCGGCCGGTTGGCGCGGATGTCCCGCTCGGTGAGCCGGGCCTCGCCGGAGAGATCGCGCGTCACGACGCGGTCCAGCCCCCAGGCCCGCCGCGTCGCGGCGATATGGTAGGCGAGCTGCGGCGTTTCCTTCACCAGCTCGTTCGGCGCCACGATCAGTTTTTGCACCACCGCGGGATAGATGGTGACGCCCAGCAGCGACACGCCAAAATAGATCGCCACCGCGAGCGCCGTATTGCGGGCCAGCCGCCTGCTCGTGGCTCCCCACAGGACCAGCGCTCCGCTCGCCAGCGCGGCGAGCCCCGCGATCCGCAGGCCGGTGAGCGTGGCGTGGAGATCGGCGAAGCTCGCCCCCACGAGCGGCCCGGTGGTGGAGTACAACAGGCCCGGAAGGCGGACGAAATACACCCGCAACGCCGCCAGCAGGAACAGCAGGGCGACTAGCCCGGCGAGGTGCAGCCGAGCCGACGGCTCCACCGTGACGTTCCGCTGGAACATCACGACGTCCCGGCGCAACACGTACAGCGTGACGGTCGCGAGCAGCGCGAGCGTCGTTAGGATCGTTACGAGTGCGAGCGCGCCCGCGATGACCGGCACGGTGAACACGTAGTAGCCCAGGTCGCGGCCGAACACCGGATCGGTCGCGCCGAACGGCGTCCGGTGCAAGAACTGGAGCACGCCGAGCCAGCCACCCGAGGCGCCCAGAGCGAACAGCAGCGCCAGGCCGAGCGCCGCCGGCAGGGCGAGGCGGCGCAGCAGTCGCGTCACGTCCACGGGGGGGGCAGCGGTGTTGAGCTGGACGACGAGGGGGTTCGGGACGACGCCGCGCTGCGCGAATCGCAGATTCGCGTAGAGAAAGGCGAACGCGACACCGCCGACCACCAGGCCGAGCAGCCCTCCGGCCACGAGACGAGTCGTGAACACCCGCCCGTAGCCGAGGGCGCTGAACCAAGGCCATTCCGCGGCGAGCCGGACCAAAGTGGGCAGGACCAGCACGAGGACGGCCAGGAGGACCAGCACGACGAGGGCGCGGCGACGGGGCCGGCGGGCCTGGGGACGGAGTGCGCGGGGCGGGGGGGTCATGGGCGGTAAGCTAACAGCGAAGCCGGGACGGGCAACGCAAACGGCCGCACGCAGAGCGCCGAATCAGCCGTCCGGCCCGACTGACTGTCGCGCTTGCCGCAAGCCGGAAGACTTGCTCGAACAACGCCCTGCTAGGTCTTGCGACCCCTCTTGGCGAAGAACGTCGAGAAGATCGGCTCCACCGCCCGTGATTTGCATTTCGGGCAGGCGGGGCGCCGCTTGCCGTCTGCTCATCGTTTGCTCGTAGCTGAAGCGCTTCCGGCACCTGGTGCACCGGAGATTGGCATAGGCGATGGAAGGTTATTCCGGCCCGAAACGGCGGTCAAGCTGACGGCGGGGTCGCGCCGTCGCAAGTGCGGGTAGTGCAGCCTGGCAACACTCGATTAGACTGGGAGTCGAAGACAGGAGGGCCCACGCTCGACGCAGTAGCGGTCGGCCAGCGCCGCTTTGAGGTCGTCCAACAGCTCGGCGATCAGACCGCTCCTGCAGAGGTGCCGCCTACATTAGAGCAGGGGCGGCTCAACAGCTAGAGTAGCACCAACCCGTTCGGGGGGCAGTGTATTGTGAGTCGCGCGGTCAATCCTCGGGGTCCGAGTCATGTTCTAGCCCCCTGCGGGTTTGACCTGAACGCTATAGTCGTGCCTGAGGTTGCCGCTGCCGTTGCTCGTCCTCGTGCCGCGGCATGGCCGGGTCTCCCTCCACCTCGGACTGCCACCACGCCGTGACGATGCCGCACTCCAGCGCCGGATGAGGTAGCGTCATGAAGCAGTCGGCCGTAGCGACGTGTGTGAGCAGGCCTTCCATAGTGTGTGCTCCGTCAGCATGTAGCCTCTCCGGGCGAGAAGGAGGGCGAACAACCCGCCGCCGCCACCCTCCTCCTCCGAAAGATCCCCGGTCAGGCGTTCAACGCCTTCTGCGGCGTGAGTTCCACCTCGATCAGATGGGGCTTGGCCGTCTCCGCCTTCGGCAGCGTGATCGTCAGCACGCCGAGGTCGTACGTCGCCTTGATCTTGTTGGCATCGATCGAGGCCGACAGCCTGAACGTCCGCTCGAAGGCGCCATAGGTCCGCTCATAGCGATGGACCTTCTCGGCCTTCTCCTCCGCCACCTGCTCCTTCGTGCCCGCGATCGTCAGCAGGTTGCCCTCTACCGAGATCTTCACGTCCTCGGGCCTCACCCCGGGTACCTCCGCCACCAGGCGGATGACATCGGGCTCCTCGAAGATGTCCACCAGCGGCAGCCAGGCGGTCGTCGCGGCCTCGGGTACCGGCCACTCGGACGCGCGTAACAGCTCGCCGTTGAAGGTCCGGCCCATCCGGTGCTCCAGCTGATGCAGCACATCCAGCATCGGGTCCCTCTGGGTTACAAACATATCGTGGCTCCTTCCAGTTAACTATTGGTAGTCCTAGTCACCCAAACATGCTGTAATGTACTTAACTTGTCAAGTAACACCTGGTCGCCACGTGTATTGGTTCACCTATATGAGTTAACCGGCCGAGAACCGTGGCTCCACGGAGCGCTGCGCTGCCGGTCGCCAGGCGGGGCTCGCGGTACGTATCTTCCGCAACCTCCGGCGCACCGCCGCGCGACATGCGGCGAGCAGGGGAGCGTCGCATGGGAGCGTCGCATGAAAACTCTGAGGCTGCAACGAGACCCCGATGGGTTTTTCCTCTGGCATCCTGATTACGCGCCGTGGATCGTCGGACGTCGCTCGCTTGAAGCGAACCCAAACGATCGCGCCTTCTTCGATCCGAACGCGGGCGAGATCGTGTGGTCTAGTCGCGATGGGATGAAGGACTACGAGATGGAGGAGCTCGCGGCTCGCCACCTTGCTGGTGAGCTCGTGGAGATGCCCCAGTTTGAGCGCGAGCGGGAGGTTGAGAACTGGTTCCTCGAGCGCGGGTTCAAGGTCGAATGGATCTGAGCGCTTTACCTACCCCGTAGGTACAGGACCATCGAGAGGTCCTTCGGCGGCCTGGACGCGGCCCTCGCCTTGGCCCTAAGCTCGACCACGTCCGAGATGACCCGACGCACGCAGAAGCGACCTACGTACTCCCAGGCGTTCGTAGCCGCCTTCGCGAAGCACGGTATGAAGTCACGCTGCGTCGCGAAGACTCGCCCCCTGACGGATCTCCCCCCGCGTGTAGGTCCGCCCGCAGGCAAAGTCCCTCACGGCTGCCTTCCTTGCGGCCTATCGGGTGCGAAAATGGAGCGGGTCTCTGAGGTTCTGCAACTCCCGGTAATAGTAGAGGGGCGTCGGCCGCGTGTGCTTGAACCGCAGCTGTTTGAGAAACTCGACTTCCTCCGCGGTCGCGGTGCTGCTGAGGGAAGGATCCTGAAGGAATTCCTGGAGCCCCGGCTCTTCGCTGACGCGCTGCTCGGCTTCCCGCTCGACAAACTCGAATCGCTTCGCCCGCCCTGGGGGGGGGACGACCCTGCGGTTTAAGACAATCTCCAGGCCGAACGTCGCGAGGTCGATGTCCCAGGATTCAATCAGCGGATCCAAGAACGCGACGCAGTTCTCAGCGGACACGTGGAAGATATCCGTATCGAGGAACTCGAGCACGACGACCCGCATCTCCTCATAGCTGCGGCCGCTGAGTTGGGCCACCATGCGGAGCCAGTAGTCATTCTCGAGTTCGTCTTTCGCCACGCCCTTGACCACATCCAGCAGCGTCTGGGTAACCAGGCGTTCGAGCTCGCCGAAGGGCTGCTTTTCAAAGATCGCGCGGACGTGTTCTCGTCTCTCGGGATTACACGTGCGCAGGATCAACTCGCGGACTTCGTGAAACAAGGGGGCGGGCTCGTCCCCCAATTCCCGCTTCAATTCTTCCTTGCGCTGGAGGTCCGCCAGCTTCGCCAGCTCCCCGCTCGGGAGCTTCAAGAACTTGTCGATCCGGGCATAGATGTCGGTGCGGCTCGATGCGGGGGGCGCCTTCTTCCGAGTCAGTAATTGCGATATGTAGGAGTCGGTCACGCGGGCGGCGCGGGCGAGCTCACGCTGCTCCAACCCCAATTCCTCGAGCCGGTGCCGGATCACAAATGGGACATCCACGGGATTCCTCCTGGGGCCGACGTGACTCATTAACCGTAATAGGTGAATCATTCGGACAGAAAACTATATGTCGACTGGTGTACTTGACAAGTTAAGTACACCAATATACACTCCAAAGGCTGAAACTTCTACCAGTTAACTGAGATCCGCTCTGAAGCCTCTTGCGCGGGTCCACTGCAGATAGGGGCGGAGCATCATGACTACTGCGACGAAGGCCAAGCTGAAGATCTTCCCGCTCGCCGATCGGGTGGCGATCCGGCCGATGGAAGATACCCAGGAGATGAAAGGTGGTCTCTACATCCCGGACACGGCCAAGGAGAAACCGATCCAGGGTGAGGTCATCGCGGTCGGGCCCGGCCGGATGGAAAAGGGCCAGCGGGTCCCGATGGAGCTGAAGGTCGGCGACCGGGTCGTGTATGGGAAGTACACCGGCTCGCAGGTCGAGCTGGAGGAGGAAGAGATCATCCTGATCAAGGAATCCGACGTCATCGCGAAGCTCAGCTGAGCGAGGGAGGAATAGATGGCTGCCAAGTACCTCGAATTCAATACGGAGGCCCGCTCGCGCCTCAAGCGGGGCGTGGACCAGCTGGCCGAGGCGGTGAAGGTCACCCTCGGTCCCAAGGGTCGCAATGTCATCATCGACAAGAAGTTCGGGAACCCGACGATCACCAAGGACGGCGTGACGGTCGCCAAGGAGATCGAGCTCGAAGACGCGATCGAGAACATGGGCGCCCAGATGGTGAAGGAAGTGGCCACCAAGACTTCCGATATCGCCGGGGACGGCACGACCACCGCGACGGTGCTGGCGCAGGCGATCTTCCGCGAGGGCCTGAAATCGGTCACCGCGGGCGCCAACCCGATGTCGCTGAAGCGCGGCATCGACAAGGCGGTTGAGTTGGT
>WNGB01008737.1_pt1 | contig 14332 bp, 12 predicted proteins | sample 5400681 | NCBI WGS metagenome assembly WNGB01 (sample SAMN13153367, study PRJNA577476) | soil metagenome | isolation source: 115 cm soil or saprolite under grassland replicate 2 | place: USA:California | collected 2016-06-15 | reverse complement strand
GCGCACCGCCCCGACGGCAACGGAGGGGGCACGGTAAACCCCATGCGGAGCAAGGCCAAATAGGGAGATGCAGGGCGCCCGTCCCGCCCCGCCTCGCGCGGGACATCTCCGGGTCGGCTGCTTGAGCCCGAGGGAGACCCCGGGCCCAGAGGAATGATCGCGACCCCGAGCAATCGGGGGACAGAATTCGGCTTATAGGCCGGCTCGGAGCCTCTTCTTGGCGCAGGCGGTTCCAGGTTCCAGGTTCAGCGAGAAGTCCATCGCTCAGGGATCGTTCCTGGACGAGACGCGGTCACGGAATCCGACCTTACACTGGAGGCCCTTGGACGAATTGATACCGCCACCGCGGCTGCGGGCCGGCGCGACGATCGGGGTCGCGGCGGTCTCGGGGCCGGTGGACGAGGAGCAGCTCGGACGCGGCGTCGAGTCCCTTCGGGAGAAGGGCTACGCGGTCGTCGAGGCATCGAATCTGCGCGCGCGGCGCGGGTTCCTGGCAGGAGAGGACGAGGAGCGCGCGGCAGGGTACCGGCAACTGCTGTTGGATCCGGCTGTCGAGGCGATCTTTTTCGCTCGCGGCGGCTATGGCTCGTCCAGGATCCTCCGCCATCTCGACGCCGGACAGCTGCGGGTCAATGCCAAGATCCATTTGGGCGGGTCGGATCTCACGGCGCTCTTCGCGTTTCTGTGGCGCCACGCGAAGCTTGTGACGTTCTATGGTCCTATGGTGGCGGTCGAAATGGCGGCCGGCACTCCGGACCTCGATTGGCAGTCCGTGCTGCGCGGGGACCCGCCCGCCCCTCACGGGATCGGCCGCGACGATGTTGTGAGAGCCGGGCGGGCCGAGGGAGTCCTCGCCGGAGGGTGCCTGTCACTCCTGGCCTCGCTCGCGGGAACGCCCGAGGCAATCCTCGGAGACGGCGTGATCCTGTTCTGGGAGGACACGGGAGAAGACGCCTACCGGCTCGACCGTTTGTTGACCCAGCTCGAACGCTCGGGTACATTCGATGGACTGCGAGGCATGGTGATCGGCTCGGTCGTGCCGCGACAGGACGTTGAGTCGTCCGAGACCGTCCGGAAGTATCTCTTCGATCGGTTTGCCGGGGCGCCGTTCCCCGTCGCGATGGGTCTGGCCGCCGGCCACCTCCCGCAGCCGCGCACCCTTGCCCTGGGAGTCCCGGTGCGTCTGGACCTGGAAGAATCGCCGCAGCTCTCTTTTACCGGACCGGTCGTTCGATGAGCGTGACCCTCACCTCTTGGAACCCATCGGCATAGAGGAGCCTGCGGCGGCAGCGCCCGGCCGGCGGCCAGAGGCGCTCTCGCTTCGCGATCCTCTCACGCGGATTCCACGCCTGGGGCCCGCGCGGGCGGCGCGGCTCGCTCGGGAGGGCATTAGAACGGTCGGAGACTTTCTGCTCTCGCTTCCCTTTCGCTATGAGGACCGGCGGCGCTTCGGCACGGTGGCCACGCTCACGGCGGGCCAGGCGGCCACGCTTCTCGTCCGCCTGCGCGGGGTCCGATCCGCCAGGATGCGGCGAGGGACTCTTCGCATCGAATCGGTCGCCGATGACGGCACCGGAGCCGTCCGCGTGGTCTGGCACAACCGGTACCCGTCGTTCGGAGAGAAGGCTCAGTCGGGCAAGGCGCTCGTGCTCTACGGGACGCCGGTCGTGACGCCGCGCGGCGAGCTGCGTCTGGAAAATCCCGAGACGGAGTTCTTCGAGACGGGCGAGGAGGCCGATCCGCTCCACTCCGGGCGAATCGTCGGGGTCTATCACCGCGTCGCCGGCATTGCGCCCAGGACCTGGCGCGTATTGGTCCGGGCGGCGCTGGACAACCTCTCACCGCGACCCGCCGCTGCGAGCCTTGGGGCAGACGAGCTCCTGCGCGCTCTGCAGGGAGCGCACTTTCCCGCGAGTGCGCAGGAAGCGGAGGCTTCTCGCCTTCTGCTCGCGGGGGAAGAGCTCCTGGTGCTCGCCGCCGCGATCGAACGAAAACGCGCCCGTTTGCGGGAGCGCTCCGGGATCGTCCTGCGAGCCGACACGGCCCTGCGGGAAGCGGCGAGGAGAGCGCTGCGGTTCCGTCTGACGGACGCTCAGAAGCGTGCGCTGCGGGAGATCGCCGCGGATCTTTCTTCCGGCCGGGCGATGGCCCGCCTGCTCCAGGGGGACGTCGGCAGCGGGAAGACGGTGGTGGCCGGGCTCGCTTTTCTTCTCGCCGCGAGAAACGGCGTGCAGGGCGCGCTCATGGCCCCCACGGAGATCCTGGCCGAACAGCATGCGGCGAGCCTGGCCATGCTGCTGGAAAAGGCGGGCGTGCGTCTGGGGCTCCTCACGGGCCGCGCGCGCGGACGCTCGCGAAAAGCGCTCCTGGACGCCCTCGCCTCGGGCGAGGTCGACCTGCTCGTGGGCACGCATGCCTTGATCGAGACTCCCGTGAAATTCCGGCGCCTGGGCTTGATCGTCGTGGACGAGCAGCACCGCTTCGGTGTCGCGCACCGGGCGCGGCTTTTTCGAAAGGCCGACTCTCCTCACGTGCTCGTCATGACCGCGACGCCCATCCCGCGCTCTCTCGCGTGGGCGATCTACGGCGAACTCGACGTGTCGCTCCTGGACGAGAAGCCGCCCGGGAGGTCTGCGGTCGTGACCCGGGTGCGCGAGGAGAACGCCCGGGAGCGCGTTTACCGCTTCGCGGCGGAGCGCGTGCGGGCGGGAGAGCGCGTCTACGTCGTGGTGCCCGCGATCACGGAGGGTCCCCGTGAGGTGGCGGCGACGCGCGAGACCGCGGAACGGATCGCCGCCGCCGCACCCGGTGTGGCGATCGGCACTCTGCACGGCCGCATGCCGCCGGAAGAGCGATCGCGCGCCCTCGCGGATTTCGCGGCCGGCCGGATCGGGATCCTCGTCGCGACAACCGTCGTGGAAGTCGGCGTGGACGTTCCCGAGGCCACATTCATGGTGGTCGAGAATGCGGAAGTCTTCGGCCTCGCGCAGCTTCACCAGCTTCGCGGTCGGGTCGGCAGGAGCTCCCGTCCTTCCTGGTGCGCCCTCATCGTGGGAGAGCGGGCGGGGGAGGAGTCGAGAAGCCGTCTCTCGATTCTCGAGAACACCTCCGACGGGCTTCTCATCGCGGAAAAGGACCTTGAGACCCGGGGGCCGGGAGACCTCCTGGGCAGCCGTCAGTCGGGTCTTCCCGCCATGCGCGTAGCCGATCCGGTCCGTGACCTGGGGCGGCTCGGCGAAGCCAGACGGGAGGTCGCCCTGCGGCTGGGCCGAGGAGAGGAGATCGTCAGCGACCTGTTCGGCTACCCCTGAAGGAATCGGTTGTTCGCCAACGTGATATTCAATGAGCCGATAGGAGACTCAAATTGAAGATTCTGGTAACGGGGGGAACCGGGTTCGTCGGCACCCATGTCGTCAACGCGCTCCTGCGCCATGGCCATGCCGTGGCCGTGCTGACGCGGGAGCCGGCGCGGACGCACAACCGCTACAACAAGCCGGTGGAGACCGCCGCGGGAAACGTGCTCGATCGCGGGAATCTCGCGCGAGCGCTCGCCGGGCGCGAAGCGGTCGTTCATCTGGTCGGGATCATCGCCGAGAAGGGGAAGCAGACCTTCGACCGGATGCATCGGCAAGCGGTGGAGAACACCCTCGAGTCGGCGCGCGCGGCGGGAGTCCGGCGCCTTCTGCACATGAGTGCGATGGGATCCGGGGAGGACTCGCCATCCGAATACGGGCGCACCAAAGCCGCGGGGGAGAAGGCGGTTCGCGATTCCGATCTGGACTGGACAGTTTTCCGCCCTTCGATCATCTTCGGGCCCGGAGACGGTTTCGTCACTCTCCTCGCGGGGATCATTCGCGGGAATCCCTTCTTCATTCCGGTCATCGGCCCCGGGGCCACGCGGTTCATGCCGGTCTCCGTTTACGACGTGGCACGGGTCATTGCCGAGTCGTTCGACAAGCCGGAGACCGTTGGGAAGATCTTCGAGGTGGGCGGGCCGGAGACCTTCACCTTGAACGAGATCTATCGCGAGATCGCGGCCGCGGTCGGAAAACCCGAGAAACCTCTCCTCCATCTTCCGCTCTGGTGGGGCAGGTTCCTGGCCGGACGCTTCGAGTGGCTGGCGCGGAAAGGCTGGGTCGAGGATCCCCCGCTGACGCGCGATCAGTTGAAGAGCCTCGAGAGGGACAACACGGCCGACACTTCGCAGACCATCGCCGCCTTCGGCGGTGAGTGGCGCGAGTTCCGCTCCGGAATCGGCGAGTACCTTGGTGGCTCTCGAAAGCACGACCCGAAGTTCGGTATGGGGAGCGAGGCGGACCTCGAGCCTGTTCGCGTCCTTCGCATCCAATGAAAAAGGCGGGAGGGAGGGCCCTCCCGCCGTTCGCCCGTGTCGGGGCTTCAGTTCAGATGATCGGTCCTATTATCGGCGGCGTTTCGCCGCAGATCCCCGCCGAATAGTAGCTGTCGCCGGTGAAGTTGTCTCCGACCGCCAGGTATACGAAGAGCGGCCCTCCGGAGCCGGTAACGCCGGAAACGGCGGAAACGCTGTAGCTCACGTAGAAGTCGTCCTGCTTCTGGTCGGAGGCGGCAACCGTGTTGATAAGGGAAAAGACCGGGAACTGCGCGTGGCTGAAGCCTGGGATCGTAATCGTGACCGCACCCAGGCTAAGCCCACCCGAACTCTTGCGGGCCGTGAAAGTGGCGGAAACCGGGTTCGCAGTCGGGTTGAAATAGCCGATGTTCGTGCGTAAACCGGTCCCCGCGGCAACCTCAGACACGGAGGCCTGGGAGAGAGCCGGCAAGGTGCCGAAGCGGCAGGGCGCTTCGACCGCCAGGCCGTGGATGAAGAAGCCGAGCTGGCCCTGGTTGGTCGAGCGCCTGTCATCCAGGATTCGAGCTTCGACAATGACGTCTCTGTCGGTCGTGAATCGGAGAGCTCCGATGCCGGATGTACCGAAGGTCGAACCGAGGATGTCGTTCAAGACGAGTTGCTCGCCCGGGGAGACGCTGACGGTCTTCGTCGCGGTCGGCGCCAGGAGCCCGGCGGCGTTGCTGGCGAAGAAGTCCACGGTGACGTTGGCCGGCACGGCGGCGAAGCGGCTAACGATGCGCACGTCCTCGACGAAGTTCTCGCCCTTGGCGCCGGTGGCCTTCACCGCAACCGGGATATAGAGGACGTTCGGAGCAGCCGTTCCGGGCGCCGGGCGAAGCTGCCCGCGGACCGCGCCGCCCGGAAAATCGGCGTTGTGGACGTTGAAGTAGTAGCCCGGAGGATTTGCCACGACCTCCGCCATCAAGGAGGCCGCGATTCCCGTGAGGGTCCCGCTCGAAACCCCGCTCGTAAAGGGCTGGTTGAACGGGATGATGACGGGCCCGGTGACCCCGGCGGCGCCCCGGTGGATGTGGGACAGGGTCGGGGCCGCGATGTCTTGAGCGAACGCGGTAAACGAGATGGTGCCGGCGCCCTGATCGAACGTGATGACGGCGAACCCGACTCCGTTCGGATCGGCCGGGTTGGGAGTCTCGTTGGCCCCCGTCAAGAACGCCGTGTAAGTCGAGACCTGAGCGCGGGCCGTGCCAAGCAGGAAAAGACAGAGGGCGAGAGAGAGCCACACCGACCGTTTCATACCTTCCTCCTTCGGGGCGCGGCTGACAGGCGCGCCCGAGGAGAACGGTATGCAAGGAAAAGACGGCTCGGCCCCGTCTTGAGAAAGAACTAATCGAAAGGGGCTCAGCTCCCGGCGAGCGGGCCCTTGCGCAGGCGGATCGACCCGGAATGGGTCTGCACGACGACCTTCGGACCTCCGCCGTTCAGGGCCCCGGAGGCCCGCTGCGAGTCGCGCTGGCGGGTGACGGCGATCTCGGGAAACTCGGAACGAATCAGCGTTCCCTGCGAATCGCCGTCTCGGACTTCGAGGGACACCTCACCGCGGAAGTCCGCAGGGAGAGTCAACGTCACGTCGCCTCCCGAATCGCGAATCGAGACACCGGCCTTGACTTCGCGCGCGACGATCGCCACGCGAACGTCTCCCCCTCCGGTCCGGGCCTCGACGCCTCCTTTGACCGACGGCAGGATGATGTCGCCTCCGCCCGTGCGGGCGCCCGCCGAAGCTCCGACTCTCTCGACACGGATGTCGCCGCCGGAAGTTTCCACGGAGATCGAGCCGCTGACGGCCCCCGCGCGAATATCGCCGGCCAGAGTCTGAGCCTTCAGGTCCCCGCTGACCGGGCCGATCTGGATGTCGCCGCCGGAGGTCTTCAGATCGGCGCCGGCTCCGGCCGAAGCGATGTGGATCTCGCCCGAATTCGTCAGGATCTTCACGGTCCCGGTCACGCGCCCGATCTGGTACGACCCGCCGCCCGAAGTGGCGAGAAAGTCGCCGGACACGTCTCCGCGAACGATCGGCTCCTCCGGCTCTCCCGGCGCCGGCACGATCACGGCGCGGGGCAGGACGCGCACCATGGGCCTGGCTGTCCGGACATGGATCTCGGGGACGGCCACCGCGAAGCGATGCCTCTCGGGCACCAGAGCCTTGGCCTCGGATTCCCTTGTTCCGCTCGCGAGCACGGCAATCGAGCCGTTGAGTGTCGAGAGCCGCATCTTGCCGCCGCCCTGGCCGATCGATCCGCTGTAGCTGCGGTGGCTCTCGAAGGTCTTCAGGCGATTGAGCTCCCGATTGACGTCGCGAAGGGAGTCCCGCACCTCGATGTCCACCTCTTTCATGGACTCTTCGATCTCCTTACGGAGCGCCTCCACGTCCACCACGACGTCGTCCCCGTCGTCGCGCACGATCACCCGCCGGGACCCGCGCGCGCGTGGCTCCGCGGAGGACTCCGCCTTGCGCGGGGCCTGCGGCGCCTGCGGGACCTCCGGGGCCTCCGGCGCCTCGACCCTGGCGGGAAGGGGAAAGGTCGAGACGATCGTTCCGTTCATCGTCGAGGCGTCCAGATCGAACCGCACGTTCCTGGCAAGCGTGAGGGTGATCGGGCCGTTGATTGTTTTCAGGTTCATCGAGGCGTCGGACGGGAAGGCCTGCGACGAGACGTCCACCTTGCCGTTGACGCTCTGCGCCGTGACCGACGCGACGGCCCCGAGCGCCGTGACGGCACCGTTGACGGTTTGAAGGTCGAGGGCCGCGCCCAGACCCGCCTCGGCCCGCACATTGCCATTGACCGTGTGCAGGATCGCGCGCACGCCTTTCGGGACCACGACCTCGTACTGAGCCGTGATCTTGCAGTCTTCACACCGCATTGTTCCCCGACTCGGTCTCCGCGTCTCGGAGCTCATGAAGCGGCCGTGATCGCCCCGGCGCCCGAAGGAAGAAGGCCATTCCGTCGTCAGCGTGTACTCCTCGTCTTTGCGGAGCTGCGTGACTCTCGTCTCGCGCAGCAGATCGTTGGCCTTCTCCTGAGTCGGGGCCGACGCCGTGATCGTCACAACCGCCGAGAGCTCGCGTCCCGGTTTAGCGACGATGTCGCCCGAGACGTTCTCGATCCGGAGGGTCGAGCCAGCGGTCATAGTGGCGTTGAAGCGCTCCGTTCTCTTCGCGGCGGAGGCCGTCTCTTCCGCGCGCGCAAAGGCGGCCGCGAGCATGAGGAGGATTCCCAGAGCGAGCAGAACACACAGTCCGAACCAGTCGGGGCGCTCCTTGCGGGAATCCCGTCCGCGCGATCGCATGTCTTCGTTCATTACGGAGAGAGACGCACCGAAGGCCGTCCGGTTACGCAAGTCAGAACTCCATCGCCTTCAGAGCCGAGGCGGCTTTGGTGCGCACAAAGCCGTTCTCGGCTGGATCGAAGGCCTTCGCGCGCAGAGACTCGATCGTGCGGGCATCCGGCGATTCCTTGGCCGCCGCGGCGAGAGCCTCGACTGCCACCAGCCGCACCGCCGGATTCTTGTCGGCGTTCAAGGCATCGAGGAAGGCGCTCCGAATCTCGGAGGTCATCGCGAAACTCGCCAGAGCGTCGGCCGACTTCTTGCGGACGCCCGGGTTGGGATCCTTGCGAAGCGTGGATGTCAAGGCCCGCACGATGTCCGGCGAGGTCGGGGCGACGCGCGATCCGTAGTGCGAGGAGACCTGCTCGATCGCCTGCGACTTCTCCCCGGCGGTTTGCGCGGAGCGCGACACCAGGTACGCGAGAAGTTTCGCCATCGCCGGGGCATCGGGGCGCCCGACGAACGCGCGGCGAGTCTCGAGGTCGAAGGACACGCCGATACGGCCCTGGGTGTCGGGCGGAGTGTAGGAGACATTGGAGAGGCGGCCGCCCGCTTCGATGGGAGACGCAGCCTCCTTCGAAGCCGCGGCGGTCTCCGCGGCCGGCACTCCCGAGCGGCGGGCCGTCGAGAAGCCGCCCAGCGCCGCGAGCGCCAGGCCCGCGGTATAAGCCAGGACGCGCGTCCAGCGCGGCCGCGGAGGCCGTTGCCGGAAGGTCCGGACCCGTTGGCGGAGCATCTCCTCCTCGAGGAGCGCGAGAGTCCGATCCCGAAACTCGGCGGTGACCGGAACGTCCGGGTCGTCCCCCAGCGACTGCCAGGTCTTCTCGATTGCAGCCATGTGGCCGCGGCAAGACGCGCAGCCCTCCAGGTGCCTCGCCAGGTCGCGCCGGGCCGGCTCCTGCGCTTGCCCGAGAAGCTCGTCGATCGCGAGCGAGGTCAGTTCGCGGCATTCCATGAGGATTCTCCTTCCGAAAACCGGCTCTTCAGGGTCTCGACGGCCCTGAAGATCCGTGTCTTGACGGCACCGACCGAGATCCCGAGCACTTCGGCGATCTGGGCGTAGGCCAGGCCGTGGTAACGCGCGAGGATCAGGGCTTCGCGCTGCTCCTCCGAGAGGACGGAGAGGGCGCGGCGCACGGCTTCCCGGCGCTGGCGATCCCCGAGGACGCTCTCGACGCCGTCCCCCTTGTGGACCGGCTCCGCGACCGCGTCGAGCGGCACGATGGTCGCGCGCCGGTCGCGGCGACGGCGGTCGCGGCAGGCGTTGGCCGCAATGGCGAAGAGCCAGGAGGAGACTTCGGCCCGCCCGTCGTACTGATGTGCCCGCGAGATCACCTTGACGAACACCTCCTGTGTCACCTCTTCCGCCGTGTTCCGGTCCGTGAGCAGCCGGGCGGCAAAACGAAGGAGAGCCGGCGCATAGCGCTCGAAAAGCTCGCCCGCGCCGCTCGTGTCGCCCCGGGCGACCCGCTCCAGCAGGCTCCGATCGGTCGCCCCTCGGAGATCGGCGCTATTCATCTTCCGACCGGCACGACAACAGGGGAGACGCCGGAATTCGGCGGAGGTTTCGCGGGGATCGTGAGACTCCGGCCCCCTGTTGGAATCCCAGACAACCTCCTTTGCTTCGCCCCCTATGATCTACGAAAAAGCGCCGCCTCCGGCCAGAGCGCCGAGCAAGAGGACCTGCCCCTCGATCCGGTATAGTCCGCGCGAGTGGACTCGCTCGCCTTCAAGATCGTGGATTTTGGAATCCAGCTCGCGGTCATCCTCTTCGCTATCTCCTTTCACGAGTCGGCCCACGCCTATTCGGCCCTGAAGTTCGGCGACCCGACCGCGCGCGACCTGGGAAGGATCAGCCTGAACCCGATCCGACACCTGGACCCGTTCGGCAGCGTGCTCCTTCCGCTCTTCATGTACATCATTTCCTCGGGCCGGATGATCTTCGGAGCGGCGAAACCCACGCCGGTGAACCTGGGCAACACCAGGAACCCGCGGCTCGCGAACCTCGTCGTCTCCGCCGCGGGGCCGGTATCGAACTTCTTCCTTGCGGCCATCGCCCTTCTGGCGCTGCTCGCCATCAAGCGCGCGAACCCGCGCTCGATCATCGAGCTCTACCTGGCCACGGAGGGTCAGAGGTTCGTTCCGGGGGCGCTGGCTCCAATCAACTACGTCCTGTATCTGTTCGCGCTCGTCAACATGTTCCTGGGGGTCTTCAACCTGATTCCGATCCCGCCGCTCGACGGGAGCGGCGTTGTCGTCTCGGTCTTCGGAGGATCCGTGGCCAGGGCCTATGCCGCGATGGCGCGGTTCGGATTCCTGATCCTTCTCGGCCTGCTGTACCTGGGGGCTCTCAACTGGATCTTCGGGCCGATCTACAGAATGATGAGGATCCTGATCTTCGGGGGACTCTGATGGCGGAGGAGCGGGACCGAGCCGAAAGTGCGCTGCCCCCCGTCGCGACCGCGGCATTCTCAGGACCGCTCGATCTTCTGCTGCACTTGATCCGGGTCAACCAGGTGTCGATCACCGACATCCCGATCGCGAAGATCACGGAGCAGTACACGGCGTATCTGGACGCGATGCAGGAGTTGGACCTCGACGTCGCGTCCGAGTACGTGGCTCTGGCCGCCGAACTCATCTACATCAAGTCGCGGATGCTCCTGCCGAGGCCGCCCGGAGCCCCGGAAGTGGATCCGCGGCAGGACCTCGCGCGTCGCCTCCTGGAGTACGAGCGCTTCAAGAGGATGGCGGAGTCGCTGCACGAGATCGACTCGCTGCGCGCGGGCCTCTGGCCGCGCCCGGAGATGCAGCTTCCGAAGGACGGGGAGAACATCACGATGGAGGTCTCGCTCTTCGATCTGATCGAAGGTTTCCGCAAGGTCACGGAGCGGTACCAGCTGGGGCACCCGGCGGCCCTGGAGATCCATCACCTGCGATTCTCGGTCCGCGCGAAGATGGAGGAGCTGCTCGCGCGCCTGGATCGAGAGCGCACGTTGTCCCTCCTCGAGTTCCTGGGCGCGATGCGATACCGCGCCGAGACGGTGACCGCCTTCCTCGCGACACTGGAGCTCATCCGGCTCGGGGTCGTGCGGGTCTTCCAGCCGGTCCCCTTCGGGGAAATCCACGCCACACGTACGGACGTGCCGTTTTCCACCGAGCAGGTGCGCGATACTTACAGGTAGTTGTCAGTCCTCAGTTGTCAGTTCTCAGTTCCGAATCGAGGAAGGCGGGGACAAACTGAGAACTGAAAACTGAGAACTGGTCGATGAACGACGATCTGGCGAATCAGCCCACGGACCCGGCGGAAGAACCTCAGCCGGAACGGCCGCGGGAGACGCGGTGGACAAAGATCCGCGCGGGGCTCGAGGCGCTGCTCTTCTCCTCGCCGCGCCCGGTCCCGGAGAAGGAAATCGAGGAGGCTCTCGAGGCGACGCGCGAGGCGGTCTCGGACGCCCTCGAATCGCTCCGCCAGGACGCGGAGAGACCCGATCGGGGGATCCGGCTGGAGCCGGTGGCGGGAGGATGGCGCTACGTCACGCGGCCGGAGTTCGATTCGATGCTGCGCAGGTATCACGAGGTGACCGAACGCAGCCGCCTCTCTCTCGCGGCCCTGGAGACGCTGGCGATCATCGCCTACCGGCAGCCGATCACGCTGCCGGAGATCCAGGAGGTCCGCGGAGTGAACTCGGCGAGCGTCGTCAACACTCTCTTCGAGAAGAAGCTCATCACAACGGCTGGCCGAAAGGCCGTCGTCGGAACGCCGTTTCTCTATCGCACGACGCCGGAGTTCCTGGTCCGGTTCGGCCTGAAAGAGCTCGAGGAGCTGCCCAATCCCGAGGAGCTGGCCGAGGACATGGCTGCGACCGTGTCGGAGCCGCTGCCGCCGGAACCGCTGGCGGGGACGGTGAGGGCTCGGGAATACGACGAGGACGATGAGGCCGAAGACGAGGACGGCGAAGGTGAGGAGCATTGACGCGCGCGGGCGGAGAGGGAGTCCGGGTTCAGAAGATTCTGGCGCAGGCGGGGCTCGGATCCCGGCGCGCGGTGGAGGAATGGATCCGGGAAGGCCGCGTCTTCGTCAATGGCCGCGTCGCGAAGCTGGGAGACAGGGCAGACCCGCGCAAGGACGCCGTGCGTCTGGATGAGAAGCGCGTTCACCTGAACGCGGGCCCCAGGACCTACATCCTCCTGAACAAGCCCCGCGGCTTCGTCACGACCGTCTCAGATCCGCAGAGTCGCGACACGGTTCTGGATCTCCTGCCGGGCGGCCTGCGGCGCGGAATCAAGCCGGTCGGGCGGCTGGACGTGCAGACCGAGGGCCTGCTGCTCTTAACCGACGACGGAGACCTCGCGCGGGATCTCACGAGCCCTTCGACGGGGTGTCCCAAGGAGTACCGCGTCAAGGTTTCGGGGGAGCCGAACCAGAAGGACCTCGCCCGGCTCAGGCGGGGTATTTCGCTCGAAGGACGGCGCACACGCCCCTCCACGATCGAGCGGATTTCGACGACGGGCCGGGGCGCGGAAGGAAACACTTGGTTTCGCGTGATCCTCACGGAAGGGCGCAACCGGCAGATCCGCCGCATGTTCGAGCTGATCGGACACCCCGTGTCGAAACTCAAGCGGATCGCCATTGGACCGGTCCGTGACGAGCGCCTGCCTACGGGAGCCCACCGGAGGTTGTCGCCGCACGAAGTGGACCTCCTCAAGAGGAGTCTTCGGCGGGGAGAGACGCCAATCTCCAGACACGGGGAGCGCGAGCCCTGAGTTGCCCGGTCATCGTCGCCATCGATGGTCCCTCAGGCGCGGGGAAGTCCACGGTCGCGAAGATGCTCGCCTCGCGGCTCGACGTCCCCTACATTGACACGGGCGCCATGTATCGGGCGGTCGGCGTCGCCGCGCGGGAGCGCGGCATCGGACTCCCGATCACCGACGCGGCCGACGTCGAGCGTCTGGCGGAGTCCCTCGCGATCGAGCTTGAGAGCTCCGGGAAAGGGGTGCGGGTTTTCGTTAACGGCCGCGAAGTGACCGCCGCGATCCGCGAACCGGAGATCTCGCGGTACGCCTCGGCGGTCTCCGCGCTTCCCGGGGTGCGACGGCGCCTCGTGGCCCTGCAGCGCCGCCTCGCGGCCGAGCGGGGCGCAGTCCTGGAGGGCCGGGACATCGGCACCAAGGTTTTTCCCGACACTCCGCACAAGTTTTTTCTGACGGCGTCGCCACAGGTCCGTGCCCACCGCCGCGCCGCCGAGCTTGCTTCGCGGGGCACGCCCCAGTCCTACGAGGACGTCCTGGCCGAAATGGAACGGCGCGACAGGGACGATCAAACCCGGAAGGACTCGCCCCTGACGCACGACGAGACCTATTTCGTCGTCGATTCGACAGGCAGGACAGTCGAGGATGTGGTGTCCGACATCGACCGCAGGGTGCGCGGCTCCGGTTGACTCGAGCTCCGCCGCCAACATAGACTATTGTTTTGGCTCTCAAATACTTATGAGGGGGTAGTCCCTTTTCCATGACAGGAGAAAACGACAAAGGAGGTCGGCGAGCCGAACCGATGCAGACCGAAACCGAAGAGCAGGAGCTGACGGCCCAGGAGTACGAGCACCTGCTTGCCCAATACGAGAACTCCTTCAAGAACCTTCAGGAGGGCCAGATCATCCGGGGGCGCATCCTGACCGTCACGCCTTCCGAGGTGATCGTGGATATCGGATACAAATCGGAGGGGATCATCCCCGTCTCCGAGTTCACGGACTTTGCCGGCAACGTCCTCGTCAAGCCCGGAGACACCGTGGACGTGTTGCTCGAACGCACCGAAGACCAAAACGGTTACGTCGTTCTCTCCAAGGACAAAGCCGAGAAGATGAAGGTGTGGGACGAGGTCGAGAAGTCCTACCGTTCCGGCTCGACTGTTCGAGGCCGCGTAATCGACCGGATCAAGGGAGGCCTCGCCGTGGACATCGGCGTCAAGGCGTTCCTGCCGGGGTCGCTGGTGGATGTCAAGCCCGTCAAGAACCTGGAGTCGCTCCGGGGGCGCGACCTGGACTTCAAGGTGATCTCGGTGGACAAGAAACGGGGCAACATCGTCCTGTCCCGCAAGGCCGTCGTCGAGATCGAGCAGGAAGCGAAGAAGAAAGAGACGCTGCAGCTCCTGGAAGAAGGCCGCGTCCTGCGGGGCACCGTCAAGAACCTGACAGACTACGGCGCGTTCGTGGATCTGGGAGGCCTGGACGGTCTCCTCCATGTCACGGACATGTCCTGGGGGCGTGTCAACCACCCCTCCGACATCGTCAAGGTCGGCGATGAGATCGACGTCGTGGTCCTGAAGTTCGACCGCGAGACCGAGCGCGTTTCGCTCGGCACCAAGCAATTGACCGAAGACCCCTGGACCCACGTGCCCGACCGCTATCCGCCGGGCTCGCGGGTGAGCGGGCGCATCACCAACGTCACCGACTACGGGGCGTTCGTCGAGCTGGAAGAGGGAGTCGAAGGACTCGTCCACGTGTCGGAGATGTCCTGGTCCAAGAAGGTCAAGAACCCCGCCAAGGTCGTTTCTCCGGGCGACACGGTGGAAGCGATCGTTTCGGATGTGAATCGCGATTCGCGCCGGATCTCCCTTTC
>WNGB01015652.1_pt1 | contig 14334 bp, 10 predicted proteins | sample 5400681 | NCBI WGS metagenome assembly WNGB01 (sample SAMN13153367, study PRJNA577476) | soil metagenome | isolation source: 115 cm soil or saprolite under grassland replicate 2 | place: USA:California | collected 2016-06-15 | reverse complement strand
GGGCGGGAGAAGAGACTGAGGCATTCAACCGTCCGATCCGGAAGCTTCTGCTCATGGCGGACCACGTCCTCTACCAGAGCGCGTTTTGCAAGTATTCGGCCGACGAGTTCCTGGGTACGCCGCGCGGAAGCTGGGAGATTCTCCACAACGCGGTCGACGTCGACCATTTCACGCCGGCCGAGCGAGCGTCTGCGGACGGCCCCGTGCTCTTGCTTGGCGGCGATCAGACCCAGGCCTACCGGCTCGAACTCGCGCTGCGGACGTTCGCGCGGGTTCTCGTCACTGAGCCCGAAGCGCGGCTCTTCGTCACCGGCCGGCTCGTCTCACCGTTCGAGCCGCTGCTCGCCGAGCTCGGGCTCGACGGGAAGGTGGAGGTCGTCGGCGAGTACGCGCAGCGGGACGCGCCGGCCGTGATGCGGCAGGCTCATCTCCTCCTGCACACGAAGGTGAAGGACCCGTGCCCGAGCGCGGTGATCGAGGCGATGGCGTGCGGGCTGCCCGTGGTCTACGCGGCGAGCGGTGGCACCGTGGAGCTCGTCGGCGACGAGGCCGGAATCGGAGTCCCGCATCCGAACGGGTGGGAGCGCGACCAGCCGCCTTCCCCGGAAGCGCTGGCCGACGGCGTGCGCAGAGTGCTGGCTGATCTCCCGCGCTACTCCGCCGCTGCGAGGCGGCGCGCAGTCGAGCACTTCGCTCTCGGGCCGTGGCTCGATCGCCACGCCGAGCTCTTCGCAGAGCTTCTCTCTAAGGCCGCGTAGCTTCGAGGACGAGCGTCTCGAAGACGTTGAACTCTGGCGGGATCATCTCGCCGTGACGCTCGAGGTGAGCGACCTCCGGGCGGTCGCTCTCGCCGACGCTCCATTCCCGCACGTCAGTAAAGCCGGCGGCCTCGAGAGCGTGCTGAAGCGTCTGGCGATCGTAGATGAACTGATGGCCCCAATTGCGAAAGAAGTTGTTGACGACGACGCCTGGAAGCTGGGCGTCGGTGTCCTTCACGAAGGTCTCGACCGCCCACCGTATGTAGCGACGGTGCAGCTCCATCTGCTCGCCGTAGAGGCTGAGCAGACGTTCGAGCGAAGGGGTGGCGATGCGGACGCGACCTCCGGGGCGCAGCACTCGTCGGCACTCCCGCAAACAACGTTGAGCATCTCGGTACGGAATGTGCTCGATCATGTGTTCCGAATAGACGAGATCGAAGGAGGCATCGGGGAGCGGGAAGCGCTTCCGAGCATCGAGGTAGACGACTTCGCCGTTCCTTCGGTCGTCGTAGATGTCCGTGTTCAGCCAGCCGTCGAGGACGTTGCTGCCCGTGCCCAGCTGGAGCTTGCGGACGGAATGAGTGCGCAGGTATTCGCGGATGTGGGCGCGGTGTCGCCATCGCCGAGCGCGGAACCGCGCCGTCCTCGCCGCATAGACCATTTGCGCGAGCACACCGATCTTGCGAAGACGCCCCTTGATGCCGGCCATCGTTCAGGCGGCGCGATAGCCGAGCAGTCGGCCGCGCAGGGTCGAGAGATGGAACTGCGCCTGCGCCAGGTCCCGGCGCGCGAGGGCGAGCACGGCCCCGCCGGCAGGACGCACGAGCATGCGTGCGAGCAGCTGACGGGAATACCGATGCTTGCGCAGGATGTAGCCGACACTCGCTCCGTCGCGCGCACCGACGGCCCTTAACGCCGTCAGTGAGCATGATTTGTTCTCGTGCCTGACGACGATGGTCGGGTCGTACTCGATGCGCGCGCCCGAGTCGAGTGCGCGCACGAGGTAGTCGATCTCCTCGCCCGACGACCACAGAGCGCCCGAGCCCAGGCCGAGCTGCTCGTCGAAGCCGCCGACGCGCGCCGCTACAGCTGTGCGCAGAAAGATCGTGAAGGATACCGCCCGGTTCCAGAGGTTGTTCCTCGTCAGGACCGCGGGATCGCGTCGCCAGGAGGGAGAGGAATGTCCAGACGAGTCCGCAGCCCGCCCGGTTAGCCCGTCGAGATCGGGTTTCGACGCGAACCGCGCCGCGACCCGTTCAAGCAGGTCGTCGGGATACTCGCAGTCGTCGTCCGGGAATGCGACGAGATCGCCGTGGACGTGGTCAAGCGCCGCGTTGCGCGCATGCGAGAGCCCTCTGGCGGCGCGCAGGCGAGCGACGCCCAGCGAGCCGTGCTCGCGCAAGACGCCCTCGACCCGCTGGTCCGGGTTCTGGTCGACGAGCAGCACGCGAAAGGTGCGATGCGTCTGTCGTTCCAGCGAGCTGAGCAGCCGCCCGAGTTCATCGACCCGGTCGACCGTGGCGACGACGAGGTCTAAGGTCAGCGGCCCGCCGGCGGTCATCGTCCGTACAGTAGCTCCGTGCGACGCGCCGATTCTCCGCTTGTCTCGGTCGTCCTCGCCGTTCGCAACGACGCCCGCTTCGTTCGCATCGCGGTGGACAGCGTGCTCCGTCAGACACTCTCGGACCTCGAGCTGATCGTCATCGACGACGCCTCGACCGACGAGACGCCGAGACTCCTTACAGCCGTCTCGGACCCTCGCCTCGTCGTGCTCACGAACGACGACCAAGCCGGCCTTGCCGCGTCGCTCAACCGCGGCCTCGACCGCGCATCCGGCCGATACGTCGCTCGGCTGGACGCGGACGACGTCGCGCTCCCAGATCGTCTCGCACTCCAGGTCGCGCGGCTCCGGCGTGAGCCGGAGGCTGCGATCGCCGGAACCGCCATTCTGGAAGTCGACGAAAACGACGTGTTCGGACGGTTGCACAGGATGCCTCTCGACGCGCGGCCCGTACGTTGGCTCTCGCTCTTCACTTCACCGCTCGTCCATCCGACGATTCTCGTCGACCGGGAAGTGCTCGACCGACACGGATTCCGCTACGACTCCTGGTACCTGGAGAGCGAGGACTACGACCTGTTGACGCGGCTGCTTGGCGTCGCGGAGGGGGCCAATCTGCCGCAGCCGCTCGTTCTCTACCGGCAGCATCCGGGCCAGGCGTCCAAACGGCGGAGCGACCTGCAGCGCTCGTTCCAGCGCGACGTCGCGCTGCGGGAGATCGCGAGCGTCGCGCCCGACCTCGCACCGGACGATGCGGAGCTTGCGTGGGGTCTCGGCAGCGGACGCGGGGTTCCCGAGGGTTTGCGCGAACGGGCCGCCGAGGTATACGCCGAGCTCCTCGAGCGCTTCGAGCGGCGCCACGGGACGGACGCGGGCGTGAGGGAGGCCGCCGCCCGTACGCTTGCCCGCGCCGGATTCGTCCGCCAATCCTTCGCGCTCGCCCCCTGGCTGCCCCTGCGCGTTGCACGCGAACGGGGACGACGTACCTCGGAAACGCAGGCGGCGCGCCGGAGAGCCTTGGCATGGCTGGCTGAACTCGGCGCCCCCTCGAAGCCGTTGCAAATCACGTTCGTCTCGCCTGAACCGACTCCCTACCGTGCGCCGGTCTTCGACCGGCTCGCGCGGCGATCCGACCTCGACCTCACGGTGATCTACGTGGCTCGAACGCTCATGGGGCGTACCTGGAGCGTCGAGCCCCACCACCGCGCGCTCTTCCTGCAAGGCGTTCGAGTGCCCGGCGCCAGGCGCCTCCTCCACCATGAATTCCCGGTGACTCCGGGGATCTTCCGCAGGCTCGCGGCGGCGAAGCCCGATGCGGTCGTCGTCGTGGGTTGGAGCACTTTCGCCTCCCTGGCGACCATTTCGTGGTGTCGCCTTCGCGGCGTGCCCTACGTGCTCGAGGTCGACAGCCACGACGAGGGTCCCAGGGCAGGGTGGCGCCGGGCCGTGAAGGGAACCGTGGTGCCGCGGATCGTGCGCGGAGCGGCGGCCGTGCTCGTGACGGGGACGCTTGTCCGCCGCTCCATGATCGCGCGCGGAGCGGATCCGGACCGGATCCGCTTGTTCGCGGTGACGGTCGACGCGGCGGGGTTTCGGCGCCGGGCCCAGGAGCTCGCATCTCGTCGCGCAGAGCTCCGGCGCGAGCTGGGGCTGGGGCCGGACGACGTGGCCGTGCTCTCGGCCGGCCGCCTCGCACCGGAGAAAGGGCTCGACACGCTCATCCGGGCTGTCGCGGCCGCGCGCGTTCCGGAGCTCGCGGTCGTCATCGCCGGCAGCGGCCCCGAGCACGCGCGGCTCGAGCAGCTCGCCGCTTCACTCGGAGTCCGTCTGGTGCTGCTGGGTGACACTCCCTGGGAGCGGATGGTAGAGAGGTACGTCGCTGCCGACGTCTTCGCTCTCCTCTCCGCGCGGGAGCCCTGGGGCGTGGTCGTCAACGAGGCCGCCGCATGCGGGCTGCCACTCGTCCTCTCGGATCGCGTGGGTGCCGCGTTCGATCTGCTCCGCGCTGCGAGCGGCCTGCGCCGGCTGGCGCAGGATCCCGCCGCCCGCGCCGCCGCGGGCGCGCGGTCGCAGGAGCTCATGGAGGGCTGGGGTTACGAGCCGAGCATCGAGGGGTTTCTAGGCGCGGTGAGAGCTGCCGTGTCCAGGTAGATCTGCTCCTGAAGGTCGCAAACGCGGTCCCAGGAGTTGCGGGCGGCGGCCTCGCGGCCTCCGTCGGAGAGCCTTCGCCGCAGCTCGGGATCGCGCAGCACGGTGCGCAGCGCGTCGGTGAGCGCTCGGCCGTCGTAGGGGATGACCAGCGCCTCCTCTTCCGCGAAGAAGTCTTTCACTCCGCAACGGTCGCTGACGACGACGGGCGTTCCGGCGGCGGCGGCTTCCGCGGCGGCCATTCCGAAGCTTTCTCCGGCCGAGGGCAGTGCGAGCACGTCCGCCTCGGCGTAGAGGTCGAGCGGGGGCTCGCCCGACGGCTCGAGCACGTGCACACGTCCGCCCCTCGAGGGATCGGCCTGGGCTGCGCGCACGCGTCCGATCGTGCCATGGCGATCGTCGGGGCCGACGAGCGCGAGGTGGGCGTTCGGGAGCTCGCGAAGGGAGTCGAGCAAGAGCTCGATGCCCTTGCCCGAGGCCAGTCGGCCGACGTAGAGGACGAGCGGTGCTTCGGCCGGAATTCCGAGTCGGCGGCGAAAGGCGCCGTCTGCCTCGTGGAGGGCAGGCTGGGGGAAGCCGTTCCCCCGCACGACGACCCGCTCGGCGGCAACGCCCGATCCCACGACGTCGTCCCGCTCGATTCCGGACGAGACCACGATCGCCGACGCTCCCGAGGCGATACCGCGCGCGATCGTGGCGTCGAAGGCCTTCTTGACCCGCACCTTGCGCAGGCGGGGCTTGAACATGCCCAGGGGCTCGAGCACGTACGGGATTCCGCGCATCCGCGCCCACCAGGCAGCCGTGGTCGTGACGACGTCTCGGAAGCCGAACAGGTGCACGACGTCCGGCCGCGGCAGCCGGGCGAGGGCCAGCGGGAGCGTGGGTGTGATGCCCATCCACCGGTAGCGGAGCGGTGTGGCGAGATAGTGGACCCGCGCGCCGTCGACGATCTCGACGCACGCGGCCCCACGCCGCTTGACGTCCAGCAGGCTGGTGGTCATCACCTCGACCTGGTGTCCTCGATCCACGAGGCCGCGCGCCAGCTCGCGCTGCACCCAGATCGGCCCGCCGAAGGCAGCCGCCGGCCAGTAGGCGGGCGTGGCGAAGAGGATGCGCAGGCTCCCGGCCGAGCTCATTCCCGCCGGACGTTAGCCTTCGGGCGGTGAGGACGCCGAAGGAGGGCGGACGGCGGCCCCGGCTGCTCGTCCTCAACCAGTACTACAAACCCGGTGTCGAGGCGACCGCCCAGCTGCTCTCGGAGCTATGCGAGGCGCTCGCCGCCGAGTACGACGTCCGTGTGTTGACCGGACGGGTACGGGGGCACGAAAGCCAGCCCACGCGGTCGCTCGAGCGTGGCGTCGAAGTCCTCCGCGTGCGCTCGACCACCTTCGAGCGTTCCCGGCTTGGGTTGCGCGCACTCAACTACCTCACGTACCTGGCCCTCGGCCTCCTTCGGGGACTCTTCTCTCCTCGGCCCGACCTCGTGCTCTGCATGACCGACCCGCCGTTGGTCGGCGACGTGGCTCTGCTCGTCGCCCGTCGCTTCCGCGTGCCGCTGCTCGTCATCTCGGAGGACGTCTTCCCGGAGATCGCGATCAGGCTCCGGCGGATCGAGAACCCCGTGCTCGTCGGCATCCTGCGGCGTCTTATCCACCTCTACCTGCGCCGCGCCGATTGCATCGTCGCGATCGGAACCACCATGCGGCGCCGCCTCGAGCAGAAGGGCGTCGCCGCAGAGCGCATTCGAGTGATCCCCAACTGGATCGACACGGAGCGTGTCACGCCCCGGCCACGCGACAACGAGTGGGCCCGGACGAAGGAGCTGGTGGACAAGTTCGTGGTCATGCACTCGGGAAACGTCGGGCACGCCCAGAACCTCGACTCGCTCGTGCGGGCGACGACGTTCCTCCGCGACCTCGACGACCTGGTCGTCGTCGTCATCGGCTTCGGCGCCCGCTACAACGAGATCGTCGGTCTTGCCCACCTCCTCGAAGCCGACAAGATCCGCTTCCTCCCGTACCAGCCGCGGAAAGCGCTCCCATTGTCCCTGTCAACCGCGGACATCCACTACGTCGGCCTCGTCGGCGGGCTCTCAGGGTACGTCGTCCCGAGTCGGCTGTACGGGATCATGGCCACTGCCCGCCCGGTGATCGCCGCGGCCGACCCCGAGAGCGAGACGGCGCAGATCGTGGCGAGCGCCGGCTGCGGGGTGGTGGTTCCGCCGGCCCGGCCGGAGCTGGTCGCAGCTGCGATCCGCGGGGCCCACGACGGCCGGTTCGACCTGGCCGAGATGGGCCGGCGCGGCCGCGAGTACGCGACCTCCGAGGCCGACCGGCAGGTGGCCCTCACCCGGTACCGGGACGTCCTGCACGAGCTCCTCGACGGCCGGAGCAGGTGAGGGCCGCCCGCGTCGACGCGGTCGCACTCGCGGCCCTCGTGGTGCTGGCGTCCGGCGTGGCGGTGCACGAGTGGCGCTCGCCCGTGCAGTGGAAGCCAGACAGCCTCTTCTACCGCTCGCAAGTTCTCCGGCTGCAGGGGGTGGGAAAGGAGACGGCTCTGCGCCGCGTCTTCGAGGGGCCACTCGCGCAGCCCCGTCGCGAGCGAGAGGCCTCGCTCCCGCGGGCGGCGCGCAAAGTGTCCAACCCTGAATGGGTTCGCTACAGCTCACGCTTCTACGAGCGGCGCTGGGTCGTCCCGCTCGTGGCAGAGGCCTTCGACCCGGCCGTCGGGGCGAAGGGGCTGCTCGCCGCCTCGCTGCTCGGCTACGTCTTGCTGGCTCCCTTCCTCTACGTGCTCGTGCGGCTCTTCTTCGGAGTATGGACGTCGCTGTGCGCCACGGGCGCCTGTCTCCTGCTTCAGCCGCTCCGCTATTGGGCGGGTCTGCCGTTAACGGACAGCTTCGGCGTCGCCTTCGAAGCCCTCGCGCTGGCCGCGGGCGTGCTCGTGCTCGTGCGAGGCCCGCGTTGGCTCGCGCCCTGGGCCTTCGCCGTGCTGGGGCTCTCGTTCACGCGTGACGCGAGTGTGATCGCAGTCGCTGGCGGGCTCGTGGCCCTCGTCGTGAGACCGTCACGGACGAGTGGTCTACTTGCGATGACCGGTGTCGCCGCCTCCCTCCCGGCGCCTCTCGCCTTCGGGGCACCCGTCCGCGAGGCGATGGCCTACACGCTGAACGGCTTCACTCCGCCCCCGCAGGCGAGCTGGAGCTTCGTCGCGCACCACTACCTCTCTGGGGCGCACAGCCTCGTCAAGAACAACCTCGACTGGCTCGGCGACCATCCGGTCGACTCCGTCGTGCTCGTGGGGGGCTTCCTCGCGATCCTGCTGCTCCGGCACCGAACTCCCGGGGTGCTGCCGTTCGTCTACGGGGCCGCTGCCGCGGCGGTCGGGCTCGACCTCCTGCAGCCGAACTACACGGCCTTCCGGCTCGAGCTCGTCTTCGTCCCGTTCGCAGCGCTCGGACTCGGTGGTGCGGCCACCCTCGTCACTGCTCGCGCTCGAAGCCGTGCAGCTCTCCGACGACGTAGATCGGCCTGCGTTTCGCCTCGTCGTAGATCAGGCTGACGTACTCGCCGATCACGCCCAGCACGATCAGCTGGATGCCCCCGAGCAGCGAGACGACGAACACGATGGACGACCAGCCGCGGACGACGTCGGAGCCTGCCACCTTGGCCACGATCGCGTAGATCGCGTAGGCGATGGAGAGCGCGGAGACGACGAAGCCCAGCCCCAGCACGAGCCGCAGGGGCGCGTTCGAGAAGCTGAAGATCCCGTGCACGGCGAGCCGGGTCATTTGCGGCACGGTGTACTTCGTTCGCCCCGAGGCCCGGGCCGGGGCCGAATAGGGCACGCCGGTCTGGCGGAAGCCGATCCAGCTGAACATGCCGCGCACGTAGCGGTTGCGCTCACGCAGCGAGGTGAAGGCCTCCACCGCCCGCCGGTCGACCAGCCGGAAGTCACCGGCTGCCGCCGGAACGCCGACGTCGGTCAACCTGCCCAGCAGGCGGTAGAAGCTCCTCGCCGTCCAGCGCTTGAACCATGTCTCCCCGGCGCGCTCCGTCATCACGCCGTAGACGACGTCGTAGCCGTCCCGCCAGCGTGCGACGAGCTCAGGGATCACTTCCGGGGGGTGCTGGAGGTCGCCGTCCATGACGACGACGGCGTCGCCCGAGGCCAGGTCGATCCCGGCCGTGATCGCCACCTGGTGACCGAAGTTGCGCGAGAGGCGGACGACCTTCACGCGAGGATCCCGATCCCGGAGCTCGAGCATGGTCTCGAAGCTGCGGTCGCGGCTGCCGTCGTCCACGAGCACCAGCTCCCAGTCGCCGTCCAGGGCGTCGAGTACCGCGGCCAACCGGCGGTGCAGCTCCGCAAGCGATTCTTCCTCGTCGTGGATCGGGACGACGACCGAGAAGCGCGACACGGCGGTGAGCGTACACTCGCCTCCGGTGAACGTCGGCGAGACTCTCTTCCGCGACTCTGCCTGGGGGCGCTTCGGCGTCGAGAGGGGTGGCAGAGGCCAGAAGGCGTAGGTGCCGGAGCCAATTCGACCGGTGCCTACTTCGAGGGTCTACCCACTGGTCGCTCTTGCCCTGGGCGCGGTCGGCGTCCTTGCCCTCGAGGTAGGCCGTCTCGAGACCAGCGGCGCCGTGTATCCGTGGCTGCTGGCTCAGGGGGTCGTCGCCGGCTCGTCGCTCCTCGTCGCCTGGAGAGAGGCCAAAACCGCCTATCGCTGGTCGGGCTGCTCGTCATCGCTCTCGCTGTTCGTGCCGGCTTCCTCGGCATTCATTCCTGGAGGGACGTCGGGCATTTCGATCCCGACGCCCACGTCTATGCCACCCAGGGTCATGCCCTACTCCACGGCGACTACCCGAGCTCTGAATACCCGACCGGCGCAGTCCTGCTCTTCGCGCTCGACAGTTGGCTCGGCAGCATTTCCGCGCGGCCGATTGCCTTTTTGATGCTCCCGTTCCAGCTGCTGACGGTCGCAGGGATCTGGGCGTGTCGGACGCGCTGGAGCGGCTGCCTGGCCGCGCTCGTGGCGGTCTGGCCGCTCGACGAGTATTTCCGTGAGTGGCACTTCGACTTTGCGGCAACGGCCCTGCTCGTGACCGGACTCGCCGTCGCCCTGCGGGGGCGCTTCGGTTTCGCCGGTCTCCTCCTCGGGGTGGGCACAGCCGTCAAATGGACGCCCGGGCTCGCAGCGCTCACGCTTCTCGTCTGGCTCGTGGCCTCGGGCCGTCTCTCGGCGGCGGGGCGGCATGTGCAAGGCTTTGCGTTGGGCTTTGTGGGGCTGACGCTCCCCTTTCTCGCCTGGAGCCCTGGCGACGTTCTCTCGGCCTATTCGAAGCAGGGCGGCCGCGAGCTGATGGGCGAGTCACTTCCCTATCTGCCGCTGCGCTGGCTGGGGCTCGCCGACAGGGTCACGGACCCGTGGCAGACCGTGACCGCCCCCGGCTGGGTGAGCCCCGCGGCGATAACCATCCAGCTGGCATTGCTCGCCGTGACTCTCGCCGTTGCCGCGGCCGTACGCCGGAACCTCCGCGCCGGAGTCGCGGTCGCCGCGTTGGCGCCGGTCGTCTTCCTGCTGACGAACCGGATCTTTAGCCCCCAGTTCCTCGTTCTCGTGCTCGCCGCCTGGTGCGTCGCAATCGCATTGCTCGCGCGTAGTGCGCGCGAGCAACTCTTCCTCGGTGCTGCGGCCGCAGGGGCGAGCGCCGCCAACGTCTTCGTCTTTCCATATGCGCTCTCCATCGACCTCTGGCACGCGAGTTCGGCGGTGCTCTTCGCAATCGCCCTCGGCGTCACCGGCTGGCTGCTGATCCGCGCCTGGACCGAGGAACCCGCCTGGGGAGTCCGGCTACGCTCTCGGGTCGTGACGCCGGTCGTCCTCAAGGCCCTTTTCTGGGGCTCCACGGCCGCCCTCGCGTGGACGCACGCGGGCTATCCGCTGGCCGTGGCAGCGGCCGCACGGTTGCGTCCCCGGCCGCTCCGCACGCGGGACGAGCAGCCGACGGTGACGGTGATCGTCGCTGCCCACGACGAGGAGACCGTGATCGAGCGGCGGCTGGAGAATCTGCTCCAGCTCGATTACCCGCCGGACCGAGTCCAGATCGTGGTCGCCTCCGACGCCTCGGAGGACGCCACCGACGAGATCGTCGAGCGCCTGGCGGCCCTCGAGCCGCGAATCCATCTGCTGCGCTGTCCCCGCGGGGGTAAGGTCGCCGCACAGAACCTGGCCGCCCGAGAGTCGAGCGCCGAGATCGTGGCGTTCTCCGACGCCAACGCAACCTGGGCGCCCGACGCCCTCCGCAAGCTCGTCCGCAATCTGGCCGATCCGGAGGTTGGCTACGTCTGCGGCCGGCTGGTGCTCCAGGAGGCGGACGGGACCAATCGGGAGGGCGTGTACTGGCGCTATGAGACGTGGCTGCGGGAGCAGGAGTCCAGGTTGGGGTCGATCACCGGGGGCAACGGGTCCATCTACGCCCTGCTCCGTTCCGACTACGTGGAGGTGGATCCGCGCTTCGGCCACGACCTCTCCTTGCCCTACGTGCTCGTGCAACGCGGACGCAGAGCGGTGTACGACCCGGAGGCGCTCGCCTTCGAGAAGCCCACGCCCGACATCGAGGACGAGTACCGACGCAAGGTGCGCATGTTCGAGCACTGCTGGGCGATCGTGCGCGAGGGGAAGATGCTGCAGGGCCAGCCGCCCGGGTACCTGCTCGAGCTCCTTTCGCACCGCCATCTTCGCTACACCTCGGGCCTGCTCCACCTCGCGCTTCTCGGCACGAACGTCGCACTCGTTCGTGAGGGCCGCGTCTACCAGGTGGCGCTGGCCGGCCAGCTCGCGTTCTTCGGACTTGCGGCCGCCCGGCCCGGGCTCGCCCGCTACTACGCGCTCGTCACCTGGGCGACGGTCGTCTCCCTGGCGAACTACCTGCGCTCGGGAGTGCCAAGCGTATGGGACAAGGCCGAAGGGACGCGATGAACTCGGCCTCTGGCCGGTCCAGGCTTTCGGCCGGCGAGGCCGGCCTTCGCCGGCCGCTGAGGCCGCCTGCTAGAGGATGCTTCGCCCTCGGCCCTCGGCCGTACTGCCGATGTACTGTCCTTCGGGCCTCGGGCTCGCCTCCTTTGCCGGCGACGCCCCAGGAGGCCGAGTGAATCGCGGTGCGGACGTCGCGCTGGCCACCCTGGGGCTGGCGGTCGCGAGCCCGCTCCTGGGGCTCGCGGCGCTCGCGATCAAGCTGGAGGACGGCGGCCCCGTCCTCTACCGCCAGCGACGCGTGGGCCGGGATGGCGTCGACTTCGACCTGCTCAAGCTGCGCACGATGGTCGTCGGTGCCGAGACGATGGGCGCCGGCTTCGCCGTCAACGAGGGAGACCCGCGCATCACCCGAGTCGGCGGGCTGCTCCGCCGGCTCTCGATCGACGAGCTCCCCCAGCTCTGGAACGTGGTGCGCGGGGACATGAGCATCGTCGGCCCGCGGCCGACCCTGCGCTACCAGGTTGAGGAGTACACGGCTCGCCAGCGCCGGCGGCTGGAGGTGAAGCCGGGCATCACCGGCTGGGCCCAGATCCACGGCCGCGCCCGGCTGCCGTGGGCCGAGCGCATCGAGCTCGACGTCTGGTACGTCGAGCACCGCTCCGCCACGCTCGACCTGAAGATCCTGCTGCGCACCCCGCCCGCGCTCTTCCGCGGGACCTACAAGGGCGAGACCGGCGGATGGAGGGACACTCCCGAAGCGGGAGAAGGCTAGGCTCTCGGCTCGTGACGGCCGTCCTCTTCACCTGCGCCGGGCAGCGCGTCGACGTGGTGTCCGAGTTCGCGCGCGCGGGCGCGTTCACGGTCGCCGTGGACGTCGATCCGCTGGCGCCCGCCCTCTACCACGCCCACCGGCACGCGATCGTGCCGCGGGTCGAGGACGAGGCATACCTCCCGGCGCTCGCCGAGATCGCCCGTGACCACGATGTGCGGCTGATCGTGCCGCTGAACGACCTCGATCACCTGCCCCTGGCCTCCGCGGGCGAGATCCTCGCTCCGGCCCTCGTCCTCCTGCCCGCTGCCGAGGTCGTCGAGCGCGTCCGCGACAAGTACTTCGCCCACGGCTTCTTCGGGGAGCATGGGCTGGCAAGCCCTCCGAGCTGGCTTCCGGACGAGGTCCCCGCCGACGCCTCCTATCCGCTGCTCGTCAAGGCTCGCCGCGGCTTCGGCTCCCGCCACATCTATCGCGCGGACGACCCCGAGCAGCTGGCGTTCTTCCTCCGCTACACGCCGGTCGAGTCGTTCGTGCAGCAGATGTGCCTGGGCGAGGAGTTCTCGATCGACGTCTTCTGCGACGTCGAGCGACGTTGCCTGAACGCCATCCCGCGCACGATGATCGAGTCCAAGGGCGGTGAGTCGATCAAGGGCATGACCGTCAAGGACTGGGATCTGATCGATCACGGCCGTGGGGTGGCCGAGAAGCTCCGGCTCGTCGGGCCTGCCAACATCCAGTGCTTCCGTGAGCCGGATGGGACCTTGCCCGTGACGGACGTGAACCCGCGCTTCGGCGGCGCCTTCCCACTCCCCCGGGCGGCAGGCAGCCGCTACCCCGAGCTTGCGCTCGCGCTCGCCGAGGGGGAGCGGCCCGAGCCTCGTCTGGGTGAGTTCCGCGAGGGAATCATGATGACCCGCTTCTTTTCCCAGCTCGTGCTCGCCGAGAACGGCCTGGGCTCGTTGCAGCCCTTCGCGGAGGAGCTGCCCGAGCCCGTCGCGGAGCCCTAGAGCCCCGAGAACCGGGCCGAGGCGATCGTCCGGCCGGCGCCGAGTCCCCGCAGCGGCCGAAAGCGCGAGGCCCTGAGCGGCACGATGACCTTGGTCGCGGTCGCGCGGCGGACCACGCCGTCCGCGACGCCGTAGAGCCAGTATTCCCTGAGCCGCGCGTTCCACCAGCCGGTCGGCGTGGAGACGGGAGAGGGGGTCGTCAGACAGCCGGTGTCGCGGTACGTGCCGCGCAGGTTGCCGGCCGCCAGCGTGCGAAGGCATTCGCCGTCTGCGCCCAGACCGACCCAGCCGCTGCGGCCTCGCAGTACCGACACCGGCCCGACCGCGGTGTCGAGTATGGCGCGGTCTCCCGGGTCCGTGACGAAGACGGTGCCGTCGGAGCCGGCCTGCTCGGTGGCGGTCCTGACCGCGAGCCCACCGGTCTCGCTCGGCACCGCGTAGAGGAGGACGAGGCCACCTGACGGCTCGAGCAGAACGTCGATCCAATCCGGAGGCACCGACGAGTCGAGTGAGACGGTCGCGGGAGCGAGCTCGTTCAGCGAGCGGGCGCCGATGGTGAAGCGGCGCACCGCGAGGCCGTCGAAGACGTAGAGGCGGTTGCCGCGCCGCACCGCGACGGGGTGCTGCCCCGGGCGCTTGACGAAGCCCACCACCGACGCCCAGCGGATCCCGTCGCGCGACTGGGCGAGCTCCTGCCGGCAGGAGCTCGTCGCGTCGCACGACGCGTACGCGAGCAGATAGCGGCCCCAGAGCCCCGGCTTCGGCGCAGCCGCGGGAGCTGCCGCCCCAAGGGCGGCGGCGACGGTGAGCAGGAGAAGGACCGATCGTCGCACGGCTGCGGCTAACCTACCTGGGCTGTTTCGCCGGTGATGCGCGCTGCTCCTCTCGTCGGGGTCCTGCTCGTGGCGGCCGTGGTCGCGGGAGCGTCTCCCGCCCGCCGCCCGCCGTCCGACCGTGCGCTCGCGCTCCGTGGGCTCGAGCATGCGGTCGACGCAGGAGCCCTGACCGCCGAGGAGGCGGCCGGCTACCGCGCCCTCTTGAACCGCGTGCCGGGGTTGCTGCGGACCCTGCCTCCGCTCCGGGCCCGCGAGCTGCGCGGAGTCCTGCTC
>WNGB01008736.1_pt1 | contig 14334 bp, 13 predicted proteins | sample 5400681 | NCBI WGS metagenome assembly WNGB01 (sample SAMN13153367, study PRJNA577476) | soil metagenome | isolation source: 115 cm soil or saprolite under grassland replicate 2 | place: USA:California | collected 2016-06-15 | reverse complement strand
GAATCCGCCACCGGTGCCACCCAGCGTGTACGCCGGCCGTACGACGAGTGGGAATCCGACGCGCTCCGCGAAGGTGACCGCCTCGTCGACGCTGTGCACGGTGAGCGATTCGGGTACAGGCTCGCCAATGGCGATGAGCAGCTGCTTGAAGGCCTCGCGGTCCTCAGCGTGTTGGATCGCCGACAGCGGCGTGCCGAGAAGGCGGACGCCGTATCGCTCGAGCACTCCCGCCTCGGCGAGCGCCACCGCGAGGTTCAAGCCTGTCTGCCCGCCCAGCGTCGGGAGCAGTCCGTCAGGGCGCTCCTTCGCGATGATGCGCTCGACCACTTCGAGGGTGAGCGGCTCGAGGTAGGTCACATCGGCGATGCCGGGGTCGGTCATGATCGTCGCTGGATTCGAGTTCACGAGCACCGTTTCGACGCCCTCTTCGCGCAGCGCACGGCACGCCTGCGATCCGGCGTAATCGAACTCGGCAGCCTGCCCGATCGTGATCGGCCCCGAGCCGATGATCAGCACTTTCATCGCGACGCCGACGTGTTGCGCACGCGCAGACTCACCGGCGCGCTACCGCCTCGCGCACGTCGGTCAGGAATCGATCGAACACGGGCTCGTTGTCGCGCGGACCCGGCGCGCCTTCGGGGTGGTACTGGTAGGTGCGGAACGGCAGCGTGCGATGCGTCAGACCCTCGACGCTTGCATCGTTCAGATTGCGGAGACTGACGTAGAAGTCGCTGCCGTTCGGGATGGAACCCTCGTCGATCTGGAACTCGTGGTTCTGACTGGTGATCACGACGCTCCCGCTGCGCACGTCCTGCACGGGATGATTCGCGCCGTGGTGCCCGAATGGCAGACGCGAGGTCGTCGCTCCGATCGCGCGCCCGATCAGCTGATGGCCGAGGCAGATGCCGAGGATCGGCACCGGACGCGTGGTACCGCGCTGCGACACCGCGTCGAGGATCAGCTTCACGTTGTGCGCGATCTGTGGGATCGCCGCCGGATCGCCCGGGCCGTTGCTGATGACGATGCCGTCGGGCGACCACGACAGCACGTCGCGCGCGCTCGCGGTCGCGGGGAACACCCGCACGGTCGCGCCGCGCCGGGTGAGGCAACGGACCTGATTCTCTTTGACGCCGGTATCGAGGAGCGCGATCTTGGGACCGCTGCCGAACTGGCGCCCCACCCCGCTCGCCTCGACCACCAGCGGTCGCGCTCCGAGCGGCGCGGACGCGCGCGCCTTAGCCACGGCCTCCTGCTCCACACCCGCGTCCTGTGCGAGGTCGGGAGGGACCTGTAGCAGCGCTCCGCGCATCGTTCCCTTCGCGCGTAGGCGCCGCACCAGCGCTCGCGTGTCGATTCCCGAGATGCCAGGAACGCCGTACTGTCGCAGGTACGCATCAAGATCGATCGTGCCCTCGCGGCACGTCGAGTTGAGCTCGCGCACCACGAGCGCTTCGACCCAGGGCCGGCGGGACTCGGCGGCGCGTTCGAAGGTCCCGTAGTTGCCGATCAGCGGATACGTGAGCACGACGAGCTGCCCGTTGTACGAAGCGTCCGATGCGATCTCCTGATAACCGGTCATCGCCGTGTTGAAGACCACCTCGCCCCACGCGGCCGATGCGTCCCCGAACGCCTCTCCCCACCACGCCGTGCCGTCCTCGAGCGCCAAGACCGCCGCCCTGGTCATTGGTGCATAACTATACGTTTCTGATGCATAAAGATGCAACTGCGCCTCGGCGAGGGTTCGCTCAGCGAGAGCCGACCGCCGTCGCGCCACGCAGACCTCCTTCGTAACGCACTTCCCCACCCACGACCGCGTACACGACCCGACCGCGAAGTGCGCGGCCGAGCAGCGGCGTGTTCTTTCCGAGGGAGACGAGCTCGCCGGCGGTGACGATCCACTCGACATCGCGATCGATCGCGACCCAATCATCCGAAGGCAGAGAAAAGCCCAATACCGATGCGGGTCCGGTGGTCAGAGCACGAACGACGGTGTCGCGGTCGCACCAGCCCGCATTCACGCCGCCGAGCAGGAGCGAGAGCGCAGTCTCGAGTCCGCTGATGCCGAACGCCGCCTGATCGAACTCGACATCTTTCTTGACGCTCGCATGCGGCGCGTGATCCGTTGCGATCGCGTCGACCGTGCCGTCTTGCAGGCCTTCCCACAACGCGCGCACGTCACCAAGTGATCGCAGTGGCGGATTGACCTTGGTCGCTGTGTCGTAGGGAGAAGCGAGGAGGGGCGCGTCGACCGCAGCGGCGCGGACGGAAGGCTTCTCGAGCGAGAGTTGAGACTGCGACGCAGGACGGCGGTCCGCCGCGCGCGCGGGAGCAGGCCCGTTTCGAGCGAGAGAAGCCTCCCGGCCTCGCTCCTCCCGCTCCCAAGCAAACTCGCGCGAGCCCCCGACCCAGTCATCCGTCATCGACAGATGATGTGGTGTGACGTCGCACGTGATCCGAAGGCCGCGCGATTTGGCATCGCGGATCGACGCGATCGCGCCACGCGTCGAGACGTGCGTCAGGTGCAGACGCGCACCGGTCATCTCGACGATCGCGATGTCGCGTGCGACCGCGGTCCCCTCGGCGGCGCTCGGCAGACCCGGCAGACCGAGCCGGGCAGACACGACGCCCTCGTGCATCGCGCCTTTACCCGACAGCGCCATGTCCTGAGCGTGCTCGATGATCAACAGATCCTTCGTTCGCGCGTACTCGAGCGCGTGACGGAACAAACGCGCGTCGTCGACCGGCGAGCCGTCGTCGGAGAACGCGACCGCCCCTGCCGCGGACAGCTCGATGAGGTCCGCGAGCTCGCGACCCGCGCGACCGCGGGTGATCGTCGCGATCGGAAGCACGCGCGCTCCACCTGCGGCCCTGGCGCGCGCGACGATCTCGGCCACGAGACCCGGCGCGTCGATCACCGGCTGCGTATTCGGCATCGCGCAGATCGTCGTGAAACCCCCACGCAGGGCTGCACGCGCGCCCGACGCGATCGTTTCCGAATCCTCGAAGCCCGGCTCGCGCAGGTGCGCGTGCAGGTCGATGAATCCGGGGGTGACGAGGTAGCCCCTCGCCTCGAGCTCCCTCCGTTCCATCAACTCGCCTCGAGAGTCGGCGTGCCGACGAGCAGGTAGAGCAGCGCCATACGTACGGCGACCCCATTCGTCACCTGTCGCTCGACCAGCGAGCGCGCGCCGTGCGCGACGGCGGCGTCGATCTCGACGCCTTCGTTCATCGGACCGGGGTGCATGACCGGCGCGCCCGGCCGCATGCGCGAGACGCGCGCCTCCGTCAGGCCCCACACGCGGGTGTACTCACGCAGCGACGGCAGCAGCCCGCCCTCCTGACGCTCCTTCTGCAGCCGGAGCGCGATGACCGCGTCCGCGCCATCGAGCGCGCGTTCGAGGTCGGGCTCGTACGTCGTACCCGCCGGCGCCTGCCCGCACCGCCAGGCGTTCGGCATGAGCGTCGGCGGGCCGGAGAGCGTGATCGTCGCACCGAGCGGGACGAGCGTGTTGATGTCGGACCGCGCCACGCGGCTATGCACCACGTCACCGACGATCACGATCCGTCTCGTCGCTAGGTCCCCCAGCGCGACGCGCAGCGTGTACGCATCGAGCAGGCCCTGCGTCGGATGCGCATGCCAGCCGTCGCCCGCGTTGATGACCGCCGCGTCCGTCCGCTCGGCCACGAAGTACGGCGCACCCGATGACGCATGCCGCATCACGACGATGTCGCCGCCGAGCGCCTGCAGCGTGCGCACCGTGTCGTATAGCGATTCCCCCTTTTCCACCGAGGAGCCGCTGGCGGAGACGTTCACCACGTCGGCCGACAGCGTTCGCGCCGCGAGCTCGAACGAGACGCGCGTGCGCGTCGAAGACTCGGCGAAGAACAGGACCACCGTGCGACCGCGGAGCGGTGGTGCGCGACGGACGGGCCGCGACAGCACCTCGACCATCGCTCCGGTCGTATCCAGGACGGCCTCGATCTCTTCGGTCGACCAGTCATCCGTGTCGAGAACGTGTCGCCGCGACCACCTCATGCGCTCACCCGTTCGCGCGCGATGAGCTCGACCTCGTCTCGTCCGTCCACCTCGATAAGGTGCACGCGGACGTCGTCGGACTGCCTCGTCGGGACGTTCTTCCCAACGAAGTCGGCTCGGATCGGCAGCTCGCGGTGACCGCGGTCGACCAGCACCGCGAGGCGGATCGCGCGAGGCCGACCGTAGTCGACGAGCGCGTCCATCGCGGCGCGGATCGTTCGACCGGTGAACAGCACGTCGTCCACGAGCACGACAATCCGGTCGTCGACGGAGAAGTCCAGCGCCGACTCGCGCACGATGGGCGCGTAGCCGATCCGCGTGAGGTCGTCTCGGTACAGCGTGATGTCGAGCGAGCCGAGCGGTACCGTCGTGTTCTCGTTCGAGCGGATCGCATCGCGCAGCCGCGCTGCCAGGACATCGCCGCGCGAGCGGATACCGACGATGGCGAGTTGGGAGAGTTCGCGATCGCGTTCGACGATCTCGTGCGCGATCCGCGAGACGGCACGACGCACGTCGTCGGCGCCGAGCAGCATGGTCAGGTGCGGCTCCTTCCCGGCCTCACAGGACCGGTCGTTAAAGGGTTGCTCGGGAGAGTCTAGCCGACGCGGAGGATCGCGACCTGGCCCTGCTGTCCCTTGTAGTTCACGACGAAGGGATAGTTGCCCGGGAGCGGCAAGCCGGTCATGTTCAAGGTGATGCGTCCGCCCGGGTCGAGCGTCCCCGAGGACGTCTTCGCGCCACCGGTGCTGGCGTCGCCGAAGCTCACGAGAAACGTGCCGCTGCCGGGCGTGTTGTTCGCGTTGCGGACCGTGAACGTCACCGCGAAGGCGGCGCCGATGTTCACGCGCGCCGGGCCGCTATAGGTCACGACGCTGCCATCCGCCAGCGTGACCGACGTCGCCGCCGGCGGCGCGACCGTCGGGACCGGCGTGCGCACCGGTGCCCGCGTGGCCGCGACCGTCGTGGCCGGGATGGCGTCGGGCTGCGTTGTCGGGGTGGCATCGGCTGCTGTTGCCGTGGGCTGACCAGGGACGGCAACGGGCGCTGACGGGTTCGTTGTGTCACCCGGCGCGCTCGACGGCGCAGCCGGGCTCGCGTTCGGGACGTTCTGCGTGCTCGCGACGACGGCGGCCGCGCCACCGCCGACGATGAGGAGGACGAGGACGATGGCGAAGAGCGGCGCGGGGCTGCTCTTCTGCGTGCTCCTCGTCGGTGCGGCGCGGTCCGGGACCTTGTAGGCACCGCTCCACCGCGCCGCGAGCTCGCGGCCGCGGGGCGCGAGGACCGTGGCGATCCACTCGTTGCCCTCGGGGTCGAAGAAGTACGTCTGGATCGCATGCACGTCCGGCGGGACCGGCGGCGTCGTCATCTCTGGTCCACGTTCGTGGATCCAGCGCGCACCCACCGGGTCCCAGGTGAAGACCGAATGCTCCTGTGCCATGCGTGCATTATCGAGGTGAAGCAGTAGCGTCTTCGTATATGCGACCGGTGCTGGCTGTACTTCTCGTCCTCACGTTCGCGGCGATCGCCGTGGCCGCGACGACCGCGGGACGAGCCTCGAAAGCGCCATCAGACGCAGTGAATACGGCCCCGCGTGCCACCGCCGATCCGGCCGAGACGGCCCGTGCCGAGGTCGATCACGCGCTTGGAAGTTCCCCCGGTCAGGGGAGGGGGATATCCCCCGTCGTTCGCGGGCTCATGATCCCGATCGAAGGCGCGGATATCCCCACCGCGCCGGAGCTGCTCCCGAACTCACCGCGCGAATATCGCGCCGGTTGGCACGAGGGCATCGACTTCCCCGCGGACCGCGGTACGCCGGTGCGCGCGGCCGCGGCGGGGACCGTCATCCGCGTGGACCGCGACTTCGCCGACTGGGATCCGGACGCGTTGGATGTCGCGCTGCAAGCCGCGATCGCTCTCGGATACACGCCCGAGCCGACGCTCGATCGCATCCGGGGACGCCAGGTCTGGATAGCCATCGGCCGGAAAGTCGTGACGCGCTACGCACATCTCGACACTGTCGCCGACCTCTACGTCGGCGAAAGCGTGGCGCGCGGTCAACTGATCGGCGCGGTCGGCAGCTCCGGATACGAGGAGGGCGGACCGCATCTGCACTTCGAGGTCCGCGTCGGTGACGACTATCTCGGTGACTGGCTAGAGGGCGACGAGCTCGTGCGCATCGTCACTCGATCGTTCGAGTAGTCCCCCGCTCCAGGAAACAGCGCGCACACATCGCGCGGTTGTCGCTCGCGAGGATGTTGAACGTCGTGCCGCACACCGCGCACGCGCGGCGCGCCATGTCCTCGCGCTCGCCGCCCATCTTGCCGGTCACGACCTCGTCACCGAGACGGACCCATCGCTCGACCGCTCTCTCAGCTTCCTCGTCGCGACCCATCGGGGTTTAGCGGGGCCGCAAGTTGGCGGCCCGAATCGCGGCCGGCTAACGAGGTCATCAAGACAGTTGCGAGACCGTTGCAGAACCGCTGGAAAGCGGCTAGCGCAGTCCCGTGCGGCGGGCGCGAAGAGCGGCCTCAAGGACGATCTCGACCGCTTCGGACGCGATCGGTCGCGGCAGCCGCGTGAAGACCCCGACCTCGGCGCACTTCTCCTTGTCGGGCAGCTCGTACCACCACGAGAGGCGTTCGAGCTCGCACATGTAGACATACGCGGTCGTGGGCTTCGGCAGCTCGTAACGGATCGCGCCGAGAAGATCGAGACGGTGCGCCACGATGCGCGCTGCGTCCCACAGCTCGCGGCGCGCGACCTCGAGGATCGTCTCGCCGGAGCGGCGCGCGCTCGTCGGGAAATGCCACCCGCCGGCATCCGCCGTGCGCACCCACACCGTGAGGTCGCCGTAGAAGGGGAGCACCATCGCGATCTGGGCAGAGGCGGGCGGGAATTCCTTGAAGCTCGAATCGCGCCGGGATACGAAGGTGAGATCCGCCATTAGCGGAAAAGTAAGCAGGACAGCGACCGGCGCGTCAATAGCCCGCGCGTCACAGAGGGTGGCGGATTGGTGTTAGCAGTCAGCCGCGCAGCGCTTCGGCCAGCCGGAACGGGTCGGCGGCGATGACGGAGGCGGCGTAAAGCTCCATCGCGCCGATGTCGCTCGTCTTGTTGGCCGGATCGCCCCGGTCGACGAGGCGAGCCAGCGGGGGGAAGCGCCGCCAGTCCTCCCCGTCGGGCGAGAGCGGCGGCACGTACAGCGCCATGTTGTAGGACACCACCCCTGCGGCACGGTAGGCGGACAGGGCCCGTGCGATCGCCGGCGCGAGCGACGATTCGTCGGCGCCCGGGCGTCCGAGGATCACGATCTCGCGCTCTTTGATCGGCACCAGCGACGCGATCGAACGCACGCCCAAGGTCTCGGTGCCCAGCCCCAGCGCGTCGTGCACCAGCCAGAGGTCGTCGAAGTAGTCGCTGCCGTGCCGTTCGTCGTACGCCACGGCCTGGCGGCGGAGCTGCTCGATCTTCGGGTAATGCGCTCCGCGAGTGGCCGTCATCTGCATGTGACCGTGGACGATCGAACCGCCCGCGCGCCACAGGCTGTTCCACATGAGGAAGTAGTAGCGGGCCGTGGGATCCGACTCGAGGGCGCGCTCGGCCCAGCGCCGCGCGGTGCCCAGGTGGTCGCGGATCGCGGTCGCGTCGAGCGGCGCCAGCGGGTCGTGCTCCTTGAACACGAGCACGCCGTGGAAGCCGTCGTATTTCGCGACGTTCGACGCGGTGATCCCGTGCGCTCCCTCGACCCGGCCGAAGATGTCCGCCGGCGTTCCGGTCTGCGGCCGGCAGAACGGATCGTTCGCCGACGATGCGATCGTCGCGCGCACCTCGTCAGCGCCTTTGATCTCCATCGGCCGGAGCGCGCGCAGCTCGTTGAACAAGGCTCCCTCGAACGTGACCTGATTGTTCACGCGGACGATGCGCTGCTCGCGGACGGCGTCGACGGAGCCGAAGAACTTCCGGATCCAATCGTGCATCTCCGGCGGAGGCTCGAGTCGTCCGACCGTGGTCGAGATCGAGAGGATGCGCCCGGCCGCGGCGCGGGCGACCGCCGGAAGTGAGGCGACCGCCTCCTCGAGGTCAACGATCGATGACGTCACGCCGCCTTACGGACCCTCGACGCCGTCTTATAGAGATCGACGTAGCGCTTCGCCGACGCGCCCCAGGAGTGATCCTCGCGCATGACCCGCACCACGAGGTCGGTCCATGACTCCGCTGACGCCCGGTATCTCTTCATCGCGCGAGCGATGGCGTCACCCAGGGGCGCGGCCGCGTACTGCGCGAAGGAGAAGCCGTTGCCACGCGCGCCGTCACGGTCGACGTCGCGCACCGTCTCGGCGAGCCCCCCGACCTCGTGGACCACCGGGATCGTGCCGTAGCGGAAGGAGAGGAGCTGGCCGAGCCCGCAAGGCTCGAAGCGCGACGGCATGAGAAAGAGATCCGAGCCGGCGTAAATCCGCTGCGCGAGCGCCGCGTCGAAGCCGAGCGTGAGCCAGAGCTTTCCCTGGTAGCGGCGCGCGAGCGCCCTCCACTTCGACTCGTAGGCGGGGTCACCCGTCCCAAGTACGACGAGCTGCCCGCCGGCGCCCAGGAGATCCGGCGCCGCCGCGGTGAGGAGATCGATGCCCTTCTGCTCCACGAGGCGTCCCACCACACCGAACACCGGAGCGCCCGGATCCACGGCGAGCCCGCCCTCCCGCTGCAGGGCGGCCTTGCACACGGCCTTCCCGCTCTGATCCTCGGCGCTGTAAGGCGACGCGATGTGACGATCCGTCGCGGGATCGAAGGCGACGGTATCGATGCCGTTCACGACGCCGAAGAGACGCCGGCGCCGATCACGGAGCATTCCCTGCAACCTCTCGCCGAACTCCTCGGTGAGGATCTCCTTCGCGTAGCGCTCGCTGACCGTGCTGACGATGTCGGCGGCCACTATCGCGCGCGCCATCGGGTTCGCCTCGTTCCGATCCTCGATCGGCAGGCGGGCACGCGGCAGACCGACGAGCGCGAGCACGCGCGCGTCGGTCCGGCCCTGGTACGCGAGGTTGTGGATCGTGAAGACGGTCGACGTCGCCGCGAGCGCACGGGATCGCGCGACGAGCGCAACGAGCAGTGCCGCGTGCCAGTCATGCGCGTGGACGATGCGACGACCAGGCGGGGGCTCTGCCCCCGCAGACCCCCGCGCCCCGCGAGAACCCCCCACAAGGTCCTCGTACACCGCACGACAGAAGAACGCGTAGCGCTTCGCGTCATCCGCTTCCCCGTACACGCGATCGCGGCCGATGCGCTGATCGTTGCGCACGAATACCACTCGGACCCCGTCGCGGACGACGCTTGGGTACAAGACACGGAGCTTCGCCTTTCCGTACGGCACCGAGCGCGAGGGCGCGCGATCGGTGATCTGGAACTTCGCGCGGTCGATCGTCCGATGCAGGGGCAGGTACAGCGTGACTTCGTGACCGAGCGCCGCGAGCGCCTGCGGAAGACTGCCCGCCACGTCAGCGAGGCCGCCGACCTTCGCGTACGGGGCGGCCTCGGCGGCCGCAAAGACGATCTGCACGAGCCACCGGATGTTAACGAGATGTAAGGAGATGAGGCTTCGAGACCAAAAACGTACGGTCGACGAAACCGGCTCGTTAGGCTGCAAGGTACTGGTGGTAGCGCATCCCCAAGGAGGGACACGTGAACGTTCTAGTCCGCGGCAAGAAGGTTCTCCTCGCTGCCGGCGCCGGCGCCCTGACCGCCGCGCTGCTCGGCGGCGCGGCGCTCGCGGCCTTCGCGCCGGTCGTCAGCGGCCCTGCGAGCGAGACGGCGGCGCAGCTTGGCACGGCCGCACCCGCGAACAGCGGCACTGACAAGCTCAAGGCCATCCTCGACGCGCTCGCCGCGAAAGGCGTGATCACGGCCGCGCAGGTGGACGCGATCCTCACCGCCGTCCGCGAAGCCGAGCCGAAGCGTGAGGGTCGTGACGCCTTCGAGATCAAGCGCGTCTTCGCGGGTCTCCTCGAAGCCTCAGGGAAGTACCTGGGCCTGACCATGAGCGATCTCAAAACGAAGCTTCCCGGCACGAGCCTCGGCGCGATCGCCAACAGCACCGCGGGGAAGAGCCGCGCTGGTCTCATCGCGGATCTTCAGAGCGCCGTGAGTACGGCGATCGACAAGGCGCTCGCCGCGAACGCGATCACCAAGCAGCAGGCCGACAAGGCGAGGGCCGAGGCACCCGCGCACATCGCGAGCTTTGTCGACCACGTCTACGAGCTGCGCACCGCGCCGAAGACGACGCGCGCGCTGAAGGTGACCGAGTTCATCGGCGACGTCTTCTCGGTGGCTCGCGATTACCTCGGTGTCTCGCAGCTCGACCTTACGAAGGCGCTGCGCGAGGGCAAGAGCCTCGGCGAGATCGCGAACGGCACGCCCGGCAAGAGCCGGGACGGTCTCATCGCGCAGATCACGACGGCGGCGAACGCGAAGATCGACAAGGCCACGACCGACGGAAGGATCACCACCGAGGCAGCCACCTCGCTCAAAGCGCAGGTCGGCACGGCCGTGACGACGCTCGTCGACCGAAAGGGTCCGACCGCGATCTTCAAGCGCTAGCGCGACTGTCCGGTATCCGTTCGGTGGCGAGGCACCCGCGAGCGTCGGCTGCGGAAACGCATGGTGTAACGAGCATGGCCGTCTGCTCGTTGGCTCTTCGCAGGCTGTCCGCAGGTCGGGCGGTATAGTCGGCCCGCGTTCGGCACTGCGAAATCGCTCGGGAGCGGCTCCTGGATAAGCGCTACACGATCACCTCGCCGATAGGGGCGGGCGGCTCCTCCCAGGTCTACCTGGCGCAGGACACCGCGCTCAATCGCGAGGTCGCCATCAAGGTCCTCGACAACGCGGCCGCCGCGGACAGCTCGGTCCGCCGCATGTTCGTGAAGGAAGCGCGCTCGCTCGCCCAGCTGTCCCATGCGAATATCGTGTCCGTCTTCGACGTCGGCGAGGTCGACAACCTTCCCTACATCGTGATGGAGCACCTCGCAGGCGGGTCGCTCAGGGGGCGCATCGACCGCCTCGGTCCGCTCAAGGCGGGCGACGCCGCGCGGATCGCGACCGAGGTCGCGAACGGACTCGCCTTCGCGCACTCGAAGGGCATCATCCACGCCGACCTGAAGCCGTCGAACATCCTCTTCGACGTGAACGACCACGCCAAGATCGCCGACTTCGGCATCGCGCGCACACCGAAGGAGGATGCAGGGACGCCGGAGCTGTACGCGACCGCGATGTATGTCGCGCCCGAGCGCGTCGAGGGCAAGCAGGCCTCGGTCCAGAGCGACGTCTACGGCCTCGGGCTCGTCCTGTACGAGATGCTCGTCGGCAAACCCCCGTTCACCAGCACGAACGCCGGCGTCCTCATGCGCGACCACGTCGTGCGTATGCCGGTCCCTCCGAGCCATCTCCGTCCGTCTCTCCCCCGCGAGCTCGACACGATCGTGTTGAAGGCGCTCGCGAAGCAACCCAACCTGCGTTATCAGAAGGCGAGTGAGTTCGCGAACGCGTTGGCGGCGATCGAGAACATCGATAAGGAGCTCGCCACCACGCGGATCACGGCCGTCATGACCGAGCCCATCAGCGATTTCGTGCCGACCGTGGATCAGAGCCCCGTCGTGGCGCTTCTGTCGAATTACGGCCAGCCCATCCGACGAGCGTTCTTCGCGCTGCTCGCCGCGCTTCCGGTCTTCGCGCTCATGCTGCTCGCGAGCTTCGGCCTCATCACCTCGCTCGTGACCGCGGGCCTTGTGGCGGTCATCGCGGTGGCGGGTCAGCTCGGCGCGGCGCTCGCGCTCGCGTGGGTGCTCGAGACCGTGCTGATCTTCCTGTTCGTGCCGGGCCTCGCGGTGATCTTCGCCCTGATGGGCGTGTGGGTCTGGCTGCGCGACGTGCGCAGCGAGCAGGCGATCATGGCGATGGCGATGCCCGTCGCGGCCCCGCTTGGCCTCGCGCCAGCCTTCATCCTCACCGCCGCCGCGATCGACGGACTGATGGGTGTGATCACCGCGGCATGGGGCGCCGTCCTCACCGTGGTCTTCGCGATCGCCGCCGGGGAGCAGTCGTTCGGTCCGTTCGTGCAGACCGGCTTCACGCTGAGACAGGAAACGCTCTTTGGCACGCACCGAGCGATCGAGACGAAGAGCGCTCTCATCGGCTTCCTGCAGGGTCGCGGAAGCTCGCTCGGCGAGGTCATGATGCCCGAGACGCTGTTCTCGCAGCTCGCTGCGTTCGTGTCGCGGGTCGTCGGCGCGGATGTGACGGCGCTGGCGACGGTGATCGCGTGGACCATCGCGGCGCTCACGGTCTGGTCCGCGACACGGATGCTGCGCACGTTCTTCGACACCCTGCTGCGCCGACCGAAGCGGTGGTTCTCGCTCTACGTGTTCGCGCAGTCCGCCGGGATCGTCGCGGGCGCGGTCATCCTGTTCCTTCTGTTCATCACGTGGGGCCCGCTCGACAACGCTGCGGGACGGCCGGCCGACGGCGTGATGTTCGTGGCGGCGCTGGTTGGCGCGGCGTTCGCGACGGCATTCGGCGTGATCATCGGCGCCACGCAGCGACCCGAACCGGAAGAGGAGCCCGCGCCGTCGGTCGCAGCCCGGAGATTGCCCGTCCGCTAGGCGCGCGAGAGCAGCGCGAGCATCACGGCTTCCGTCGGCTTCCCGAGCCTCCCATCCACATAGGCCCGCACGATCGCAGGATGGATGTAGCAACGACGGCAGACCGCGGGCGTGTTACCCAGGCGGGCCGCGACCTCTTTGACCGCCCGTGTCACGTTGCGCTTCGCGGCGCGCGCGCCGTCGGCCGCGCCCAACGCGCGGAGCTCTCGCGCCGCATGCATCGTCCCGGCCCACGTGCGGAAGTCCTTGGCCGTGAAGTCGTCTCCGGAGATCTCCCGTAGGTACGCGTTCACGTCCGACGAGTCGACACCGTGCTTGTCTCCGCGCTCGTCGACGTACCGGAACAGCTCCTGGCCCGGAAGCTCCTGCAGGCGTCGGATGACGTGAGCGACACGCCGGTCGCGCATGTCGACCTCCTGATCCTTACCGCTCTTGCCGCGAAAGCGGAACGTGAGGCGCGAGCCGACGACGCGGACATGCTTGTCGCGCAGCGTCGTCAGTCCGTACGAGCTGTTATGCCGTGCATATTCGTCGTTCCCCACCCGGATCAGCGATGTCTCGAGCAGCCGCACGATCGTCGCGAGCACGCTTCGCCGCGTCAGGCGCGACCGCGCGAGGTCTCGGTCGACACGGCTGCGGATCCGCGGCAACGCCTTCGCGAGGTCAAGGACCCGCTCGAACTTCGACTCGTCGCGCACCTCGCGCCAACGCTCGTGATAGCGGTACTGCTTGCGGCGGCGCGCATCGCGTCCGGTCGCCTGTAGGTGCCCGCGCGGATCGGGGCTGATCCAGACGTCGGTCCAGGCGGGCGGGATCGCGAGACGACGGATCCGTCTCAGCTCGCCCTTGTCCGTGATCGTCCGACCGTCGGTGTCGAGATACGCGAAGCCGCGCCCGGCACGACGACGCCGGAGGCCGGCCCGGTCGTCGCTCGTGTAACGGAGCCCGGCGTCATGCGCGACTTCGACCGGATCTGGGACTTTGAGCGCCACGGCGAGCGCAGGAGCAAGACGAGGACCAGCGCGCCGCGCCGCGGAAGGGGCGCATGCTAGCCGCCGAGGAAATGAGAGAACGGCTCGCGGCCTTCTTCAAGATCCGCGCCGGCGAGGGCCGCACCGCGTCGCTGGTGCTCGCGGTGACATTTCTCCTGACAGCGGGCGGCAGCATCGGCGGCAGCGCGATCGAGGGGCTGTTCTTCTCACGGCAGGGCACCTCCAGCCTGCCGGTGCTCTACATGGCGCTGGGCGTGACCACCTTCACCGTGTCGCTCGCGATCACCGCGGTCCTCGGCCGCTTCACGCGCGCCCGCGTCTATCGCATCCTTCCGCTCGTGCTCGCCGGATCGCTCGCCCTTCAGCGCGTCGTGCTGACATTCGAGGTCCCGTGGACATACGCCCTGTTCTGGCTGCTCATGAACGTCGAGATGTCGCTGCAGGGCCTCCTCGGCTGGGGCATCGCGGCGATCTCCTGCGACACGCGTCAGGCGAAGCGACTCTTTCCTCTGTTCGCGGCCGGCGGGATCTTCGGCGGCATCGTCGGTGGCTTCGCGACCCGTCCTCTCGCGTATCTCCTCGGCACGGAGAACCTGCTCGGGGTCTGGGCCGGCACGCTGGTGCTGGCGTTCCTCGTCGCGCGCGTGCTGCT
>WNGB01015564.1_pt1 | contig 14335 bp, 15 predicted proteins | sample 5400681 | NCBI WGS metagenome assembly WNGB01 (sample SAMN13153367, study PRJNA577476) | soil metagenome | isolation source: 115 cm soil or saprolite under grassland replicate 2 | place: USA:California | collected 2016-06-15 | reverse complement strand
GCCTACATGCGCGAGGGCCGGAAACGCCCCGATCCATTGCCAAAGCTTATTGCGGCGCATCGAGAAGCGTTGAGCGACGCAAGAAAACGACATCCGACCGAATTAACGATCCTAGTTGGCAAGAGCATGGGTGGCCGCGTTGGATGTCACCTTTCGCTCGAAGAAGAAGTGGACGGCCTCATTTGCCTCGGATATCCGCTCTGCGCGATGGGAGATCGGACAAAACTGCGAGATGAGGTTTTGCGGGCGCTGCATACACCAATTCTCTTTGTGCAAGGCACGCGGGATCCGCTTTGCCCTTTGGATCTCCTCGAGCGCGTGCGTACCGAAATGACAACGCAAAACACTTTACACGTCGTCGAAGATGGCGACCATTCATTGCGCGTGCCGAAACGCCAGCTTCAATCGAGCGGCAAAACCCAGACGGATATCGATCAACGAATCTTCCAATCAATCACGGAATTCGGTTCCGGCTTCACCGGGAATCGCGACTCTTAACGCCTCGGGATATGCGATCCTTCGTTAGTGATGAACTGCCAACCCGGATAAAGGGTCCAGGAAGCATCTACAATTCGCGTGGGACCGGGCTTGGCACGCCAAAGAATGAGTTTCTTCAGCGCAGTCACATCGGCCGGCCAATTGCCTAACACTCCCATCCGCTTTAATATTTTGATCTGAGTAACATTACCTTGCGGATCCACCGTTAATCGGTACACCCCCGTGCGCCATTGATTCTTGGGAAGCGATATGGGCCAGGGTGGAGTGGGATACGGGAAATACGTGAAGACCTGCTTGAGATCGGAACCGGAGCCGATGACAATATGAACTACCTCCTTCTTACTGGCAGCCGCATCCGTGGACGCGGCTTTTTTCGGTTTTGGCGACTCCGCCTGCAGTAAAAAAGTCACGCCCATGGTGGCCACGACCGCAGTTGCAACCCACGTCTGTCTCACAGAGCTTCTTTACTAAACTTGCGATGCAGGTGTCACCAAATTTCGCCGTCCTTCAGTGCTATCGCGGGATTTATTGACCAATTGCCGATCGCTGCAAATTAAGAGAAGATGAAACCTACTCCTGTTTCTTTGGCGGAAGTCCGCAGACGAAGCGTAAAATCACGCGCGTTTCATTCCGTCCGCGCAGGCCAGATCGAGTTCGTGAAAGTCAATACCGACGCATGGAGATGGCGCGACGTTTATCGCTGGTTGCTTGGTTTACGGTGGCCACAGTTTGCCGTGTTCGTCGGCACGCTTTATATCGCGCTCAATCTTCTTTTCGCCGCGCTTTACAGTTTCCAGCAAGGCAGCATCGCTGGCAGCACCGGTGGGCATTGGTTTTTTGATTGCTTCTTTTTCAGTGTGCAAACGCTGGCCACCGTGGGCTACGGCCATATGTATCCGCAAACGCTCTATGGCCACGTCGTCACGACCATTGAAATTATGAGTGGCATCTTTCTGCTCGCGGTGATGACTGGGCTCATCTTTGTCCGGTTCTCGCGACCGAGTGCGCGAGTCGTTTTCAGCAACTCAATCGTGATCGCACCGTTAAATGGAAAGCCAACGCTGATGGTGCGCGTAGGAAATGAAAATCAACATAGCATGGTCGAAGCGGAATTTCGGATCATGTTTTCGCGCGATGAACCGTTGCTCGAGGGCGGCGATTTCAGGTACTTCTACGTGTTGAAACTACATTTCGACCGGCTCACGGTGTTCCCGGCGGCCTTATCTTTGCGACACACGATCGATGAAACGAGTCCCCTCTTTGGCGCAACCCCCGAATCGCTCGAATCCAGCCGGGTCCTCTTTATTGTCTCAGTGGTTGGAATCGATCCAGTCATTGCGGCCGCAGTTCAAACACAAAAGGATTACAGCTGGCGAGATGTCCGTTTCGGCGAACGTTTCGTCGAGATGTATACCGAACATGGCGGCGGTCGGCTCACGGTGGATTACGGCCGCCTTCACGAAACTGAGCAAGTGGAGTTTACAGTTCACGGTAACGGATCTGACGAGTAAAATGAGTGGGCGCTGGCTCCTGAATTTGACTTGTTCATGTTTACTCCGCTCCGATACTTTCCCGGGAGATTGGCGCGTCTTTAATCTTTATTCGAAACATAAACGCAAACTAAAAGAGCAATAAAATTATGGGATTCCTTGATTCGATACTCAGCGCAGTAAGTGGAGCTCAGAAGCCTTCCGGGGGTGACGAAGGCAATCAGCTCTTGGGGATTCTCAGCGGTCTCCTCGCGCAGAGCGGAGGTCTGCAAGGCCTGGCCAACAGATTTTCCCAGAGCGGCGAGGGCGACGCATTTTCGTCCTGGGTTGGCATGGGGGAAAACCAACCCGTTTCCAGCAATCAAATTCAAGAAGCGCTTGGTTCCGATCAAGTTCGTGCGATCGCAACTAAAATGGGAGTGGACCCCAATCTCGCCTCGCAGTTCCTGGCTGAATACCTGCCAAAGATCGTTGACAAACTAACGCCAACCGGAAAAGTGGATCCCACGGCGGATCATCAGCAGGGGCTAGCTGCCTTGTTGCCATCACTGTTGCAAAGCCTTGGCGAGAAACCTGACAGTGGTCAATCCCCGCAAGCATGGAAGCAGGTTGCACCGTTGGAGCACTGCCGATAGTTGCAGCTGCTGCAGCGCGAATTCTAATCTTGATCGCTCTGTTGCTGCTCCGGCGGAAGCAGAATGATCCGCGCAAACTGAAACATAGCGGCTAGCAGGTGCACGATGATGCCGGTGAAGAACGGCCAGAACGTGTTAAGTATTGCGATGTTGCAGAACTGCAGTAGCACCGCGCCGATTCCCAGGATCCCGAACAGATAAAAACCAAATCCTGTACCGCGCACACTTTGTAACTGGTGCGGATCTAATCGGCGAAAACCCTTGGTTGTCGTTAGTGCGAAGGGCAAAACAATTACCAACATCAACCCGCTGCACCACCTCTAGATTCCGGGTAGAACGGGCTTAACCGTCAGCAGAAGCATCCCAACCGTGCAAAATGCGAGTGGCAGAATTGAATTCATTAGAAGTAGCCGGAGGCGGTACTTGTCGATCGGCGACCACTCATGCACGGATTCGCGCCGGAAAACCACGACAACACCTGCAAATCCAGCGAGCGCAACCGCGATCTGCGCCGCCGTGCTGAGAGCTTCACTCGGTTCCATAGCTCTATGTGAGTTCAGCGGTTCACAGCAAGCTTTGGAAGCATTATTTTCAGGCTTTACCCGCACTGCAAAGCAACTGCTACACCGCCTTCTTGCCAGCGACTGGCGCAGCAGAAAGGTGTTGAACGGAAACAGCGCGAGACTTTCTGGTTCACTGATCAAAGATAACTCACGATAAATAAGGCTACTTAGTTGCTGGAGCTTGCTGCCATGAACATAGTGAAAAACGTAATGAGCTTCTTCGCCATTGTGTATCTTGCCTTGACGATAGCCTGTGGACAGGATGCGCGACCCGACCTTGATGCCACAAGGCTTCAACCGGGATCCTTTTCCTTCCGAACGTTGGCGGACGGTATGGAGGTTGGCCGAAGCCAGATTCAAATTCGCAGGGCCGCCGATTCGGGAAACTATGTGTTCTCAAACCTTGTCACCGGAAGTTTCAGCCAATCCTGGGAGGCCGTCGCCTCGCCGACGTTTGCTCCAGTGTCGGCAAAGCTCAGTTTCGGGCAAGGCAACGCGGCACGCACCGCGTTCGAGCTCTCCTATCGGAGCAATCGAGTGACTGGGTTCGTAATCCCGCGGAAAGAACCCTCCAAGAGACGTGAAGTGGACGAGGCGATTCCTGACGACACCGTGGATCAGCGCATAGACTGGGCAGCCGTCGCGGCGCTCAAAGAATATGTCGAGGGACAAGAGTTCAGATTTCATGTCTATGACCCCGGTACCGGGAACTCGCCTGTTAGCGTGCGAATCGGCGAAAGCGAGACGATCGCCGTCCCTGCCGGATCGTTTGAGACGGTGCGTGTGTTATACCGGATTGATAAACGCGGTCACACTGAAACCTATGAGGCATTCATAACAAAAAAGGCTCCGCGGTTTATGGTGAAAGAAAAATTTCCTAATGGGTCGATAAGCGAGCTGGTAGAGCTTACCAAATCAACATTAGACATGTCTTAGTATTCGCTCGCGCTCCATAGCGGAGTCATCTGATTCGATTCGAACTTGCAGATATAGGAACATGTTAGGCCGTCGCGCGATCTGTCGCGACAGGTGGCAGCAGCGCACGCCGGACGATAGCTAATTTTGATCGCAACTTCAGGTTCGAGGTGCGAAAGCAGAGGGCAAAAACTCTGTCCCGAGTTATACCCGGTTTCGTGCGCGTACAACCGCATCTAACGAAACAACACCCTAAGGAGAAACAATGATCAAAGAAATATTGACCAAATTCATCCGCATCAGTTTTCCGGTCAGCGTCGGTACGACGGCTACTGGATTGATTTTCTTATCAAACACATTCGCTCAGTTGCCGGCACCGGCCGTTCCGGCTGAGCCGAGCGCCCCGGCGCCCCAGGCTGAAGTCGAGCGCGTGATCGTGACCGGTTCGAACATTCCCACAGCGGAAGAGACCGGGCCGAACCCGGTGGACACCTATCGTCCGCAAGACATCGAGAAACTGGGCATCCGCAACGCAACGGACCTCACTACCTTTATCCCGCAGGAAGCGGGCGGCACAGTGAACCAAAACATGAGCAATGGCGGCGACGGTACCGTGCAACTGAACCTGCGCGGCATTTTGCCAAAAGAGACCCTGATTCTCATCGATGGAAAACGCATCGCGCAAGCTGCACTGTTTGGCGGCTACGACATCCAGTTGATTCCCTTCTCCATGATCGATCACATCGATATCCTGAAGGACGGCGCTTCGGCTGTGTACGGAGCGGATGCCGTGGCGGGCGTGGTCAACTTCTTCTTGATCCACAAATTCCGTGGCTTGGAGATCGGTGGCACTTACGGGAACACGAACCTTGGAGCGTCCAACGACATGGGTGAATGGGAAGCGTGGTTGAAAGCCGGCACGGGCGATGACAAGACCGACATCGTCGTGATTGCCGATTTCTACCAGCGAACCGGCGGCGTCTTCAGCCGTGACCGCGATATTTCGGCCAACGCGAATTTCCGACCCTTTGGAGGATTCGACCCACGCAGCAGCAATTTCCCTGGCAGAGTGCAGACTTTCCGGTTGATTCCCAAGTTGTTTTTCAGCACGAACTCGCCGAAGCCGCATTCGGCTCCTAACGCCGCGACTTCTCCGTTTTATACCCTCCCGGGGGACGTCCCTGGAATCCAGAATTCTGTGTTGGGGGATGGGGACTACCAAGCCTATAACTTCGCGGCTGTCACGCCAGCGCTGCCTCCGGCAGATCGCCAGGTGTTCTATGGTTCGTTCACACGCGATATTTGCGACAAATACCTGACCATATTTGCGGATTTCAAGGTGGCGAGGTCGTTCTTCGATTCATCGGCCGCTGCCGTGCCGTTCCTGCCTGACCCGTTTAAGAACCCCGGGCAGGCCGTTGGCGTTAGTGGTAGTTCGGGTGGGGTTAGTGTCCCAATTCAAAATCCGTTTAATCCGTTCACGGTAGCGGACACGAACTGGATATCGCCCAGTGGGGAGTTAGTCCCGGTGACTACCGGCGTCCGGTTTCGCGCTATTAACGACACCGGCGTGAGAAGCATCAAGCTTACCTACTGGGATTACTTGTTCGACGTGGGGTTGAAAGGCGAGATGGGGGAATTTGGCGACTATTTCAAGACGTGGAACTGGGAAACTGGGTTTCGTTACGCTCGCAACGAGGGCTTGCAGTTGTCCCTGGGCAACGTCAGCCAGCCCGGGCTGCGCGACGCGTTGCTGGACACGAACCCAGCCACAGCGTTTAATCCTTTCGGGGGCTTCTTCAGCACCAACTCGAATGCGGCAAAAAGCCGGGTTTATGTCAACCTGCATAGCACCGCTACCTGGGAGCAGCCGTTGGCTTACGCCACTATTAACGGCGACCTGTTTAATCTTCCTGCGGGGCCAGTCTCCTTCGCGATCGGCGGCGAGTACTACGGTGAGAGATGGGATCTCAAACCTGACTCGCTGAACACGACGTTTAGCTCGATTGGCTCTACCGACCGGGAAGGCGCGCGGGTGAACCGGGATGTGTGGTCGATCTACGAGGAAGTGCGGGTACCCTTCACCAGTCCCACATGGAACTTCCCCGGCTTCTACAGCTTCGAGGTTGACTTCGCCGAGCGCGAACAGTGGTTCAGCCAGAACACTTCTGAGGTTCTGAGCACGAATACGCCAAAGGCGCACACCAGGTATAACGCGCAGAAACCAAAGGTATCTGTACGCTGGCAGCCGCTTGACCCGAAGTATATCGGCGCGCTGACCTTGCGTGGGAGTTACACCGAAGCGTTTCACGCCCCATCAGTGCTTGAGCTTAATCCTGCAGGCGCACAGAGCTTCCCGCTGGTGGTCGATCCGTTTTCGTCTCAGACTGACCCGCAGATCGAGGAACGTCAGTCTGGGAACCCCTTCCTGCATCCGGAAGTTGCCTACGAATGGACCTACGGGGCTGTTTACAGCCCGAAATGGCTCAAGGGCCTGACAGTTAGCGCGGATTGGTGGCACATTGACATGCGCGATATCGTGGCGCTCCTCGGCGCGCAGTTCATCATCCAAAACTTTACCGGCACTGACCTGGTGCAACGTGGGCCGAGTACTATTCCTGGTGAGCTTGGCCCAATCAACCTGGTCCTTGACCCCTTCTCGAACCTTTCTGGCATAGTCATGGAAGGTCTCGACTACGAAGCGATCTATATCCTGGATTCATCGATCTTCGGCCACGGGGATTTTGGAAGGCTAACGACCACGGTCAACGGCACTTGGTTGTCCAAGGCCGTATTTCAACCGGTACCCGGTGAAGACAGCTTCGGTATCGCAGGTGAGTTTTTGTCAACGTCATTCACTTTGACCAATTCACTGCCACGAAATCGGGCCAACTTTAGTATCTTCTACGATGGCCCGGCTGATACATGGATGGGTGGACTCGATGTCGGCGCGGTGGTCCATTGGATCGCCCAGTATGAAGATGACAATATCGACCTGGTCGGCAGCAATCCCCATACGCCGCGAACGGATCCCGCCACTGGCTTGGATTCTCCATTTGCGCGAAAAGTGGACACTTGGGTTACGTTCGACCTGCTCTTAAACTACACCTTCAACTTCCCGGCGCCGGCTCCAGCCGAAGTGCCTGGCTTTGCCAAGGATGGCGGCAAAAGCGTGAAGATGAAGGATGGCAAGGAAAAGAATGTCGTCCCAGTGTCCACGGCCGAATACGGTTGCAGCAATTGGAAATGGTGGCTCAACAATACGACGGTCACGCTCGGTATGCAGAACGTGCTCGACGAAGATCCGCCGTTCGTGGCCGGCAACTTCGAGAACGGCTATGACGAGTCGCTGACCACGATCAAAGGCCGGTTCTGGTACGTTGGGCTAAAGAAAAGGTTCTAAACTTTCTCCGTTAGTTAGGTTACAGAAGAGGCAGCCTGTTCGGGCTGCCTCTTTGTCATCCCGAGCTGCGCAGACGGCTAGGGATCTCTCAGCACCAATGAGGATCCAACGCGTCTTCATAGACGTTGTAGACGCTTTGTCGGCATTGTTGTCTCGGCAGCACGCCCGACAACCCGCCGCGGCGGGCAATCTCCGCCATGGCCGCGGCGCTGCGAATTTATGATAGGTCTTTAGGCAGCGCGCAATACACTCGATCTTGCGCGCGCAGTAGATTTGGGAGGCTCCACATTGGCCGAACCATTGCCTTTCGGAGCTCGCCTCAGTGCGCGGTAGATGCGCGGTCGGATGCCCGTGAACCGCTCGAAAGCCACACTGAAAACATCCGCGCTTCGGAATCCGAGAGATTGAGCAATACTCTCAATACTATTGCGAGGAATTAACAATCGTTGCTGGGCTTCCGCAATGCGCGCTTCCGCAACAAATTGAGCAGGGGTTTTGCCAAAGGCTTCATGGAACAAACGAGTGAAGTTACGGCGGGACATGGCCGCTCTTTGGGCGAGAGCGTCTATGGAAAGATCGTCGCTGAGATGAGAAAAGATCCACGCAGGAAGATCAGCGAAACGGTCAGACGATTGGATCTGAAATTTCAGGACCTCAGAACACTGTTCCTGTTCGCCTGACCTCTTAACGTGAACAACCAGTTCGCGCGCTAAGGCCAGCGCGACATGACGACCGTAATCATCCTCAACCAAGCCAAGCGCGAAATCGACGGCTGAGGTGCCCCCCGCACATGTATAGAAAGGGCCGTCTTTGACAAAGAGATTGTTGGGATTAACACGGAGCTTGGGAAATCGCGAAGCCACATCTTTCGCGAACCGCCAATGGATCACCGCCTGGCGCCCATCCAGGAGCCCGGTTGCTGCAAGTGCGTAGATACCTCTCCCAAGAGCTGCGATGCGTCGCGTATTCGGTGCCCGCTGCTTTAGCCATTTTATCAGCCTCCTGCTGAGTTTTTCACCGTGGCGTCCGCTGCTGCTGCAAACAAATACAGTATCAAGCGGCGGAGCCCCTTCGAGGTCAACATGCGGCCTGATCACGATACCGCATTCTGTGACGCACGGTTCTGCGTTGATACCAATAGTCATCACTCGGTAACAAGGGGATTCACGCGCTTCCGGCTGATCCCCTCTTCGAATTGTTGCCCGTGAAAAAACTTCGGCGGTACCCATCAGATCAGCCGCGGCTATCTCTTCGGCTACAATCAAACCAACCGTCTTCGGATTCATGGCTACAGCGAATGCTTCAGCCAAGTTCTCGATCGTGGCTTTCTTTACAATGTCCAGTCGGCGAGATTCGATAAGTCCACTTTGGACACGGAGTGGAGGACGATCCGAGGCGAAGTTGCTACATTTTATCGATCAATGCGCGCTGCCGCTGGAGCGTAACGATGCATCACCAGCGCAATGGGCAGGCCTACGCAGAACAGGTGAATGACCAATTGCGACCAGCCCATTGGGGGCTTGAATAAGATCGGCGTATGCAGGTAGAGACTGCGAACCCACGACATGAACGGCGCCGTAGCGAAGTTATTGACCGCAAAAACGGCCGCCCCATAAAGCAACCCCACAGCCACGACTCCCAAAATGTTCCTGGGTCGGGAAAACCGCCGGCTCAGTACGTAGAAAATCGTCGCCACCGTCAGCGCCATCGTAAAATGCATCGCGAGGCCGAGGGCAGCTGTGCCGAATCCTCCTTCAAGTGCGCTCCGTCCCAGCAAACCGCCGGCGACGCCTTTCAGTACGCGCGCAGGCGTAAAACCCGCTACAACGCGTGCATTGATGCACGCCGCAGTGATGTCGAGGACGCCGACAATCGCGCCTGCGTATAGAATCGGTTTGAGGCGTCTCATCACGCTAAGGTCCTTTTCTTAATTCCTGCTCGTATTCTTACTCTTACTCGCACTCTTGCTCGCTTAGAAGTGGCAGTGATTAATTGGGTCACAAGGTCCAGTTAGTGAACCTCCATAAGGCCACTTTGTCTGCAATCTTGTAGCTCAGGTCGGTGATTCCGGCCAATCTGGCCGGACGATCACTGCTGCGGTTGGGAAGGCACTGACCCAGGCTCGGGAACCGGCTGGCCGAGCCTGACCCATGCTCCGTTCTTGCGCTGAAACGCGCCCTGGTCGAGATGCCAACCGACGTCGACCCACTTGCCGTCGCGGCGTACGAAGATCTCCGTGCCACGTCCCGTGTCGACCGTCACCTGGTCGCCGAGCCTCTGTTCCATCACATAGGTGTAGTAAAGAATAGCCGTGTTGCCGAACAACTGAATCTCAGTGCGAGGGAATTCCAGACGCGTGAGTTGTACGTTGCGCTCCTTCATTGATTGCGCCATCTTGAGGAGGCTGGCACGGTTATCCCATCGCTCCACCTGCTCCTGGATCGCGATGAGCTCCGGCGCCAGGATCCGCTCGAGCACGGTCAGATCCTTCTGAAAGAAGGCGCGCCAAGCAGTTGACCTCGCCTCCAGCAGCTCTCTGCGTATTTCCTCGGTCGGCGCGGAGCCTTGCGCGGCCGACCCGTCAGGGGTGGCGCTTGGCCGACCGCTGTCAGCGTGAGTCTCTAGCGGATCACCCGCGCGAAGCAATCCAACGCCGAGAGTCAGCGTGGCAATCCCTAGGATCATAGCAGCCGCATAGACTACGGATAGAATCGGTTTGAGTCGTCTTATCACGCTAAGGTCCCTTTCTTAATTCCTGCTCTTACTCGCAACCTTGCTCGCTTAGAAGTGGCAGTGATCATTTGGGTTACAAGATCCAGTTAGCGAAGTGCAAAAAGGCCACTTTGCAGCGATGTCACGCGAGCCATTCCAACGAGCAGCTGGTGCACTTTTGCTATTTCGTTCTATGCATGATGAAAGCCCTATTCTCTCTTACAAACCCTACCTTAGGGTAGTAATCCATGGCCGTAGGGACTGAAAGTAATAAGAGCATCGATTGTTCCCCAATTCTTTCCCTCGTAAGCTCGATAAGTTTTTTGCCAATTCCAGATTTCTTGTAATCAGGACTAACGGCTAGATCGGCAAGATAACTAGACCAGACGCAATCTGTAATTGTACGAGAAACACCTACCAGCTTGTCCCCATCCCAGGCGGTTACAATCAGATTCGAATTTTCGAACATTGCTCTTATTCTTTGAGAATCGTGCGTAGGCCTTGGAAGATCTGCATCGTTGTAGAGCTCAATAACTTGTTGTGCAGTCGGTACGACGTCGAACTTGTAGATTATTTTGCTATTCCCGTGCTTCTTTGTGGTCATGCAAGTTGACGCGTGGTTCACTTGGGTGGTTTTAAAGCTGGCACGGCGGAGACGTCGATAAGGTAAATGTCACCGACTCCGTTGCCAGGTGCGCGCAGCTCCTGCAACACTTCGTCAGTCGTGCGTTTGGGTGGTTTGGCAGCGAGCGCTGGCAAACGGCAACTCGTCCAGACCAGGTATTTGCCATCTGGCGTCAGTTTGGGCGATAGCTCGCGTTCCGGCGAGTTGATTTCCGGTCCCAGATTGACCGGCTCACTCCATTTGCCGTCGGCTTGCTTGTGCGAGACGTAAACATCGTAACCACCAAGAGAGTCGGGTCGCTTTGTGGCTGCGAGCAGCAGCATCTGCTCATCTTCGGTAACGAAAGCTTCGTACTCGCCCGCTCCAGTATTAACAGGGGGTCCGAGATTCTCGACCGTATAACTCCCGTCTTTCTGCGGGACAGCGCGATAGATGTCGCCCAGGCCGTTGGAATCCTTGCGTTGCGAGCCGAAGTAGAGAGTCCCGTTCTTTAAGGCGATCGGATAAAAATTATCCGTATCGCTGTTGACCGGCGCTGGAAGATGGCGCGGCGCGCTCCAGTCCGCCAGTCGGACGGACTCGTCCTGTGGCGAGCCTGAGTCCGTCTTGTCCATGACCCAAATGTCGTGATGCGACTGGCGTTCGCCGCCAGTCTCCACGGGGCGATCGGAGATGAAGTAGAAGTGTTTTCCATCAACGGTAATGTAGGGATCGGCGTCTTGAAATTGGCCGGAGAACGGCGCGACCTCCGGTTGCGACCAGCGGCCGTCCTTGTAGCGCGAAACGAAAATGGTCCACCGTGAGAAATTGGGCGCCATCTTGAGAAAGTATATCTCGCGGCCATCAGGCGTGAAGGTTGAGTGCGATTCGTAGTCGCCGGTGGAGATGATGGCTGGCGCAAACAACGTCGCGTTACGTAGCGGTTTCGCCGAATCGTAGGGTGCGGTCTGCGCAGCCGTTGATGCGATCATGAAAAACGTTATTGCGGAAGCGCACGAGAAATTCGGTCCTGTTAAGCCCATAGTAAAATTGTGGCATCAGTCGTGTTTTCCCGCGATTTCGTATCGCATGAAACTGTCGTCACTTCTCCTTCCCCTATTGCCGCTAGCGGCAGGCATCGCAGACGGCGCATCCGCCTTCGCTGGGCGTCGGCATGACAAACAGCGCGGTGGCTACAGCCCTGCGTAATCATGAGGCGGTGAATCTGTAGTCTAATCTGGAATCTCAGCCTCAACGAGTTTCGATAGAAGGCCGAGCGATTCCTGCCATCCAAGATAGCAAGCCTCGGCAGGAATTGCGCCGGGCACGCCTTCCTGCACAATGTTCAACTCCGTTCCGCAGGACACCTTCTTAAGGGTTATGGTCGTCTGCATTTCTCCGGGCAGGTTCGGGTCATCGAATTTGTCTGTGTAGCGGATGCGCTCGTGTGGCTTCAGCTCGACATAGGTCCCGCCGAAGGAATGCCTCTTTCCGGTAGTGAAGTTGGTAAATGACATCTTGTACGCGCCGCCGACTTTCGCATCCATCTGGTGGACCTTTCCTGTAAATCCATTAGGCGGGAGCCATTTGGCCATTGCATCCGCATCAAGGAATGCGCGATAGATTTTCTCAGGCGCGGCACGAAGCACGCGGTGAAGCCGGATCGTGTTTGTAGTGGTGGTTGACATAATTGTTGTCTTTTTAGTTGTTGGTTCAGTTAGTTCTTTTGTGCCGATAGTTTCTGAGTTGATGCTTGGGTCTGTTCAATCTTCATATCCAGGATGCTTTTCCAACTTCCTTTGGAATTCGCTTTTTCCGCCAGGTTTCCGCTGAGATTTTCTACCGGAGTTTGCCGAAGAGTGTTTAGAAGCGCGAGACCTTCAGCCCATTCGCCAAGACCACTGGCATTGTTTATATGTCCCGCTTCACCGATCATCACGAACTCGCTGCCCCATTTCTTCGCGAATGTTTCCGCACGAGAAAGCGTGACGTAAGGATCGTTCGAACTGGCAATCACAATACTTCGAAATCGGAGCCGCAACAGCGGAACCGGCGCAAAGCCTCTCGGTCCGGTTGGAAAACTCGCCGCCTCGGGGTCGCTCGGTGCAACCAGGAGCGCTCCGCGAATCCGCATTGAGGAGTCGCCTACAGCCCAATGCGCAACCAGCGCGCACCCTGCGCTGTGCGCCACTAGCACTGTATGCGGACCCGTGAGCGCGACCGCTTGATCGAGCCTCGCGATCCAATCGGCACAGTGCGGCGTTTCCCAGTCGTCTTGAATTACGCGAAGCAGCGTCTCGTCTCGAGCTTCCCACCGACTTTGCCAATGTCCGGCGTCGGAGTCATGAAGTCCCGGAAGAATCAGCGTGCGCGTCATTTGGCTTGTCCAAGTGCAGCAGACACGTTGAACGTGCCATCCACCACTTCCACGAAGGTACGCTCTTCGCGAAGGATGACGCGTTTGGCTACCGCTGTCTCGAAGTTCCTGCGCGCTTCAGGATCAGCTTTCAGCTTCTTTCGGTAAGCTTCGTAGGATGCAAGGCTGTCGAAGGCAATAAGTCCCCATGCCACGTTATTCGTGCCTTCGTAAGGCAGGAAGTAGCCCACCAGACGGCCACCACATCGGGGGATAATGTGTCCCCAGTTTTCCGCGTACTCTTTGAAAGCTTCCCGTTGGTACGGATCGATTTCGTATCGGATGAAGCAGGTTACGGTCATGTCTCTGCTGCTGGTGCGCGTGGTTGTGAGTAGCGGAGCAGGGTCTCCCATACTGAGGGCCGATGCCGAAGCGCTAATGCGATCTCCAAATAGCAGAAACAAAAGTCCATCTCTGCATCGGGCGAAGAACGCCGTTCTGGATATGTTCGCTGTACTTTGCTGCTCATCTGGCTGCACTTGAGAATTAGGCTTTGTGCACGGTGCATCCGCAGCTGGGCGCATGGTATCGGCCGTTCGCTTCGACTTCGCCGCCCTCGCCATACATGTTTCTTGGCCGCGCCCAATCCGTCAGCGAATGGTATGGCCCGTTCTCGTTTCGTCCTTCCGGCAGGACGTCGAGGTACCCGTAAATGCCGAGAAATTGCTCCCCGCCTCGGCCATAAGTTGAGTAGGTATGGAAGATCCGGCCTGACTCGTCCGTGTAGAAGACGCTGTCGCCGGAAAGGTCTTCGATCACGGCTGCCCATTCCGGCGCTTCTTGGAAATTGTAGAGCGCGCGGCCCGCTGCGACTTCCTCAGGTCTGAAAGAGACGTGGAAGTCATAATTAAAATCGCTGTGGTAGGATGAAACCCAGGGAAAGCGCCAGCCCATCCTTTTGCGCACAACCTCAATCTCGTTGATCGGCGCACGGGCAACGACCACATAAGTCACATCGTGGTTTTCGAGATGCTCAAGCAGGCCTTCAACATGATCTACCTCGAGCGAGCAACCGACGCACTGATGCGCCGCGCCGGGCCCCATCATGAAGTGTTTGATGAAGAGTTGGCTCCGGCCGTCGAACAATTCAGCCAACGTG
>WNGB01008734.1_pt1 | contig 14337 bp, 10 predicted proteins | sample 5400681 | NCBI WGS metagenome assembly WNGB01 (sample SAMN13153367, study PRJNA577476) | soil metagenome | isolation source: 115 cm soil or saprolite under grassland replicate 2 | place: USA:California | collected 2016-06-15 | reverse complement strand
ACTACGTCGAGTCACCGGATTTCGGTGAGATCACGAGACAACTGATTCCTTCGCTCACGATGTGGCAGAGCGAATGGGTTTTCCTGCGCCTCCAATACCAATGGCAGCGCGTCGCGAATGCGCGCGCGGACCACCAGCTTGCCCTCCAGGCGGTCTGGGCCATGGGCCCCCATAAACATGAGACATACTAATATGCTGACCAGAATCATATTGCTCGTCCTGGGCCTGCACGACGGCACGTTACCCGTCCCACGAACAGCAGCACCGGTCAAGGTCGTGACATCGCTCACCACGTACGCCGCGATCGCCACGGCAATCGTGGGCGAGCGGGGCAAGGTCAGCTCGATCGCTGTGGGCGACGAGAACCCGCACTACGTGCAGCCCAAGCCAAGCTTTGTACCGACACTAGCGCAGGCGGATCTGTTCGTGACCACGGGCCTCGATCTCGAACTCTGGGTCCCCGCCCTGCTCGACAAGGCCAATAATTCCCGGATCATCGAAGGCGGACCGGGATACGTCGCCGCCTACCAGGGCTTGCCGCTGCTCGACGTCCCCACGAATCTGTCGCGCTCGCAGGGTGATATCCACACATACGGAAACCCGCATATCTGGACCGACCCTCTCAACGCGGTGATCATCGCCCGGAACATTCTGCGCGGCCTGAAGCGCGTCGCGCCCCAAGATGCCGACTACTTCACCACGCGCGAGAAGGACTTCGAGGACCGCCTCTACCGGGCGTTGTTCGGCGACGAGCTGGTGAAGTTGATCGGCGGGGAGACCCTGGCCGATCTCGATCGCCAGGGCAAGCTGTTCAGCTTCCTCGGCCAACAGCAGTACCAGGGCACGCCGCTCATGAATCGGCTGGGCGGCTGGCTCAAGCAGGCGATGCCGTTCCGCGGCAAACTGGTCGCGTGCTACCACAAGGAATGGGATTATTTCTCGCGCGAATTCCAGGTCAGCTGCTTCGATTACATCGAGCCGAAGCCCGGGATTCCACCCACGCCGCGCCATGTGCAGGAAATCATCACCGCGATGCGGGACCAGCATATCCAGGTGCTCCTGTCGACGAACTACTATGATCGCAATCAGGTGATGGACGTGGCGCAGCGTACCGGCGCGAAGGCAGTCATCGTGCCGTCCAACACGGGCGGTCAGGCAGGCGTGAGCACGTACTTCGATCTCATGAATCTCTGGGTTACCGAGCTCGGCCAGGCTTTCGCCGCGAAGGAGGTCCCGTGAGCGGCTTCGAGCTGATGCTGCCGCCGTTCGTCGCCTCGATGATCCTGGTGGCCATGCTGTCCTACCTCGGCCTGCACGTGATCGCCCGCGAAGTGATCTTTGTCGATCTCTCGCTCGCGCAGATGGCCGCGCTGGGCAGTTTGTCGGCGCTGCTCTTTCACGTCGCACCGGACTCGCCGATGACGTACGTGTTCGCGTTGCTGGCGACCGCCGTGGGCGCGTTTCTCTTCGCGCTGACGCGGACGTCGGCGCACGGTGGGGGTCGCGGGGGCGTGCCGCAGGAAGCGTTCATCGGCATCGTGTACGTCGTGGCGTCGGCGGCGGCCGTGCTCGTCGCCAACAAGGTCCCGGGCGGCGGCGAGGCGGTGGAGAAAACTCTGGTCGGGAGTCTGCTGTGGGTGACTTGGCCGAAGATCAAGAACCTCGCCCTGGCCTACGCGGCGCTGGGAATCTTCCACTACGTCCTGCGCCGCCGCTTCCTGACGATCTCCTTCCATCCCGAACAAGCGGAAGCACAGGGGTGGAAGATCCGGCTGTGGGACTTCGTCTTCTACCTGTCGTTCGGCGTCGTCATCACGCTCGCGGTTCCCATCGCCGGCGTCCTGATGGTCTTCAGTTTCCTCGTCGTTCCCGCAGTGATCGCGAACCTGTTCACGGCTGACAAGCGGCAGCTCACGATCATCGCCTGGAGCTCGGGCGCCCTCGCCTCGATCCTCGGCCTGTGGCTCTCCTATACCAAGGATCTGCCCACGGGCCCCCTGGTGGTGTGCATGTACGGCCTGCTCCTCGTCGCGGCGGCGATCCTCCGCAGGCTCGGCGTGGGAAGCCCGTCTCGACCTTGACAGCCTCCGTCACAGTGCCTTAGCATAACCCCTTCTCCAAAAAGGACTTCTGTCCTTGGCCAGCCGCCGCCAGGAGGCCCTCGACTATCACGCACAGGGCCGCCCTGGGAAGATCCAGGTCACGCCTACAAAGCCGTTCAAGGATCAACGCGACCTGTCCCTGGCCTATACGCCGGGGGTGGCGGAGCCTTGCCTGGAAATCGCCAAGAACCCGGACAGTGCCTACCTGTACACCACCAAGGGCAACCTCGTTGCCGTCGTCTCGAACGGGACGGCCGTCCTGGGGCTCGGCAACATCGGCGCCCTGGCCGGCAAGCCGGTCATGGAGGGCAAGGGCATCCTCTTCAAGGCCTTCGCCGACATCGACGTGTTCGACCTGGAGGTCGGGTCCGAGAAGCCCGAGGACGTGATTCGTTTTTGCGAGCTGTTGGAGCCGACCGTCGGTGGGATCAATCTGGAGGACATCCGCTCGCCGGACTGCTTCTACATCGAGCAGCGCCTGCGCGAGACGCTCGGCATTCCGGTCTTCCACGACGACCAGCACGGGACGGCGATCATCTCCGGCGCGGCGCTCCTCAACGCGCTGGAGGTGGTAAGGAAAGAGATCGACAAGGTGAAGATCGTCTTCGCCGGCGCGGGCGCGGCCGCCATTGCCACCGCCGAGCACTACGTGCGCCTCGGCGTACGACGCGAGAACATCGTCATGGCCGATCACAAGGGCGTGATCCATCAGGGCCGTGATGGGCTCGACGAGTTCAAGCAGCGCTTTGCGGTCGACACGAACGCACGCACCCTGGCCGAGGCGTTACAGGGCGCCGATGTATTCGTGGGGTTGTCGGTGGCCGGGATCGTGACCGGCGACATGTTGCAAGGGATGGCGAAGAAGCCCGTGATCTTCGCGCTCGCCAATCCCACGCCGGAGATCATGCCTGATGAGGCGAGGAAAGCGCGGCCCGACGCCATCGTCGCGACGGGCCGGTCCGACTTCCCCAACCAGGTCAACAACGTGCTCGGGTTTCCGTTCATCTTCCGCGGCGCACTCGACGTCCGTGCCAAGAAGATCAACGAGGAGATGGAGATGGCGGCGACGCGCGCGCTCGCCGCGCTCGCCAAGGAGGAAGTCCCCGAGTCGGTCACGCGGGCGTATGGGGGCGACATGCTGAAGTTCGGGCCGGACTATCTGATCCCCAAACCGTTCGACCCGCGCGTGCTGCTCTGGGTCGCGCCCGCCGTCGCGTGGGCAGCGGTCGCGTCGGGGATCGCGGGCCGGATCATCGACGTCGAGGAGTACCGCGCCGAGCTCGAGGCGCGGCTCGGTCCCGAGCGGCAGGTGATGCGCGGACTGATCACGCGGGCGCAACAGGATCCGCCGAGCATCGTCTTCCCGGAGGGCGACGATCCGCGCATCCTGCGGGCCGCGCGCATTCTCGCCGACGAAGGCATCGCGCGGCCCATCCTGCTGGGCGACCTCGACGCGATCCGCCGCCAGGCCGACGACGCGTCGCTGACGCTCGAAGACATCGAGCTGATGAACCCGCGCTCCGCCGCCGACCGCGACCAGCTTGCCGAGGAGCTGTGGCAGCTGCGCCGGCGGCGTGGCTTCACGTTGCGGGAAGCCAAAGCCCGAGTGCTCGACCCGATCTACTACGGTTTGCTGCTGCTCCGGGCCGGCCGCACCGACGCCCTCGTCGCCGGCGAGGAAATCGATTATCCCGATTCGATACGCCCCGCGCTCGAGGTCATCGGCGTCGAGCCGGGTCGCAAACACGTCAGCGGCATTTACATGATGATCTTTCGCCAGCAGACGTTCTTCTTCGCCGACACCACGGTGAACATCGAGCCCGACGCGGCGACGCTGGCAGAAATCGCCACCGCGACCGCGCGGTTCGTGACGCGGCTCGGCGTCGAGCCGCGCATCGCGATGTTGTCATTCTCGAATTTCGGGTCGGTGAAGCACCCGGCCGCCACGAAAGTGCAGCAAGCTGTCGCACTCCTGCACGAACGCGAACCCGACCTGCAGGTGGATGGCGAGATGCAGGCGGATACCGCGGTCGTGGAGCGGATCCTGACGCGGGTGTATCCCTTCGCCAAGCTGCGCGGACCAGCTAACGTCTTGATTTTCCCGGACTTGAACGCCGCCAACATCGCCTACAAGCTGCTGGCACGCCTGGGGGATGCGCAGGCCATCGGGCCCATCCTGGTGGGGATGGCCCGACCGGTCCATGTCTTGCAAAGGTTGTCAGAGGTCCCCGACATCGTGAATATGGCGGTGATTGCCGCCGTCGACGCCCTAGAGTACCGCCGCCACGTGCGGTCACCCAAATAGGCAATGGGCATTTCAACGGAGCAGCGTGTCCACCGGAATCTGACGCCGTCGCAACTGTACGAGCACGCCCTGCGCCGCCGAGAAGGGGTCGTGACGTCCGGGGGACCGTTTGCGGCCGTCACGTCGCCACACACCGGCCGCAGCCCCAACGACAAATTCCTCGTCCGGGAGCCCGATTCCACCGATCGGATCTGGTGGGGCAAGGTGAACCAGCCGATCGCGCCCGCGCAGTTCGCGCGCCTGAAGGCCGACGTCGAAGCGCACTTGAGCCGCCAGGAGCTGTTCGTCCGCGACGTCTACGCGGGCGCCGATCCCGCGTTCCGGCTGCCGATTCGCTTCATGACGCCGAACGCATGGCACGCGCTGTTCGTCTACAACATGTTCCTCCGCCCCCCCGACGGTGAGCTGGCGCGCTTCGCGCCCGGATTCGAGGTGCTCCACGCGCCCGAATTCCAGGCGGATCCCGCAATCCACGGAACGAAGTCGGGCACATTCATCGTCGTGAGCTTCGCACACCGCACGATTCTCATCGGCGGGACGCGCTACGCCGGCGAGCTCAAGAAGTCGATCTTCAGTGTCCTGAATTACTTGATGCCCTTGCAGGGTGTGCTGTCGATGCACTGCTCCGCCAACGTCGGCAAGCAGGGCGACACCGCGCTGTTCTTTGGGCTGTCCGGCACCGGCAAGACGACGCTCTCCGCCGATCCCGAGCGGCGCCTGATCGGCGACGACGAGCACGGCTGGTCCGACGTGGGCATCTTCAACTTCGAGGGCGGCTGCTACGCCAAGGTGATCCGGCTGTCGCGCGAAGGCGAGCCGGAGATCTACGCGACGACGGAGATGTTCGGCACGGTGCTCGAGAATGTGGACGTGAATCCGGAGACGGGCGCGGTGGATCTGGATTCCCAGCGCATTACGGAGAACACGCGCGCCTCGTATCCGATTCACTACATCCCGAACCACGTGCCCGAAGGCATGGCCGGCCACCCGGACCACGTCGTCTTCCTCACGTGTGATGCCTTCGGCGTGATGCCTCCCATCGCCAAGCTGACGCCGGATCAGGCGATGTATCACTTCTTGTCCGGCTACACCGCGAAGGTCGCGGGCACGGAGCGGGGCGTGACGGAGCCGAAGGAAACATTCTCCGCCTGCTTTGGCGCACCGTTCCTGCCGCTGCCACCCACTGTCTACGCGAAGATGCTTGGCGAGCGGATTGCACGGCACCAGGTACAGTGCTGGCTCGTGAACACCGGGTGGACGGGCGGCCCGTACGGTGTCGGTCACCGCATGGATCTCAAACACACCCGCGCGATGATTCGCGCCGCCCTCGCGGGCGAGTTGGGCCAGGTCCCGACACGCCGCGAGCCGGTGTTTGGTCTGCACGTGCCGCAGCGGGTGCCCGGCGTCCCCGATCAGCTCCTCGATCCGCGCAAGACCTGGAACGACACCGCAGCCTACGATGCGCAGGCCAAGCGGCTGCTCGCGCTGTTCGAAACGAACTTTGAGCAGTTCAAGGAGCCGGTGCCCAAGTCTTGACGCCGCTCCCCCCCGGCCCCCCCCAGTTCGAGGTCGTTCGCGACCCGCTCTGGAACAACATCCGCCTCGAGCCCGAGGCGCTCGCGATCATCGATACGCCCGCCTTCCAGCGGCTGCGGTACGTCCGGCAGCTCGGTCACGCATTTCTCGTGTACCCTGGCGCCACACACACCCGGTTTGAGCACGCCCTCGGCGCGTACCATCTTGCCGGTCGGGCAACCAAGGATGTCGAGGTCCAACTCGCCGCGCTGCTGCACGACATCGGCCACTACCCGTTCTCCCATGCGCTCGAAGAGGCGGGCCTCCCCCCCCACGAGACGCTCGCCGCCCGTCACCTGCGGACCGGTGCCCTCGCTACCGCGCTCGCACGCCTCGGGGTCTCCGCGGAGAGCCTGTTGCAGCTGATTCAGGGAGCCAGCGGTTCCCCGCTCGCGGGTCTGGTCTCGGGACCCATCGACGTCGATAAGCTCGATTATTTGTCGCGTGACGCGAAGATGTGCGGCGTCCCGTACGGCGTCATCGACGTGGATCGCCTGCTCACATCGCTCACGGTCTCCGCGGATGGGCTGGCGTTGCACGCGAAGGGGCTGGCGGCCCTGGAGTCGTTGCTGTTCGCCAAGTACCAGATGTATCGCAACGTCTACTGGCATCACGCGGTGCGTAGCGCCACCGCGATGTTCAAACGGTTGGTGCGCCGCGCGATTGCCGCGCGCCGCGTGTCACCGGACGACATCGCCGTCGCGACCGATGACGGGCTGAGTCACGAGCTGCAGCAGAACGACCAGACCGGGCTGGCGCGGGCGCTCCGCGAGCGCCGGCTCGCCAAGCGCGCGCTCGACATTCCCGCGACGGAGTTGCCTGCCGAGACCCATGACTGGCCGTCGCGCGATCCCGACTTGCTCGAGCGCGTGGAGGAGCGACTGGGGCGCGAGCTCGGCCTGCAGGCCGATCAGCTCTTTCTCGATTTCCCATCCAAGCCGGACATGTTCGACGTGTCGTTGCCGGGCCTCGGCAGCCTTGGGCTCCCGCGCGTCGCCGCGGAGCTGCATCGTTCGGCGCAGCGCCTGCGCGTCTTTGTGCTCGAGCCGGCGGAGATTCCGGCGCGGGCGGTGGTGGAGCTGGTAACGTTGCCGCGGGAAGAAGTGGCCGCGCGGCTCGCCGGGCACCGCGGCCTGGTCAGCGCGGCCGGGCGGAAGTCTGCTGCGTCGTGACGTTTTCCTGCGCGGGAGCTTCGACGGAATCGATGCGCACGATGATCGCCGTGATGTTGTCGAGCCCGCCGTGGCGGTTGGCTTCGGCGATCAGCGCATCCACTTCGTCCTGCGGCATACGGTCGGGAGATAACAGCTCCGACAGCTGATAGTCCTCCAGCATTCCCGTCAAACCATCCGATGCCAGTAAGAAGAGGTCACGCGGCTTCACCGTCCCCGCATAGATGTCGGGCATGACGTCGCTGTTGGCGCCGACGCAGCGGGTGATCACGTTGCTGTAGGGGTGCGTCCGGGCCTGCTCCGGCGTCAGGTATCCGGCGTCCACTTGCTCCTGGACATAGGAGTGGTCTTTCGTGAGCTGGCTCAGCCGCCCATCGCGCAGCAGATAGGCACGGCTGTCGCCGACCTGGCCGATGAGAAATCGCGTCTCGTACAGCGTCAGCGCGGTCACCGTCGTCCCCATGCCGCGCTTGTCGTGCTCGGTGAGCGTGCGCTGGAAGATCGCGCCATTGGCGGTCCGGATCGCAGAGCGCATCCGCTCGGCGACCTGCTCGTCGCCCAGGCCGCGGACAGAGTGAATCTCGTCGGCCACGATCCGCACGGCCATCTCGCTGGCGACTTCGCCGGCCGCATGGCCGCCCATGCCATCGGCAACCACAAAAATCCCCCGGTCGGGAATCATGCGGAAACTGTCCTCATTCCCCGACCGGATGACGCCAACGTCGGTGCGACCTGCGGAAGTGATGTGCACGTGATTCCTAGATAAACATCCAGTACACCAGTCCGATGATCCCGAGCAGGAGCACTGCGGCGCTGCCGCCACAGCCCTTGCCCTTCTTCTGCTGTGCCACCGGGGGAGGTGGCTTCGTTCCCGGCTTCGGTTTTGTCGGCACCGGCTTGGCTGCAGCTGGTTTCGGGGCTGCCGGCTTTGCGGGCGCGGGGACCGCGGGGACCGCGGGGGCAGGCCTGGTGGGCGGTGTTGCGGCGGGCGCAGGAGACATGATCATCTGCGCCATCACGCGGGTGCTGCCGCCCTTCGCTATCCCAGCCGCGTCATCGGTCGGCTCGAACACCGCCGAGATATCGCCAAACCGGACCGTCGCTCCCGGCGCCAACGGCGCATCGCCCTTGATCTGATCGCCGTCGATGAACGTCCCATTCGTCGAATCGAGGTCCACCAATACCCATACGCCTTCGCGACGTTGGAGCTTCGCATGGGTGGTGGAGACTGATTCATCGGGTATGACGAGGTCGTTGTAGTCGGCCCGCCCGATGTTGACGACGGGCGTCTTGACGCTGAGCCGTTGGCCTTTGAGCGTGCCGCCGCGCACGAGGAAACTCGCCAACGGTGTGCCGGAAGGCCGCGGCGCGGCCGGGACGCCGTGCACCGTCTCCCTGAGTTTGGCGCTTTCACCCTTGGTCGGCGGTATCGGCGCCGGGGCGGGGGCAGCGGCCGAGGGCGCGCTAGCGGCCGGCCCCGGCTTAGGGTTTTCCGGAGGGGGGGCCGCGGTGTCGGCGTAAAACCGAAACTTTTCTTCTCCGATCGTGATGACGTCAGCCCGCGCGAGCAGGCGCTGTCCCTCGACGCGGGCATCGTTCACCGACGTCCCGTTGGTGCTGGAGTCGACGAGCAGGTAGCCCTTGGGCGTCTGCACGATTTCGGCGTGCCGGCGTGAGACGTCCTTGCCTGGAACGACCACGTCGCAGGAGGCGTCACGACCAAACACGAGCGACGAACCGGCGATGGCGTACTCCCGGCCATCCGTCAGCGAGACGACGCGGCCGCCGGTGTTGACCGTGACCTTGCCACCTTTGGCTTCGGCTTTGGCCTGGGCCATCGCCTGTGGCACACTCATCGCCTGGACGTACTGGGTGCTGCCGCTGCGGCGCTCATCGACGAACGTGAGCTCCTGACCGCCGACCTCGACCTTGTCACCATGCAGCAGCGGGGTCGGCTCGGCACCCAGGCGGACGCCATTAATGAGGACCTCGGCTTCTGGAACTGCCTTGGTGATTACGACTTGCCCGTCGGGAAGGGACCTGAGTTTCGCATGTCGCGGGAGAATGCCGGGAAAGGCGAGTGGGATGGCGCTGCCGGCGTCGGCGCCGAGCAGCACTTCTCCTTGCGGGAGTGTAAACCTCCGCCCCCCCATTTCAAGCAACGCCATGCAAACGCACTCCCGTATCTGTGGCCAGGCCGTGAAGTTACGCCCGGCGGTGTAACCGGGCAAGGAAGCTGCAGTTAGGTGAGCCCCACGGCCTCTTCACGTCCGACGAGTCCGCGCCTAAGCCAGTACCAGAAGATCAGCGAACCGACGATCACCGTCGCGTAGCTGTTGATGAAGCGCCAAATCAAGGTGTAGCTCGGCGTCAACTCACGCGGAACGTAGAGCGACATCACGGCCGCAGACGTCAACTCCGCGAGACCCGATGCCCCTGGTGTGGGCGCGAAGTATAGAAGGAAAGAAATCAAGGTTTGGAGGAGGAGAATGTCGGTGAAGTCAGCTGGGATGCCAAGAATCCGCAGCGTCACGTATCCGGCCAGCAGCTTGTTCGCATGCGATGGCGCCGAGATCACGATCGCCAGGAGCAGCGTGAGGAGGCCTTTCGGCGACCCGAATGCGACCATGCAGTCGTGCGCGCGGTCCACGCCTCCCGACAGCCGCTCCATGCGCTCGGCCGCCTTCGGGCTGCGGCGGGCGAACCGGCTCGCCAGACGCTGAATGAACCGCTTCACGGCGCCGGGAAACACGACGGCGGTAAGCATCAGCAGGCCGAGGAAGCCGAAAATCGTGAGGCTGGTTTTGAACAGGTCGTAGAGCGTGATGCCGAGGATGAGGCCGTGAGCAGCGAGCGATTTGCCCGCGCCCAGCCACACGGCCAGGGGCCCGGCGATCGCGAAGAAGCCGACGGTCGCGATGAAGGTCACGAAGATCGAGCTGAGCGCGACGGGCACCGGGACGCCTGCGCGTTTCATGACCCATAACGACATGGGGGCCGAGCCCGACTGAAAGGGCGTGAGATACGCGCCCCAAGCCCCGAAGCCGCCGGCGAGGATCATGTCGCGCAGCTTGACCCCCGGGTGGACGTACCGCGTGCAGACCCACAAGCGCAAGCCGCCCCCTACCCAGTCCATCGACGCCAGCACGAGCCCGACGGGGAGCCAGATCCAGTGCAGTCGCAGGAATGGCGTGAGGAAGACGTCCACTCGATCGCCGAAGCGAATCAAGTAGTACCCGACGAGGATTGCGACGCCGCACAGGGAGATGAGGGCAAACAGCTCTAGGCCACGACGAAGCAGCCGCGGGGTCAGGGCGAGGGCCATCCGACGGCCAAAGCTGTTATTTTTGGGGGTTATGCGCCATCCCCCCGAGCGCGTCGTTCTCCGCAACGTACGCCAGCATAATCTGAAGGGCATCACCGTCGAGTTCCCACGCCGGGCGCTCTCCGTCGTCACCGGCCCGTCGGGCTCGGGGAAAAGCTCGCTCGCATTCGACACGCTCTACGCCGAGGGCCAGCGCCGCTACATCGAATCGCTGTCGACCTACGCCAAGCAGTTCCTCGAACGGATGCCGAAACCGCTGGTCGATGCGATGGAGGGACTGTCCCCCGCCGTCGCAATCGAGCAGAAGAATCCCACGACATCGAGTCGGTCCACGGTAGGAACGGCCACGGAAATCGCCGATTTCCTGCGCCTGTTATGGGCGCGGGCCGGAGCACAGACGTGCCTGCAGTGCGGGCGCGATGTGAAACGGGATACCGTGCAGGAGGTTGTGGATGCCGTCCGTGCGGCGTGGGGCGTGCCGCGTGCGGCGTATCCGGTCGTCGTCTCGTTTCCGTTGCCAGCATCGGCTCACCGTCCGGACGTAGAGGTTGCGGCCCAGCTGCGCGCTGCCGGTTTCGTGCGGGCCCAGATCGACGGCGAGACGGTTCGATTGGACGAGGAAGGCGCCGAACAGCGAGTGCGCGCTGGTAAGGACGTGCTGGTTCTGGTCGATCGCATCGATCCCACCGAAGAGAATCGCGGTCGACTGGCCGATGCAGTTGCCACGGCGTTCAGCGAGGGTGAAGGTGTTGCCGTCGCCCTGAACAACGGCGACCGGCGGCGCTTCTCCGAGCACCCCGCCTGCTCGTCCTGTGGCTGCGCCGCTCCGGTGCTCACCCCGACGCTCTTTTCCTTTAATAATCCGCGCGGTGCCTGTCCCAGCTGCAACGGTTTCGGGGCCGTTCTGGAGTACGACGAATCGCTGATCGTTCCGGATCCCAGGCGCTCGCTGGCCGATGGCGCGCTCGATCCATGGACGAAGCCGCGCTACGAAGGACGGCGGCGCTTGCTGCGCGAGACCGCCCGTGCCCGCGGCGTTGGCTTGGATGTGGGCTGGAAAGACATTCCGGCTCGCGAGCGCCACTTTCTACTCCACAACACCGATGGCCGCTACCTGGGGATGTTTCCCTTCCTGGAGCGGCTCGAGGAGAAGCGCTACAAGCAGTACATCCGGGTGTTTCTGCGGCAGTATCAGCTCGCGAAGACCTGCCCCGGATGCGGCGGTGCCCGGCTCAAGCCCGAATCGCTCGCGGTCCGCGTGGCGGGCAAGACGATCGCCGAGGCGGCAGCGCTGACCGCCGCGGGTCTGGCCGAGTGGCTGGACCAGCTGGCACTGCCGCCGTTCCAACAGCGTGTGGCCGACCACATTCTGGGCGAGCTGCGCGCGCGCGTCGGGTTCGTCAACGACGTCGGCCTCGGGTATCTCACGCTCGACCGGCAGACGCGGACGCTCTCAGGCGGCGAAGCGCAGCGCATTGCGCTCTCGAACGCGCTCGGCTCGCATCTCGTCGATACGCTGTACGTGCTCGACGAGCCGTCGATCGGCCTGCATCCCGCGGATATGGATCGGCTGCTCGGTTTGCTGCGCCGGCTGTCCGGCGCCGGCAACACCGTGGTCGTGGTCGAGCACGATCCCGCGGCCATGCGCGCGGCGGATTGGATGGTGGAGCTCGGTCCCGCGAGCGGCGCGGCCGGTGGCCAGCTCGTGTATCAGGGACCCGCCGCCGCCGTGCGCGAGGCGGGCACGCTTACGGGCCAGTATCTGTCGGGCGAAAAGCGCATCGGTGTGCCGTCCGCCCGCCGGCCCGCGGTGCGCTGGCTCGATGTGAAGGGTGCGCGGCTGCACAACCTCGACGGCGTCGACGTGCGCATTCCGCTGGGCACGCTCACGACGGTCACAGGGGTGTCCGGCTCCGGGAAATCGACGCTCGTGCATGACGTTCTCTACCGCCAGCTCGAGGGACGGCTGCGCGGCGAGCACAGTGCCAAGCAACATCTCGGCGAGCCCGTCGGGGACGTCGCCGCGATGAAGGGATGGGAGTACCTCGAGGACGTCGTCCTGATCGACCAGGCCCCGATCGGACGCACGCCGCGGTCCAACCCCGTCACGTACGTCAAGGCCTTCGACGAATTGCGAGCGCTCTTCGCCAATGAACCGCTGGCGCGCGCGCGCGGCTATGCGCCCAGCACGTTTTCGTTCAACGTCGGGGGCGGCCGCTGTGAAGCCTGCGAAGGCGCCGGCCACGTGCTGATCGAGATGGTGTTTCTCGCCAATGTCTTCGTGCCGTGCGAGGTGTGCGGCGGCTCGCGCTTCAAGCGTGAGGTGCTCGACATCAAGCTGCACGGCGCCAACATCGCGCAAGCGTTGGAGTGGACCGTCGACCAAGCGATCCAGCGCCTGCATCGCCAGCCGCGGCTCGCCCGGTGTCTGTGGTACCTGCAGCAGGTGGGGCTCGGCTACTTGCGGCTCGGGCAGCCAGCGACGACGCTGTCGGGCGGCGAGGCGCAACGCTTGAAAATCGCCAGGGAACTCGCGCGTGCACGCGGCGGCCGGAGGCTCTACATCCTCGACGAGCCGACCACCGGGTTGCACCTCGACGACGTCCGTGTGCTCTGTCGCGTGCTCGACCGGCTGGTGGATGCCGGACATACCGTGCTCGTGATCGAGCACAACCTCGATCTCATCAAGCGCGCCGATTGGGTGATCGATTTGGGACCGGGGGCTGGGGATCAGGGGGGCCGCATAGTCGCGGCGGGTACGCCCGAAGCGGTCGCCCAGGTACCGGAGTCCGCGACGGGGCGATACCTGCGGGATTTGGCGTGACGCGCCGTCGCGCCGATCTGCTGCTGATCACGGCAGCCGCCGTCTGGGGCGTGAGCTTCGTGGTCGTCAAGGAAGCGCTCACGTCGGCGTCTCCCCTGATCTTTCTGGCCGCGCGCTTCACGATTGCCACAATCGTCCTCGCCCCGCTCGCCAACCTCCGCTCGCAGTTTTCGGCCGCGGAGCTGCGGGCCGGTCTGATCCTCACCCTCCTCCTGGCGAGCGGCTTTGCCACGCAGGCCTATGGCCTGCAGTACACGACGCCTGCGCGGTCCGCATTCATCGTCGCGATGTCATCGGTGTTGGCGCCGTTTATCGCGCTCGTCCTGCTCAAGCATCGCACCGGTTGGATGGTGTTCCTCGCGCTCGGCATCGCCGGCGTGGGGATCTATTTCCTGACTGCCCCCGACGCCGGCGGCCTCAACCGTGGCGATCTCTGGACGCTGGTCACGTCGGTCGTGTTTGGTGGGCACATCGTCGCCGTCTCTGAATTCTCCAAGCGCTTCGACGCGCAGCGGCTCGTCTGGTTGCAGTTACCTGGGACAGCGATCGGAAGTCTTATCGCCGCACTGCTGCTCGAGAATGTGCGGTTCGACTGGTCGCTCCGTGTCGTCGCGGCGCTGCTGTTTCTCGCCGTCATGTCGACTGCCGTGGCGCTGGTCTGGCAGTTCCGGGCACAGCGCGAGATGTCGTCGGCCCGAGCTTCCCTGATCTTCTGCTTCGAGCCGGTGTTCGCGGCGCTGACGTCGTGGCTCTTCTGGGGGGAGACGTTTTCCGTTGTGCAGGGCATGGGCGCCAGTCTGATATTCGGCGGGATGGTGTTGGCGGTGATCGGTGAAGCGCAGGTGGAGGCGGCGCCTTCTCCGTAACACCTGCAGTCTCTATATTTCGCGCCTCATTCCCGAGTAGCTCAGTTGGTAGAGCAGCCGGCTGTTAACCGGCGGGTCGGGGGTTCGAGTCCCTCCTCGGGAGCTTTCCTCAAGTGCTACCAGCAGCCTGATAACGAAACGCTTCCCGCCGTCATGAGCGAGGAGCGC
>WNGB01008732.1_pt1 | contig 14339 bp, 9 predicted proteins | sample 5400681 | NCBI WGS metagenome assembly WNGB01 (sample SAMN13153367, study PRJNA577476) | soil metagenome | isolation source: 115 cm soil or saprolite under grassland replicate 2 | place: USA:California | collected 2016-06-15 | reverse complement strand
GGCGTGCCGGCGGGCGCCACCATGCCGTAGTGGATCACCGCGTCGTAGCCGGGCACGCCGGATTCCGCGACCGTCGGCACGTCGGGCAGGATCGGCGAGCGAGTCGCGCCGGTCACGGCGATCGCGCGCAGCTGGCCGCTGCGGATCGGCCCGATGATCGGCGGAACGGTCTGAATCGCCATTTGTACATGGCCGCCGAGGAGGTCGGACTGCGCTGCGCCACTGCCGCGATAGGGGACGTGCGTGAGCTTGATGTCGGCCATCGACGAGAGCAGCTCGGTCGAAATATGGGAGCCTGAGCCGACGCCGGCGGTCGCGTAGTTGATCTTTCCGGGCTGCGCCTTCGCGAGCGCGATCAGGTCGCGGATCGTGCGGACCGGAACCGACGGGTGGACCGCGAGGATCTGCGTGAACGACGCGATCAGCCCGACCGGTGCGAAATCCTTGCGCGGATCGAAGCCGGCATTGGCGCCGTAGAGGCTCGGCACCACGCCGAACACGCCCGAATGACCGACCAGGAGCGTGTAGCCGTCGGGCGACGCCTTGGCGACGGCCCGCGCGCCGACGCTGCCGGCAGCGCCGGGGCGGTTCTCGATCACGAACTGCTGGCCGAGCGCGCGCCCCATATGCTGGCCGAGCAGCCGTGCCAGGATGTCGTTGCCGCCGCCGGGCGCGAACGGCACGAGGATGGTGATCGGCTTGGTCGGATAGGTCTGCGCGGCCGCCGGATCGATTGCACATGCGGCAACAAGCGCAACGAGCGCCGTGATGACTCGCGCCCTTGGCATGAGGTTCTCCCTTGGCGGCCGGTACCGCGCCGGCTTCGAGCCGGCGATGGTAGTTCATCGCCCGCGTCATGTCTGCAATCCCGGCGGCGTGGTGCCGGAGCGGTACTTTTGCGCGGTCTCGTGATAGTTTGTCCCTTCACACCAGGGGAGGCCGTCATGGGTGCCGCGCGAGCAAGAGCCCCTATCGCAGCCTGGGTCACCACGTCAGCAAAGCAGATTGGGATCGCCGCGCTGTTGGCGGCCGTCACTTGCGGCGCGGCGGGCGCCGAAGGCATGCCGCCGCTCGCCAAGCAAGGCTACTTCTTCGTCGGTGGAAAATACTTCGACACGCCGGGCGGCAAGGTCATGGCCGGCCATGGCTATGTCGAATACCTCATCCCGAAGGAGCGCACGCATCCATTCCCGCTGGTCATGATCGCCGGCGGCGCCATGAGCGGGGCGAACTTCACCGGCACGCCGGACGGCCGCGACGGCTGGGCGCAGTACTTCGTCAGCCGCGGCTATGCGGTCTACATGGTGGACCAGGTCGGGCGCGGCCGGTCGCCCTATGTCGAGAGCGTCTACGGCAAGAGCCGGCTGAACACCTCGAAATTCCTGATGGAGCGGTTCGTCACGGTCGCGAAATACAAGCTGTGGCCGCAGGCGCATCTGCATACCCAGTGGCCGGGGACCGGCGAGCCGGGCGATCCGTTCTACGACCAGATGCACGCGCAAATGCTGACCGACATGGGGAACGGCACGCTGCGGGAAGAGCTCAATCGCGATGCCGGCATTGCACTGCTCGACAGGATCGGGCCCGCCGTCGTGTTCGTGCACTCGCAGGCGGGCGCCTATGCCTGGGGCATGGCCGACGCGCGGCCGGCGCTGGTCAAAGGAATCGTCGGGATCGAGGCGGGCGGGCGGCCGTTCCACGAGGTCGAATTCGTCGGCGCGCCCGATTATTTCAAGGATGGGCCGATCAACAAGAAATGGGGCCTCGGCAACATCCCGCTCACCTACGCGCCGGCGGTCTTAGACCCGAAGGAGATCGCGATCGTGAAGCAGGAGAAGCCCGACGCGCCCGGCCTCGTGCAGTGCTTTTTGCAGAAGGAGCCGGCGCGCCAGCTGGTCAAGCTCAAGGGCATCCCGATCATGATCCTGACCTCGGAAGCGGGCTTCCATGCGGCGTCGGATCACTGCAACGCGCTGCTGCTCAAGCAGGCCGGCGTCGACAGCGATTTCGTGCGGCTTCCCGACATCGGCATCCGCGGCAATTCCCACTACCTCATGCTCGAGAAGAACAGCGACCAGATCGCCGCCGTGGTGGCGGATTGGCTGAACAAGCGCGTGACGCCGGCCGAAGCGACACGGTAGAGCGGCCGCTGACACGGAAACGCCCAATCAAGGGAGGACGTCATGGGCATCACACGCAAATCGGCGATCGGCATCGCCGCGCTTTGGCTGGGCCTCGCGTGCGGGGTGGCCGGCGCCGACGGGGTGGGGCCGATCACCATCGCCAAGCAGGGCTATTTCTTCGTCGGCGGCAAATATGTCGACACGCCGTCAGGGCAGGTGTTCGCAGGCCAAGCCTATGTCGAATTCCAGATCCCGGTGAATCGCACGCATCCCTATCCGATCATCATGATCGAAGGCTGCTGCACATCGGGAGCGGGCTTCAACGGCACCGTGGACGGGCGCGACGGGTGGGCGCACTATTTCCTGTCGAAAGGGTATGCGGTCTACATCATGGACCAGGTCGGACGCGGCCGCTCGCCTTACGTCGAGGCCGTCTACGGCGAAAAGAATCCGAAGGCGCCCAAGTTCGTCGAGCGCCAGTTCGTTGCCTACGAACGCTACAACCTGTTTCCGCAGGCGCATCTGCATACGCAATGGCCGGGCCCCGGCACCGTGGGCGATCCGATCTTCGATCAGTTCCAGGCCTCGATGCTGCCGGACTTCAAGGACCGCAAGCTGCGCGAGCCGTTCAATCGCGATGCCGGCGTGGCGCTGCTCGACAAGATCGGGCCGGCGCTGATCCTGCCGCACTCGCAGTCGGGTCCCTACGCCTGGCTGATGGCGGACGCCCGGCCGAACCTGGTGAAAGGCCTGCTGCTGGTCGAGGCGGCGGCCTCGCCCTATTACGAAATCCAGTACCTGGGCGCGCCGGACTGGTTCAAGGACCAAGGGCTGGAGAAGCCGTTCGGGATCACGCGCACGGCGATCACGTTCTCGCCGCCGGCGCCGGAAGCCGGGCTCGACATCGTGCGGCAGGAGAAGTCGGACGCGCCCGATCTCGCCCGCTGCTGGATGCAGAAGGAACCGGCGCGCAAGCTGGTCAACTTCAAGACCATTCCGGTGCTGGTCCTAACCGCGGAAGCGTCGTTCCAGAAGCCGACCGCGCACTGCAATCAGATCTTCCTCAAGCAGGCCGGCGTTGAGCACGACTTCGTCCTGCTGTCCGACCTCGGCATTCACGGCAATGGTCACTTCGTGATGCACGAGAAAAACAACCTGCAGGTTGCAGGCGTGATCGCGGATTGGCTCGCCAAGCGCGTGACCCCGACCGAAACGCAGGCCAAGGGCAACTAGAGAGGTCTCCACGCGCGCTGAACTCGCGTTCGTCATGGCCGGGCTTGTCCGGGCTTGTCCCGGCCATCCAGGTCTTGCTGCGAGAGAAAGACGTGGATGCCCGCGCAGGCAAGTTTACGCAGCCTGCGCAAGCTTGGCTGCGAGCGCGGGCATAACTTTGAGAGATTGGTGGAATTGTCCGATGGCGCCTGCAACACCGGCGCATAGCGGTGCGGCAGAAGCGGCCCTTGCGTCATAACGGCTTTTGCTTGACAATAAATCCAAGGAAAATTGCATTGTTTTCCGCGATCGATTCGACGCGCAGACAATCAAAAGTCGGGCAGCCCTGGCCGTTTCGGACTGGCGCGCAACGGGAGAGAACATATGGAACTTCCATCCTCGGATGAAATCCATCGCCTGACCGTCCAGGAATTCGACACCACCAAGCTGCTCGCCCATGCGCAGCGGCAGGCGCGTCAGCGCAAGTACAGCGAGTTCATGATCGTCGACATCGACTCGCACCACTACGAGACCGACCACCTGTCGGAGATCTACGAGTTCATCGAGGAGCCGGTGGTCAAGCAGCTCGCCACCTCGTTCCACAAGACCATGCAGCTGCCGATGTTCCCTCAGCGCGGTGCCGATCAGGAGATGAGCGGCCGCATCACGCGCTCGCCGCTGCGCCGCAGCGAGAAGAGCCCGCACAAGGACGGCGGCAAGCGCGACACCGATCTGGCACTGCGCTGGATGAACGCGATGGGCGTCGACTATACCTGCCTGTTTCCGACGCCGATGCTGTCGTTCGGCCTGCATCCGCAGGTCGAGGTCGAGGTGGCGCTGTCGCGCGCCTATAACAGCTGGCTGTGCGAGCGGATGCTGGCGCACGAGCCGCGGCTGATCTCGCTGCTCTATCTCCCCTTCAACGATCCGGAGGCGAGCTATCGGATGGTGCAGGAGTTCGGCGACAAGAAGGGCGTCGTCGGCTTCCTGGTGACCGGGGTGCGCTACAACCCCGTGCACGACAACGAATACATGAAGACCTATGCCCTGATCGAGGAGATGGGCAAGCCGCTCGCATTCCACGCCGCCTACAACTGGCAGAACAAGTACATGGAGCAGATGAACCGATTCATCTCCGTCCATGCGCTCGGCTTCCCATATTACAACATCCTCCACATGACCAATCTGGTCATCAACGGCATCTTCGAGCGCTTCCCCAAGCTCAGGACGATGTGGATCGAAGGCGGCGTCGCCTGGGTGCCGTTCCTGATGCAGCGGCTCGACAACGAATACATGATGCGTCAGTCGGAAGCGCCGCTGCTCAAGCGGCTGCCGAGCGAATATATGGCCGAGCAGTATTACGCCACGCAACCGCTCGAGCTGACGCGCAACAGAAAGCTGCTCGAAGCGACGTTCGACGCGATCAACGCCGACACGCAGCTGTGCTTCTCGACCGACTATCCGCACTGGGACTTCGACCTGCCGTCGACGGTCTACGACCTGCCGTTCCTCAGCGAGCAGTCGAAGCGCAACATCCTCGGCGCCAACGCGCAAAAGCTGTTCAAGCTCGAGCCCTGGCAGCACGACAAGGACGGCAAGCCGGTCTACGCCGGTTAAGTCTCGCGGGGGCGGGCAGGGCGCCCGCCCATTGTTCCTTTAGGAGAAGTGTATGGAATTCCCCTCCAGCGGGTCGCTGCGCCCGCTCACCGTCGAGGAGTTCGACACCACGCGCCATCTGGCCCATGCCGCCAGGCAGGCGCGCGAGCGGGGTCTCGACAAGGTCACGATCGTCGACGCGGACATGCACCACGACGAGGGCGGCAGCTTCCGCGGCATGGTCAACTACGTCGACTCGCCGGTCGAACGTCACAGCGCGCGCGCCCATACCAACGAAGGCCGGCGGCCGTGGGTGCCGCTCAACATCTCCTATCAGGACCTGGGCGGCCGGATGCAGCGCTTCGCGGCCCGCAAGCTCGAACAGACCCCCGCCAACGTGCACCGCGACATCACGCTCACCCGCCGCACGATGGAGGCGATGGGCGCGACCTACGGGGTGCTCTATCCCACCACCGTCATGCGGCTCGCGATGCAGCCCAAGCGCGACTGGGAGTTCACGCTCGGGCTGGCCTATAACCGCTGGCTCGCCAACGACCTGCTGCCGCAGGAGCCGCAGCTCAAAGGCATGATGTATCTGCCGCTGCATCACGGCGAGGACAGTTTGGCGATGATCGAGGAGCTGGGCGACAAGCCCGGCATTGCCGGTTGCGTGGTGGCCTCGCCGCGCTACGAAAGAGTGCAGTCGCGGGGCATGGCGAAGGTGTTTTCGGCGATGGAGGAGCGCGGCCTGGTGCTCGCCTTCCACGGCATCGCCAACTGGGAAGAGCCATCGCTGGCGGCGATCAACCGCTGGGGCGCGGTGCAGGCGGTCGGCATACCGCACTCCAATATGACGCACATGACCAACTGGCTGATCAACGGCATGCCGGAGCGGTTCCCGAAGCTGAAGGTGCTGTGGCTCGAGTCGGGCGTGGCCTGGGCGCACTACCTGATGCAGCGGCTCGACAACATGTACATGAAGCGCGTGTCGGAGGCGCCGCTGCTGAAGGAGAGGCCGAGCCACTACATGGCGCGCATGTTCTATTGCTCGCAGCCGCTGGAGATGCCGGAGGACCCGGCCGCGCTTGACGTCGCATTCCGGTCGATCAACGCGCAGACGCAGCTGGTATGGGGCTCGAATTTCCCCTCGCACGAGTTCGACGTGCCGGCGACGATCTGGGACCTGCCGTTCCTGTCGGAGGAGGCCAAGAAGGCGATCCTCGGCGGCAACGCCATGCGGCTGTTCGGCTTCAAGCAGGGGAGTGCCTGAGATGAGCGCGCTCGAAGACGCCGTTGCCTCGCGCTGCCATGCGCAGGAAACCAAGGTGCGGATCGGGCTGATCATTCCGTCGTCGAACCGGATGACCGAGGCCCAGTTCCACCGCTATGCGCCGGCCGGCGTCGCGATTCACGTGGCGCGGGTGCAGATGACCGGCCGCCACAAGAAGCCGATCGCGGCGCTGCTCGACGCGGTCGGCGGGGCGGCGTCGTCGCTGGCGGATGCGCGCTGCAACCCGATCGTTTTTCACTGCACCGGCACCTCCATGGCCGAGGGCCTGGCGGGTGAGGCGGCGCTGGTGCAGCGCGTGGCGAAGGAGAGCGGCGCGGCGGCGTTCTCGACCGCACAAGCGATCCTCGAAGGCCTCAAGGCGTTGGATTTGCGCCGGGTGGTGCTGTTCAGCCCCTATCCGCAGGCCACCAACGACCACGAGAAGGAGTTTCTCGCCGAGCACGGCATCGAGGTGGTGCGTGACGTCGCGCTCGATGTCGGCATGAGCGACGACTACATCCGGGTGCCGGTCACGCGCTGGATCGAGCTCGCGCGCGAGCATGCGCGCGCTCCTGCGGACGGCTTCTTCCTGAGCTGCACCAACACCACGCAGATCGAGGCGATCGAGACGATCGAGCGCGAGACCGGCAAGCCGGCGGTCATTTCCAATCAGGCGACGCTGTGGGCGGCGCTCAAGCGGGCGCCGGCGTTCGGCGCGATCCCGCGCATTCCGGGCCTCGGCCGGCTGTTCGCGCAGACTGAGGCGGCGGTCGCCTAGGGTTGATCTTGGTTATGTGACTCGATGATGGTGCCACGATCTCGGTCTGCTCCCTCTCCCATAGGGAGAGGGGTGGGGGTGAGGGGTTTAGGTCTATCGTGAGAGCCGAACCCCCTCACCCCAACCCTCTCCCCTGCGGGGAGAGGGAGCCGACCGAGTTCGCCGCGCCAATTCCAACTCACGCTGCAACGGTGGTGAAGTGTCATGACCGCGGTCAAACTCGCCAGCCTGTGCATCCTCGCTTGGGTAAGCGCCGTTGCGCCGGCGCGCGCGCAGTCAGTCGAACAGTTCTATCGCTCGAACCAACTCGTGTTCCTGGTGGGCCATGACGCCGGCGGCGGCTATGACATCTATACGCGCACGCTCGCCCGCCACATCGTCAGACACATTCCCGGCCAGCCCACCGCCGTGGTGAAGACCATGCCAGGCGCCGGCGGGCTCAAGATGATCAATCATCTTTACGCGGGCGCGCCGCAAGACGGCTCGACCTTCGGCATTTCGGACCGCGGCTTCGTGCTCGAGCCGGTGCTCGGCAACAGGGCGGCGCAGTTCGATGCCGCCAGGATGAGCGCGGTCGGCTCGATCGGCCGGCAGACGCCGGCCTGCTCGCTCTGGCACGGCGCCAAGGCGAAGAGCCTGCGTGACACATTCATCCAGGAGACCGTGATCGGCGGCACTGGACCATCCGCCACAACGGTCTATCCGTCGATCCTCAACTATGTTCTCAAGACCAGGTTCAAGATTATCGCCGGCTATCGCGGCTCGGGCGAGATCATGCTGGCGATGGAGCGGGGCGAGGCCGAGGGCGTGTGTCTGTCCTGGGACACGCTCAAGACGCTGAAGCCGGATTGGCTCGCCGACGGCCGGCTCAAGCCGATCGTGCAGATGGGACTGCAACGGATTGCCGAGCTGAAGGAAATTCCGACCGCCTCCGAACATGCGAAGACCGAGGCCGACCGGCAGATGCTCACGCTCTACTTCGGGCCGAACGAAATGGGCAGGCCTTATATCGGACCGCCGAACGTTCCAAAGGATCGGCTCGCGGCGATCCGGGGCGCGTTCGATGCGACCATGAAGGATCGGGCTTATCTGGCTGAAGCCCGGACGCAAAAGATGGACGTCGATCCGATGACCGGCGAGGAGATGGAGAAGCTGATCCAGTCCTTCTATGCAAGCTCACCCGAGCTGGTGCAGCGGCTGAAGGTCGCGATTGAGCAATATCGCGACAGAACCTGACGGCTAGTGTCCCGATTCCGAAGTTCGCAAGCACGCGCGGCACATTCTCATGCGAACTTCGGAATCAAGGACACTAGCAACTCTCTATGCTTCCAGCGCCCCTTGAACCCGAAGTTCGCAGTTGGACTCGCGACACTGACGTGCGAACTTCGGGTTCGGGGCACTAGGAGCACGAGGATGCGGGCAGCAATCGACGCATTTCGCGCTTTGGCGCTTGCAGGGATTGCGCTCGTCGGCGGTACGGCGGGCGCCGGCGCCGATGTCACGGACTTCTACCGCGGAAAGACGCTGCGCATCCTGGTCGGCTATGGGACCGGCGCCGGCTACGACGTTTACGCCCGCCTGCTCGGCCGCCACATCGGCAAGCATCTTCCGGGCCGGCCCGCCATCGTCATCCAGAACATGCCGGGGGCGGCGAGCCTCACGATGACCAACTACATGTACAACGTGGCGACGCGCGACGGCACCGCGATCGGGTTGCCGGCGCGCGGGCTGTTCATCGAGCCGCTGTTCGGCAACGAGAATGCCAAGTTCGACGCCAAGAGGTTTACCTGGATCGGCAGCATGAGCCGTGATGTGGCGACCTGCTTCGCGTGGCATACCAGCGGCATCGTGAAGGTCGAGGACGCGATGAAGCGCGAGGTGCTGGTCGGCTCGTCCGGCGTGAACGGTTCGAGCCATCAGTTCCCACTGATCGTCAATGCGCTGATCGGTACCAAGTTCAAGCCGCTGCTCGGCTACGTCGACAGCGCCGGCGTCGGGCTGGCGATGGAGCGCGGCGAGCTCGAAGGCTATTGTAGCTTCACCTGGGGCAGCATCAAATCGGCCCGGCCCAAATGGATCGAGCAGAAGCAGATCAACATCCTGCTGCAGCTCACGATGAGCAAGCACCCCGAGCTTCCCGACGTGCCCTTGGTGATGGACTACGCCAAGGACGAGGCCGCGCGGCAGGCGTTCGCGCTGGTGTTCGCCGACCAGGAGATGGGCCGGCCGGTGGTCGCGCCACCAGAAGTCCCCGCCGAGCGCGTGGCGGCGCTGCGGCAGGCGTTCGACGCCACCATGAAGGACCGGGATTTTCTCGCCGACGCCGCGCGGATGGCGATCGACATCGATCCCATCGACGGAGCGGGCGTGGAGCAGATCCTGGCGCGTATCTACGCGACGCCCAAGGATGTCATCGAGCGGGTCAAGGCGATCTACGCCGATCGGCCGCCAGCGAAATAGCAGCATGACCGCAAGCACTCCGGACGGGGCGCCGACCTGCGCGAGGCTGACGCGCGCGATGGCCGTATTCCTCGTGCTCAATGCGTTCGTGCTGAGCGGCGTGCTGTGGCTCGCGGCGCCGGCCGGCGAGGTCGGCAACCCGCCGGTTCGGGTCAAGGAGACCGTGCTCCAGCACACCTGGGACGTGCTGCATGCGCGCGGCGGCGATGACTCCTGGGGGATCATCTCGGCGGCGCTCGACTACGCGCAGAAGCCGCATACGACGCCGCTCTACAGCGAGATTTTCTTCAACCGTCACATCAAGTTCCAATATCCGCCGACGGCGCTGTTCGTGGTCGCCGGCATGCGCCTGATCGATCCCGGGCGCATCCGGGTCGACGACAACTACCAGGCGCCGTTGCCGTCGCTCGACGACATGCTGGGGATTGCCTTTCTCGCGATGCTGGCGCTATCGACCGCGGCGCTGTTCGAGCTGCGGCTGCGGCAGACGCAGGCATTCGCGGATTGCCACGGCAGTCTCGTCGTGGTGCGGGTCGTGCTGGTGGTGGCCTTCACGTTGACGTTCTATCCAGCGGTCAAGGCGTTCTCGCTCGGGCAGATCCAGGTCTGGATCAATGGTCTGTTCGCGCTCGCACTGTTGTGCTGGATCGCGGGGCGCAAGGGAATGGGTGGCGCGCTGGTCGGATTGATCTGCCTGATCAAGCCGCACTACGGCATTTTTCTGCTGTGGGCAGCGCTGCGGCGCGAATGGCGTTTCACGATAGCCTGCGCGTTGACCGGCGCCATCGGGCTTGCGGCCTCGATCGTGGTGTTCGGCTTCGCGGATCACGTCGACTACCTGCGCGCGCTCTCCTACATGTCGCAGCACGGGGAGAGCTATTATCCGAACCAGTCGATGAACGGGCTGCTCAACCGGCTGATGAGCGTGGCCGAGCCGGCGCTCTACGGCAACCTCGAGTTCCTCGTCGATCGTTTCCCGCCGTTCAATCCGTGGGTCTATGGCGGCACGATGCTTGCGGCCGCAGTGATCCTCTTGAGCGCGTTGATCCATCGGCAGCGGGACCGCGCGGTCGACTTCTGCACCATGGCGGTCAGCGCCACGATCGCGTCGCCGATCGCGTGGGAGCATCACTACGGCATCCTGCTGCCGGTGTTTGCGGTGCTGCTTGCGACCGTACCGGCAAGCCGCGGACGGCTCGTCTGGTTCCTGGCAAGCTACGTGCTCGCGAGCGCGTTCGTCCCGGCGGCGAATCTGCTGGCGCCGACCGTGCTGAACGTGGCGCAGTCCTACTTGTTTATGGCGGCGGTGATCCTGCTCGTGCTGCTGCACACGTGGCAGTCGCCGATGGCTCTCGGAGGGGCTTTGCGCGCAGGCACGTCGATCTAGTTGCTTGCGCCGCGCGCGGGTCAATGCGGGCCCGCCGACAGCGTGCCGGTATGCGCCGAGCCGGTCATGCGCGGGAGCCAGTCGTACAGTGCGTCGTGCAGCAATTCAGCGGCGTGCTGGTTACCCTTCGCCGTCATATGTCCGTAGATCTTGCCGGCGAACATGCCGGAATAATATTGGGAGATCTCGTACACGTTCCCGAGCGCGATGGCGCGCAGCGAATCGAACTGATCGGCCACGCGGATGTCGGCGGCCCCAGCGCAGGCAACGACCTGTTGGGCAACCGGGCTCGAGTGCTCGGTGTCGAACAGGAGCGGCGCGTGATGCTGCATGAACAGCAGCATCGGGATGCCGGCCTCGTCGGTCTGCGCCTTCAGCCGCCGCAGCAGCGCGCAGGTGATCTCGGCTTCCTGGTAGGTGGCGCGCTGGTAGCCGGGCCGCTGGCCGGTGCCATACCAGTAGTTCGGGGCGAGGCTCGCCAGCAGGTAGTCGGCCGCTGCGGAATATCCGAGACCATCACGCATGGCACGGACGAGCGACGCCAGCGTGCCACGTTCTTCCTGATGCTGGGTCAGGCCGGGCGGATGGTAGCGAAGCTCGCCGCCTTCGAGGGTGAAATACGGCTTGGGCGCGCCGAAGACGGAATGGCCGGTCCGGAACATGTCGGCTTCGAGGAAGCCGACGATCAGGATGTTGGGCTTGACGATCGGCAGCAGCTGCTCGGCGCGCAGCACGATCTGGTCGGTCCCGTAGCCGCCGACGCCGGCATTGACGACCGGCACGCCGGTGAGCTTCTCGAGATAGGCCGGCCAGGTCTCATCGTCATCGACCTCCCAACCCTGGGTGAACGAATCGCCGACCGCGAGAATTCCCCCGGTGCGGACCGTGTTCTCGTTGAAATTGGCGCGGATGCCGTGGTCGATGGTGGAGAAGTCGTCGGTCTCGGTCCAGGGCCGCAGGGTCCAGCCCAGCACCGGATCGACGACCGCCTTGTATTCGCTGCGCACGACCTTGCCGGCGCGCCAGTCGACGAGCTCGAATAGAGGCAGGTCCGCCGCGAACCGGTAGCCGCCTTCGATGGCGGCCGAGGACAGCAGGACGGAGGCAAATACCAATGCCGTGTTGGTCCAGGGCGAGGGCCGCTGACGCGCAGTCTGTTCGCCGATGCCGTCGCGAGCGGGCATCTGCACTCCTCCGTGGACAGGCCGGCGCTTATGCGGGAAAGCGGCCTGCCTCGCCAGAGAGGCAAACTGCCACACACGCGATTGGTTCACCGCCTTGATCAGCCCCCATTCTTCGCGCCAGATCGGGCGCGGGGCAAGGGAACCCATGGTACCATTGCGCGTTGGTCGTTGCTCATGGCCGCGTCACGATGCTGCGATTGTCACCCGTTGACAGGCCCATAATCCCCGCCACATGGTCACCGCAGTGTCCCGATTCCGAAGTTCGCAAGCACTTGCGGCACATTCTGATGCGAACTTCGGAATCACGGGACACACTAGCAACTCTATGATTCTAGTGCCCCTTTTGACCCGAAGTTCGCGATCGGACTTGCGGCACTGGCGCGCGAACTTCGGGTTCGGGGTACTCGACGCCAGGAGCCGCAGGTGAAATTCCATCGGGGACTCGCAATTTACGCCGGTGTTATGCGCGCCCTCGTGTTTGCCGCCATCGCCGCGCTGCTGACGGCGAGCGCCGCGACCTCGCAGGCGATCGACCGCCCCACCGGACCTTCGTCGCTCGAGCCGGCGGCGATGACGCGAGCGCCGGCCCCGACCGCCCGCGATTCGCTCTGGGAAAAGCGCCGGTGGATCGAGAAGACGGCGCGGCTGCTGCGCGGCGGCGACGGGATCGGCCCCAACGACGACATCAATGCGCTGCTGCAGCTGCCGGAGGAGGAGATCGCCCGGCGGTTCATGGGCGACATCCGTTTCGGCGACACCATCCTCGATTTCAACATGTACTATCTCGGGTTCAAGGTCGACGATCTCCGGGACCGCGGCACCTACCGGCGCAATGCCTTCGACTTCTCCAATGCAATTGCGGCGGCGCAGGCGCTGTTGATCGGCGGTGACTATCTCAAGCTGTTCGATCTGGAAGGCCCGTTCTTCCTGCCGCCGTTGCCGCTGGTGCCAGACGATCCGCCGGCGGCCGAGGATGCCGGGCTGTCGCTCGAAGCGTTGCGGCGCAAGGCGATGGACGAGGTCGAAGAGGTCTTTCTGGGACTCTACGAGTTGGGTTCGGCACAGGTGCGGCCGACCGCCCAGGCCTATTGCGAGGCGTTCAGGAAGCTCGTCGACGACGACACCACGTCCGTGCATGCCCGGCTGAACCGGGCGTTCAACGACGAGGACGTTTTCATCGTCATGATGCGCGGGCGCGTCCTGATCGAGCCGCTCGAGATCCTGGCGCGCGCTCACAAGAAAGAATGCCTCGGCAAGCCGGCCCGGCGGGCCGACGTCAAGCGGCTGACCGCTGCGGCCTGGGCCGCCTTCGATCGATACTTTCGCGCCTACACCGAGATCGTCAAATTCGAACCGGCGAACTACCGGCCGCGCTCCGTGCTCGAATTCAAGCCGTTCGACCTGAGCGTGTTCAAGATGGACAAGTGGCTGGCGTTTGGCTTCGAGCAGAGCTCCGCGCTGAAGAATTCATCGACCAACTACAACCGCCGGCGCGGCGCCTATGTGCTCAAGCGCTTCTTCTGCGACGACCTCACGCCGGTCGGCTTCGACGACCCGCAGCAGCACGTCGGTGGCGCGCATGGCTCCGACACTCCGTGCTTTGCCTGCCATTTCAAGCTCGACCCGATGGCCGGCTTCTTCCGCTACCGCGGCGCCTATTTCTACGACTACGCCAACGACCCGGCGGTCATCTTCGACGACGGCGCCAGCATGGATCGCCACAAATACGAAAACGCCTGGCGCGCGCCCAAGGGTTCTAGACGCGAGTGGAACACAGGCTATATCCGGTCCTCGCGATTCGAGGAGCAGAACAGCTACGGAACCACGCTGGCGGACCTGACCAAGATCATCCGCAATGCGCCGGAAGCGAAGCGCTGCCTGATGAAGCGGCTGTTCGAATATCTGGTCGCCGAGGAGCAGACCATCGACGGCGGCTATCTCGACGAGCTCACGCGCAAATTCACGGAAGAGGCGGCCGCGAACTCGTCGACCGCGATAAGGAACGCGATCGTGCGTATCGTGCTGAGCAACACCTACCATCAGGCCAACGCCGACCCGCGGCAGTGCTACGACCACGCCGCCGGGGCGAAGCTCGACAATGCGCCGCCGTGCCGCGTCGCCTTCATCCTGCAGAAGAACTGCGCGCAGTGCCATGGCGGCCCCAACGGCACCGCCAATCTCGACCTGACATCGTGGGTCCTCTCGCCCGACGGCAAGACCCGGACGTTCCCCCATCTCGACCGCGACCGCAAGCAGATCGCCGCCCATGAGACGCTCGGCCGGATCGCCGAGCGCCTGTCGTCGAGCGATGCGAACGTGCGTATGCCGA